>Ga0180432_10001395_pt1 | contig 38278 bp, 30 predicted proteins | sample SS_ome_10_FD_132414 | JGI IMG/M metagenome (GOLD analysis project Ga0180432, IMG submission 132414) | Hypersaline lake sediment archaeal communities from the Salton Sea, California, USA - SS_1_MS_2 metaG | ecosystem: Environmental > Aquatic > Non-marine Saline and Alkaline > Hypersaline >... | reverse complement strand
GAGGCCATAAAGCTGGAAATCAACGGACGCAAATTCTTCGACCATGCCGCCGATGTGACCGGGCACGAGAAAGGGAAGAAGATGTTCCGGTTTCTTGCCGAAGAAGAGGTGAAACACCTGGAAACCTTTGGCAACATGTTCAACAAAATTCTGGGAGGAACAGACTGGAAGCAGTACATCCCGAAGGATGTGTATGATGACGAGGCGCCTCTCGTTACGAAATTGAAGCAAGGTATGAAAAGGGAAGAAGGAAAGGGGGAGATTGAAGCCCTCCGGATCGGCATGGAGTTGGAGGATGAGGCCATTCGATTTTTCAGCGGTGCTGCCAAGGAAACAGACGACCCCGTAGCGAAAAAAATCTTCCGCGATATCAGTGAGGAAGAGAAATTTCACTATGACCTGTTGCAAGCTCAGTATGACTCCGTGACAAAATCAGGGATCTGGCTGGGAAGTGCGGAATTCCAGATGGACGGAAAGTGGTAGGCGCCAGTCCAAAGAAAATTTTACTTTGGGCTCCTGTGCTTTCAAAACAGTCGAGCTGGATAAAAAGCTGATAGTATAATGCCACAACTTCGATTCTAACAACCCTGGCGCTGTCCTGTGCTGTCGTATGTTCGCAATTTTTTTGACTTCAAAGTTTGAGGGGGCTGTGATGAGACCATTGATTGTTACCTTTGCCGTTCTTTGTTTGAGCATCTCGTTTTGGGGATGCAAGGGAACTCCAGACCAGGCGGAGCTGGATGCCAAAGAAGTCGAACACGCGACTGGTCTGAAATCCGAGGTTATTTATCTTGATACTATCGAAAAGGGAGAGGCTCCTCCCGGATTCCGCAGGAAAGCAAAAGCCGACTACAAGCCCAGTTTCAATGAAGATCCTGCCATACCGGTGCAATGTTGGGTGGAGACCGGCTACGGGACACAGAACGCATGCAAATATTGCCACACCAATTATCTTGCTGATACTCAGCATGGAAATGCGCTGCCCCTAGCTGAGGACCAGGTCCTTTACAGTTTTCCCAGCCCTGACCTTAACCGGGTTAATTGGCATAACATCATCCATCCTGAAAACATACTTATGCGATTGGAAGAAGAAAACATTGCTGCTCCTCAGGCTGGAGATCCTGAAAACCTGACTTACGTTCGTTCAGACAACTGGCGAACAGCCTATCACAAAGCACGCACGAATAAGGACGAAACTTGGAACAACCTGATCAACGCATCATCCGATTCTCACCTCTTCCCTGCCCTGAATCCGGATGACCTGTTTCCAGCCGAGGGCGAGGACAAGACGGATGGCGGTCAACATGGATTCATCGATGAGAGTGGATTTGTCTGGAACTGCGAAAGCCAGATCACAGGATGGCGGGCAGTCAATTTTTTCCCTTATGCCATATTCACTCCTTTGACGGGCTCCGTGAGCGGCATTTATATCAGGCTGCCCGAGGAATTCAGGACTGTGGACGGCAAAGTGGATCTCGGGATATACAAAAATAATCTGGCCCTCCTCGAGAAGAATATCAAGAATCTAGTGACTGACTCCCCTCACTACTGCGGTGATGCTCAGGGAGTGGCTGTGCGGAAGGGTTTTTATCCCGTCGGCACAGAGTTTGCCCATCCGCTCCACTATGTCGACCTCAACGCGGACGGTGAGAAGGGTCTTCGCTTGGATGGTCTGAACCGGAATGATGAGCCCGACTATGAATTTCCCGGTACCAGGTCAAAAAGAGTCAAAGAAATCCGGTACATGTACAAATGGAAAGATGTCGGTCTCGAAGACATCGGAGAGGACGAAGAGGAGGCCGTATCCGTCATCGGGAACAAAACTCGGGGATGGATTGACAACACGTCAGGATGGATACTGGCCGCGTATATCGAAAACAGAGAGGGTGATCTTCGGCCGCAGACCACAGAAGAGCTCATGCAGTGTTTGGGATGCCACTCCTCGGTGGGAAACACCGTCGACGCAGTCTGGTCTTTTCAGAGAAAGCTTCCCGGGGAACTGGGCTGGAGAGAGATGGATTACGGCCAGTACAGAAAACGAACACCCGAGAAAACTTGGCTCCATGATTATTTTAAAAAGAATGTGAATATGGGTGAACTGGAGTATTTTTTCTTCACTGTTGTGGGTTCGGACCTCTTCGGTGTAATGCCTCGGGAGATCATGTCGGAATTGATTGATTATGCCCGGGCAAATGATCTTCCCGCCCAGCTTGATTTGACACATCCGTTGAACGACATTTTCAACGATGATCAATTGAAAAAACTGGGTAAGGAGAAAAGGAAGAGCCTTCTTTTGGACCGGGCGCGCATCATGAGGCATTATGCATCCCACCGGGGTTACCTCTATCGAGATGTGGAGACAGGAAATGACTATATCAAGGGCAGCATATTTTATCCGATGCCGGTCACGATGCTTGCCAATATCGCCGCCTACAGAAGAATCGTGCTCGATCAAAGTTTCAACCTCGGAAAAAACGTCTTCGGCACCCACTCTGATGCCATTCCGTTCACGTTCAGGTCGGATGGCACCGTCCTTGATGATAAGGGAGAAATCATTCCTGTGGGCGATGTTATTGATGTGCGGCCCTGGGGGGATGACGGTGTCGGAACGACCCCGACAGGTATTGTGGGCGTCGATAGCAACGGGAATCCCATTGATGAAACAGGGGCTGTCGTTGACATTGAAAAAAATCCGGAAAAAGCGGTGGGGCACGTGACAAAAGGGGGAACCTTCGAAACCCGATACAACCCGATCATCACGGATCAGCCGGTGAAAAAGAAGGAATAGTTCAACTTCGTTGACGCCCCTTCCCGACGCTTCGGGAAGGCTGGGCTAGGTTGGGTCGGAATCTTCAAATGCGTGTCTTCCAACCCTTCAGATTCATCTCCGAATTAGGTATTCGAAAGCTGGGTCCTCATTATTATGATGATCCCTGTAAACATTATTTACAAAAATAGCCCTGCTATCCTCACAATATATCTCTAAGTTATTGGTATTCAACCACTTGAATATCAATTCGGATATGGCATAAAACTTGCCTTTAAGTTGCCTTAACCCAGACATTTTCTTATTATTAGAGGATAGATAGATGACGAAGAAGTTAGGCTGGATTGTGGCGCTCAGTTTTGTCGTCCTGCTTCTTTTGGGCCACTCCACACCGATATTCTTGCGGCTGCAAGATCCAAAGCCCAAATCCGGAGGTGTTTTCAGGCTCATATCGCTTTCCAACATCTCCAGAATAGAGCTGGACCCCGCCAATCCTTTCTCATGCATTTTCCTTTCTGAACAGATGTACGATGGACTGGTCAGGTTGAACAAAAATCTCCGTATTGAGCCTTCTCTTGCCGAATACTGGGAAATCTCAGCCGATGGTACTCTCTATACCTTCTTTCTGAGGAGGGGAGTCCGGTTCCATGAGGGTAGCGAACTCAAGGCCTCGGATGTTAAATTCTCCCTTGAGAGGCTGCTGGATCCGCAGACCGAATCGCCCTATTATCACTATTTCTCAACTCGGGTAGAAGGGGCAAAGGATTTTCGTGAAGGCAGAGCGAAGAGCGTCTCCGGATACCGTGTCTTGGATGACTACACATTTCAGATTCAGTGGTCAAGGCCCTATGTTCCTGCCCTCTACCTGATGAGCATGCATTTTTGTAAGATTCTTCCCAAGGAGAAAGCCATTGCGGAGGGGCAAAACTTCTGGCTTCGTCCATCGGGAACGGGACCTTTTATCTTTGACTACTGGCTACGGACCAGCCGTCTCGATATTGCCGGTGTCCGGCTCAAACGAAACGACAACTATTTTGACGGGCAAGCCTACTTGGATGGAATCGAATTCGCGACTCATTTTTTTACTCTTGATAATTTTTACAGTCAGGAGATCGACTCCATCCCTGTACTCTCCAACAGGTTGCTCAATTCAGAATATCAGGTGTTTCAGGATGGGGCGTTGACTCATTACTTTTTGGGGATGAGCTGCCACCTCTATCCTCTCGATAAACTTGCGGTTCGCAAGGCCATTGCCCTTGGTCTCGATAAAAGAGCTATTATCCAGGCCGCGGCCGATGTGCGGTATTTGCGCAAGGTCACGAACAATATAATCCCTTCCCGGCTGCCTGGTTTCTACCCTTTCTCCGGGGAGAATCCTTTTGATATGGAAAAAGCCAGGAAGATTCTCCAGTCGGAAGGATTTTTTAAAGACTTGGAATTGCCAACGATCACAATTTATTTTGAGCCTCCGAGAAATCCTCTGAAGAACCGGATTTTCGGGGCAATCAAAGATCAGCTCAGTGTCCTTGGGCTCGATTCCCGATTCGGCTTGTATGAGACTCCGGAAAATCTGTTTCGAGCGGAGGAGCCCTATATGGTGTTTCACAGAAGGACTTTGAGCATTCCAGACCCCGAGGATATGATCAATCCACTCTTCCACTCTCAGTCGATGGCCAATGTTTTTGGCTATGCCAATCCCCAAATAGATGGGCTGATCAATGATGTTGAGGTGGAGCGGAGCATGAAAAAGCGGATTCAGCTTTTTCATAAAATCGAAAAAATCCTCCTTAGGGATGTCCCGGCCATACCTCTCTTTTCCCACCAAAACAGAGTGGCTATGCAGCCCTACGTGCGGGGCGTTGTCGTGCCTGCTTTGGGCTTCGATTATATAGACGCAACAAAAATCTGGCTGGATAGGTGACCGAATGAAGGTGTCATTATCGCTGAGAACGCGGTTTATTCTGGCTGTCCTTGTGCTGCTCGTCATTTTGGGAAGCTTGATTATGTTTGTCATTGAACAGCGGGAAGTGAGGGCCATCAATGAGGAACAGAGGAGTCGAGGCTTTATTGAAACAAAATACCTGTTCCAACTGAATCGTGAGGAGTTTCTCAATTATGACTCCGAAGGCATGGAAGAAAATATCAAAAGCCAGATCAATGACAATCTCATTTACATCGTGTTTTATAACCGCGAAAACAGGCCCCTCGCTGCCAATGATTTTGTCAAAGGCCATCCTGATATTTATGAGAAAAGTCATTTTGCCGATGAAGAACTGCAGGGACAGTATTTTTCCGGGCTTAAACGGATCAAGGATGAGGAGGCCAACCGTTTCGTCAGAATTCTCGAGATAGAAAAGCCGATTTTTGTGGAGGGCTCACCTGTCAGATGGGGTTCGGTCAAGATTGGCATGTCCATGAAAGAAGCCGATGAAGAGATTTCGGCCACACGATTCAGATTGATTTTGATAGGGGGGCTCGGACTGCTGGGAGGAATAATAGGATCTTTACTGTTGGCGAGGAGTATCACCACGCCTCTAAAAAAATTGATAGACGGCACGATCAGGATTTCCAAGGGAGATTTTGCCCACACCATCGATGTGGCCACTCGAGATGAAATCGGGACCCTGGCCGATAGCTTCAACACTATGAGTCAGCAGCTTCTCTTGACGAAACAACGGATGGAGATAGCAAACAAGAATCTTCTCCAAGCAGAAAAATTGGCCTCTATAGGACGCATTTCTGCCAGTATCGCCCATGAAATCCGAAATCCGCTCACTTCAGTCAAACTCAATATTCAAAAAATTTCTCAAAGTCCCTGCTGGGGGGAAGTTGAAAAGGGCCATTTGGAAATCACTCAGGAAGGAATAGGTCACATCGAAACATTTATCAAGGAGTTGCTGAATTTTACCCGCTTTTCTGATTTGAACCGCGATTTTTTTTCGATCGAGGCTATCATCGACAGTGCCTATAAGATGATTTCTGATTCCTTAGAACTAAAGGCCATTCAATTTCGTAGAGACATTCAGCAGGGATTGCCTCTCCTATTCGTGGACGGTGACAGGATGAGACAGGTTTTTTTGAACATCCTCCGCAATGCGGCTGAGGCCGTAGACGAGGGGGGCGAGATCACCTTTGCTGTATCTCTGCTCGAGGATGGACCAGATAAGACTGTGCGCATTTCAATTGTGGATGATGGTCCGGGTATTCCGGAGAAGGAGCGGGAGAACATTTTCGAACCTTTTTTCACCATGAAATCATCGGGATTTGGCTTGGGGCTGGCCAATGCCAAGAAGATTGTGGAGCAGCACGATGGTTCCATTCGGGTTGTCCCCAAGGAAGGGACAGGGGCATGCTTTGAAATTCTCATTCCGTGTGAGGACAAAAATGAAAACGATTCTGATTATCGATGATGATCCTTTAATCCGAAAAACCCTTTCGACGCATCTGTCCACAGGGAAAAATGAGATCGTATCAGCCGAAAGTGCGGAAGAGGGACTTAAAAAATTCGATCAATGTGTGCCTGATCTTGTCATCCTCGATATCCGCCTTCCAGATATGGATGGTTTGGATGCCCTGCGAACGATCAAAGAGAAGGACAAAAATTCCTGCATAATCATCATGACCGCCTATGATGATATGAGGACCACGGTGGAAGCGATTAAGTCAGGGGCGTTCGAATACCTCGTTAAACCTCTGGATTATGTCGAATTGGATCTCACAATCGAGAAGGCCTTTCAAGTCAGGTCCCTGGAAGATAAGCTCAGCTACCTGGTGGAGGAGAAACAGAAAGAGTACACGATTGACAATATTATCGGCCGGTCTCCCCAAATGCGAGAAATCTTTAAGCTGATTGGATCTGTTGCCACAACAAGGACAAACGTCCTGATTCAAGGAGAGAGCGGAACCGGAAAAGAATTGGTCGCCAAAGCCATCCACTACAGCAGTCCCTACAACAGAGAACCTTTTATTGTGATCAACTGTTCGGCCATAACCGATACACTTTTGGAGAGCGAGCTTTTTGGCCATGCCAAAGGTGCCTTTACGGACGCTGTGTGCGAGACAAAGGGCAAGTTTGAGATTGCCGGAAAGGGCACCTTGTTTTTGGATGAGATCGGTGATATCTCCCCCAATCTTCAATCCAAACTGCTCCGAGTTATCGAGACAAGAGATTTCATGAAAGTGGGCGGAGAAAAGATTATGAAAACCGAAGCAAGGATTATTGCTGCTACGAATCAAGATCTGCAGTCATTGATCGAAAAGAGTGTGTTTCGTGAAGACCTGTATTACAGGTTGAAAGTCGTAGAAATCAATCTGCCGCCACTGCGGGATCGAAAAGATGACGTGCCCGAGCTGGTTATTTATCTGTTGGAAAAGATCAACAGCCAGCTTCGGAAAAATGTCAAAAAGATACCTCCTCATGTGATGAAGCGCCTCCAGGATCATCCCTGGCGGGGAAACGTTCGTGAACTGGAGAACGCCCTTACACGTGCTGTTATTCTGGCAAAGGGAGACGTCATTCTCGAAGAGAACTTACCCTTTGACGGTGGCGAGAAAAAAGTCATGCCCCGGGAGATGGTCTCCATGAAAGAGGTCGAGAAAAACTATATCCAGCATGTTTTGAACGAAATGAAAGGAAACAAGACCAGAACCTGTCGTGTTCTCGAGATAAGCCGCCCGACGCTGGATAAGAAAATTAAAGAATACAGCCTCAAAGTTTGAGCCTTTCCTCTAGTGTAAACGCCTTTTACCCGATGTAAATTTTTTAAGCAGGACGCTTGGCTTTGTTTTTGCATGTCTTGCAGACGTTTCCCCTGGGCGAATCCAATTTTTTGGCCTTCTGGCATGAATTATGCAGTAAGAAGAGAAGTGTCCAGGGAAACTTGGTGCCAGACAGGAAGAGTGAAATGACCGAGAAGAAAATTGTGATTGTGGATGATGATGACAGTATCCGGAAGACATTTTTCATGATTTTGCACGACCACTACCGTGTCTTCCTGGCGAAAGATCCCAAAGAGGCCTTGAGCAAGTTCAAAAAGGCCGATATCGACCTCATCATTGCCGACCTGAAATTACCCTGCATCAATGGTTTGGAAATGATTTCCCGATTCAGGAATTCTGGGTATAAAGGTGAAGCCATCTTGATTTCAGCCTATCCAGATTTGGTCACGCCCGAAGAACTGGTTCGGCTCTCCATAGGACACTTTTTTGTCAAACCTTTGGATCTGACAGCCTTGAATCAATCTATAGATCATCTCTTAAACGGAAAAAATCATCAAAACAAACCCATGAAAGGGCAGACATCATGCCTAATGGAATAAGACATTCAGGGGCAGAAATGGGCCCAAGTGGATTGACCTATATCCATCCAGCATGGTACTCGTTCATCAAGTACTGCGAAACATTGAGGTACGGAGAGATAGAAAAACTGAAAATCCAGGATGGCCTTCCTATGCTGGCCGAAGAGGTCAAGAAGAAAATCAAGTTTGCTCGCTAAGGGGAATGTAACGGTTAAATGCCTGCTCTAATAAAATAAGGAGAGATACAATGGCAACAGAAAATTTGGGAACAGATCAGACCAGGGGACAGTTTCAAATCCCTGAGGAAAGCGATTTTTTTGATTTTCAGCAGACAGAGAAAATCAGCCCGGAGTATCTCGATGAATGGAAAGAAAGAACATTTCGGAAAGAGGTATTTGAACTTTTTGTCGAATATTTCTGTTTCCGGCAGAAGGTCCCCTTTAAGGAGCTGATCGGAAATGTGGAGAAAAGCATTTTGATCCGCACTCTGTCCCAGTTCAACGGAAGCCAGAAAAGCGCAGCGAAATTTTTGGGGATCAAATACACCACATTGAACGAGAAGCTTAAAAGATACAACATCCGTTTTGATAAAAAGCCCGTTTAAACCGTGTTTTCAGACTTTTAACATGCCCTCCGCCTTCATCAAAAAAACGTAAAAAATTTTTCTGGTTTTTATCCGGATTATTGAATTGTTTACAAAAAAGCGGGTAACCACGGCTGGAAATTCTGATATGAAATAGATGTAGTTTATTTAATATCTTAAACTTACCCAGAATATCTGTATTTGGTATGTTTTTTGCTGTTCCAAAAAAATGAAGTAAGACCGAAAAGGATTATCTCAATTTTTTCCCGACAGGGGCAGACTGAAGATGCAACGGCTGTTTGCTCGCACGTCCGTCTGAGCAAACAGTTCTGTATTTTAGATCATAGAGAATGAAGATGGGTTTTCGCACGCAGTGGCCGGTGTGGAGGGGTGAGATGGCGAAAAAATGGATTTTTGTGGCAGTTCTGGTCATGATGCAGGGGGCTCTCGCAGGATTGTCCGGCCAGCAAAGGCTGGACGGCTCCATAGACGGTAGAGCCCTCGATTCGGAGGGATACCCATTACCGGGTGTCAGGGCTGTATTGAACGGAACATCAATTCCCCGGGAGAGGACCTATGTCACGACGGCGTCGGGGCTCTTCCGGTTTCCGTTTCTGCCTCCCGGCAATGATTACACACTGACGCTGGAGATGACCGGATTCAAAACGGTATTCCGAAAGGGCCTCAAAGTCCATGTGGGCAAGACAACATCCCTTTCCATTGTCATGGAGTTGGGAGAACTGGAGGAAGAAGTCACGGTTGTCGGTTTCTCGCCCGTTGTCGACATCAAGTCTTCCAAGACAGCCGTTCATTTTTCGCGCAGCTTTATTGATAACATCCCCATGTCGCGGGACCTCTATGATGTCTTGAATGCGATGCCGGGTTCGGTCTCGGAAGATGCGAACTATCGCCGAACTTCTTTTGTTTCAGGCGGGACGGTGCGAGGGAATCAATACTCGATTGACGGTGTTTCCATCAATGATCCTGCGGTCATGTATCCGATGACGAACATCAACATTGATGTCTATGAGGAAGTCGAATTTGGTCTTTTTGGCCATACTGCGGATGTGGGCATAGCCGACGGAGGATTTATTAATATCGTGACCAAATCCGGTGGAAATGTTTTTCATGGCGGAGTCACGGTTGAATATTTCAACAGGCACATGCGATCGAATGTCATGAGAACCGAAGAATTGAAAGCCCTCGGCCTTGAACGTCCCATGGGCCGAAGCTCTTGGCAGGATTTTTCTCTTTATGCGGGGGGGCCGCTTATCAAGGATCGTCTCTGGTTTTTTGTCAATGCCCGTCTTTTTTCCTGGACACAAGATTTTAACCTTGTTTCCTGGGATGAAACCATTTTATCGGGAGAGCGCATATTTGAATTTGAAGAGGGCCCGCATAGGGAGATCAATGCCTTCGGCAAGCTATCCTTTCAAATGACATCCAGTGTTCGTCTGGTTGCCATGTACAATATCGCGAACATCACGGAGGATTTTTACACCTACCGAGTTTCAAGTCAGATGGACCGCACCGCCACCTCGCGATGGGATGGGGAGAAAGGACACACATTAAGCGTGCAGCTGAACTGGGTTCCGAGACAAAACCTGTTTGCAGACTTTCGCGTGGGCGTCAACCGCAGGTATTTTCCTTTGCCCTTCAGTGACTATGCTCTGGTTGGTGCGCCCCTGTACTGGGATCGATACTGGGAGATGTACAGGAATAACATCTGGTTTGAAGAGATCTACACCCGGAACCGGCTCAATCCCTCAGCGACGGCCACTCTTTTTGTGGATAATCTCCTTGGTGTGAACCATGAGTTTAAGATGGGTGTCGAATACGAACGCGCTTCGAGCCGTTGGGATTGGTGGCGGGAAAATCCCTACCGGTTTGACTTTTTCGACGGGAATATTTATTCCTATCCCACATTGAATTTTCCCAACCGGAGCATTTTATACATTTATACGTGCGGCCCGGCGCCGTCTTCCTCTATCGAGAAAGATGAAAAAGACAGGTTTGGCCTGTTTATCCAAGACAGTGTATCTCTCAGCCGGCGGCTAACGCTTAGCCTGGGGATCCGTTTCGATACCAGCAAAGGGCGTTTCCCCCGGCAGAATAAACTTGCGACTGCCGATCCCTACAGCCTGCTTGATGTTTTACCCGGTTTGGAGAAAAAATCTCCGTATGACAGTTTTGAAATGGATGCCATCAATGTGTTGACGTGGTCGCATATCTCCCCGCGCATCGGCTTTTCCTATGACCTGATCGGCGACGGGACAACCTCTCTCAGAGGTTCCTGGTCGAGATACAACGAGTATCTGATGCTTCAGTATTTCAACCGCATGAATCCGATTTACCCCAGGAGCGGCTCCTGGTATTGGTATGATGACAATTTCAATAAGATACCTGATCCGAGAGACAGATACACTCTTCTTGACTTGCCGGATAGTCCCTTTGTTCTTGACTTTAATGATGTTTTGGACCCTGCCGCTTCAGCCCCATATACGGATGAATTCACCCTGGGCATTGAGAGAGAGTTGGGAAAAGATATCAGTTTAGGCATGACCTTCATTTACAAGCACAAGCAAAACATTTTTGAAGATGTCAATGACTATGGTCTGGGCAAAGGCGAAGCCTGGAAAGGTTTCGGCCCCGAAAGTCCGTACTGGGAAAAATATGAATTTGACGATCCCGGAGATGACGGTTTGTTCGGAACCGATGACGACAAGAGAGCGTTCTGCTATGCCGAACTGGCCAATTCTCCCGGAGAGCTTCATTGGTATCACATGAATGTCGAAGCGGGATTCCGCAAATACGCCGCGCTCCAGTTTATTCTGCACAAGAGGATGTCCAGCCGCTGGCAGCTTCTGGCCTCTGTTGTCTGGAGCAAAGCGTGGGGCAATATTGGCGGCAGCTACGGGGAATCCAGCGGAGCGTCAAAGGCGTTCGACACACCCAATTCCTTCGTCTTCACCGAAGGGAGGCTCGATTATGACCGGCCTCTCAACATCAAGATACAGAGTACGGTCATTCTGCCTGAAGATTTCATGCTGAGTGGATACTTCAATTTTCTCTCCGGCTGTCCATGGGCCAGGACAGTATGGGTTACTATTCCTGAGGACGAAAAGTATCTCTATCCGGGGCATAGCTACAAAGTGCAAACCGAAGAAACGGGAACGCGCCGAAAATCACCCTTGACAACGCTGGATCTTCGCTTTGAGAAGAGGTTCAGCTTGACGAGCTCAATATCCCTGGGAGCGTATATCGATGTGCTGAATGTTCTCGGTTGGAGCAATATCGATGTTTTCGCTGATCCCGGAGGGTATCTTGATTATCGCGATCCGGCCAACCCCAAGTTCTCCAGGTACGGAAATTTTGGCGATATCTCCGGAGTGTACGGGAACCGCATCATCAAAGTGAGCCTTCGGTTCATATTTTAGTCTGTATTCCCAAGGGCAGTTACAGTCCCTCTGTCGATCGAATCAACCGGATGACATTTTCCCGAACAAAAAAGATGTTATTTCCGTATTGCTCAACAATCTCCGTGATCACGCCTGTTACAGGATGAGGTTTGGTGAATATCTGTTTCAATCCGTCGCCTGTGTCAACAACTTGATCGGTGGCGAATACCAGACCGCTTTTTCCCAGCTTTCCGTTTCTTCGGCAATCTTGTCAACCAGATAGGCCATGTGATGAAGACCGCTGCCGTTTTTTGGACCCAGTGCGTGATGATATTTGTTTTATCGAGACCTTGATCGACGAAAATGTCGTGTTCCATGCGGATTCCATCGTTTTTGCCATTTGAAAAGTCCTGTGTTATATATCTCTTGGAGTTTTTAACGGTGAGGGCAGGATGAAGTTTTTTACCTTCGGTGGATCGGGCGCCATCGGGCGAGCCGTCGCGTGCTTGAGCCAGAAAACGGGGGGGTGAGATGAGTCATCAAACCTTTGAGGGGCTGCCGGTGTGCCCGAGAGCATCAATTCCAAGAGTTCTGTTGATCGCTGTTTCCATAGCCACCATGTCTGCCAGCCTTGTGCTGGTATCTGGTAAAAAGAAGGAGACCGAAACCTGGATGGGCGTGTACATGAATGGCATTAAGATTGGGCACAGTTTCAGCCGGGAGACAGAGTTTTTCAAAGATGGACAACGTCACACTCGTCGTATCCAGGCATCGATGATGCGTGTGACCAGATTGGGAAGTAGTCCTGTGGAAATTTCCACGCATCAGGAATCTCTTTATGATGCTGAGGACAGGCCCTTGACAGTTGTCCTGACATCCAAGCTTTCTGCCGTAGAAACGACAATCAGGGCAGAGATCAAACCGGATAGGATTGTTTTCAAGTCTGGCGACAGGATCACAAAAGAACTTCCCTATTCGAAGAACTTTTACCTGGGGGTTCCTTTGAGAACCATCATCGAGGAACAGGGCTTGATCCCCGGGAAAAAATATGTGTTCACACTGCTGGAGCCGTTGACACAGACTTTTGTGGATGTGTCGTTCGCCGTTATTGCCAAAGAGCCCATACTCATTTTAGGAGAAAAACATGAGTTGTGGCATGTCCGGTCAGAGATGACGCAGATGATGCCGATTGTGATGGATGAATGGATAGATGATGAGGGTGAGCTCTGGAAGTCCGTCAGTCACGCCGGTTTTTTGAATACGGTTTCCATCCGGATGCCCGAGGATAGGGCCAAAGAATTGAGTGACGAGAATCTTGACATTGCCCTTTCCGTTCTTATCGAATCCAATGTGGTCTTCCCCCACCCGCAATCGGTCCGGGAAGTCACTTTTAAGGTCAGCGGTATTCCGATGAACAGGGTGGAAAACCTCCCTTTTGACGAAAAAAACCAAAAGCTCATAGCCAGAAAAGATACTCATGCACTCATTCAAACCCGCTCTGTGATTATTACAGAGGACGAGGCGGTCACTTTGCCCGTCCGGGATAAAGACGCGGCCGAATATCTCATGCCGACGGCCTTCTGCCAGGCCGATGATCCCGATATCATTGAAGCGGCCAGATCTATCGTTGGTGAAGAAACCAATTCTTGGGCGGCAGCCAAACGGATTGCCCAATGGGTCAACCGTGAAGTGATCCCCAACTACGATGTGGGTTTTGCTTCGGCCCGTGAGATTTTAAGCAATCGTGAGGGGGATTGTTCCGAGCACACAGTCCTCATGGTGGCACTGTGCCGAGCGGTCGGAATACCCGCCAGAGCGGCTGTGGGAGTCATGTACGGTGAGGGCATATTTGCCTATCACATGTGGCCAGAGGTCTATGTGGGGCAATGGGTCGGTCTTGATCCCAAGTGGCTTGCCGTAGACCAGAAATCCGGAGAATACTACACAGATGCCACTCATATCAAATTTGGAGACAGTGTGTGCGATGAGGGCCTATTCAAAGAGATGGGTCAGGCTATGGCTGAAATCATCGGAAAGCTGCGCCTGGAAGTTTTGGATTTCGCCGTCGAATAGCCCCGTTTTTCCCTTAAAAGAGCCGTTAATTTCAACAACCTTAGAATTCCAGTCCCCGTTTATGCCCCAAAATGGTATAATCGTCAGGTTATGCCGAGACAATCGCCCGAATACTGTCCGCACTGCGGCTTGGCGTTGAGCCATCGGCCAATCGAGGGAAAACAACGTCTGTGTTGTGCAGAGTGCGGCTGGATTAATTATGAAAATCCTCTTCCCAGTTCTGCGGCCTTCGTCAGAAAAACGAGCGGAGAGATCCTGCTCGTGAAAAGGGGGGTCGAACCTTCCAAAGGAGAATGGGCGCTTCCGTCCGGCTTCATCGAGGTGGACGAAACTCCTGATGAAGCCTGCCTTCGTGAGCTCGCCGAAGAAACAGGGCTTGAAGGCCGTATCGAGTCATTGATCGGAGTCTATTCCCAGAGATCCGTGATGTACAAGAATGTCATCATCGTGGCCTATCTTGTCACTGCCCAAGGGCCGCTGAAACCGGGATCTGATTCTGAGAGTGCCGAGTATTTCGCCCCCAAAAAACTTCCGCCCATTGCTTTTCCCAGTCACAGAGAGATCATCAAAGACGGGATGGAGATCACTGAAAAATGAACGTTGACTTTGAATGCTACCCCTGTTTCTTTCACCAGGCGATCAACGTGGCGGGAATGATCGGGGTTGATGAGAAAATCATGCGGGACATACTCTGTGAAGTCAGCCGCCTGATTCCAACCATCTCGCCCGAGATCACTCCACCTCTGATCGGCAGGCAAGTGTACCAGATCGTTTCCCGGTTGACCGGTGTTGAAGATCCCTTCAAGGATGCGAAAAAACAGTGCACGGAGCAGGCCCTTGCCCTCTATCCTTCACTCAAGGACAAGGTCGCGTCTTCATCAGACAGATTGCTGATGGCCGTCCGCGTGGCGATCGCAGGCAATGTGATCGATTTCGGTTCCAATGTGGCTTTTGATTTGGGCAAGGATGTCCAATCGATTTTGACCCAAGAGTTCGCTATCTGTCATTACGGTGAGTATCGAAAGGGACTGGCCAAAGCACAACGCATTCTCTACCTTGCCGACAATGCCGGTGAATGTGTTTTTGACCGGGTTCTCATCGAAGAGATCGGTAAGCCGGTGACCTATGTCGTGCGGGAAAAGCCCATTATCAATGATGCCGTCAGGGAAGACGCCCTTGCTGCCGGCATCGGTGAAGTGGCAAATATCATCTCCTCCGGGACGGATGCCCCTGGAAATATACTTCCTTTGTGTTCGGAAGAATTCTTGAAAATCTACGGAGATGCCGACTTCATCATCAGCAAAGGTCAGGGCAACTATGAGGGGCTTTCCGGGGAGGATCGTCCCCTTTTCTTCCTGCTTAAAGCCAAATGCCCGGTGATTGCCAAGAATATCGGCGTGGAACGGGGCAGCATCCTCCTTATGCAGGCACAGTCTGGTTGAGCAGTCGTGTTTCCGATTTGAACTTTTTGTCCAGCTGGTATACTATCTCCTTACTCATGAAACCTGGGCCGCATGGTTGGGGCCCGACTTGAAATTTCTGGCAATACGATCAAAAGATTGAAAAAGGAGGAGGCGCATGGCAAATAAGATCGATCGGAGGGAATTCATCTCTCGAAGCGCAAAGATTGGCCTTTCTGTGGCTGTGGGAGGAAGCCTGCTCGGTGAGGTTGTGTCCGGCTCTGCACGGAAAGCCGCGGATGGAGCCGGCGTGGATATTGCCGTCGTTAAAGGAACAGATTACTTGAAAGGAACCTTCAAAGCCGTCGAACTCTTGGGCGGCATGGACAAATTTATTCCCAGAGGATCCCGTGTCGCCATTCTGCCCAATGTCCAGAGATGGCATCCCGGCACATTCACCAAGCCCGAAATCGTCAGGGCTGTTGTTCAGATGTGCATACAGGCCGGAGCCAAGGAGATCAACTGTCTTTCGTGGCTGGAGATGAAAAATTGGGAGTCGACGGGATTAGCAGCCGTGTTGAAAGAAGAGGGCGCGAACTTAAAGCTGGTCGCCAGCGAAGAGGCCAACTTTAAGCCGGTAAGAGTCTCCAAGGGAAAGGCCCTTGATGAGGCCATGATTATGAAGGAATTCTACAACAATGATGTCTTCATCGATATGCCCATCACCAAAGACCATGCCGGGAACAAGTTCACGGGCACCATGAAGAACCTGATGGGCCTGAATTTCCGCATGAACAACAGAGCGAAGTTCCACAGAGAGAACTGGAAAACGGATATTGATGACATCAAACACCTCGACCAGTGCATCGCAGATTTGAACACCATCATCAAACCGGCCCTCTGCATTGTGGATGCCACCGAATTCATCATCACCAATGGTCCCATGGGCCCAGGGGAGATTACCCGGCCTCATAAGATCGTGGCTGGCGTGGATAGAGTTGCCATTGATGCCTACTGCTGTACACTTTGGGGCCTGAAAGCCAGAGACATTTTTCAGATTCAGATGGCTCACGAGCTTGGTCTGGGCGAGATCGATCTGGACAAAACCAGGATAAAAGGCGTGTCCCTCTAGCTCCGCGCGTTTGCACTATCCGTCTGAGCGTTAAGAGAGAGTCGTACTCTGGGCGAGAATATTTTACCGCTCAAAGCCGGCTGTAACAATCCCTGAGCATCATCACGGCTCTGGAAATGCACACATAGGGGAGATTCCATTTGACACAGAAAATCGATTGTGAATACAATGGGGCAAAAAATGGAAGGGAGTGTCTGTATGGAAAAAGACTTTCAAACCGAAAAATATCTGTTCCGCGGGTTGTCTCGACGTGAGTTTGTGAAATATGGATTGTCCGCATCGGCACTTACGGTTGGCGCTTTGAGTAAGCTCAATGCAGGAATCTATCAAAGCCTTAAAACCCTGGATCAAAAACACATTCAGGATGAGTCACCCGATGGGGTGTACTGGAATGCGGTGAGGAGGCATTTTTTATTCGAAGACGGCGTCATCATGATGAATAACGGCACTGTGGGCCCCATGCCCAAACCTGTTTTTAACACCCTCATGAAGGTGTTCAAAATTCAGGCCACCAATCCTTTTGATGTCTACAACGACCTTCCCCGCGAAAAAGAGCGGGTTCGAAAAAAAGTGGCCCAGTTCATCAACGCCGACCCGGAGGAAGTCATTCTCACCAGGAATACCACCGAGGGGATCAATTTTGTGGTCAACGGAATGAAATTGATGGAGGGGGATGAGGTTCTTCTTTCGACAATGGAGCACCCTGGAGGTAGAAATCCCTGGACTTTGAAGGCCAAAAGATATGGCATCAAGATCAACTGGGTTCCCATCGGGCTACCGCCTGCCAGTGTGGATGAATTTGTGGCTGGCTTTGAAAAGGCCCTGACACCCAAGACTAAGGTCATAAGCATTAGCCATACCGTTTATATTTCCGGGCTTATCTCTCCCTTAAAAGAGCTGTGCAAGATGGCTCACGAAAAGGGATTGTTGGTACTGGCAGATGGCGCACATGCGATAGGTATGCTGGACCTGAACATGAAAGAGATGGATGTCGATTTCTATGCCACGAGCCCCTATAAATGGATGGGCGCTCCTACTGGGATGGGTGTTCTCTTCATGAAAAGGGAGCACCAGAAAAACATCTGGCCCACCATTGCTTCCGGTGGTTGGGACACTTACGAAGATGCGAGAAAATTTGAGACCGTTGGTCAGAGGGCCGAAGCTCTGATTGTCGCTTTGGGCGAAGCTGTGGACTTTCAGAATCAGATCGGCAAACAGAGAATCGAGCGCAGGATCAAAGCCCTCGCCGGATATTTCAAGCAGGAGTTGAAAAAAATCCAGGGAGTCCGGCTGCATACTTCGGAAGATCCTTACATCAGCGGTGGTTTAACAGCCTTTTCGATCGAGGGGCTGGAACCGAAAAAAATTGTCGAGTACGTTCGGGGCAAATACAACATCGTTATCAGGACCGTTGGCCGCAAGGAAAAAGGCACCTATGGTATACGTGTTTCAACCCACATCTACGTCACGTTCAAGCATGTGGATATGTTGTTGGAAGGGATTCGTCACCTGGTCAAACACAGAGCTCAAGCCTAACCTGAAAGATGGGGGCTGAATTTCAATAGATTTCAGCGGAAATGCCGATCTCTCTGACACGGAATTTTATCTTCTGGAGTTCGGTCGCGGCAGCAGGAATTAGATTTGTTGCAGGAGCTTCTCTATCCAGAGTGTAAATCTGGACGTGCCTTGGCCGGATATCTTCAATCTGCGCCAGCCACGCATCGAGATGCGCGGCTCTCATATTGCCTGCCTTCCCTGCAGCGAAAAGGGTTTGGATGGTAACGTCTTTCATGCGTTTAAGACCTTGGACGATCTCCGCCAGTTCGATACCCTTATAGGCTTTATTGTATCGCAAAAAAGTGCGGGTGTTGCCGCAGTCGAGTTTCATGATCCGCTGGTCGAGACGGGATAGAGCCGTGCTGATTTCAAGATTGGCGATAAGAGAGGAGTTGGACAGGATGGCTGTCTGTGCCTCTGGGGCCATGCGGTCTCTCAAGCTGGAGACTGCCGCCGCAATTTCCGGAAAACTAGGATGCAGGGGGGGCTCTCCGTTTCCGGAAAAGGTTATATAGTCCGGCGGGACGGACAGCTGGTCCAAAGATTTCATCAAAGCGGCGCGCACTTCTTCTGTCGACGGCCAGGCTAAGGCGTCTGTTTTGGACAGCTGTTGAAAGTCTGTCCAGCCGTACTGGCAGTAAACGCAATTGAACGTACATGTTTTTTGATTCCTGGGAAGTATATTGACACCCAAGGATCGTCCCAATCTTCGAGAATTGACCGGCCCGTAGATGATTGTGTTCTTTGGGACGAGCAGCATTCTATCCTCCTGTGACCATCTGATGCAATGCTTTCCCGGCACGGGCAATGCCCTCGGAGATTTCTGTCTCGTTGAGCCGGGAGATAGAGATGCGGAAATGACCGGATACTTTTTTATTCGGAAAATAGTAGCTTCCGGGTGAAACGACCACACCATGCCGGAGCATGTGGTCATGCAGGCGGACTTCATCCATTCGTTTTGGCAGCGTGACCCAGATCGTGTAGCCTCCGGCAGGCTTTGTCCACGGTGTTTGCTCAGGAAAGTGTTCGTCCATCTTGGCCAGGGCCAACTGCATGCGCTTTCTGAAAACCCGGTGGAGCCTTTTGAGTTGCCTGTCGTAGTATCCGTTTCGTATGAATTCGTGCATGATCATCTGGTTGAAGGGGCTGCTGGTCAAATCCGAAAATCTCTTTAAAGCCGTCATCCGGCTGATGCAATCCCTGTCAGCCGTGACCCAGCCTACCCTCAGACCTGGAAAGAGCACTTTGGAGAAGGTCCCCAGATAGATGACGATATTACCCTCGTCGATGGATTTTATGGGAAGCGGAACCTTTCCGTAGTATTTCATGTCTTCCTCGAACCCGTCCTCGACGATGGGCACTTTGTGTTTCAGGCAGATGGTGAGCAGCCGTTCACGATGCTCATGGGTCGTGGTTATTCCCGTAGGATTTTGAAAATTCGGAATGGAGTAGACGAAGCTCACAGCTTCTTTGGAGAGCACGGCGTCGAGGCGGTTGAGATCCATACCCTCATCGGTCATGGGAATAGCCGCAATATCAGCTCCGACAAATTGCAGCAGAGGGAGAACATTGGCATAGGTGGGTGTTTCTATGGCCACCTTTGTGTTTTGGCGGATAAAAATACGGCAAACAAGATCTATGGCCTGCTGGGCGCCGTTTGTGATCAGGATTTCTTCACTCGTCGCGGCGATCCCGTGGAGACGCAGACGCTGGGCTATCAGCTCTCTCAACGGGAAAAAGCCCTTGTGGTCTCCATAAAGGAGCGATGCGGACCCCGATAGGCAGAGCACGCTGTTTGTGCAGCGCTTGAATTCAGTCATCGGAAAAAGGCGCGGATCGAGATCCAAGCGGGAGATGTTGATCGTATCCTTGCGGGTTGTGACAGACGGGGGGTGTTCCGGTGAATAACGGAGAAACATCTCATGAATCTGTCTTGCCCGATCTGTGGATGACCCCTTCCAGGAAATCAGACTTTTTCTATCCGGGTTATAGTCCACTTCTTTCCGCCTTTTTTGGACTTTATGGTAAGATCCCGGTCTGGAGGAAAGAAAGCCCTGTGCCTGCAGTTCCTCATAGGCATGGTTCACGGTGGTGCGGTTGACACCCAAAATTTCGGCCAGTTTCCTGGATGAGGGGAGGGGCTGGTCGATTTTCAATGCACCCCGGTCGATAAGGTGTTTGATCTCGTCGATGATCTGCTGGTAGAGCGGGATGGTGTGATTTCTTTTGAGTTTCATCAGCATGGTTGACTCCTGATGTGGATTTCTTCTTCACAGTACAAGCTTAATTGGATGTAGTCAACTACCAATTATTATATATTATGAACCAACCAATTATACAAATCGAGGGATGCTCGCAGCGGTTTGTGGCGTCTCTCCTAACCCGTGAACCAAGGAGATGCTGTGACGACTGCTTGCGCGTCGTTGTTTGCGTGAGGTCCATGGTGACAACTCGAGGACATAAAAAGCCGACACGGTTTCAGGGATGCTAAGGCGGATGGGCGAATGTTGACAGATAATGTATGGGTCCGGAGCGAGGAATGCAGCTTGGACTAAAAAATGCGAATTGGGCTTTGGCGATCAACCGGAATGTGATTCAACCGATCTCGTCATACCTGAAGCAATCGACCACATGGTCGTTGACCATACCCACAGCCTGCATATAGGCATAGCAGATGGTCGCCCCCACGAAGGTGAATCCCCGGCGTTGGAGAGCCTTGCTCATGGCTTCGGATTCCTGTGTTACCGCCGGAATGTCTTGGATCTTCTTCCAGGCATTTTTGATGGATTTTCCTCCGACGAACTGCCAAATGTAGGCATCGAAACTTCCGTATTCTTTTTGAACCTCAAGGAAGACTTTGGCGTTTTGGATAGCGGCGTTGATCTTCAGCCGATTACGGATGATTCCTGCATTCTGGAGGAGTTCAGTCACTTTTTTATCATCGTAGGACGCCATTTTTTCAGGATCAAATTGGTCAAAAGCAGATCTGAAGTTGTCGCGCTTTTTGAGTATGGTCAGCCAACTGAGTCCGGCCTGCATTCCTTCTAGGGTGAGGAACTCGAACAGCTTTCGGTCGCTGTGGATGGGAACCCCCCATTCTTGGTCATGATAAAGTTGGTAGAGGGGATCACCCTCGCTCCATGCGCATCGCCTTTGCGTCATCACGGGCACCCCTGAAATAAAAAACTAGGAACATCCATTATCTTTATGCCTCCATCGCATTGTACAAAAATAGCGCATTATATTTCCAATTTGATTTTTTGGGCTTTACGTCGAAGGGCTAAGTGGCTAGAATGGGTTTCTATGAGAAATGCGTTCGCTTTTCTGCTCTGTATATGTGTGCTTTTCTCAGGACAATTGGCGTTCGGCAAAAAACCGGAAGCGCGTCAAATCGGGGCTCTGCACATCACGAAAAAAATACGCATAGATGGCCGGCTTGACGAATCCGTCTGGCAGGAATCAGAGTTTATTTCGCAGCTAATCCAGCGGGAGCCTGATGAGGGCGCACCGGCCACAGAGCCAACCGAGATACGTATTCTCTTTGACGACGAATTTTTGTACATCGGAGCAAAATGTTTTGACAGTCAGCCGGAAAAAATCGTAGCCAATGAAATGCGGAGGGACGAGGGGCTCCGGCACAATGATTTTTTCGAGATTTTTATAGACACCTACCATGACCACCGCAATGCGTTCTACTTTGTCACCAATCCCTTGGGTGCCAAGCGGGATGGTCTCATCCGGGAAGAGGGAAGCAATATCAACAGGGACTGGGATGGTCTCTGGTACGTGAAGACACAGAGGACGCCCCGGGGATGGACTGCTGAATTCGCCATTCCTTTCTACACCTTTCGTTTCAGAAGCGAAAAAACGCAAACCTGGGGCATCAATTTCGGACGTCATATCGCACGGAAAAAAGAAGAATGTTACTGGGCGCCCATTCTCAGAGACTATGGTTATATGGGCAAATTTCGTGTTTCCTATTACGGAAACCTTGTCGGTCTGAAGGATATCAAGCAGGGGAAAAGACTCCATGTCATGCCCTACGCTATTGGCGGCGGAACCCAAGAAGAGGGAGAATCCAATATGGGTTTCACAGCGGATGCGGGCCTGGACCTCAAATATGGGTTGACTTCGAATCTGACGGCTGATGTCAGCATCAACACGGATTTTGCCCAGGTCGAAGCCGACCAGGAACAGTTCAATTTAACCCGCTTCTCCCTCTACTTTCCGGAGAAACGGACCTTCTTCCTCGAGGGTGCCGAGGTGTTCCGGGTCGCCGAAAAATTCCGTTTTCATGAACCTCCGGGACTGTTCCTTTTCTACAGTCGCAGAATAGGTCTATCCGAGGAGGGTGGTGAAGTTCCGGTTATCGGCGGTGTGCGGGTAACCGGGAAAACTGGCAGGTATCATCTCGGTATTTTGAATATGATCACCGACCGGATCACTCTCGAAACTGACGGGGTTGTGGAGCATATCGAGCGGTCGAACTATGCCGTTTTTCGTGCCAAGAGAGATTTTTTGGCAAAATCGACTGTGGGGGTGATGATGCTGAGCAAGGATTCCCTGGACAGCCCTCATTACAACCGCGGTGTGGCTGTGGATTACAACCTGGCTTTCGGCCATGCCTTTCGCATCGAAGGATTCGCAGCCAAAACATTCACGCCGAACTTGGAGGGCAAGGATTGGGCCGCCCATCTGAATTTTTCTTACAATACGGATTTCTGGAGTCTTCTGTTGGTGTACCTGGATGTCGGGGAAAACTTCAATGCTGAGATGGGCTATGTGCCCCGATTGGACCAGAGAAAGTACCGGGCAAATATCGGCATCTCTCCCCGCCCGCAGATCTTAAACCTCAGACAGACACACATCTTCAACGATTTCACCTATATCGAGAATCATGATGGACAGCTGGAAACACGGACGAACTCCACGGGCGTTTTCAACACTTTTCAGGATCGAAGCAATCTGTACTTCGGCTACCGGCAGAACTATGAATTTCTCGAAGAGTCCTTTGAAATCAAGGAAGACGTGTTCATCCCTGTCGGCATGTTCCGTTTCAACTCGTTCGAAGCATTCTACGAATCAGACAGGAGCCGCAATGTCTCAGCCAGGGTCGAGATGGGTATTGGCGGGTTCTTCAATGGCGATCTGTTTCGGATCAATGCCGGAGGCAGCCTGAAAGTGTCCACACACCTCAATTTAGAGCTGAGTTTGAATCGCAATCAATTCGACCTTCCGATTGAGGGCGGAAAGTTCACGGCCAACATCCTGGCCACGCGGATTATTTATTCATTCACGACCGATCTTTACGCCAAAGCGTTCATTCAGTGGAACAGTGACGAAAATCTGTTCAAGAGCAATTTCCTGCTCCGCTGGATCTATAAACCCGGGGCGAACGTCTATTTCATCTATAACGAGACCCAGGAATTCGGCAGTCCGATCCCTTTGAAAGACAGAGGTGTCATGGTCAAAGTGACCTTCCTGTTTAATTGACTCAATGGGCTGAATTGCATTAGCTATGCATCTTCTTAGAGTGTTCTTGTTTTCAAGAACATGACGTCTAATCGTTTTTTAGCCTCCTCCGGTGAGACGGCTTCCAGTGATCCATCCGGCAATTATCCTATTGTGTTTCCACTGCGGTATTAGATATGATGTAGTTCATGTGCGCACGACCAATAGGTTTCAATCCAAGAGTTAGGAGATAAAAAGCTATGTCCATATATGATGAAGAATTAGCTTCATTTATCTGGAGAAACGGCGACATCATTCCCTGGAAGGACGCGATGATTCATGTCAACTCGGTGGGCCATGCCTCTGTGGCAGGTATCTTTGAGGGAATCAAAGCCTACTGGAACGAAAACGACAAACAACTCTATGTCTTTCGCCTTCAAGACCATATGTTTCGTTTCATCAATTCCATTAAGATGGTTCGCTATGGCTTCGACTATGACCTTGACGATTTGAACAACGCGGTTTTTGACTTGCTCAGGGCCAATGACTACAGAAGAAACGTGTACATACGGCCGTATGCTTTTCAAAAGGGCATGGTCCGGGAGCTTCTTCAAGCTCAGCCCGGAAAGCCGACGGAACTTGTTATTGATTGTTGGCCGTTTGAATCTTACGTTGAGATGAACAAGCCCCTGCATGTGTGTGTCAGTTCCTGGACCAGGATCTCGGACAATGTGCTTCCCCCGCGTTTGAAAAGCTTCTCCAATTATCATAACGGCCGTTTGGCGGCCATGGAGGCAACGGTGAACGGGTATGACTGGTCTGTGATTCTCGATGCGCGGGGCAAAGTTACTGAGGGTCCTGGCGCATGTCTTGCCCTAGTTCGGGAGGGAAAGGTAATTTTCCCACCCATCACATGCGGAATACTGGAGAGCATCACCAGAGACACGGTCCTGCATCTGCTGAACGACATATTGGATATACCCTGTGTTGAGCGGGATGTGGACCGCACGGAATTGTATATCGCTGATGAGCTCTTTTTCCTCGGAACGGGATGGGAAATCATGCCCGTGGCCTCGGTTGACCGTTTGCCGGTGGGAGAGGGAAAAATCGGAGAGATTACCAGGGCCGTTGCCGAATCGTATAAAAGAATCGTCACCGGCCGGGATTCCCGCTTTTCCCAGTGGCGGACACCAGTTTGGGACTAGGATAAGATGAACCATAACCGCTCTGCGTATCGCAATTTGAAGCCCCTGTTGGCTCCGGATTCCATCGCTGTGGTCGGGGCTTCGGACAGGCCCGGGCCAGGCCGTCAGGTGATCGAAAATTTGATTCAGTTGGGATATCGAGGCTCCGTTTACCCCGTGAATCCCCGCTATGAGGACATCTTGGGAATGCCCTGTTATCCTTCCCTCACAGATGTCCATCGGGCAGGGCACAGGGTTGAAATGGTGGCTATTCTCTTGAACCGGCTGATGGTTATCCCGGTCTTAAAGGAGGCGGTATCACTAGGTGTTCAGGCCGGCTGGGCCTTCGCCAACGGATTCGGCGAGGCCGGTGCTGAGGGGAGAGCTCTGCAGGAGGAACTGGCCGCCGTATGCAAGCAAAACAACATCCTCTTCTGCGGACCCAACTGTGTGGGGTATCTGCATCCCAAAGCCAGAGTGGGAGCTTACAGTGCTCCCGCTCCTGAGTCCTTGAAGCCGGGAAGTATCGGATTGATTGCTCAGAGCGGCTATCTCACGCTGAGCGTGGCTAACAGCAGCCGCGGTTTGGGTTTCAGCCTGCTGTGCTCGTCCGGAAATGAAGCTGTCGTCGACAGCACCGATTTCATAGCCTATATGCTTGACGACCCAGCAACAGATATCATATTGGCCTTTATCGAGCAGTTTCGCCGTCCGGAGCGGCTGCGGGATCTGGCCGGCAGAGCGCGGGAATTGGGCAAACCGATCATTCTTATCAAGACCGGACGTTCCGCCATGGCCCGGAGAGCAACTGTCGCCCATACAGGCGCCATTGCCGGCTCCGACGACGTGCAGGATGCTTTGTTTCGGAAGCTCGGGATTGTCAGAGTGGATGACTTTGACGAGATGTTTGAGACGGCAGCGTTGTTTTCCAAACTTTTGCATAGGCTGCCGGATGGTGGCGGCATTTTTGCGTTGAGCCTCTCAGGAGGTGCCATCAGCCTCATTGCCGACCTCGGCGAGGGGCTTGACCTCAGCTATCCCCCCTGGTCGGATAAGGGAAGAGAAACACTCCGGACAGTTCTGCCACCGTACGCCCGGATCGACAATCCTCTCGATGCCTGGGGTTTCGGAAAGATAGAGGACACCTATGAATCCTGTTTGATGGCTGCAGCCAGGGAAGAAAAAGCCGACCTGGTTTTGATTTCTCAGGATGTGCCGGAAGGAATGGCATCCGGGCAGGCGGAGCAATATGCCGTCGTTGCCGGGGCTGCCATCGAGGTCTCTCAAAAAGTGAAAAAACCGGTGGTTATGCTGTCAAACCCATCGGTTGGGTTTCACCCGAATATCCGTGAAATCCTCGATAAAGGACGTGTGCCGCTACTCCAGGGCACCCGGGAAGGGCTGAGGGCCGTAAAATCCCTGATGTCGTATGCGGAGTTCAAAAGGAAAAGAGTGCTCGATGATATCACTAAAGCCAGGCCCTCAGGCATTCCAAGAAAATTAGATACCTGCACACCTCCGGATGGACAGGTCTTGACGGAGTTTGCCTCCAAAAAAATTCTGGCTGCCTATGGAATTCACTGCCCGCCCGAGTTTCTGTGCGCATCTCTGGAGGAAACCCTCCAGGCAGCAAAAAATATCGGGTATCCCGTGACCTTGAAAGTGGTCTCTCCTCAAATTCAGCACAAGACCGAAGCCGACATTATCCGCTTGGATCTCGAGGATGAAGCTGCCGTTAAACATGCCTATGACGAGGTTCTCGCAAAGGCCCTGTCTTTTGATACATCGGCGCAGATTGAAGGAGTTCTTTGCCAGAAGATGATTAAGGGTGCTGTGGCCGAGGCCATAGTTGGAATCCTTATGGATCGCTCTTTCGGTCCCGCGGTTGTGTTCGGGCTGGGCGGAGTAATGGTCGAGGTCTTCAGGGACCGGGCTCTCGGTATTCCCCCTTTGAGTAGAGATGAGGCCCGGGAGATGATTGCGATGACCAAGAGCAGTCAACTGCTATTCGAGTTTCGCGGATCTCCGCGGGCGGACCTCGACGCTCTTATCGATACTCTGGTTAGAGTGAGCTGGCTGGCCGTCGATGGGGCCGACAGGATAGAGGCGCTGGACATCAATCCGCTCTTGGCTATGCCTGAGGGCGAGGGGGTAGTGGCTGTGGATGCTTTGATTGAACTTCAAAAAGATTCGTGACAGTATGGAGGTCTGCAGGTGAAGGCAATTCTTTCAGGAAATGAAGCCATTGCGCGGGGGGCCTTTGAGGCCGGAATTCAGATTGCCCTGGGCTACCCCGGCACTCCGAGTTCTGAAATTATCAGTACCATAGCGGAGCAATATGGAGAGGAGATATACACGGAATGGTCGACCAATGAAAAGGTGGCCATGGATGCCGGAGCTGGAGCTGCTTATTCCGGACGCCGATGCCTGGTCACCACGAAGCAGGTCGGGATGAATGTCCTCTCCGATTCCCTCATGTACACCGTTTATACGGGAATCGAGGCGGCCCTGGTGGTGGTGACAGCGGATGACCCGGGATTGTTCAGCTCGCAGAATGAACAGGATAACCTTTGGTATGCCCGCCTGGCCAAGATCCCTCTTCTCGAACCGGCAGACAGCCAGGAGGCTAAGGATTTTGTGGTTCTGGCCGTCGAGTTATCGGAGCAATTCGATACACCCGTGTTGATCCGGACTGTCATGAGAACCTCTCATTCCAAGAGCGTTGTCAATCTGGGTCACCAGCCGCAAACCCCGGACGAGGTGGGCTCCTTCCCGCGCAAACCCGAGAAATACAACTGCACGGCCTCGAACGCCAGAAAAATGCATCCACGGGTGGAGCAGAGGTTGATTGACCTGACTGAATATGCGGAACAGTCTCTTGTGAACTGCATCGAGTGGAAAGATCGCTCCCTCGGTATTATCACCAGCGGAGTTGTTTATACCTATGTGTGCGATGTCTTTCCCCAAGCCTCCGTGTTAAAACTGGGCATGACCCATCCGCTTCCCAGGAAAATGATTGAAAACTTTGCTGAAGGAGTGGACAAGCTGCTTGTCATCGAAGAGCTCGATCCAGTGCTGGAAGAGCAGATCAAAGCCCTGGGTATTGATGTCATCGGGAAAGAGATATTTCCACCGTGTTTTGAGCTTTTGCCCGATGATATCAGGCGCCACAGCCTCAAGTCCGATCTTTTGAGCGAGGATAGCTCCGAAGGCCAAGCCTGTGACACAACCAATCCTGACGCTCTCAAGGATCTGCCTCACCGTTCACCGGTTTTCTGTGCTGGTTGCCCTCACCGGTCCACCTTCTATCTTCTGAACAAGCTAAAGCTGCCAGTAGCCGGCGATATCGGCTGCTACAACCTCGGAACCCTTCCTCCGTTCGAGGCGCAGCACACCATGGGCGCTATGGGCGCCAGCATAGGCGTTTTACACGGGATGTCTCTTGCCCGGATTCCTGAGCCGAGGGTCTGCACCATCGGGGATTCCACGTTTTTTCACTCGGGTATGGCCCCGCTGGTGAACATGGTGCACAACAACAGCCGGGGGGTGGTCATCCTGATGGATAACAGCGTCACGGCCATGACTGGACACCAGGATCATCCAGGTCTTGACTGGGCCGTGACCAAAGATCGGCCGGCGAAAAAAATCGACATCGAACCTCTGGTGAGAGCTTTGGGTGTCTGCCAAGTTAAGGTTGTGGATGCCTTCAATATTGACCAAGTGGAGGCCGGATTGAAGGAGTGCCTGGACTATGAGGGGCCTTCGGTTTTGATCACCCGGGGGGAGTGTGTTTTCGTTTCCGATGATCCACAGCCCCCCTATAGTGTGGAATTGGAGGAATGCGTCGCCTGCCAGCTTTGCTTTAAGGTGGGTTGCCCTGCAATTGGTCTTTCCGACGAAAAAAATCCAAAAAATAACAAGTTTAAGTCCCATATCGAACCGACTCTGTGTACCGGGTGCGATATTTGCCGGCAGGTGTGTCCTACAGGCGCTATACATGCGCCCGCAAAAAAGGATAGCGGGGAATAATATGAAGAGCATAAACTTCATCATCGCCGGAGTGGGAGGTCAGGGCACGGTGCTTTCCGGGGACATTCTGGCCGAGGTGGGCATGACGGCAGGCTATGATGCGAAAAAATCGGATGTGCTCGGACTGGCCATCCGGAGCGGCAGCGTGATCAGTCATGTCAGGTGGGGAGATAGGATCCACGCGCCTATGTCCATGAAGGGGACCGTGGACTATCTTTTGGCCTTCGAGCCTCTGGAGGCTTTGCGGATGGCCGACTACCTCCATGACAACAGCACGGCTATCGTCAATGAATACCGGATACCGCCCGTGGCTGTTACGACGGGTCAGGTGGCATACCCGCCAATCGAAGATATCAGACAAGTCTTGGATTGTCATGCCAAACGGGTTCATTACATGGATGCCACAGACAAAGCCAAAGAACTGGGAAATGTCAAGGTTGTCAATGTCCTTTTATTGGGGGCGCTGGCATCGCTTTTGGATGTACTGCCGTCGATATGGGAGGACATCATCGCGAAATATGTTCCCGACAAATACAGAAAACTCAACTTGCAGGCCTTTCACGAAGGACGTGATGTGATAAGAGCGAAATAAATGGATACATTTGTTATCGATCGATCTGCAGAGTGTCGGCTATGACAAGGAAGCCGAAATCACTGGCCATCAAAGGCGGACTCGTGGTGGATAGCCAGGGTGTGCGTCCGGCTGATCTTTGTATCAAGGGGGAAATCATTGAGAGCATAGAGCCTGGCGGAAGCGGGAAAAGAGCCGACCGCGTGATCGATGCCTCGGGGAAATTTGTTCTTCCTGGCATTATCGATGCCCATCTTCATCCCGTTTATGCGGATCGTATCGACACCCTCTCTCAAGCGGCCCCGCTGGGAGGGATTACGACCTTGATTCCCTATGTAGGTGCTCTCAAAGCATGGGGAAAAACGGGAACTCTTCGTGATGCCGTGAAAGATTTTATCGAAGAGGGGGAATCGTCCTCTTTGGTGGACTTTGGGATGCACTGTTCCTTGACAATGGATGACATGGAGACCGTCGATGACATGATTCCTGCCGCTATCGAATTAGGTGTTACCTCCTTCAAAATTTTTATGGCCTATGCCCGGAGGGGAATGAAACTGGACGACACACATATCCTGAAAATCATGGCTATCATTGCTGCACACAAGGCCCTGCTCGCTGTCCATGCGGAAAATGGGAGTATCATTGACTACCTGGAAGATGAATCCGTCGCCCGGAAAAATCTCGGGCCCGAATTTTTCGCCCCTTCACATCCGAACATCTCCGAAGCGGAGGCGATCTTCCGTATACTCGCGCTCTCCGCTGTTTCCCGGTGTCCCCTCTATCTGGCCCATGTCAGCGCCCGAGAGTCTCTGGATGTCATAAACCTCTACAAAAGCTGGGGCAGGAGCGATTTCTACACCGAGACCTGCACCCATTATTTGACTTTCACTGATGAGGAGCTGATCAAAAAAGGATCATTGGCCAAGATGGCTCCGCCCCTGAGGAAAAAGGGGGATGTGGAGGCACTCTGGAAGGCTGCAGGGGATGGGCTCATCGATGTTCTCAGTTCCGATGCGGCGGGCCATGCGATCGCCCAAAAGAAGCCGCTGAGAGAAGATATTTTCAAGAGCCCGAACGGAGTGCCGGGACTGGAGACCATGTTCACGGTCGCTTATGACGAAGGTGTGAATGGGGGCAGAATCACGCTGCCTCGTCTGGTCGAAATGACATCCGAAAATCCCGCCAAGATCTTTGGCTTGTTCCCCCGGAAAGGCATTCTGCAGGAGGGATCAGACGCGGATGTGGTCATTTTTGATCCGGATGCGATCCACTCGGTGACCGCGAAAAATTTTCCTCTAAAGGTGGGATACAGTTTGTATGAAGGAAGGAAATGTCGGGGTTTGCCATATCTTGTCATGCAGCGGGGGAGGATATTGTGCGAAAATGGTCGAGTGAATGCCAAACCGGGTCAGGGGAAGTTTCTTCCTGCGCCAGGTTATGATTCGTGATTCGAAATCAAACACTGTGCCAGCCCGTCCTTTGACTTTTGTGCCTTGGGTGAGTTGGTTGAAAGGAGAGTTGAATGATAGACCTCAAAGGCCGAGATGTCCTCACAACACATGAGTGGACCAAGGAAGAGCTTGACCAAGTTCTCGATCTCGCCATCAAGTTTAAGTCTATGGGGGACCGGGCAAAATCCCTTAATCTTTTGAAGGGAAAAACCCTCATGCTGCTGTTCTTTCGCAGTTCAACCCGGACACGTCTCTCGTTCTCCGCTGCGATGGAACAATTGGGAGGCTTTGTTCAAATCCCGGATCCGGCAGGACTTCGCTTGAGTCTTGAAGACCGTCCTGGCTTCGGGGAATCGCTCAAAGACACGGCCAGAGTTACCGATAGATACGTTGACTGTGTGGGAATTCGTCTCAGCGGGTCTATCCCGGATAAAAACGGTGTGTTGCGACCCGGACTCGGAGATGCGATAACCACGAAATATGCCGAGTTTTCGCAAAAGCCGGTCATCAATCTCGCCTGTGATATGCAGCATCCCACCCAAGCCCTGGCTGATATCATGGTCATGCAGGAGAGCTTGAGTGAGCTGAAAGGGAAGAAACTCGTCGCCCACTGGGCGTACTCGCCCATTGTTCGGCATTACACTTCGATACAAGCCGACGGGCTCATCGCTGCGACCTATGGCATGGATGTGACCATTGCCTATCCTGAGGGGTATGACCTCGATCCGGATACAGAATCACTCATTCGTGAAGAATGCGCCAAAAACGGACAAAAATATGAAAGAGCGCATGATCTTCAAAGTGCTGTGGAAGGGGCTGATGTCATTTTTCCCCGAACTTGGGTATCCCCGGATTTTTACATCCACTCCAAAGAAGAGGAATTGCAAAAAGCCGCCCGGTACAAAGACTGGCGTTTGACCGATGAACTGATGAAACGCACCAACAATGCCCGTTTCATCCACGTGATGCCCTTTGATCGCGGCAATGAAGTCGATGACAGTATTGTGGACGGTCCGAATTCTCTCGTGTACGACCAGGCAGAGAATCTCCTCCATGCCAGGAAGGCCTTCCTGGCTTCGATTCTTCTTGATGCCGATGTGTTAGAAAAACTATAAGATGTCAGTATAAAACTTCTACGTGCGGATCCACACGACTTCAGTTTATTCAACTGCTTTGTACCAATTCTCTGGGTATTGGTCATCGTCGTAGACGCGGTCGACCGGGGCAAGGGTTTCGATTCCGGTAATTTCCGTTATAAAACACTCCAGCACCCCTTTAACGATGCTTCCCTGCTCCAGATGGCCGCCAAAAGTTGGACAATCCCAAGCCCCGCCGGCGACAAAATGTATGGCCGGAAAGGGTTCCGGTTTCCCATCTTTGCCCGGCCGAGGATGGATGATGCCGCTCAGAGACAAGATCATGCTCAGGTTCTGGATGGTGGCGCAGGATTCCTTATGCCAGTTGTCGGGATCAGTGGTATCCGGTGCCCAGACGAGATATTTGGCCGGCTGCAATCCGCCCATGAATGCGGCATGAATTTTTGCAAATTGAATGTTATGAGCGATGGCAAATTTCTGTATGGCCGCAAAAACATCGGCGCCGGTGGTGAGCCTGAGGATGAACTCGCGTCCGCGCTGGCATTCAACAACATGGTGCTCATCCGGTGTCTGGGCGTCTCTTTCCCAAATTTCAGTCATTGTGTTGGCCTCCTGATTTTTGATCTATTATAATTGAAGGCCAGGCATTGATCAAAGATTTGATTCCTAAGACTCGAGATGATACATTTAGCCTGCTCGAAACAGGAGAAATCCGATTAGAGAAGTAGCGATCACAGGCACAGTTTTTGTCATTATTCTGGTTTGCTTGATTGTCGAAAAACTCTGGTTGCAGCGGCGAACACAAGGCATTCCCTTGAGGATTTGCATCACAGGAACACGCGGGAAATCCAGCGTGACACGGCTCATCGCAGCCGTTCTCAGAGATGAGGGATTCCGTGTTCTGGCCAAGACAACCGGTTCCAGGCCGGTCATGATTAATCCTGATGGGACCGAGGCCGAAATCATCCGGCATGGAAGACCGTCCATACTCGAGGCAAAAAAAATCCTAAAGGTTGCCAAACACCAGAATGCCCAAGCCGTTGTCATGGAATTGATGGGTATCCTTCCCGAGTCCATATATGTCGAGTCGGTTCGCATGCTCAAGCCGCACATGCTGGTCATAACCAATGTCCGCCATGACCATGGGGCTCAGATGGGAACCACCAAAGAGGCGATCGCTTCCTGTTTTGCTTCGGCCATCCCCGAAGACGGGGTGGTGTTCGTTCTTGACAATGAGTTTTTTCCGGTTTATCGAGCTGTGTCCGAACAACGAAAATCCCGCCTTATCGAAGTGCAGCGCGAGTCCCAGCCACCCCTTACCGGCGATGATAGAGCGAACAAAAGTCTTTTTGCTTTTGCCGACGACATCCATCTCACTATGGCTGTTTCGGAGCACCTCGGTCTCAACCGGGAAAAAGCACACAGAGCCATGGCGAGGGCACTTCCCGATTTCGGGAGTCTCAAAGTCTGGGTTAAAGAGAAGGATTTCCCTGATAAGAAGTGGTTTTTTGTGAGTGCCTTCGGGGCCAATGATCCCCAATCGACCCGGGAAATCTTTTCTATCGACACAGTAAGAACCTTGCTTGAAGGACGAAGAGTCATCGGACTCTTGAACTTCAGGGAGGATAGAGGGGACCGGACGATCCAATGGATTGAAGCTTTGGAAAAAGATGAATTTCCGGAGTTGGACAGACTCGTTCTCCTGGGCCATCATGCCGTCGCCGCACGCCGAAAGCTAAAGACCGTTCCCAAAGATAAAATTCAGGTTTTAACCAAGCATTCACCGGCTGAGATTATCCAGAGGCTTTCTCAACAAGAAAGGAATGACACTGTTCTCATCGGGATGGGAAATATGAAGGGTGCCGGAAAAGCCTTTGTGGATTTATGGGAAGAAACAGGTCGCCGTTATGGTATATGAAACTCTCCTCATCGGACTCCTCTTGGCCGCGCTGTTTATAGAAGTGTTCGGACTCTACCCGGGCGGGATCATAGTGCCGGCCTACATGGCCCTCTACATCGACAATCCGGTTCGCATCCTCGTTACTATCGTGATCGCTTTCCTTTGTGTTTTTATCTACCGGCTGGTGTCTAGATATTTAATTGTCTTCGGAAAGCGGCGGTTTGTGATGTTCATCGTGCTCGGGGCTCTGTTGGCTCATCTCTGGGCTCTCCTCTTTCCTCAGCTTTTTTCCGATCCCCTCGGGCTCCGGGCCATCGGCTGGATTATCCCGGGTTTGCTGGCCAACAACTTGGCAAGGCAAAAAATCGTGCCGACACTTGCCGCACTCGTGACTGTTGCTGTGGCAACCTACGTCATCGTTGGCATCCTCGCCTGGTTTGGTCTATAAAGGTGCAAAAAAGGTGCCAGGCACCATTTTGTAACGATCCTTGTCGATCTGAGTGATTGAAAATGACAGCTATGATGAACCTGAAACGTGATTATCCACGAGAAGGAGCCAGAAAAAGCAGCGGCGTTGCATTGTTCCTCTTTGTCTTGAGTATTCTATGCATTTCGTTGTTGAAAATCCTTCCCGACACAAGAAATGAGTTGCTGAGAAAGACTATGACCGAGGCCTCATGGATTATGGCTGAAGCCATGAAGACATTGAACACATGCCGCAGGAGCATCGGGATTCCCGCTAATACCAACGATGTCAATGAAACGGGACTCATTGGTATCGAGCACTCTTCGATAACCACATCGATTGGACATCTTGAGGCAAAGAGAACCAGCACCAACCCCAATTTCGCAGGGCTTCTTGTTGTCTTCTTGAATGAGTGTGGAGTGACCGCAGGAGATGTCATAGCTGTCGGCGCCTCGGGCTCTTTTCCGGCCCTGATCGTGGCCACACTTTCCGCTGCCAAGGCCATGGCTGTGACGCCCTTAGTCATCAGTTCGCTGGGTGCCTCGCAATGGGGAGCTAACCACCCTGATTTTCACTGGCTGGAGATGTGGAATTGCCTCGCGGTGCAAAGTATCTTTTCTGTCCGGCCTCTAGCTGTATCGGTCGGCGGGGAGGGGGATGTGGGTGAGGATATGGAGGAAGAGGGAAGAACCCTTGTACTGGAAGAGATCCGGAAGAGCGGAATTCCGCTGATCTCTGAACCGGATTTGGTTCAGAATGTCCAGTCGCGGATGGATCTCTACCACCGCGGAGCCGGAGAAAAGGAGATAAAAGCCTTCATCAATGTGGGGGGAAGTTGGGCCAATATGGGGATTGACTCCTCGGTATTAAGGGTAAAACCTGGCTTAAATCGGATTGCCGGGCTGCCCCCAGCTGAGAAAAGAGGAATGATCTTTACCATGGCTGCGGCCAATGTTCCGGTGATCCATCTGTTGTATGTGAAGGGACTCGTACAAAGATATGGATTGCCTTGGGATCCTGAGCCTCTTCCGAAGCCAGGTGAAGGCAATCTTTATGGCTCTCTCATTAAAAGGCGGGAAAGTTTCGTCTTGATCGGCGCTCTGTATGTGATCCTCAGCCTGCTCGTTATTGTCTTTTGGAAAAGGCCTCTCTTTTGGTAAGATAGATTGCTCTTTAGTTCTGAAGGAGAAAACCGTGGATGAATTGGGTCTGACATTGGATGAGTTGGATACGCCCTTTCTCTGGGTGGATTTGGACACCTTAGAAGACAACATTCAATGCCTTGCCTCCTATTTCCGGCAGGCCAGGGTCAACTGGAGGCCTCACACCAAAGGAATCAAGGTGCCGGCCATCGCCCACATGATGGTTAAGGCTGGGGCGATCGGTATCACCTGTGCTAAATTGGGTGAGGCCGAAGTCATGGCTTCAGCTGGCATCAAGGATATTCTTATTGCCAACCAGGTCGTCGGTTCTCTTAAGTACACGCGCCTTACAGCCCTCTGCCGACAGGCTGATGTCAAGATTGCCGTTGACAGTGAGGCCACAGTCTCCGATCTTAGCGAGGCGGCTTTGGCTGCGGGTGTAGAGATAGGTGTTGTTGTGGAACTGGATACGGGGATGAAACGAGCGGGCATTCAGCCGGGTCAGCCGGCTCTTGTTCTTTCCCGCCTTCTTCACGACACGTCCGGACTTCACTATTTGGGGCTCATGACCTGGGAAGGGCATACGGTCCGCCTCGAGGATGCTGAGCTGAAACAGAAGGAAATCAACGCATCTCTGAAGAAACTCATGGATACGGTCGATCTCTGCCGCGGGGCAGGACTTCCGGTGAGCCTTGTCAGCTGCGGGGGCAGCGGCACCTATACAGTGGCCTCCAAAGTGGCGGGCATTACAGAGATTCAGGCGGGAGGAGCCATTTTCTGTGACGTCGCCTATAAAAAGTGGGGCGCTCAGACCAAAACATCCCTTTTTGTCAGAAGCACAGTCACCAGCCGCCCACTGCCCGACCGCATTGTCTGTGATGCAGGATTCAAAACCATGCCGAAGTGGTTGTACGGAGCTCAACCGCTGGGGCTAAGCGGGGTGAAGACAATAAACCTATCCGCTGAGCACGGCGTGCTCTACCTCGAAAAATCGAACACGCGAGTGAAGGTCGGTGATTTTCTGGATTTCATCCCTGATTACGGGGACATGACCGTGTATCTGCACGATTATATCTATGGAATCCGTGACGGCAGGGTGGAAACTATCTGGCCCATCGCAGCCCGCGGCAAAATCCGCTAATCCTTCGTCAACCGAGGATCTCCTTGTAGACCCGCAGAAAGTTTTCGCCCATGATTTTTTTCATGTATTTAGGACCAAGCCCGCTATTTGGTACCAGTATTGAACAGAAAATAGTCGTAGATGGCCCGGGATATCTGAGCGATGACTTTCGCTCTGGCTGCATTCTCTGCCTTTGATTCTTTGATGTAAACTGCCACAATAACTGTGCCGGCGTTATCAGGGAGTTCGATGATTCCGGCATCATTCAGTGTCCCACCGATGGTCCCGGTTTTATCATAGGCAATAGTTCCCGGAGGAAGCATACCCCGGATTCGTTCGGTGCCAGTTTCGCAGCGCTTCATGATGTCCAGCATCTTCTGCGCGCTCGCCTCGCTTAAAATCTCTCTCTGCCAGATCTTTCTGAGCAGGAGCGCCATAGCTTCCGGTGTTGTCGTATCCCGCGAATCCTTGTTGAATTTTTCCGCGTAGATTTTCGCTCTTTTCTCTTGTTCTTCTGGCGGGATATCCTTGATCTTCTCCATAATCTCGGCGATGGTTATCCGGCCTTCTATATCAATGTCTTTGAAGCCGAAATAATCGTTGATGATCCCCAGAGTGGGTCGGTCCACCCTGAGGCCTTGGATGCCGATGTCTCTCATGTGCTGGGTTATGGCTGCGGCGCCACCCGCTGTCCGCATACAGATATCCGTAGCGCTGTTGTCGCTGATGATCAGCATCAGTTTGATGAGATTCAGCACAGAAAGCTTGTAGCCCGGGTCGTCGAAAAGATTGGCCAGAGTGCCGCTTCCCAAACGCAAATCCCCGGCCTCTACGGTAATCAAATCATCCAATTTGACTTTCCCCGCATCGACGAGGCTGAAGAGCTTCGCTGCGATGGGGACTTTGTACGTACTTGCCATCGGAAAGCCCACTCCCTTGTTCAGGTACACTTCTCGACCAGTCTCGAGATGAATTGCACCGACACCGACAACTCCCTGGGCAGGTTTCGATAGTCTGGCGATTTCGTTGGCCAACCGTTTGAGTCCCGGATCTTCACCGACACAGGACGTATCCTGGGCATTGAGTCCTGTAGTCAAAATCAGTAAGGCGAAAAGAGCAATCAAAATGATAAGGGATTGGCTAAATATCCCTCCCCTAAGTTTTGTCATAGGTCTGAATCCTGGTTGCCGCATGGTGTGACCTCCTTTTTGATTTATGACGATTCGAGGACCTGATTAACTCAGGCAAATTATTTTCTGAGTATCTTGCGCATACCGACTGTCATCAACGGCACAAAATAGATGACAAAGATACCCCAACTGATCAACCCGTATCCTTTGGCGATCAGGTCGATAATGCCGAAGGTGGACAGTCCCAGGCTCACGAGCAGCATGGCCACAGCTATGACCGGTCTCTGCCAATCGGGAAATAGCTTGTTTCTTGCCTGGAATGCGGATTGGATCCTCTCGTTCACGGCATGGATAAACCCGGTTCCCGTCTCGATCAGTGTCCCGACCAACATGATGAGAAAAACAACCAGAAGAGCGAACATACCGGTTTTCTGAATCACAAAGACAGCCGGGATTTCTTCGGCGACCACTTCCGGGTACTGTCCGAGGATGGCGATGTAAAACAGGAATCCCGGCAAAATGCCGACAAT
>Ga0180432_10001394_pt1 | contig 38287 bp, 32 predicted proteins | sample SS_ome_10_FD_132414 | JGI IMG/M metagenome (GOLD analysis project Ga0180432, IMG submission 132414) | Hypersaline lake sediment archaeal communities from the Salton Sea, California, USA - SS_1_MS_2 metaG | ecosystem: Environmental > Aquatic > Non-marine Saline and Alkaline > Hypersaline >... | reverse complement strand
CCTTTTCCCCGCCGAGATAGGCAAGAAGGGCGAAGCTGTCAAGGACAATACCGGAAGAGATCAACTGATTATTTTCCATGCTTTCTTTCCTTTTTTCTTTCAGATAATAGGGCTTCAGTAAGTACGATCAAAGGCCCCCTAAAAAATCAGGGATAAATATATCTTTTCTGATCATTATATTTCTGGCCTCTTTCACCCTCATTCTTTGCATTTTCTTTTTTTATAGTGGAAAATATAGATATATGTATCCTACCAAAAGGAGGACCTGAAATGACTGACCTAAAGACTTCATACATGGGACTCGGGCTCAAAAATCCCATAATTGCTGGAGCTTCCAATCTCATGATGGATATGGATAATGTCAGGCGTATGGAGGAATCAGGAGCAGCCGCCATAGTCTATAAATCACTTTTTGAAGAGCAGATAGAGCTGGAGGCATTGCAGCTGGGTGAGATGATAGAGGAATATTCCGAGCGCCATGCCGAGATGATATCTGTCTTTCCTTCCGTAGAGCATGCCGGTCCCCTTGAATACCTGACAAATGTCAGGAAAGTAAAGGAAAGCATCTCCATTCCAGTAATAGCCAGCCTTAATGCTACCAGGCGGGATACCTGGATAGAATATTCCAAAAAGATCGAAGATACAGGTGTGGACGGTATAGAGCTTAATCTTTTCTATATCCCCCTTGACACAGAAAAAGGCGGCAGTACTGTGGAAAATGACCAGCTGGAGACCGTAAAGGATGTGGTTGATAATCTTTCCATCCCGGTAAGTGTCAAATTATCAAGTTTTTATTCAAATCCCATGAACTTTATTAAAAAAATGGATGGCCTGGGGCCGGAAGGATTCGTCCTTTTCAACAGGCTTTTCCAGCCGGACATAGATATTGAAAGCCAGGAGCAGGCATTCCCCTTCAGGCTTTCCAGTCCAGGATACCACAGGCTCCCCTTAAGGTTTACCGGACTCCTTTATGATCATATTAATGCAGATATATGCTCCAGCAGCGGAATTTTTAATGGTGAAGATGTAATAAAGCTCATACTTTCCGGGGCAGACTGCATCCAGTGTGTGAGCACATTGTACCAGAACGGAATAGGGCATATAGAAAAAATGCTGGAGGAGATCAGGTCATGGATGAAGGATAAGGGGTTTAAGAAGCTTGATGATTTCAGGGGTAAATTATCCATGATAAACCAGAAAGATCCTTATGCTTATGAGAGGGCCCAGTATGTAGATCTCCTCATGAAAGGAGCTGATGTCATCAAGAGGGATTTCAAGAGATGATGCCTAATCCTTTTCAAAGAAATGATCTGCCAGCTTATGGCCCTTTTCTATCACCATACCTGTTGTCGAAGCATATGCTTCGCTGAAAGCTGCCTCTCTATTGCTGCCGGGGTCTTGCGGAGCCCGGCTGTCATATATTACAAATGGAACAGGGTCCCCGCTGTGGGTCCTGATACCTAAAGGTGTGGGGTGATCCGGAAGTACCATCATACGGTAATCCTGGCCGCTCCCGTCCATAATTTTCCTGACATTTCCCACCACTTCTTTATCAATAAGCTCTATAGACCTTATTTTTTCTTCCAGGCTTCCCTGGTGGCTGCATTCATCCGGAGCCTCGATATGGACAAAAACAAAATCCTTTCCTGAGAGGAGCCCGTCTACTGCCGCTTTGGCCTTTCCGGCCATATTGGTGTCTATTGTCCCGGTTATGCCTTCTACCTCAATTACTTCCAGTCCGGCACATATGCCTATCCCCCTTATCAGGTCTACGGCCGAAATTACAGAACCCCTCACTCCATATTTCCGGTAAAAATCATCCAGGAAGGGCCTTCGTCCCTGTCCCCACAGCCAGATGGAATTGGCGGGCCTATTTCCCTCATCAATCCGTGAACGGTTAAGCGGATGGGGGGTCAGCATATCTGCGCTTTCTTCCATAAGCTCCATTATAGTATCGCTTCCCTGGCCTGAGGGAAGGTAGGGCATTATCTTTTTTTCCAGGATATCATGTGGCGGGATTAGCTTCATGCTGCCAGGACCGCCGCTCCAAACCATTATATTGCGGTAGCTTACACCGGGATAGAAATGTATGCTGTCAGTCTCCAGGCCGGTCTTTATATAATCAATAAGAGTCTTACTGTCTTCCGAAGCTATCTCCCCGGCACCATGGTCCAGCATGGTCTTTTCCCTATAAGCCTTTTCCCCGGAAAGGGTTACAAGATTACACCGGAAAACCATATCGTCTGCAGCAAGGTCAAGTCCCAGGCTCACTGCCTCCAGGGGAGAGCGTCCGCTATGATATTTTGCCGGATCATAGCCCATGACTGAAAGATTTGCAATATCGCTTCCGGGGGACATTCCCCGCGGTATGGTCCTTACCATGCCGGTCTTTCCGGCAGATGCCAGGCTATCCATAAAAGGGGTATGGGCATATTCCAGGGGGGTCTTCCCTCCCAGCTTTTCTATGCCTTCATCAGCCATGCCGTCTGGGATTATTATTATATATTTCAAAGGCTTCTCCAAGGGAGCCTGTCCGAAAACTGGCTCTCGGCCTATTGGTCAGTATTGGAGCAAGATGCAAGGCAAAGCGACGCAGTCAATGCAGAGCAAAGTCTCGTAGCTTTAACGCAGCAGATTGCTTCTGATACGGGCCAACCCTTCGGGCAGACACTATTTTTAATCATATCTTTGTTATTCGTCATCACCAATATTCTATATTGCCTATTCCTCCTGCCTGGATCTGATTGAAAATATCAGTCTGCAGGCCTGAGCCCAGTTTTCGGGCAGGCTCCTACCCCATTCCCAGCGCTTCCCGCACCATATGCCTCATTTCCCCGGTACCGCAGGACTTCTTATGGACCACTTTTTTAGATTCTATATCTTTAAGGGGCCCGGGGATCTTTGTTCCCGACATCCATGAAAGGACTTCAAGCAGGCTGAACTCATCCATATCCCTGTACTTATTATCTATGGCTCCGGCAACACTGCCGGGAAATTTGAAGGGACTGGCGGTTGATGCTATTACTGCCGGCCTGTCATCACCGGTTTTTTTAACATAATCTTTATATACCGAATAGCCTACTGCAGTATGGGTATCTATGAGGTAGCCTGAATTGTCATACACATATTTAATGCTTTCAAAAGTCTCTTGCTCGGTAGCGAAGCCGCCAAAGAACTCATCCAGGCCTTCTCTCATGCTGTCTGTTATGGAAAACTCGCCCTTTTCTGAAAGGTCAGAGATGAGCCTTTTTATCATATCCGGGTCTTTTTCTACCAGGTCATATAGAAGCCTTTCCAGATTGCTTGATACCAGGATATCCATTGCGGGTGAGCTGGTGACAATAAATTTCCTGTTCCTGTCATATATGCCGGTATTTATAAAGTCTGTCAGGACATTATTTATATTGGAGGCACAGATAAGCATATTTACAGGAAGCCCCATCTTCCGGCTGTAATATGCTGCCAGTATATTGCCGAAATTTCCTGTGGGAACTATTATATTTATACTTTCCCCTTCGGCTATTTTCTTACTTTTCAGGAGTTCAAGGTAGGCATGCACATAGTATACTATCTGGGGTATGAGCCTCCCTATATTTATGGAATTTGCCGAAGAGAACATATAGCCGTTTTTCTCAAGCTCTGCTGCAAACTCCCGGTCACCGAATATAGCCTTGACCCCGTTCTGGGCATCGTCAAAATTACCCTCAATAGCTATGACATGGGTATTGTCCCCTTCCTGGGTCGTCATCTGCCTTTCCTGTATCTGGCTTACACCATCCCTGGGGTAAAAGACTATTATGCTGGTCCCCTTAACTCCGGCAAAGCCCTCAAGGGCAGCTTTGCCTGTATCGCCCGAGGTAGCGGTAAGGATGACTATCTTCCTGTCATTTTTTTCTTTGGCTGCTGCTGCCTTCAAAAGATGCGGCAGCATGGTAAGTGCCATATCCTTGAATGCCAGGGTGGGTCCATGGAAGAGCTCGATAAAATGGGCTCCGGCTTTCTCCACCACGGGCACTATCCTGTTGTCATCATATTTTGAGTCATAAGCGCTGTCTACACATTCCCTTAAGGTATCCAGGTCTAGGTCGGTAAGGAACCTGGAGATTATATAGTGGGCCAGCCTACTGTAATCCAGGCAGGCCAGGTCCCCGAACTGCCGGTCGAGGGAAGGTATGGAGACCGGTATATAGAGGCCGCCATCCGGTGCTATGCCTGAAAGAATTGCCTGGGCAGAGGCAATTTCTTTTCCATGTCCCCTGGTGCTTCTGTATAAGATATCCATCTATTTTCCTGTAATTATGAGGATAATAAAAATAATATTAAGTATAATAAGGTATACAATAATTTTTTACAAAAAGATAGTTAAGGGGAAAATTTATATGCTGGAAAATATTGATCCCGCGAATACATTTTCATGGAAAAAGCTGGCACAGCACCACCAGGAGATAAAAGATGTCCCGGTAAGAAAGATGTTTGAAAAAGATGCCTCAAGGTTTGAGGATTTTTCTGTAAAGTTTGAAGATATCCTTTTTGATTATTCAAAAAATATTATAGATAAAAATACCATCAGCCTGCTTATGGGGCTTGCCCGGGAGACTAAAGTGATGGATGGAATTGAAAAGATGTTTTCCGGAGACAGGATAAATGCCGCTGAAGGCAGGGCAGTGCTCCACACGGCATTGAGGAACCGTTCAGGTGACCCGGTATATGTAAAGGGCAAGGATGTGATGGGAGAAGTAGACCGGGAGCTGGAAAAGATAAAGACTTTTTCCCATAACCTTATATCAGGAAATAAAAGGGGTTATACCGGTAAGAATATAACTGATATAGTAAATATCGGCATCGGAGGTTCCGACCTGGGGCCGGTAATGGTAACCGGGGCACTCAAGCCTTATGGCAAGCAAGGTATCCATGCCCACTTTGTATCCAATATAGACGGTACCCATATTGCAGAGACTTTAAAGGACCTTGAACCGGATACCACATTATTTATGATAGCTTCCAAGACTTTTACTACCCAGGAGACCATGACCAATGCTGCCACCGCCCGGAGATGGTTTCTGGAAAAAGCTGGTGATGAGGCTCATATCAAGAAGCACTTTGCAGCCTTATCCACCAATCTGGCGGGGGTAAGGGAATTCGGTATAGACCCGGATAATATGTTTGCCTTCTGGGACTGGGTGGGGGGCAGGTATTCCCTGTGGTCAGCCATTGGGCTTTCCATTGCCTGCTTTATAGGCTATGAGGGATTTATCTCCCTGCTGGAGGGAGCCCATGCTGTAGATGTCCATTTCCGGAGGGCACCCCTGGAGGAAAATATCCCGGTTATTATGGCACTCCTGGGGATCTGGTACAATAATTTTTTTGGTGCCGAAACATATGCCGTACTTCCCTATGACCAGTATCTTCACCGGTTTCCCGCCTATTTGCAGCAGCTGGATATGGAAAGCAATGGCAAATATGTGGGACGGGACGGAAAAAGGATCAGGCACCAGTCGGGACCGGTTATCTGGGGAGAGCCGGGTACAAACGGCCAGCATGCCTTCTACCAGCTTATACACCAGGGGACCAAGCTTATACCATGCGATTTCCTGGCAGCTGCCGTTCCCCAGAATCCGGTTGGCGGCCATCACAGGAAGCTCCTTTCCAATTTCTTTGCCCAGACCGAGGCGCTGGCCAATGGCCGGGACCGGGATGAAGTGTATGCTGAGCTGAGGGAAAGCGGCATGAGTGAAGAGGAAGCTGATAAGCTTTTACCCTTTAAGATATTTGAGGGGAACCGGCCCACCAATTCCATACTATATAAAAAGCTTACCCCCAGGACCCTGGGAAGCCTTATTGCCATGTATGAACACAAGATCTTCGTCCAGGGACTTATCTGGAATATATACAGCTTTGACCAGTGGGGAGTGGAACTGGGAAAAAGCCTGGCCAGGAAAATACTGCCGGAACTGGAAGATGATAATAAAGTCGATTCACATGACAGCTCCACCAATGGACTTATAAATTATTATAAGGAAATAAGGTGAGAGCTAAAGAGCATGGAACAAACAAAAATGAAATTTTAGATGTCATCAAGACTGGCAAAGCAGCATAGATAGTCGGGACTGGTACTCATTCCGATCTATTCTTTTGAGAAAACTCCTACAAGTAATAGCTTCCCTCTTCGCTTATCCCGGCGACCATGCTCTGGAAGCTAAGGTATTCGCCGGTTATCTTTCCCCTTATATCCTTAAAGCCGGAAAACATGTCTTCATCCAGTATGGCGGTAACTGCCGGACCTGCCCCGCTTATAAAAGCAGGGATACTATAAGTATCTGCCAGTTCTGCTGCCAGCCCCAGTGATGCGGGGTACATGGCTTTCCTGTATTTCTGGTACATATGATCTTTACAGAAAACTGATGATCCCTTAAGGTCTCCCTCCTCCAGGTATTTAAGGAAAAGGCTGAAATTTGCCATATTATCCACTGCATCTTTAAGCGGTATCTTTTCGGGTATAAGCTTCCTGGCTTCCTCGGTTCTTGCCGTACCGAAGGGAATAAAGATAAGTATGCGGTAATCTTTTGAAAGCTCTATTTTCTCGAAAAGGTATTCCCCGCCGCTGCGGTATACAATGGCCAGGCTGCCGGAGAGGGCTGCGGCTGCATTATCAGGCGAGCTTTCAAGCTCAGCGGCAGTCTGGAAAAGCTCTTTCTTATTAAGGCCCATATTATATGCCTTATTGGCTATAAGAAGTCCGGAAAGCACGGCAGAAGCGCTGCTTCCCAATCCCTTTCCCGATGGGATATTTACCGTCATCCTAATATCCAGGGATGAAGGCAAGTCACTGATCTCTTCTGCTTCTCCTTCCTGACCCTCTACTCTGCCGGTATTATCTCCGGATCCCGGTTCATCATCAGCCGCATCATCCTTGACTTCAGCCCCGGCATCTTCAGCCGTTCCGGATTCCTCAGAACTTTTCTTGATATCATTTTTTTTTGTCGGCTTTATCCTGTCAGCATATTTTTTGCAGGCATAGTTTACGGCAGAGATAACTATATTGCTCTTTAGATCTATATCATTAGAATAGGGACCTGAATACTTGATGGAATGCTTCTCTCCGCTGCCTTCAAATACCTGGCAATCATTGTATATATCAAGGGCCAACCCCGCTATATCATAACCTGGACCCAGATTGGCAGAGGTGGCACAGGTCTTTACGGTGAAAAGAGGTTTTTTATTTATTTCATTTGCCATTATTGGGCTACTCCAGGTCTTCTACCCTGATTATGCTCCGGACATCCTCAACCACATCCAGCTTTCCTATTTCTTTTACTGAACTGTAGAGATCCTTATTCGTAACCTGGTGAGTGATGAATATAAGCTTTGCCATGCTATTGCCATCAGCCTGTTTCTGTATCATGGAATTGATGCTGACATTATGATCGCCAAATACCATGGCGATGCTGGCCAGGACTCCCGGCCTGTCTTTCACATCCATTACCAAATAGTATTTGGACCGGACATCATCTATAGAGCTTATATCTTTTTCCTCAAAACAGGAACATCCATATATGATGCCCTTCTTTTCCCGGTCAAAATTACGGGCAATATTTATTAGATCTCCCACAACGGAGCTGGCAGTTGCCCGGTCACCGGCTCCGCGGCCATAGCTCATTATCCTGTCAATATAGTCGCCATAGACATAAACTGCATTAAATACATCCTCGATAGAAGCCATTATGTGTGATGAAGGTATCAGTGCGGGATGCACCCTTGCCGATATCCTGCCCTCCTCCTGGCTGCCTATAGCTAAAAGCTTTATGCTGTATCCCATTTCCCGGGCAAAATCTATATCTTCAGAAGTTATACCTGTTATGCCTTCCTTATATACATCATCCAGGACTACTCTTGAGTTAAAAGCAATGGATGAAAGTATGGCCAGCTTGCAGGCGGCATCATATCCCTCGATATCGGAAGAGGGATTTGCCTTTTCGGCATAGCCCAGCTCCTGGGCCATGGAAAGTGCTTCTTCAAAAGAAAGTCCTTCTTTTTCCATACGGGTAAGTATATAGTTTGTTGTGCCATTGACTATGCCAGCTATCTTGTAGATCCTGTCAGATGCCAGGCTGGATTTAAGCGGTCCTATGATAGGGATGCCCCCCAGCACGCTGGCCTCAAATAAGATATCCACATCATTATCCTCAGCTATCCTATACAGCTCTCCTCCCTTATTAGCCATCATGTCCTTATTGGCTGTTACCACATATTTTTTTGTCTCCAGGGCTGCTTTTACAAGGTCAAATGCTGGATGGACTCCGCCGATAAGCTCAATAACTATGTCCACTTTCGGATCATTGTAGACATCTTCGGCATTGTCCGAGACAGATATTTCATCCATGGCAGATCCCGGTAGGGACTTCAGCTTTTCCGGGTCCTTCTCGGCGATCCTTATTATATTGAGTTCCCTGCCTATTTTTTGGGCAATATATTGCTTTTGCTCAGATATTAGCTGAAATACCCCATGGGCGATATATCCAAAACCCATCATCCCGATATTTATTTTTTCATTATCTTTATATTTCATTATACTTCTCCCGGTATTTTAAAAGATCCATTGGATCTACTTAATAGATTATATCCCAGGCTACATCTTTTTCGGAGCAGAAATATTTAAGAGCTTCAGGGCATTCTGGAGCACTTTCTGTACCAGTATCACCAGGGACAGCCTTGACATGTCAAGTGATGTCCGTCCCTCCTCCTCTATGATTATACGGTGCTTATTATAGAAGTGGTGAAACTCGGTCGCCAGCCTGAAAAGGTATCCTGATATTATATGCGGCGCATCATTTATACAGCTGCTGTAAACAGTATCAGGGAAAAGAAGGAGTATTTTGGCCAGCTGTTTTTCACTGGCTGATCCCAGCCTTATATCTGAAATATCTACCGCTTCCAGTGTCAGCTTTTCCGCATCAAAGCCCTCGGGACTTTCCTGCCTTATCTTCTTATAAATGCTCTCTATGCGGGCATGGGCATACTGGATATAAAAGACGGGGTTCTTATTGGACTGCTGCTTTGCAAGCTCTATATCGAAATCCAGGGGGGTATCGCAGGATACGCTGGTAAAGAAATACCTTACCGCATCCTTTCCCACCTCTTCAATAAGGTCCCGGAGGGTATAAAGCTTGCCCTTCCTCCTGGACATCTTTACTGCCTGGCCGTCTTTTACTATATTTACCAGCTGTCCGATTATTATGTGGAGCCGCTCCTTCTCAAGTCCCAGGGCATCCCCTACCGCTTTAAGCCTTTCTACATATCCATGGTGGTCTGCCCCCAGTATATAGATCATCCGGTCAAATCCCCTATCCGCCTTGCTCTCCAGGTACATAATATCTGAGGCAAAGTAAGTGGGTTCGCCGCCGCTCCTTATAACTACCCTGTCCTTCTCATCGCCATACTTTGATGACCTGAACCATAGGGCGCCTTCATCTTCATAGGCCAGGCCCCTTTTCTTAAGGTCTTCCATGGTCCTGTCAAAATTATCCCCGTTATAAAGGCTGCTCTCATTGAACCAGCTGTCAAATTCTACCCCCATCATGGTAAGGGTTTGTCTTATATGATCGACCATTACTTCAGTAGCAGCTTTCTTGAAAGCGCCGGGGTCATCGATCCCTTCACCTTTATCACCGATAAAACTGCAGCCATGGTCTGAAATAAGCTTTTCCACAGCTATTCCTGTGATCTCCTGGGGATAGCCGTCTGCTGGATAATCAGCTTTGATGCCGTTCTTTTTTAGGTAAAGAGCTGATGCGCATTCTGCAAATTTGGCTGCCTGGGTCCCGTAGTCATTTACATAATATTCCCGGGAAACCTGGTATCCATTGGCTGAATAAATATTTGCCAGCGAATCTCCCAGCGCTCCCCACCTGCCGTGGCCTATATGGAGGTCGCCGGTCGGGTTGGAGCTGACATATTCCAGCTGCACTCTCATACCCCTGCCGGACTCATTTATGCCGTAGCTGTCTTTTGCCTCTGCTACCAGCTTTAATGAGGATGTAAGAAAATCTTTTTTCAGGTCAAAGTTTATAAAGCCGGGCTTTACAATATTTATATTCTCGATTTCCTCCCAATTCTTTATTTCTTCATCCTTTATGATGCCGGCTATTTCCATAGGACTTTTTTTCATCACTGGTGCCAGGACCATGGCGGCATTGGTGGAAAGGTCCCCGAATTTCCTGTTCCTGGGCTCTTCGACCACTATCCCGGCAGGGACATCCCCATCAAGCTTTCCATCAAGGTAATCTACAAGCTTATTTTTCAGCATTCCCAGCAGCATCTGTATTTTCCCCTATAAATCCAAATAAGTAATAATAGAATAATATCAGTATAAAAGATTTTTTAAATAGAAATAAGGTATTTTATCGATTTATTGCTCATAAGATGCCGCTTTCATATTGTCTTTTAATTCCGGGTATTATAGGATAGATTTTATTTTTGCTGGATATTGCAGCCTGGACTTAATTTATGAAGACTTGCCCCAATTGTAAAAAGTTAAATGAAAATAACAGCATCTACTGCAGCGGCTGCGGCCATTTTCTGGCAAAACCAGAAAGAAGCAGGTCTTTCCGCAATTTTATTATCACCATCTTCATACTTTTTTCTGTAATTTTAATGGGACTTCTCGTCTTACTCCTATTAAATAGCGGCTTAAAGGATTTATTTTTACAGCAGGTCGCCACAGTTAGCTATGACCAGAGATACATGGATCCGGAAGAAGATAAGGCAGGTAATCAGGGAAATGCCGGTAAATCTAGTGATGACCAGGAAAAGGTACTCTCAGTTTTTGGATATCCGGAACAGTTTATTATCCTCTTTGATGAGGGTGCTGACAATAAGAGGATAGACAGCTGGATGTATAGCGATATGGAAGTATGCTTTTTATTTGAAGAAGGCTTATTTATCGATAGTGATGAATACTATCTGGAAGGGGCTGGTCCGGGTAAATACTCGATTAATCCCTTTGATTTTTATTATGGCATGACACCCCCTGAAGTTGAAGAGGTCCTGGGAGGAAAGGGCGAAGAAATCCTTGAAGAGGCAACAGGCCTTGATCTTCTTATCTTTGGGAACGGCGAGATTATCTGCATTTTTAATGATATGGATGAATTGATCGGTATAAGTAAAAATACCCTGACGGAAGATATATGATAGATATTCGGAGTTTCTTAAAAAGACTGAAATGTGAAAAGGGCGTGGAGCTGATACTCACTACCCTTGTGATAACAGGCCTTATAGCCCTGGGTACCGGACTGTATTCCTTGAGGAAAGGCGCCGAGGAAGCCAAGGCCGACCGTGTAGATGTCACCAAATATTCTGAGATAAGCGCTTCAGGCGATCCTGGCAAGGACCAGGAGAAAAACAGCGCCGGCCTGGTAGAGATCGCCATAAAGGGCGGGGAGACTGCAGCTGGCGTTTATGATGATACGGGACTCCTTATAATACTGGATAAATCTGGTGCGCTTAAGGTAAAGGATCCCGACAGTAATGACAGCGCAGCAGAAGATGAAGATATAAAGACTAAGCTGAAGCAGAAAAACCTGCCGGACAGTAAACTGGATATTGCAATAGCAAAAGCAGTAAAAAAACAGGTGAAGATAAACTCTAAAAGCAATACTTCAGCTGAGGATCTGGATGCTGCTTTCCTGGGGATAATGGAAGATATAGATAAGGAGTCCGGACTTTTAGATGACCTCACAGAAGAGGATTATGAGGACTTTGACGATCTTGATATCCTTGCTACCATAGAGGATGAGCTCGAAGAAAAGGGTTTGACCGAAGACCAGGAGAAGATCGAGCTAAAGAAAAAATTGTCCAGGCTGGAAAGCGAGAAAGAGTACCTGGAACAAAAGCTGGCTTCATACCAGGAATATGAGAATAAGGGATATATCTTATCAGATACCGCTGGACTCAATAGCTTAAATGACAGGCTTGAAGATGTTGAAAATAAGATTGCGGAAGTAAATAATGATCTTGGAAATAGTGCCGGACTGGCTTCAGTGATAAACCTTTCCGGACAGGGAGACCTTCTGGGTTATAGCGAGTCTAATATAACCCTTAATATAAACCTTAATACTGGGGTGGTGACAGGAAATATTCTATGCTATGGCTCCCAGCCATATGATTATGAATCAGGCATTTACTGCAGGTATAAGTTCCAATCAGACCTTAACGGAAGCATCGACCCGGAGACAGGCAAGCTATCGGTCAGGGCATCAGGATATGTTAACGGCATTTCCGGAGGGGTTTGTGCCGGGCTTAAATCAACCAGTTATTCTACCACCTTAAGTGGGACCCTGAACGCATCTAAAAGCTATATCAGCGGTACCAGCAGCATGGGAGGTACCTGGTGGGCTTCTTCATCTAACTGATATCAAGTATTTTTTGGAGCCGATGACCGGACTTGAACCGGTAGCCTGCTCATTACGAATGAGCTGCTCTGCCAATTGAGCTACATCGGCATGGGGATCTTAAAGGAGCGGAACTTAAGCCTTATCACTTTTTCGGCTTATTTTTTCTTACCCTTTTGCTTCTTCCCTTATTTTTGCTGTCAATATCGCTATTATTGACATTTTTGACAACCTTATCCACTTTTTCTTCTACATCTTCCTGGAGCCTTACATAATCAGTGCTGCATGGTTCCCCGAACTCATCCAGCTCTACCTTCTCACGGGTAACCTCCACTTCAGCATATGGCACAGATCTTCTGGTGGAATTTTCCATATATAATACCAGTGATTCCTTAAGCGGCTCATATCCGCAGACAATACCGGATCCATGGCAGCATTTTACCTTTACTCCAGGCTCGGGGGCATTATCTACAAATTCCTGGTATGATTCATATTCATAGTTAAGACAGCACATAAGCCTTCCGCAGATGCCTGATATCTTAAGAGGATTAAGCGGAAGGTTCTGGTCTTTTGCCATCTTTATGGAAATAGACTCAAAATCCGTAAGGAAACTCTTGCAGCAAAGATTCCTGCCGCAGGGACCAAGGCCTCCTATTATCTTTGCCTCATCCCGGACACCTATCTGCCTGAGCTCTATCCTTATCTTAAAATGGGATGCCAGTTCCTTTACCATCTGCCTGAAGTCCACCCTTTTTTCAGCAGTAAAGAAAAATATCATCTTACTCTTGTCAAAAAGCACATGGACATTTACCAGTTTCATGGATAATCCGTGCTTCTTTGCCAGCTCATAAAACTTCTTCCAGCCTTCCTTCTCCTTTGTGCGGTTAAGCTCATCTACGGAAAGGTCATAATAAGTTGCCTTCCGGACAAGCTTGCTTAATGGAGCAGTGATATCCTGTTCTTTTGTCTCTACCATAGGTACTGCCACTTCCCCGATCTCGAGAGCATCCTCAAAATTGCATATGACTTTATCCCCCACTTCCACCTTTATGCCTGCAGGATCATAGTAGTGGACGGAATCATTTTTCTTAAACATTATACCTATCATCAAAGCCATTAGCTTCACCTCAATTTTTTAGGCCTTTGACCTTTAGGAAGATGCTGTCCAGCGCCAGTTCCGTATTCAGAGAATAGCCAAGATGCATCCTGTTCTCCTCGATATCTTCCATAGTCTTCAGTATTTTTACCGCATTCAGGCCTTTTAACCTATTATTTATATAATTATAATTTTTTTCAAAATTTATATCTTCCCTGCCGGCTCCCATATTTACCGAGATCATATCCTCGAGCCAGGCAGATATTATATCAAAAACCCTGCTTATACCCAACTTGTTAAATTTGGATAGCTGCCTCTTATGCCGGGACTTAAGCACTTTTATATACCTGTCTATATCCTCCCTGGCATAGCCGCTTTCCTTTATATCGGCAATCTCCTTATCAAGGCCTGACTTGATCCCTGCTTCCATCTTCTTAAGCAGCTCCAATATCTTTAGGGAAAGGTCCATAAGCGAAGTGCTTATCCCATCACTTATCATCATCTCCTTGATACCGTCACTTATAAATTTTTCCAATACCTGGAATTCTTTTGCCTCCTCAGTATCCTCTTCAAACTCAAGGTCCCATTTATATACCAGGCACCTTGATACTATTGTGGGAAGCATAACCGAGATATCTTCGGTAAGCAGGATAAACACTGAATCAGGATCAGGCGGATCTTCAAGCGTCTTAAGCAGGCGGTTTCCAGCTTCAGCATTCATAAGCTCGGCTTCCTTTATAATGCATATCTTCCGGCCGGGGCCATAGGCGCTCATCCCTATAAATCTCTGGAGGCCTGTGATCTCCTCTACTCTTAAGATATTTCCTTCCGGTTCCACAACCAGCAGGTTGGGGTGCACTCCCTTCAGGGTATTATCGCAGATGCTGCAGTGTCCGCACCCGCCCTCACGGCAGTTTATGCCGGCAGCGAATGACAGCGCCAGCCTGTAAAGCTGGCTGGTATTGGTGCCGGTAAAAAGATAGGCATGGGACACATGTCCATCCCTGACCATGCCTGAAAGAAGCTCTATATTGGACTGGTTTGCGCTGCTGTCTGTAAGAAAATCTAATTCCTGGAAGATCCTCATATATGCTCAAGCTCCCGGTCAACTTTTTCCCTGATGGCAACAAAGACTTCCTCTATGGAAAGATTTGCATCCACTTCCACGATCCTGTCGGGGAACCTGGCGGCAAGCTTTCGGTAGCCCTGGCATATCTTTTGCTGGAAGCTGTCTTCTTCCAGCTCTATCCTGTCAGGGCTGGTCCCGGAAAGCCTTTTTTTACTTTTTTTAAAATCAATGGAAAGTAAAAAAGTAAGATCGGGCTCAAGCCCTCCGGTTGCCCAAAGGCTCATATCCAGTATTTCGTCTACTCCCAGCCCCCTGGCTATACCCTGGTATGCAATGGTGGAATCAAAGAAACGGTCGCATATGACTATCTTTCCCGACTTCAGTGCCGGCTCTATTACCTTTGAGACCAGCTCTGCCCTGGAAGCCTGGAAAAGAAGAGTCTCCGCCCGGCTTGAGATGCCTTCATTTTCCCGGGAAAGAAGGATATGCCTTATCTTTTTCCCCAGTTCTGTTCCTCCCGGCTCTATGGTATTTAGGACCTGGTGCCCGGATTTTTCCAGGTACTCAGTGAGCATTTTTATCTGGGTAGTCTTACCGGATCCGTCAGTCCCTTCAAATGTTATAAAAAGTCCTTTTGCCATCATAAGTCCTGGGAAATAGTATTGTCTTCTGGGAATAATAAGGCCAGCTCAAAAACTTAATCTTTGCCCTGCTTTGGTTTTTTAATATATAAAAGGATATAATTGCAATATTCTGCATATTGCGGTATTGCGTCCGATACAGAATCGTAGATAATATCATCATGGGTATCATCATACTCATGGACCAGGCGATTTCTTAATCCTGCACTTGGCGCTATTTTCTTTGCGAACTCTTCACTATAAACGCCTAATCCTGCTAAAAGGTGAAATGTATCTTCATATCCCCTAATTGTCTCATACCCTTTGGCACTTTCAGCAATAATATGCTGGTTAATATCGATTGCCCTCATTATGATCTTCTCCAGTGCACGTTCTATAGAGTACATCTTGATAAAATCATCCTGGACCTGCTTCAGGGTATAATCGCTTAATTGCTCAAGTTTGGCCAATTCTTCATGTATAAGTTTTATCTTTCTATTTATGAAATTCTTATCAAGCATACCTTTTTTGATACTTCCTATTTAAGAAGCCCTGATATTTTTTTATCAATAATTCTTCAAGCTTGAACAGGCTTGCTGAATCATAATAAGACTGGAATGCATAAGCCCTAAATTCATTATATGTAGTCTGGTCCCCAAAAATAAGCTGTGAGTCTCTGGCTACCTGGTATCGGAATAAGGGATCGATCCTGTGCAGTGATTTGACATCAAGTTCCCTTCCTTTATTGTTTCCAAAGATCTTTTCCAATTCTGCAAATATATTATCGAACTTCTTATTGCCGATAGGCTTCTTACCAAGTATCCCTATGTCAAGGTCACTGTTTGGCCTGATCTTGCCGGTAGCATATGAGCCATGCAGGATGATTAATCCCAATCTATATTTCTTGCCTATATCAGATATTTTTTCTCTTTGTGTTTTCGTTAATTTCATATTGATGAAGCAAATTTTAAAACAGTTCAAATAAAGTATAAATAAAAATATTTAATATTAAAAGGACAATAAAAAACGGGGCAAATATATTAAGTCTGGTTATCCTTCTCCGGCTATTTTCCGGTCTTTTGCATATGTTCCCGGGCCTGGTACATAAAGGCTTCCAGCCTGGTATCGGTTGTCCCCTGCTCCAGGCCGTCAAAGGCAAGGTTAAGCCAGGGTATGCGGTAATCCTTTTTTATGCTCTTTGATATGGCATTTACTATATTTCCCGGAATGCATGTAAATGGAAGTACATTGATGATGCCATTGGCGCCGTTTTCGGCCCATTCGATTGATTTCCCCACAGATAGGGCAGCTTCCCCGAACCATTTGATAATATATGGCTCAGCATTATCCCATACATCGTATACGCTCCCCCCGTGCCCATTCTTGAGGAATCCCTTAAAAGGCTTCTCCAGTTTCTTCTGGCAGGCTGCCAGGTAGCGGTCAAGATACCTGTTGGTAACAAAGAACTTTAGCCCCCCCATAAATCCTCCGAAAAGCTCGCCGAAGCTCTCTGCTGTCTTTGTCAGGTCGGAGCCGTTTCCATTAAAGAAATATTTTATCATCTTATAGAAGAGGTCTGTCTGCCTGGTCATGATATCAATCCTCCGGGTAGCTGTGGTATGCTCAGGCCATTCTCCCATGGTGGGTATCTCCACTTCTCCACCCAGGGCTTCCACGCTTCTTATGATCTCATTATTGGAGTAGGGATGATTCCTTACAAATATCTCTCCCACAATTCCAATAACCGGTTTCTGCTCACCAGCTACCGGGATAGCTTCAAAATCCTTCCTGGCCATGGACAGGATCATTGCCAGCCTGTCCAGTATCTCCGATGCCGAATCATTTTCCACGCTGCGGCAGACAATATCTACATATTGCCCATATATCTTTTCAGTCTTTCCCTTCTCGGTCTCATAGGGCCTTACCTGCCTAAGGGCCTTATTAAGGTAATCGACTGCTAATAAACCCCACACAGCCTTTTTAAGGAGGTCCAGTCCCCTCCGGCCGTCCATATCATATTCTGCATAGAACTGGCTGTTTTCAGGAGCCCCCGGAGCAATAATGGGTACATCATAATATCCCAGTTCCCTGATTATTATCTTCTGCATCTTATTGTACTGGCCAAAACGGCAGGGGCCATTCGTCTGGGGCATAAGGAATGCTGCTTTTGAAGGATCATTATTTTTTAGAGTCTTTATGATATCACCGGTTGTGATTATAAATGGATAGCATTCCTTCCCCAGGGTATAGCGCCTGCCCCACTTGAGTGTCTCATCATCTGAATGGAGCATCTCTGCGTCTAATCCAGCGGATCGGAAGGCATGTTTAAGCACAACTGCAGAGTCGCTCATATATGGTATATATATCGTCCTTCCCTGTTCCTTCTTGAATGTTGCCTGGGGCATGCTTTTAATATCTGCATGCCTTTCTGCCAGGTCTCCTCCCTGGAGCAGGCTCTGGCCGCGGCCATTGTCCTCCTCATTTATTCCCATATCTGCAGCTGCCGGTTTTTCTTCCCGGATATCTGTGGTTTTTTTAGCATTCTTAAGATTATTCAGGGAATCAATAAAAGCCTCGCACCTGGTAATGACCCCAGCTCCGGCTGAATGCTCATCCACTTCCAGCTTCAGGAAAGGCCTGTCCATCTGCCTTTCAAAATACTGCAGTATAAAAGAATCCGGTCCGCAGCCGAAATTGGTGATATAGGTGGGGTACAGTCTGGGATCAGCCTTTATTATCTCAGCTGCGCTCAGTATCCTGTCACCGAATTCCCAGTAAAGGTTGGGCCAGTCCCGGGACAGGTCTATCTTTTGCACAGGAAGCATATCCATGGGAATGACTTTTAAGCCCAAATTTCTTAATTTCTTAGGAACATCCATGCTTATGGCACTGTCACAGCTATTATATGAGCGGCTGGAGACCACGATTGCCGTCTCATCCTCTCTCAGTCCTTCCAGGACCTTTTCTCCCATCTCCTTTACACTGGAATAAAAGCTGGACTGGGCTTTATAGGCAATATCGGTTGCGCTCTTTATGCTTTTGCGGCTGCAGCCCAATTGTCTCCCGAGCTTAACCAGCTGCACTTCCCTGGCATATTCCTTATATGAAAAATTTATTATGGGCTTTAATACCTCTACATCGCCGGTATCTACCGCTGCTTTTACAATAGACCAGGTCCCCTGTATGAAGGGGCAGGGATAACTTCCTGTCCTCTCACCCTTAATATTTGATTTTTTGGTAGGCATATCCCTGGTGGTAGGAAGGAAAAGATAATCAATATCCTTTTCCAGCAGGTTGATGACATGTCCCAGGGTGGCTTTCATTGGAAAGCATGTCTCAGATGCTGCTGCCTGGACCCCGTCATTTATGATCTTCTTATTTGTCTTGTCGGAAAGCACCAGCTCAAATCCAAGCTCGGTAAAGAATGCCTTCCAGAATGGATAGAATTCAAATGTAAGCATGGCATAGGGAAGCCCTATCCTTTTCCTGCCTGCACTGCCATTGCCCCCGGGTATTTTTTCTTCATATGAGTTCATCAAAAGCTCTTCCCTGGCTGCAAAATAATCCGGGACCTGGACCGCTTTCTGGTCTGCCTTTTCATATTTTTCGCATCTTCCGCCATAGAAGAGCGGTTTGCGGCCGGTCATGGAGATCTTTTTGATCTCGCAGTGATTGGGGCATCCCTTGCACTCAAATGAGCTGTGGGAATATTTGACTTCGGCTATCTCGTCAAATCCCCTGAAGGTTGTCTTTATTTTTTTCTCCCTGACTTCCTGCAGGGCCCTTATGGCAGTACCAATAGCGCCGGTTACCTCATGATCTGCAGGCACGATGATCCTGGAACCTATATAATTCTCAAATGCAGCTACTACGGAACGGTTAAATGCAACCGCTCCCTGAAAGAATATCTTTTTCCCGATCTTTTTTCTTCCCACTACCCTGTTTATGTAATTTGCTACTATGGAATAGGCAAGGCCTGCCATAAGGTTATCGATCCTGGCCCCCTTCTGGTAATGGGAGTATACATTGGTCTCCATGAAAACTGTGCAGCGCTCGCCCAGATTAAGGGGATTTTTTGCTCCCAGTGCAATATCGCCAAAATCCTGGATCTTTATATCAAACCTCTCTGATTGCTCTTCCAGAAATGATCCTGTGCCGGCTGCACATACCTTATTCATCTCAAAGTCTACCACTACCCCGCCTTCAAGTGAGATGTATTTGGAGTCCTGCCCGCCGATCTCGAATATAGTATCGACCTCCTGGTCTATATCGGCTGCGGCAGTTGCCTGGGCGGTTATCTCATTTATGACAATATCGGCACCGACAAAGTCCCCGGTAAGGTACCTTCCGGAACCGGTAGTACCAACCCCCTTTATATCTAACCGGTCTCCCACTTTGGAAGCGATCCTGGATATTCCCTCTCTTACCGCCTCTATGGGACGTCCGGCGGTACGCAGGTATTCCTTGGCTATAAGCTTCTTATCCGCATCTATAGCAACTACATTTGTGGATATGGAACCGACATCTATTCCTATATATGCTTCTGTCTTTCCCGGGCTGAATTCATAGCCTCCATCACTGCTTTCAGGAAGAACGGATTTTTTGATCTCCAGCGGCTCGAATGTTTCTTTGGTATAGGCAAAATTATCAAGGTAATGCTTGAATTTGTCTATAATATCATCTTTTACCAGCTTTCCATTTACCCGGCTTTGGCTGAGGGAAAGAGCTGCACCTATAGCTCCCATGGATGCCTGGTGCCCGGGGATGGTGATCTTTTCACCAAGCGTATTTTCAAAAGCCTTTACCATGGCTTTATTGAAGGAGACGCCCCCGCAAAAGATGACAGGGGGCGAAAACAGGCTTCCCTTTGCTATCTGGGCCTTAAAGCTTCGGGCCATGGCATAGCAAAGCCCCATGGTTATGTCCTCATCGCTGGCCGCTTCCTGCTGCAGGTGTATCATGTCTGACTTGGCAAAAACGCTGCACCTGCCGGCAATAGTAGACGGTGTCTTTGACTTTAAAGCCAGGCTGGCAAATTCCTCTATGGTAAGACCGAACCTGGAAGCCTGCTGGTCAAGAAATGACCCGGTACCGGCAGCGCATAACTCATTCATGGCATAATCACCGCTGTCCAGGTCAATGAATTTAGAATCCTGGCCGCCTATCTCTATTATGGAGACAGCATCCGGACGGAGCTTTTTTACGGCAGTTATTATTGCCTCTATCTCATTGGTAAAATCCATTCCCAGGTTTGCTGCCAGTTCCTTGGCTCCTGAACCGGTAAAGCCAATACCTGAGATACTGCTGCCGTATTCTTCAAAAAGGCCTTTTATATCCTTTGTAACCAGCTTTACTGGATCCCCCAAATGCCTGGTATAGGGTAAGACAGAGATAATGCTGCCGTCTTTATCCACTACAGCCCTGTTTACGCTGATGGAACCAATATCATAACCAATATAATAAGACATCTACTCCTCCGGTAATCGTGCATTCAAAATTATCAAAATATTTTACTTCTTTTGGTGAAGTGCGGCCTAGACAGGCAAAAATATTCTAAACCCAAAAACTGAACAAACATATGCTATCACATAGGGTTTTTAAATCAAATGGCGCACCTTTCTACAACTAGACGATGAAACCGGCCAGAGGTTAACTTTTTCTACAATATTGCCAACTGATATGCTAATATCTAATATATTATGAGCCTGTCCGGAAGTGGAGCATAAAAATAATAGGAAAGACCCGTAAAATGAAAGGTCCCATAAAGAAGATTCTGGTTATTTTTAGCATAATGTTCCTCCTGGTCCCCCTGCTTTCCGGATGCGATCCCACATTTATAGATATTTTTACTGAACTAGAAGAGGATTATTCCGGCACCAGGTCTGTAGACATCTCAGTCAAGACTGAATACCTGCGTAAAGGCGAGGTTGTCCTGGAACAGAACCAGTCACTGTTGGATAAGATACTGGAGGTACTCCCTGAAGGTGAGATAGAGACCTATGAGGAGGAAGGCTATACCCATTTTAATTCAAAGACCGCCTTTGATGATGTTAATTTTGTAAGGCATATTTCCATAGACGGGTTTTCCAGCGGATCTTCTCCCCGGTTCCTGGCAAAGATGAGCATCGATGAATTTTTTTTCTACCGGGATGTGTTTTTCCAGGATTATGTGGATATGAAGATAGACGGTGCCCTGCTGGCATCAGGGGATCCTAACTCGGATTTTAACCGGCTGCATGATCTTGCCAGTGCCGACAGCAGAATACTGAATATAACCTACCAGATAAAATTTCCGGTTAAGATAATAACTACCAATGCCGATATTATCGGTGAGAATAATATTGCCATCTGGAATATCCCATACGGCAAAGAAAAGCAGATCCTCATCGAGGGGAAGAAGACCAAATTCCTCTCATATTTTTTGGTTGTCATCCTGGGAATACTGGGACTTTTGATCCTATTCTTTGTGTTTGCCCTGATATTTTCCTCCAGGCTTAAAAGGAAGCCGGCAAGGACAAGGTCTACCAGGACATATGATAACTATTTTAAGAGAGACAGGTATTTTAATGATGATGAGTCCGATGAACTCTGACCCCGGAAGAAAGATAAAGACCCACCGCCTGGATACGCCCCTTACCGGGGACAAGATAAGCCAGCTGAGGTCCGGTGATATATTATATCTATCCGGCACCATATATGGGGCCAGGGATGCAGCCCACAAAAGGATGCTGGAAGAGCTCAGATCAGGCAAAGAGCTTCCCCTGGATATTTCAGATAATACCATATTCTATGTAGGGCCTTCCCCTGCGCCCCCGGGGAAGAAAAGCGGAAGCATCGGGCCGACTACTGCTGCCAGGATGGATAGCGTGACCGAGCCGCTTCTTGGACTTGGGCTTAAGGCGATGATAGGGAAAGGCAGAAGGAGCGATGAGTTAAGGCAGCTTTGCAAAAAACATAAGGCTGTATACCTTATAGCAGTGGGCGGGATAGCTGCTTATCTTGCCTCAAAAGTATCGGGAATTGAGGCTGCTGCCTATGAGGATCTGGGTCCTGAAGCCATACACCGCCTCCAGGTAAAGGACTTTCCCCTATTCGTAGCTTATGATATTTATGGCGGGGATATATATAAATAGTGTCAGCCAGTCCCCGCTAACCGTATTTCTTCTCCATCAGGGCTATAAGATGCTCTGCTGCCTCAGTCACAAATTCAGGGCTGTTAATGTCAGTTTCCCTTATAAACAGCGGTATATCCTTATGTATTTTTTTCTTTAGTGCCTCCAAAAATGCCTTATCCGACTCCGGGTCATAAAGAGGCTGGTCCGGCGTAGAATAGGAGCAGAATCCTCCCATGGGGACAAACCATTCTGTATAGCCATTTCCTGCCCCTACCCTTTTTGCCTGTTCTGCTGCCAGCGCCTGCATCTCCTTTTTGTTTACCCTGACATTTGTAAAAAGCGAGCTATGCCTTACCGTTGCCCGGCCCCTGAACTTTTCCGGTATGGTATCCGGCGAGCCAAAGGTGTTTACTGAAACAGCTCCGGGAGCTATTACCTGGGGTATTCCCTTTGCTGTAGCTACTGTCATCCTTTCCGGGGTGGCAGCCAGGTATCCCCCCAGCATCTCCTGGACCACTTCTATAGTTGCCAGGTCCAGGATCCCGTTTATCTCTCCTTCTTTTATAAGCTTTTCCATAGCCTGTCCCCCAGTCCCCACGGCATGGAATACTACTGTCTCATAACCGGCATCTTCCAGGACCTCTTTTGCCTTCATGGCTCCCGGCGTAGTTATGCCAACAGTTGTTATCCCTACCAGGAGCTTGCCGTCTTCCTGGGTATCTTTAGCCTGCCTGGCGGCGCAGCATACTGCTGCAGAAGCATTGGCAAGGATCATGCGGGATATGCGGTTAAGCCCCATTATATCTGCCACCGAATTTATCATAACTATATCCCTCAGGCCCACGAACTTGAAGGTATCGCCTGATGCCAGGGTGGATACCATGACTTTGGGAAAGCCAATGGGAAGAGCCCTCATCACTTCTGTTGCTAGTGATGTACCCTGTGTGCCCCCGCACGATATTATGCCCGAGACTTCACCCTTTTTTACAAGGTCCAGGACAATATTTTTGGCCCCCCTTGTCATAATAGGGGCAATCCGGTCCCTTGTAGGGCCTTCGTCTATAAGGCTATTAAGGTCTTCACCTGCAGCCTGTGCAACTTCATATTTTGATATATCAGGAGGTGTGCCAGGAGGACCTATCACTCCTACATCTATAAGAAGGGTACCGCAGCCGGCTTTTTTAATATTATCCCTTATAAAGCCGTATTCCTCACCCTTGGTGTCCATACACCCAAGTATGACTATCTTTTTTTCTTTCATGACCGCCCCTCTTAACTTTTTTTAAGATTGGCAAACTTGCCGGCTACATCCAGTATGGCATTCTCGATAGGTATCCTCTCGGTAGCCGAGCCGGTCCATACGCCATGTGCCGAAGTATGGTCCAGGATATACTGACCGTCTTCCGGAGTCACCAGCGAAGCTCCATGGCTGAAAAGAATCAGGTCCGGTTTTATCTGCAGCACTTCCCTGAAGGCTTCTTCAGTCCTTTCAGCAGTCTCCTCAATGGTATAGGGGGTATCAAAGCCTATCAGTCCCCCCTTAGTGGTGCCGGCATGGAAGCAGTAGATATCTGGATCAGCTTTTTCCACTGTCTTTATGCTGTCCTCGATATCGAAAGGCATGGTGGAGGTTATAAAGCCCATTTCTTTTGCCAGGGCCAGCATCTCTATCTCCTGGTCCAGGTTGATTCCGCTCTGCACAAGTATCTTGTAGATCTCGCTATCCTTGTCATATGCCGAGAGGGAGGGCACATTTATGATCCCCAGCACCCCGATAGCCTTAAGCTTCTCCAGGAAAACCCTCATATCCCTTTTGGGGTCATTTCCATTTATATTTGCAGTTACAAATGCATCTCCTTTCAGCACCGGCATTATGCTTTTCGAAATGAGGTCAAAAAGCTCCCCATTATTATCAAGGACCGGCCAGTACTGATACATGGATCCCCACCCGTCACTCCTAAGCTTTCCTCCACCGAAGGGGGTTATGCTGTCTGCTCCCGCCTTCTCCAGAAGCTTTGCCGTAAGCCCGGTACCGCAGCTGGCAAATAAAAGCGGCTTCTTTTGCTTTATCTTGGCCTTGAGCCTGGCCATGACTTCGTCCCTGGTGTTTCTTTTTACTATCATATTACCCTCCTGTGCTAGTACTTATAATTATATATCTATGATATCATCATTAGGTCCCTGCCCATGGTGATGCTGCCCTTATATATCTTTTCCATGCCGCAAATATAGTCTTTTTCCAATTCAGGGACTGGCAGTATTGAGGGGATGTGATGGGTGAGTACAAGATGCCCGGCCCCTGCCTGCCTGGCAATATCTGCTGCCTCCAGGGTGGAGGTATGTTTGGATCTTGCTTTCTCCAGGCTTTTTTCCACATCCCTGCTGTATATATCCCCTGACCTTTTTATCCACTTTGAGCTGTATGACTCATGTATAAGGATATCTGCCCCCCTGGCATTTTCAAGAAGGCTGGTGCAGGGGGCGGTATCCCCGGAAAAGACAGCCCTTTTGCCCTTAAATGTAAAGCAAAAGCCGGCGGCCGGCCCGATGCTTCCATGGTCGACAGTAAATATGCCGGCTTTGAGCCCTCCCTGCTTGAATATGATGCCTTCATCTTCTTCATGAAATATCAATTGATTACCGGGATCCTGGAAGGCATTCCTGCTCTCAAGATCCTTTCTCAGGATATCCCTCATCCCTCCTATTATCTCAGCGGTACCTGCGGGTCCATATATATGCAGCGGTTTTTCCCTGCGGGGCACTTCCCTGGAAAAGCTCCCGGTATGGAAAAGATCGAGGAAACCGGCATTATGGTCTGCATGATGGTGGGTAAAGAAAAGATGGTTTACCTGGGAGGGATATATGCCTGCCATTACAAGCTGCCTGGCAGTGCCGCTGCCGCAATCTACAAGGACCCTTTCCTTTCCGGCTAAAACCAGATTGGACGGCCTTTCCCTGAGACAGCCGCTCATGGGATTTCCAGTCCCCAGAAGTATCCATAGGAGCTCACCGGTTTTGCTTTTAAGCGGACTGCCTATAAAGGCATCGAAAGGCTCTCCGGCAGTATATTTTATATTTTCGACCCTCATTATCTAGCTGTGCTTCTCCCGCTATACTGGATTTTTTCCATAAGTACCGGGATAATCGACCTCCTGTATATAATTCTAACACTTTAGGCAGCCTGGCATAAAGCTTTTTAACTGCATTTTTGGAAAGGCCGCTTTTGACAATAGCATGGTTTTATTATAAATTTAAATTGATATTTTAATTATTTTTCCTGGCAAACCCGGTCTTTTAAATGCATCTTTGAGGGTCGATGTATAAAGCAAGAATAGTATTTTTCGGTACCAGGATCTGGGAACTTACCAGCAGGCATCTCCAGATGTTTTTGAAGCGTGGAGCAAATATCGCAGCATTTGTAGAGGCTCCTATAGAAAATATCTCCACCACCGTTACCAAAGAGGACCCGTATGAAAATATAGTCCAGGCAGCAGAGAGGCTGGGCATTCCCATCTATTTACCGGAAAGCCTGAAAGAGCCAGGCCTTATGGATTTTCTAAAAAAACATGACCCGCATATGATCGTGGTGTGCGGCTTCCAGCTATACATACCCGAAGTCATAAGAAAGCTTCCTCCAATGGGTATCATCAATTTTCACAGCTCCCTTCTTCCCCGCCATGCCGGCATGCATCCCGGCTTTTTTACCATCTATTATGGAGATGCCCGTTCAGGTATGGTAATACATTATATGGATGAGGGAATAGATACCGGGGATATCCTTTACCAGTCTGATGTCCCTGTAAAGAAGGGAGATACCATAGCCAGCCTTTATGACAGGATATGGGACTCCAGCGGTCCCCTTATAGGCAAGCTCCTGGAAGACCTGGAAAATAATACCCTTCCCCGAAAACCGCAGCTAAAGGAAAAATATTTCTATAATTATGAACTTTCACCTGAGGACTTTGAACTTGACTTCCGGCTGCCGGCAGAGGTCCTGTACGGCAGGGTATGCATGTTGCCGGGGAAATTCTATATCACTGTTGGAGGAGAAAAGTATTTTATCCTTAAGTGTTCCGTGATAGAGCAGCCTGCTTCCGGTAGGAAGTATGAGCTCAGGAAACCATATGGGTACAGGGAAAAACTGGTATTTTTGACTCCAAGGGATTATCTGCGGATAGACAGGATGGAAAAAGACTGCAAGAAAATAGACCCGCTTTCACTGGCGGAAGAAAAATTTTATTAAGGAGGCATCTATGAAAAACAGCATAATCATTCTGGCAACATTGGACACCAAGGGTGAGGAAGCGGGATTCTTAAGGGACCAGGTAGAAAAGCTTGGCAATAATACCATAGTGATAGATTCAGGAGTTATAGGTGAACCGGGCATCAAGGCAGACTATACTAATGCTCAGGTAGCTGATAGGGGCGGGATACCTTTAAAGAAGCTCCTGGTCAATCCCACCCGGGAGAAGGCTGCCCCGGTCATGGCAGCAGGTGCCGTATCCATAGTTAAAGAGCTGATCGAGTCAGGAAAAGCCCAGGGAATAATATCTATGGGCGGAACCCAGGGTACCAGCCTTTCTGCCAGTGTCATGAGGGAACTTCCCTATGGACTGCCCAAGATCATGGTATCTACTATGGCATCTTCCGATGTCTCAGTCTTTATAGATATTAAGGATATAATAATGATGCCTTCTGTCTCGGATATACTGGGGCTTAATCCCGTTCTCAAGAGGATCCTTACCAGCGCTGCTGCTGCCATAAGCGGTATGGTGGCAGCCGGTACCAGCATAGATATTGGCGACAAACCCCTTATAGGGATCTGCAATGTGGGCATAACCACTCCGGGAACTATGATAGCCATCGACCTTTTTAATGATAAAGGTTATGACACCATAGTGTTCCACGGAGTCGGTACCGGGGGAAGGGCTATGGAAGAGATGATGAAGGAAGGCATAATAGGGGCGGTATTTGATTATGCCCTGGTCGAGATATCCAATCACCTTTACCAGGGCCTTAATGATGGCGGCCCTGACAGGCTTACCACTGCAGGGAAACTGGGCTTACCCCAGGTCATATCTCCCGGGGGCATTGAAGTTCTGGCATTCTGGGTAAAGGAAGGTGAACCGCTTCCGGAAAAGTGGAAGGGGCGGAAAGAGATAAGGCATAGCCCGCTTATCACTACGGTAAGGGCGGGTAAAAAGGAAATGCTGGAAGCTGCCCGGGAAGTGGTAAAAAGGCTGCAGTTTACAAAAGATGAAGCCGTATTTATGCTCCCCAAAGGCGCCTGCAGCATATATTCCCAGAAAGGTACCGTTTTTTATGATCCGGAAGCTGACCGGGTCTTTACTGAATATATAAAAGATAATCTACCCGGCAATTTCAGGATAATCGAAGTCGATTCTGACCTTACGGATAAGCCATTCGTCGAGGAAGGGGTAAAACAGATGGCAAAGCTCATAGGATCCAGGTGATATGGATAAGGATTTAAAGATAAGATCCCTGGAATATATGACCAGGATAAGAAGATTCGAGGAAAAGACCATACAGCTCTACCAGGAAAACAGGATATGGGGACATCTCCACCCCTATATCGGCCAGGAAGCTGTGGCCGCAGGCACCTGCCTGGCCCTGGAGAAGACAGATTATATACTCTCCACCCATAGGGGGCACGGGCACTGTATTGCAAAAGGCGGAGATATGAATAGGATGATGGCGGAACTTCTGGGCAAAGAGACTGGCAGCTGCCGGGGAAGGGGCGGCTCCATGCATATAGCTGATATTGATTGCGGGATACTGGGAGCAAATGGGATCGTAGGCGGAGGCATACCCATATCAGTGGGCGTAGGATTAAGCTGTAAAATGGAAGGCAGGAAAAGGTCTGCTGTCTGCTTTTTTGGCGAAGGAGCTGTAAATAATGGAGTCTTTCATGAATCACTTAATATGGCTGCCATATTCCGGCTTCCAGTTATATTTATCTGCGAGAATAATCTGTATGCGGTATCGACCAGTGTATCAGACTCATCTGCCGGCAGCTCTATATGGAATAAAGCCTGCGCTTATGATATCCCGGGGATAGAAGCAGATGGTATGGATGTAGAAGATATCTATGGCAAGGTATCTGATGCTGTCAGCCGGGCAAGATCGGATAAAGGTCCCACACTTATGGAGGCAAGGACTTACCGGTTCTATGGGCATCATCTCCAGGATGCCCAGGCTTACAGGGACAAAAAAGAAGCAGAGACTTACCGAAATACTATGGACCCGGTCAAAAATTACAGGCAAAAGCTGCTGAAGGATGAAATAATAGATGAAGCCTCATTGAAAAAAATGGAAGAAAACCTGAAAAAAGAAGTGGAAGACGCTCTCAGATTCGCCGAGGATAGTCCCCTTCCGGATCTTGAAGAATATCTTGAAAGCATAAAAGACCTTTGAAAGGATGGCTTTAGATGAGCCTGCACAATCTTAAAAAGATTCTTGGCGAAGCCCGCCGGCATAAATATGGTATCCTGGCCTCACCGGTATTTAATTTTGATTCTGCCGAAGCCTTGCTGTCTGCAGCCGAAGAAAAGGACTCTCCTATTATCATAATGATATCTGACCCCATGCAGAAAAAATATGGATATTTTAATTTCCAATGCCTGATAGGACCTCTCCTGGAAATGGCTAAAGGATCTCCGGTGCCGGTAGTGCTTCACCTGGATCACGGTTCCGGCTATGAAAATATTATGCGGTATATAGAAGCTGGCCTTACTTCAGTAATGATATCCGGGGATAGAGACCTTGATAAAAATATGGAGGATGCCAAAAAGATAGTGTGTGCTGCCCATAAGTATGATGTCACTGTGGAAGGAGAGGTAGGCCTTATCGAGGGAGAGGGCGGCCTGGAAGGTACTGCTGACCGGGCTTCATCAGGAGAAGATATTAAAAAAAGCTATACCGATCCCCATGAGGCAAAGGCTTTTGTAGAGTATACGGGAGTAGATGCCCTGGCGGTATCAGTAGGGACATCCCATGGTTATTTTAAGTCTGCGCCCAGTATAGACTTTGGGCTTATTTCCATTCTTTCCCGGATCCCGGATGTATCACTGGTGGTCCACGGAGCCAGCGGCCTTGAGGTATCTGACTACCGGGAAATGGTAAAAAGAGGTATTATAAAATTCAATTATTATACCGGACTCATAAATGCTGCCTCTCAAGAAGCCCGGAGCTGTCTTTGCTCAAACGGAGAGGTGAGCTTTACCGAATGCAATTGGCGTTCTTTAAAGGCTATTAAGGAAAAAGCAAAATGGCTTATGGATATATTTGGCAGCAGCGGAAAAGCTATTAGGAAGTAATAATGAAGGCAGCAGTTTATTATGGAATTGAAGATATCAGGATAGAAGATATCCCCCACCCTGAATGCCCGCCCGAAGGAGTAATTGTCAAAATCAAATATGCCGGCATATGCGGAACTGATGTCAGGAATTATTACCAGGGTACCCATAAGCTAAAACCGCCGATGGTAACAGGCCATGAAGCTTCGGGAAAGGTGGTCCAGATCGGGGAAAGACACAATATCCAGAAGGTGGGTGACCTGCTGGCGATAAATCCCATCATCTATTGCGGAAAATGCCATTATTGTAAAAACAAGATGAGTTCACTTTGCCAGGACCTGAAAGAATTCGGATTCCAGTATCCAGGCACTTTCCAGGAATATATGGCTATCCCCGGGGAAGTCTTTGACAGGGGAATGGTGCTTCCGGTACCAGAGGGCCTTCCCCTAAAAGATGCTGCCATAAGCGAACCGCCAGCTTCATGTCTTTATGCCCAGGAGAAGGCCGATACCGGGAAGGGCGACTGTATTGCCATATTCGGTGCCGGACCTGTAGGATGTATACACATACAGATAGCCAGGCTGCGGGAAGTATCAAAGATAGCGGTAATAGATATCTCGTCTCAGAAGCTAAAAATGGCTGAGCCTTTCGGGGCAGATGAATATATCGATAATAGCACCCCGGGTTTTAAACAGGCAATAGATAAGATTACCGGGGGGATAGGATTTGATAAGATCATAGTCACTGCTCCTGCTGCAGGAGCAGTAGAGCAGTCCCTGGAATTTGTAAGGAAACGAGGCCTTATTATTATCTTTGCCGGTCTCCCCCGTGATAATCCCTATATCAGGCTGGATTCCAACAGGATACACTATAATGATATAACCCTGACGGGACATTTCGGCCAGGAAAAGAGGCATCTAAGACAGTCCCTGGAACTTTTAAGGCAGAAAAAGATCGATGCCGATAAGCTAATAAGCCATGTGCTTGACCTTAAGGATATAAAGAAGGGTTTCGAACTTATCAGGCAGAAAAAGGCACTAAAAGTACTGCTGAGACCCTGAGATGAAGGCAGCAAGACAGGCATATGCATTATAGGGATTCAAATCATCCATTTGTAGATATTTAAAGCAAGGTAAATAATCTAATGAGTACTCAAATAGGCTTTAGGGTGATTATAGAATGTAGGACTATTTATTGATCTAATTACTGGTTGCCCGGGTTGCGAAATTTCGAACCAATTATTTAAGGAGATAATTAGATTGCTTAATATCTTAAGAATCTAACAAGTTATCAATCCCGATAAATTCAGTTTTTGAATTATCCTCTTTTACTTCAAATTTTTCGATAATCTCCCTATCGTGAATTTCTTCATATAACTCCAGTAGAGATCTTTTTATTAAATTTGAAGAATCACAGTTAAAATATTCTTTAAGCATTTTTAAAATTTTTTCTTCTTTCGAATTAAATCTTACTGACACTACTGCCATCTGTTATACACCTCTTCTCTTTTTCCAATATGGATTATATAATAATTGTTATTCTGAATATAAAAAATTGCCCTGTATTTACCCTTTCTTAACCTGTAATAATCTCTCTTGTAATCACCCTTTATTTTTTTAATATCAAATAAACTAAAATCATTTGTCAAGTCCAGTGATAAAAATGCATTATGAAAAAGTTTAATTGTCTTTTTTGGTATTAATCCTTTTTTATAGCTCTTTTGAACTGACTTTTCATAGAATATCATGTAAACAATGTATGACAAATATTTCTTTTTGTCAAGGGAAGTGTTGATTGAGCTGGCGGGGCATAGCGTACGAAGATAGAACCAGGATTATGCAATCCGAGAGTATTTTTATCCCTGAACTGACATAGATTCCAATTCATATCACAAACAATCCTATCATCTCTCGTTAATATTTATATCTGATATAATATTATTAGAATAATGTAATATTCTTAAGGAGAAAAATAAAATGATGATGTGGCCAAATATGATGGGAGGCCTATTTGGTGGCTGGGGCATTGCCTGGATGGTATTTATATTCATCTTTATCGCAGCCATAATTGTTGGAATAATACTCTTGATAATCTGGCTGGTTAAAAGAGCCAGCTATTCCGGTTATGCTCTGGAAAAACAGGGTAGGGCTCTTGATATACTCAAAGAAAGATATGCCAGGGGCGAAATAACCAAGAAAGAATATGAGAATATGAAAAAGGATATAGGTTGATATGAGAAGTCTGAGAAAGATTTTGATTTCTTCGCTCATATTGATCGTAATAGGCACTATTGGCCTATTCTTAACTCTACTGATTGGAAATATTGGAACAGGAATGTCAAACTTCGGAACCGGAAGAGGATATAACTTCCGTCAGGAAGATATGGGTCATATGAATAGAGGTTTCTATAGAAATTCAGATAATCTCGATCTCAATTTTGAAGATGTAGAGGAGCTGACCCATGAATATCTCGAGCGGTATGACTTACCGGAACTTGAGATAGCCGAAATCATGGAGTTTTCAAGGAATTTCTATATTGAAGTATATGAGGCTGATACTGGGATTGGTGCATTAGAGCTTCTGGTAGATAAAAGCAGTGGTGCCATATTTCCAGAATATGGTCCCAATATGATGTGGAACCTGAAATATGGTATGCATTCACAGATACCGCTTTCACAAAATGAAATAGATATGGATATAGATGAAGATGAAGCTCTGGAGCTGGCAGAAAGATATCTTGCCAAAGACAATTCTGGTGAAATTACCGGTGATGAAGTAGAAAAGTTCTATGGTTATTACACTATTCATACTTTAAATAAAGACGGTTCAATCGCCGGGATGCTAAGTGTCAATGGATTTACCGGTGATGTATGGTACCACAACTGGCATGGCCTATTTATAGATATGACTGAAGGACATTGAAGTAAAGTTAAATATGGAAGAAAACCATAAGCATAAGATGCATAATCACCATATGCATATGGTAGCAGATTTTAGAAAGCGTTTTATTGTCTCTATCATAATAACCATACCGGTTCTTTTACTGTCTCCCCTGATACAGGGTTTTCTGAACATAGAAGAATTTGTGAAGTTTTCTGGGGATATGTATGTCCTTTTTGCATTGTCTACAGTTATATTTTTCTATGGTGGATGGCCATTCCTTAAGGGTCTCTATAATGAGCTAAAATCAAAACAGCCTGGCATGATGACTTTGATAGGTCTTGCCATAATAGTTGCCTATGTCTATAGCAGCACAGTTGTATTTGGTCTTGAAGGAAAGGTCTTTTTCTGGGAGCTTGCCACACTGATCGTAGTTATGCTTCTGGGACACTGGATAGAGATGAGATCAGTTATGGGAGCATCCAGTGCTTTAAATGAACTTGCAAGACTCATGCCCAAAGATGCCCATAAGATAACTTCCAGTGATAAGACAAAAGATGTACCACTGGAAGAGCTCCAAAAAGGTGACAAAGTCCTGGTGAAGCCGGGTGAGAAATTTCCAGCAGATGGAATTATTTTAAAAGGTGATACTTCTGTAAATGAGGCAATGCTAACCGGTGAGTCCAAAGCTGTTACCAAAAAGGAAGGCGTGGAAGTCATTGGCGGCTCGGTTAACGGCGAGGGTTCAGTAACTGTAGAAGTTAAAAAAACTGGTAAAGATAGCTTTCTTTCAGGAGTAATAAAGTTAGTAGAGGAAGCCCAGCAAAGTAAATCAAGGACCCAGGACCTTGCTAATAAAGCAGCTTTCTGGTTAACCATCATAGGTATTTCAGCTGGAATAATAACACTTTCAGTATGGTTTTTTCTCATAGATAAGGATTTCGTGTTCTCCCTGGAAAGGTCAGTTACTGTAATGGTAATTACCTGTCCTCATGCCCTTGGTCTTGCCATACCTCTGGTTGTGGCTGTATCTACAGCCCTATCCGCAAAAAAAGGTCTTCTCATAAGAGACAGGGCTGCATTTGAAAGAGCCAGGAATATTGATGCTATTGTATTTGATAAGACGGGTACACTTACAAAAGGTGAATTTGGTGTGACTGATACCATACCCTTTTCAGAAAAACCAGGAAAAGATGAAATCCTGAAATATTCAGCATCATTGGAATCCCAGTCATCTCATCCCATAGCTAAGGCAATTGCCAAAGCATGTGATGATAAATATAAGGTATCAAAGTTTAAATCCATTACTGGCAAGGGCGCTGAAGGGACTATAAATGGAAAGAATATTAAAATAGTCAGTCCCGGATATTTAAAAGAAAATAATATAAAGATAGAGGCAAATGAAAAAATCAATAAGGTATTTTCTCAGGGTAAGACTGTAGTATATATTTTAATTGATAATAAACCGGTGGGAGCCATAGCGCTTGCTGACATAATAAGGGAGGAATCAAAAGAGGCAGTAAGAAGATTAAAAGAACTGGGCATAAAGCCCATGATGTTAACTGGTGACAATAAACAAGTCGCCAAATGGGTAGCTGAAGAAGTAGGTATTGAAGAATATTTTGCAGAGGTACTTCCTGAAGATAAATCTGATAAGATAAAGGAGATCCAGTCAAGAGGTCTTGTAGTAGCTATGACAGGAGATGGCGTAAATGATGCTCCAGCCCTTGCCCGGGCAGATATTGGTATTGCTATTGGTGCAGGTACTGATGTAGCAGTAGAGACAGCTGATATAATCCTGGTTAAGAGTAATCCATTAGATGTGGTCTCTATATTAGACCTTTCAAAAGCAACATATAGAAAAATGCTGCAAAACCTTGGTTGGGCTACAGGATATAATGTATTTGCAATACCTTTGGCTGCCGGAGTTCTTTTCCCTCTGGGTATTGTTTTGAGTCCTGCAGTAGGTGCAGCACTGATGTCATTAAGTACGGTTATAGTAGCTATAAATGCCAGATTTATAAGAGTTAGTTAGATAACTGTTTAATATAAGTACTCGTTGGGGAGAAAGGATTCGAACCAGTCAAGAAGTGTCTAGTGAAAGCATTAAAGCCCTGAGATAATGCCAGTCGCCCTTCTCAGGGAGTGGCACTGTAAAAATACCGATACCGGAAGCGTGGCTATATGGCAGGGAGCAAATTCTATATTGCATCCTATTGCCGTAGTGTCCCCGCCCATGCCCTGGGGGCCAATGCCGGTATTATTTACTTTATCCAGGATATTTTTTTCAAGTCCGGCATATCTCTTGTCAGGATTTTTCTTGTCAAGTTCCCTGAAAGCTGCTTTCCTTGCCAGCTTCACCACCTCTGAAGCTGTGCTTCCTATGCCTATGCCTATAATAACCGGCGGGCAGCATTTAGTGACATTTGCCTTGACCAGGTCCAGCACCAGCTCCACTATCCTATCCTCTCCCACAGTGGGATTTTCCATGGATAGATAAGAGCAGTTCTCGCTGCCCCCACCTTTCAGGGAAACGGTTATTTTCAGTCCCGGCTCATGGGAAAATGATGTTGAGAATATGGCGGGAGTATTATCCCCCCTGTTAACCCTGTCATAAAGAGGGTCCCCTACCGAAGACTTCCTGAGGTAGTTTTCTTCATAAGCTTCTGATACGGCATCATTTAAGTGACGGTAAATATTGCCGCTGTCTTCTATGCATATATCGGGACCGATCTTAAGGTCTATATAGGTATTTCCGCAATCCTGGCACAGGGGGAGTTTTTCTCGCGAAGCGGTGTGAGAGTTTTCTATGATCAGGTCCAGTACATGCCGGGCAGCACTTCCGCTTTCGGCTTCCCTGGAATCTTCAATGGCCTTTATTATATCTGGCGGAAGCTCGAAGCTAGCTTTTTTTATCAGCTGGCTTACTGCTCTTTTTATTTTTGTAATTCCTGTATTTTTCATCTTTTCCCGGACAGTCAGGATTGATGCAAAGGTCCCAGGGCCTTCTTCCCTTATTTATTATCTTGACCATGGGATACTGGCAGTGCTTGCACTGGTCCTTGGTAGTAAGGAGAAGCCCTTTCTGGGGCAGCGAAAAGGTGGTCTTGCATTCGGGATAGGCATTGCATCCTATAAACCTTTTCTTGGAAGCCCTGGCTACCCTGACTATAAGGTCGCCTTCACATCCTTCCCGGATGCATTTGCCGACAACCAGGTCCTCTTTAATGCCCTTCTTTATCTCCCTTGATATCTCTTCCTTTTCCTTCTGGAGCCTTTCCATGACTTCTTTTAGCATAAGCCGGGATTTATCGACGATATCATCTTTTGATTCATCCCCATTGGCTATTCCATCCATGTACATCTCAAGCTCTGAAGTCATATCTGGGGTGGATATCTTTTCTGCATGTTTTTTTAGCATCTTTATGAGGGCAATGGCTTTTTCGGAGGGCTGCATGGGATTACCCTTGACATAACCTCTGGCCATCAGTGTCTGGATTATACTGTGGCGGGTAGCTTTGGTGCCAAGCCCCAGCTCTTCCATCTTCTGCACAAGCTTGCCCTGGCTATACCTGGGAGGAGGTTTTGTCTCCTTATCGGCAAGTTCCCTATCAATAACTTTAAGTGCCTGATCTTTTTCCAATTCAGGCACAAAGACATCCTTATGTTTGTAATAGGGATAATGCTTGATCCAGTTAGGCTCTATTATGGTAGAGCCGGTAGCGGTAAATAATTCCCCATTTATGTCTATCTTGGCCGATATGCTTTTCATCTTTGCAGCAGGAAGAAGCGTGGCGGCAAACCTTCTGGCAATAAGCTCATACAGCTTCCATTCATCAGCTGAGAGCTCCGACCTTGATACTCCGTCAGTAGGATATATAGGCGGATGGTCGGTAGTCCTTTTCCTCCCCCTTGAGGGAGTTATCTTATCCTGTGCCAGGACCTGGCCTGACATTTCCTTAAATTCCTTCACTTCTCCCAAATTTGCTGTTATCTCCCTTAAGTCCAGGGAAGAAGGATATACCGTATTGTCTGTCCTGGGGTAACTTATATATCCATTCATATACAGGCCTTCAGCAATATTTATAGCTTTGGGAGCCGTAAATCCCAGGGAGCTGGCACTCATTATAAGGTTGGTGGTATTAAACGGAGTCAGCGGCTTTATGCTCTTTATTGACTCTTTTGATTCAATTACTTTTCCGTCATCGCCTATTTTTGCAAATGCGGCTTCTGCCTCATCTTTTTTTGTGAATTTCTTTTTCTTATGGGTAGCCTCGAATTCTTTCCCGTCATGAGTTGAGAGCTTTACCGTTATTACCCAGTATGGCTCAGGGTTAAAACTTTTTATCTCCAACTCCCTTTCCACTATAAGTGCCAGGGTGGGAGTCTGGACTCTCCCTACGGATAAGAATTTATCCTTTACCTGGTATGTAGTAAGGGATATGAACCTTGTGAGTACGGCACCCCAAACCAGGTCTATATCCTGCCTTGCCCTTCCGGCAAAAGCCAGGTCCAGGTCTATACGTCCCAGTTTGGAAAATGCCTCATTTATATCCTTGGGGGTGATAGCTGAAAACTTTGCCCTTTTTGATACCAGCTGGCTGTTCTTATCCTGGGCTATCTGCAGGGCATCATACCCGATAAGTTCCCCTTCCCGGTCATAGTCTGTTGCTATTATGACTTCACTGGCCTGGGTAGCTGCTTTCTTTAAGGCCTGTATTATCCTTTTCTGTATAGGAGCCTTTTCTATTTCAGCATCTATCAGCTCTATAGGATCTACCTTAAACCAGTTGGAGAACTTTTTGGGATAGTCGACTTTCAGGATATGGCCTTTCAGGCCTATGACTGTATAATCCTCACCATTTGAATTAAAGTGATGGATAGGCACCCCATATGATTTCTCATCGGATACTCCATTTCCGGCAAGGATATTCGCGATCCTTTTTGCTGCTATCTCTTTTTCGCTTACTATCAGTTTCATATAAAAACGGAATTTTTGATTTACTTAAAAGCCTGTATAAAAACCGCATTATGGCTTCCTGGAAGCCTTCCAAAAATCAATCTCCGGTTTTTGGGCAGGCTTCTAAACCGAAATAATATCACTAAAACAAATAAAAATACAATTCAAATAATTTCTTTTAATCAGGTTAATATCATATAATCTAGTTATGCAGGAATGGATAAGGTTTCATTAATATTGATTTTTTATGATAGCTTATATAAAGATCAGGAATAAAGACTTATCATAATCAAAATATTTTTTTATAATTATTGCTCAATTTCATATCGAGTATTTGAAGGGACTTATAGGCTTATATGACTGATAATAATATCACTGAAAAGATAGAGAAACTTAAGCAGGAAAAGGATGCGGTTATCCTGGCACATAATTACCAGATAGGGGAAGTTCAGGATATCGCTGATTTTGTCGGAGATTCCCTGCAGCTGAGCATAGAAGCCAGCAAGGTGGAAAAGTCCATAATAGTATTCTGCGGCGTTCATTTTATGGCCGAGACGGCAAAGATCCTGAATCCCCAGAAAAAAGTACTGCTCCCCGACGAGAATTCCGGCTGCCCCATGGCTGATATGATAACTGCAGATGACCTTGAAAAATTAAAAGCAGAGCATCCCGGGGCTGTGGTAATTTGCTATGTGAATTCTTCGGCTGAGGTAAAGGCTCTGAGTGATATATGCTGCACTTCCTCAAATGCAGTAAAAGTAGTAGAATCAGTACCTCCCGACAATGATATAATCTTTATACCCGACAAGTACCTGGGGAGCTATGTCCAGTCCATAACCGGAAGG
>Ga0180432_10001392_pt1 | contig 38325 bp, 27 predicted proteins | sample SS_ome_10_FD_132414 | JGI IMG/M metagenome (GOLD analysis project Ga0180432, IMG submission 132414) | Hypersaline lake sediment archaeal communities from the Salton Sea, California, USA - SS_1_MS_2 metaG | ecosystem: Environmental > Aquatic > Non-marine Saline and Alkaline > Hypersaline >... | reverse complement strand
GCCCCCGGGATTGGAGTGGACGAGCGGACAGAACTGGTGCGAGCGCTATAACAGCGAGTTCGCGCTCGCGAACCTCGACGAGCAAGTCTCGCGGATCGACCCCGACATCGCCGCCGAGGAAGCCTCGATTTGGTATGTGATCATGGCCTGGTCGGAGCCGAAGCAGGTCTGCGGGCTCGAGTTCGGCCTGGGTGAGTACGAACCGGGGATCTTCGGCTTCACCGAGTGGGGCGCCTGCGCGAGCGGTGGTCTCGAGGTTCCGATGACCGATTGGCCGGATACGGGCCGAGGGACCGCAGTCGCGCCGGAGGAGGCCTGGGAGGGAGCCATCTCGGCGGTCTACTGGTTCACGGGCTACAGCTACATGGAAGGGGAGATACCCCTCGGCGTTCACCCGACCACGGGAGCGGTCAGGTTCCACAATTGCGCCCACCCGTGTCAGACGTGGGGGGCGAGCTGTCTGGGGAGCCTCGGCGTGCTGACGGAGGGGATCCCGTGTTACGACGGACCCGGCCCGGTGCGGGTCTGCTGCGTGGGAGACGAATGCACGCTGCTCGCGCGCGAGGCGTGCGAAGCGGCGGGGGGATCGTGGAGGCAGCTGGCGGCGACCTGCGATCCCAATCCCTGTGCCGTCTCCCCCGTCGACGAGATGGAGACGCAAGTGGGAAGAACCCTGCTCGCCGCGGCCCCGAACCCGTTCGCCGGAAGCGTCACCCTCCACTTCCACGTGGCGGTTGCGGGCCCGATTGCGATCGACGTGTTCGATGTGAGCGGCCGACTGGTACGGCGTCTGGCGAGCGGCCTGGTGGAGGCCGGCTGGCATTCGGTCTGCTGGGACGGAACAACCGATCAAGGGAATCCGGTGGGCGCAGGGACCTACCCGTGCCGCCTGCGGTCGGGAAGTGGGGGCGTGACGCGGCGGCTGATTCGTCTCGAATAGCGTCGGTCACCGACCGCCTTCCGCGTACAATCCTCCTGTGAAGGTGGTTCTCCGCCTCCGCTTCATACCGGCCCCCGAACACAACCCGATCACGAGGAGGTCCTTCATGAGGGTGCCCAGGGAAGCCCCGCGCAGCATTGGTGTGTTGTCTGCCGCGATCGTCCTTGCCACCCAGTGTTCGCCGGCCGCGGCTCAAGCTCGCCCGATGCCTCCCGGCTCCCTACCCCCCATCAGCGAGAGCACCCAGGCAGCCATCATCGACAGCATCATCTCCGTGCTCGATGCGACCTATGTGATGGCGGGAGAGGGGGCGCGGATGGCGGAGCATCTACGGGAGGGCTGGACCGAGGGAGAGTGGCGCTGATCCCGAAGATACGGATGAGATCTTCGAGGGGAACCGGCCGCGGACCTACGGCTTCCAGAAGCTGGAGATCCTGCCGGGCAACGTGGGCTATCTGAAGCTGAACCAGTTCGCCGACACGGGTGGGGCGGGTGCGACGGGGGGGCCGGCGATGAACTCCCTCGCCAACGCCGATGCGGTGATCATCGATCTCAGGGACAACGGCGGCGGGAACACGGTGGCCGGCTACACCTTCGACTTCGTGAGTTTCCAGCTCGGCATGCGGGCATCCTGAGGCGCCGCGACTGATCCCCGCACGGGGGAGGGCTGGGAAGGAGTGGGCATCGCGCCCCACGTTTCAGTCGATTCTGCGCTGGCCCTCGACACCGCCCATCGACTTGCCCTTGGGGGGCTCCTTGCGGACGCGGACCCCGGCAGGCGTTTGGAGCTCGATTGGGCGCTGCAGGGGCTGCTCGGCCGACGCGAGGATCGCGATCCTCTGCCCCTGATTCCCTTGACCCGTGACCTCTTCCGGGTCGGGGACAGTTCCTATTTACGCCTGCGCTTCGAGCGAAACGACCGGGGCGAGATCGTCCGTCTCGTCGGGGTGTACAACGACGGGAGGGAGGAGACGAACGAGAAGGAGTCAGCTTCCCGACGATAGGCGCGCGGTGGTATCCTTGGACGAGATTGACACCCAGGTTTGACCCGCCATGGAGGACAGAGACATGAGCCGCGCACCCCTCGCCTCGCCGTACTGCACCGTGTGGATGCTTTCCGCGATCCTGCTCTTGGCCGCCGGAGCTTCCTCCGCGGGGCAGCTGGAGTGGACGCAGGATGACTGGTCGGATGGAGATTACCACTCGGTTCTGCGAACGGATCCGACGCTTGCGCCCGGACTGCTCGTACTAGACCCGAAGTTGGATGACATCCGCCTCCTGAGCATGCCCACGGCCTTTCAGGGAATCTACTCGATGGTGACCTACCACGACACGCTCTTCATGGGCGCCAGCGACTATCCCTACATGTATGACGGTGCGGATGTAATCGCCTTCGACTACGAGACGAACACCTACGAGGTTTGCTATCAGCCCTACGAATCTGGGCTGCACATCATCAAGCAGTTCGGAGATTCGCTCTATTTGCCCGGCCCCGATTCGATGGATCCCTGGAATGCGCCCGGAAGCATCTACCTCTACACAGGGACAGAGTGGATCGAGAAGGCGACGGTTCCCTATGCGGTGCACGTCAACGATGTGGAGATCATGAATGGCGTCATCTACGTCACGACCGGGCAAGGTCCTTTCGGAGAAGATGCCGATCAGGGCTGCGTTTGGATGAGTACCGATGGAGGAGATACCTTCACGAAGATTTTCGGCATCTACGGCACGCCGCAGGAGCCCTTCCGGCGCATGTTCGGCGCGGGCCAGCACGACGGCCGCTTGTTCTTCCAGCCCGACGGGTTCGTCGACGACGCCGAGGTGCTCTACTCCACGGTCAATGGCACCGACTGGGATACGATTCCGGTACCGGGTCTGCCGGTCGACTTCATGGCGATGTTCACACCGTGGGAGGGGTCTCTCCTCATGACGATCGATAACCGCCTCTTCATCTGGGACGGGGAAGAGTGGGCCGGGCACTGGCTTCCCTACCACGGCTATCGGTGGTGCCGGAGCCTGGGGGAGTTCGGCGGCAGCCTGTACGGCGGCGGCTTCGACTGCGAGATCTACCGGTGGCTCGACGACTCCCACTGGGACTACGTGGCGGCGATGGGAGTGGAACCGGACTCGGAGGATGTCGAGTCTATCGTGAGCTACCGGGGCCGGATGTTCATCTCCACATCGCAGCTGACCCAAGGGAATCAGGCGGGGCTCTACGTGTCGGCCTGCGAGCAGACGGGAAGCATGGTCTCGAGCGTGCATGACTTCGGCACGCTGACGCACAACGGGATGCTCTCCTGGGAGGGGGCGGAATTCCCGCCGGAGGGAACGATCCGCTTCCGCGTGCGATCGGGTGAGACACTCAACGATCTCTATCTGAGCTTTTTCCTGGGGCCGGATGGAACGCAGGCCAGCTACTATGAGGAATCGGGGACCGCGCTGGCGGACGCACACTGGAGCGACCGGTTCTTCCAGTACCGTGTCTATCTCGACTGCCCGGAGGGGCTGATGATGCCCTATCTCGACCGCGTGACGCTGGCGGTCGACTCGCTCGACCTGGCGGATGTGGAGGATCGTATCGATTCAAAGGAGACCTCCGCTCAACCGGTCCTACGTCTGAGCACACCGGGGTCGAACCCGGCCCGCGGAGCGGTGGCCCTTGGGGTGGAGCTGTCGGGGATCCAGCCCGGCAGCGGAACGGGGCGGCCGGTGCGCGTGCGGGTGATCGATACGGCGGGGCGCTTGCTTCGGGAAGCCCAGCTACCCCTTGCCTCGAGTGGCGCGGTTCACTGGCGGTGGGACGCGCGGGATCGAGAGGGCCGGCCGGTTGCGGCGGGGTGCTATCAGATCCTGGCCGACATGCCGGGAACGACGATCGAGCCGGTGACGCGCCGGGTGTTGCTCGTCAAATAGCGGCCGGGGTGAGGAGAAGAACGGCTCCGCCCTTCCGGACGGAGCCGTCACATGACCTGTGTCGGTGGCGTTGGGTTCCCCCGATGCGGGGACCTCACACATCGCCACACGGGCGGATGGATCCCCTACGGGGCCGCCACCTCCACGAAGCCTAGATTGTCACTGTTCAACGGATCACCTCCTTTCCGGGCGAGTTCCGCTCGGCGAGTCCCAGCTCGCCCGGCCCACCGTCCCGCCCAGGGTTGGTGCGCCGTGCAGCTCATGGCTGCAGTGAGTCCGTCTACTACTTAATCGTAGGCGGATCTGGTTTTCATGAAAAGACAAAGGTTGTGGATTGAGGATTCGGGATCCGACACGGGTAGGATCCAGACCTTTCAACCGGTTGCGGCCCTTTGAGTTGCGAAAAAGCCGGCCGGGGGGCCCACCTTGGCGGATCTCAATAGGACACGGATCTGCGTCCCGAATCCTCGATCCACAACCAGGCTGCCAAGGGTGATATGTGTCAAAATGGCACGTCAGACGCGAGGTTGATGTGTGCGGTGATGTAGCCACAGGTCTTCCCCGGTATGCTTGCCCCGTATCGGGAGTTCCTTGCGCCGTCCAAGCGCCGAAAAGCGAACCCCGTATCGACTACGGTGGCAAGTGCGTCACGATCCGCTCGCAGAACGGCGATCCCGCATCTTCAGCAACAACCATGCGCACACTGGGGCAGGCATCTACTGCGACCACGATGGCCACCCTCGAGTAACGGGACGCGTCATTCGGGGAAACACGGCGATGTCGCCGGTCGTCTGGTCCGTGTTCTGAGTGATGGGGCCACGCTGGCGCCGGGGAGCCATCAGCTCCGTTGGGATGGTAGAGATGAACGAGGGCGGGCGGTTGGGTCAGGGGTCCATTTCTGCCAGCTTCGGACGGGAGAGGACTGCCGGACCCAACAGATCATGCGGCTGTTGTCCCAGGTTGACCGTGCCGGTCGAATCGCCCACTTGGGAGACCCCTAAGGCGGCTCTTCGATAGCCGGTCTCGGATAAGGGCAGGGGTGACGTCCGCTGGCTCCTGAGCGCGCGCGAATGCGCCCCTCCCTTTGATTCCTCGTGATTCCGATCGTTGTCATGGTTCTCTCTTGTACAGGAGTTTTAGGCAGGAGGACCGATATGCTAAAGCGGTACATCTCGCATGGATTGATCTTGGTCTTCACAACCGTCCCGATGGCCCTGGCCGACAGCGAGCCCGACGTGGATGCCGCGTGGTTGGAGCAGGCTGCTCGGGCCATCAGCACCATCGAGGGCCAGAGTTCGCCCATGGGAATGGAGAGCGAGACCGCGGATTCAGAGGGCGAATTCCGGAGCATTTCGAACACCCCGGACTGGGAGTACATCGGGCCCGATCCCCACTCCGTCCTGGGACGCAGCCTCTCCACCGCCGGTGACGTCAATGGCGACGGCTACAGCGACCTCATTGTCGGCTCTGTCTCCTCCATCGAGACCTTCGATCGCGTGTTCGTCTTCTATGGATCCGCCGAGGGTTTACCGGACGAGCCCAGCTGGAGTAGGCAGGGAGAAGCGCACTCGCTGTTCGGATACCGCGTCGCGGTGGCGGGGGATGTGAATGGGGATGGATTCCATGATGTGCTGGTGAGCGCTCCGTATCACGACAATGGTGACGGGACGATCGGACGGGTCTTCTGCTACCACGGTTCCCCGTCGGGTTTGACCAGCGCCGATTGGATGGCTCAGTCGATGGATCCCGACACGAGCTCCTTTGGGCACAGCTTGTCCACGGCGGGGGATGTCAACGGCGACGGCTTTGACGACATCCTGATCGGCGAATACCATGCTTCCGGCGCCGTCCTCGATTGCGGCCGCGCGCTGCTCTACCTCGGCTCGGCGGAGGGGCTGGAGGCGACACCGGCCTGGGTGACCGAAGGCGACCAGATGACCTGCTACTATGGGGCCCACGTCTCGACGGCCGGTGATGTGAATGCTGATGGGTACGCCGACATCCTTGTCTCCGCTCAGCGGTACGACTCCAATGACCTCTCTGACAATGGCCGGGCGTACGTCTACTTGGGATCTCCCACCGGACCCTCGACCACACCCGATTGGATTTGCGACGGAGACACCGGCAGCGTGCGGTTGTCGGTCGATGTCTCGAACGCGGGGGACACGGACGGTGACGGCTATGCCGATGTACTCATCTCCAGCCTATGGAGCGATCCCGAGGTGATGGCCGGCCGGGCCCTGCTCTTCCGCGGGGGACCCTCGGGGCTCGAGGAGACACCGTCTTGGATGGCCACGGGAGAGAGCGAGATCGCCCGTTTCGGAGAGGAGATGGCGACCGCCGGGGACGTCAACGGCGACGGGCTGAGCGATGTGCTGATCGCCGCCCACGAGCACTCCGGATCGTATTCGCACGGTGGGGCGGTCTACGTATTCTACGGGAGGCGCGAGGGTCTCAGCACCGAACCGGTCTGGTTCTGTGAGGGACAACAGGATTCCGAGTGGTTCGGCGGTGACGTGTCCACGGCCGGGGATGTGAATGGTGACGGCTTCAGTGACCTGCTGATCTCCGCCTACTTGTATGACGACAGCCCCGAAGGCGTCGAGGGGCGCATCGCCGTCTACTACGGCTCGGGAGATCGAGCCCGAACAGATCCGGGTTGGGTGATCGAGAGCAATCAAGCTGACGCCTACTTCGGGTGGTCGATCGCCCGCGCGGGGGACATCAACGGTGACGGGTTCGACGACGTACTGGTGGGTGCACCGGGCTATGACCACGGAGAGACCGATGAGGGAGGGGCGTTCCTGTTCCTCGGCACGAGCGGGGGCTTGAGCGTCTTCCCGTACTGGTGGGCGGAGAGCAACACCGAGGGTTCTCAGCTGGGCTACTCCGTGGCGGGTGCGGGGGATGTCAATGGAGATGGATATGATGACATCCTCATCGGCGCCTGGTTACACACCATCAGCGTACCGAACGAAGGCGCGGCCTTCCTCTGGTTCGGCAGCCCACTGGAGATGACCCCGGGCACGCCCGACAACGCCGACTGGCTCGTTCGCGGTGGCCAAGAGGACGGGGCTTTCGGTTTCTGCGTCAACTCCGCCGGCGACGTCAACGGCGACGGTTACGGTGACATTGTCGTTGGCGTGCCGATGTTCAGCCTCGGGGAGGCGTACGAGGGGGTGGCCGCTGTCTTCAACGGTTCCGCATCGGGGCTGTCGCACAACGCGAGCTGGGTCGCGCAGGGCGATCAGGCCGCGGCCTATTTCGGGAAGTCGATCGCCGGGGCCGGCGATGTTAATGGTGACGGGTATTCGGACATCATCGTCGGCGCTCCCTACTACGATCACGATGAAGCCGACAACGGGTGGGTCCTCTGCTACCTCGGATCCGACAGCGGAGTCTTGGACATGCCCGACTGGTCGGAGTACGGTGGCCTAGCGGGAGACCAGTATGGCTGGTCGGTGGCGTCGGCGGGGGACGTCAATCGTGACGGGTACAGCGATGTCATCATCGGTTGCCCGGGGTGGGACTCGCAACAAGGACGTGCCGATGTGCACGCGGGATCGTCCGAGGGCCTCGAGGCGACGGTGATCTGGTCGGGGACCGCGGGAACGCCTGGCGGTAGACTCGGTCACTGGGTTTCCTCAGCGGGAGACGTCAACGGCGACGGCTATGGTGACTTCGTGGTCGGCGCGCCGCGTGAGGACAACCATCTCACCGGGGATCCCGACCGAGGACTCGTTTGGCTCAAGTGCGGAAGCCCTGACGGCGTCATCCCTCATGCCGGGGACATCTATGGGTCCCAGGAGGCGGCTCAATTCGGGATCTGTGTCGGGGCCGCCGACACCAACGGTGACGGCTTCAGCGACATTCTGGTCGGCGCGTCCTTCCATGACCAGGGGCAATCAAACGAGGGTCGTGGGTTTGTCTTCTACGGCAACGACAGCCGCGGCCTGACGCGTATTCCCGACCAAGCGCTCACGACCTTCAGCGGGCCCCTGGGGCTTCTCGGTGTGAGCGACGCCGAAGATGGCTGGGGGCTCCGGGCAACCGGGCGAACGGCGGCGGGGCGGGGCCGCGTCCGGCTGGAATGGGAGGCGCAGCCCTGGGGGATTGCCTTGGACGGCACGGAAGTCTGGGTGGGATCAACCCACGATACCGGTGCGCCCGATCCCGGCACGGGAAGTGCAACCGAGCTGACCGAAACCGTCTTTGGCTTTGCACCGGAGACGCGTGCCCATTGGTGCCTACGAGTCGCCTCTCGAGATCCCTTCTTCCCCCACACGCCCTGGTTCTCTCATTCCGCCTGCGGTCCGGAGGAGATGGCTCTACGCACGAAGCCGGGCACGCAGACCGCGGAGACAGGGAAGCTCATGACCGGCGGCCTACGCCTGGCCGCGTATCCGAGCCCCTTCCGCGCGATCACTCGGATCGCCTTCGCGCATCCGACGGCGGGGGATGTTCGCCTCGCGGTCTACGGCCCGCAAGGTCGCCTCGTCCGCACGATCCATGACGGGCGACTTCCCGCCGGTGAGCACCATCTCAGCTGGGATGGGCGGGACGCCCGCGGGCACCGGGTGGGCCGGGGCATCTATTACCTCCGCCTGGCGAGCGGGGAGGAGAGGGTGAGCCGACCGCTCGTGCTCATGGAGTAGACAAGCCTGCAAGCCGCTTGGCGACTCCTGGGGCCGCTCATCGCCTCCCTCTTGCCACTGGTCCGTCTCGGGGCTAGCCTTGTCATTGATGGCATCCGAAGTCCATGATCAGCGGAACCCACGGGGCGCGCTCCTCCTCGGCAGTGGTATCGCGCTCACCCGCGGCCAGCAGTTTTGGATCCTGAACGCCGCTGGCTGGTTCATCTACGCCTGGATCGACATCCTGCTCGACTACCGCCGCACGCTCGCCGAGCCGCGCTTGCTTATCTTCCACGGTCTTGCCTTCGGCGCCGGGTTCCTCATATGCGTCCCCATGCGATACCTTTATCGGGCGGCACTGCGCCGAAGCCGGGCCCTGCTGCGCAGCCTCGTGGTCGTGATCGCGGTCTGTGTGCCCGCTGCCAATCTCTGGCACCTTTGCGCCATGGTCGGCGCCGTGGCGGTCGATCCGAATGTCTCGACACTCACCATCGAAACGCTGTATGGATTCGAGTGGCTCGAGTACCTAAACCGCATGTGGCACTACCTCTGGCCACTCCTTGCCTGGAGCGTCCTCTACTATGCCATCACCATCTGGTTCGAGAATCGCCACGCCCGTTGGCGCACCCAGCAGGCGGAGCGCTTGGCCCGGCAGGCTCAGCTCGAGGCGTTGCGGTATCAGGTCAATCCCCATTTCCTCTTCAATGCGCTGAACTCGATTCGAGCCATGATTCCGGAGAATCCCGCGGCCGCCCGCGAGATGGTCACCGATTTGGCCGGCATCTTTCGTCAAACCCTCTCGAAGTCCGAGCAGTTCACGGTTTCCCTACGTGAGGAGATGGCGCTCGTCACCCGCTATCTGGCGATCGAGGAGCGGAGATTCGGAGAGCGGCTGAGGGTGACCCTGGCCATCGATCCGGCGACCGAAGAGATACGGATTCCCGCGTTCACGATTCAGCCCTTGGTCGAGAACGCGATCAAGTACGGCATGCAAACGAGCACCATCCCGTTGCACGTGGATGTGACATCCGCTCCCGAGGGGGACCGTCTGCGCATTGAGGTGGTCAACACCGGCTCCTGGGTGGAACGCACGCAGGACGGCGATGGAGGGACCGGCTCCGGGCTCGAGAACCTGACCAAGCGTCTTCTACACGCCTACGGAGATCGCTTCCGGATCGAACGCGTGGATAGCAGGGGCCGAGTTCGGGTGACGATCCTCCTCGATCAGGCCGAACTCCGGGAGGAATAGATGATCCGCGCCTTAATCGTCGATGATGAGCGGTTGGCCCGGCGAGAGATGGCCTACCTGTTGCGGGAGCACGACGAGATCGAGGTCGTGGGGGAGGCATCGGGTGTAGCCGACGCTGCCCGCGCGGTGCAGGAGCTACGCCCCGATGTGATCTTCCTGGACATCCAACTGGGGAACGAGACGGGATTCGACCTCTTGGAGAGCGCAGAGCTATCGTGCGCGGTCATCTTCACCACCGCCTACGACGAGTATGCGATCCGGGCCTTCGAGGTCAACGCACTCGACTACCTGCTCAAACCGATCGAGCCCGAGCGCCTGCGGGAAGCGATTGGCCGTTTGCCTCGGGGAGTCTCCGAGCCGGGACGAGGGGCGGGCAAGCTCACGCTCACCGATCTCATCTTGGCCAAAAGCAGCGGCCGGCTCCGCTCGCTGCGGGTCGGGGAGATTGCCGTGGTTACATCGGCGGGTGACTACACCAACGTGATCACAACCGGCGGGACGGCGTTCTTCATCAAGAGCACGATGAAGCAATGGATGGATCGGCTTCCCCCGGAGACGTTCGTTCGCGCACACCGCTCGGCCATCGTGAACCTGACGCACATCGAACGTCTCGAGGGAAAACCACCGGCCGGCTGCCGGGTCAGGGTCCGCGGCGTCGACTCACCGGTGCCTGTGAGCCGCCGGCAGTTGATCCGGCTCCGGAAGCGATTCTCCTAGCGTCACGGCATCGCCCCATCCGGGAAGGGATCCTCCACCTTGTGAGGCGAATGTCCCCGGGACTAGAATGTGTCTGGTGCGGGTGGCATCGCCGGATCGCAATCCGGGTGCGCCTCTAAACGGCGGGTGAGGTCTCGGGATGGACAGGCTACGGCGAGGTGCAGGACAGAGTCTGGGGCGGGGTGGGGACATGAACCGCGCATCGCTCGCCTTGGCCCTGCTCATCCTCACTGCCGTATGGGCCGCGGCGGAGGAACCGTCGCCGGGATGGACACTGATCTCGCCCCTCATGACGACCGATGCCTATCTGATCGATCTGGACGAGAGCGTCGTCATGACCTGGCACGGCGCCGATCGACCCGCGACGATCGCCTACCTTCTGCCGGATGGATCGATTCTCCGGCCCTGCCGAGCCGAGGGCGGGCAATTCGCGTCCGGAGGGGAAGGGGGGCGCATCCAGAGGATCGACGCCGAGGACCACGTGGTCTGGGACTTCCTCTTCTCCACCTATGAGTACCAACAGCACCATGACATCGAGCCCATGCCCAACGGCCATGTGCTCATGATTGCCTATGAACGAAAGACCCTGGAAGAAGCTGTTGAAGCGGGGAGGATCGGTGCCGACGGAGAGATGTGGCCCACGCTGCTGGTCGAGGTGGAGCCGACGGGGGCCACGGAGGGCGAGGTCGTCTGGGAGTGGCACCTCTGGGATCACCTGATCCAGGATGTCGATCCGGAGAAGCAGAACTACGGCGTGATTGCCGATCACCCCGAGCTGCTCGACGTCAATGCCGGCCATGTGCCGCAGGGCGGGGGGGATTGGGATCATGCCAATGCCGTCGATTACCATGCGGAACTCGATCAGATCCTGATCAGCTGTCGGGCGACGAGTGAGATCTACATCATCGACCACAGCACGACTACCGAGGAAGCCGCCGGCCACACGGGGGGCAACCGCGGTCATGGAGGGGACTTCCTCTACCGCTGGGGAAATCCCCAGGTGTATGATCGCGGTGACTCAACCGACCAGTACTTCTACGCCGAGCACGGCGGCAACTGGATCGACGCCGGCTTGCCCGGCGAGGGGAACATCCTCGTCTTCAACAACGGCGACCGACCCGAGCTCTTCAATGATTACTCCACCGTCGATGAAATCGACCCGCCGATGGACGATCAGGGGAACTACCTCCTGGCGCCCGATTCCGCATTCGGCCCCTCCGCTCCCGCCTGGACGTATGGGGAGCCGGGCGAGTTCTACGGGGGGCCGACCCACTGTGGAGCCTACCGGATGCCCAACGGCAACACGCTGATCTGCGCATCCCGCACCCATGAGCTGTTCGAGGTGACCGAGGAGGGGACGCTGGTCTGGGACTACCAGGTCCCCGAAGGGCGACTCTCCCGGGCCCCGCGATATGCGGTGCCAACCAGTGGAGGATCGTGGGCTAGCGGGGCATCGCGCCGGACCTTGCCGGGTCTGGTTGTCGAACCCAATCCCGCCCGAGGTGCCATCCATTTGCGCTGCTCAGACGGGTTCGGTGCCGCCGGACGGATAGGGATCTTTGACGTTACCGGCGCACGCGTTCGCGAGATCCACCCCCCGCATGCTGCCCGGGAACTGATGATTGCGCCGATCGGCCTGGCCCCCGGTGCGTACTTCCTGCGGTTGCACGCCGGAGGGCGCGTGACGACCCGCCGGTTCTTGTGGGCGGGCTAGGCGTGATTACCGATCCCAACGAGCCTGATGACCGCATGTCAAAGCGGCGGGATTCCGATTCGGCACGGTCGGCACAACGAAGGAACCTCCGGCGCCGCCGTTCGCTGGTCGCGCTTCTCCTCGTGATCCCTCTTGGTCTCCTCTTCTCCGAGTACAACGGACCGGCTAGCTGGTGGCTCAACAATCCCGGCGCCAGCCTCTGCTACGAGGTCTTCTTCATCCTCCTCGGCTTCACCGTGTGGCCTACCAACACGGCCGCCTCCCGTATACCGGTCGCGGTGCTGTGGGCCACCGTCGCGCTCGAGATGCTGCAACTCTGGCAGCCGCCGATCCTGGTGGCGGTTCGCGCTACCTGGCTCGGTCGGGCGGTCCTGGGCAACACGTTTGCGTGGAGCGACCTGCCGGCCTACCCGGTCGGATGTTTCCTGGGATGGCTTCTGCTGCGCCGATTCGTGGGAGCGACCCCTGGGGACTGATGTGGGGTGTGTCCAGCCGGCGTCACGCCTCCGCCCGGCCCGAGAAGGTATCCTCCACCCCCTTCAGAATCGTCTCGATTTCCCTGTTCGACGGCGGCAGGTAGCGGCGGTCCCGATGCCGGTGGAGCTTGATCAAGCGCCCACCACTCACCTGAGCGAGGGTCCGCGAGAGCCGCTCTCCGGGCAGTGTGCCCTCTTCGCTCTCGAAGGCGGGGTTGATGACCAAGAGGGTTACGCCCGCCCGCCGGTAGGGGATCGCCGCGCGTACCGATGAGCGGTAGGCCGGATCGTCGAAGACATTCTTCGTATTGGTCGTCAGCGGCTCGGGGTAGCAGTCGCTCAGGAGAATGACCACGCTCCGCGATCCCGGGTTCTTGCGCCGCTCCAGGATCGACAGGCTGAGGGCCTTTTGGAGGCCGTCGGCCAGCGGGGTTTCCCCCTCCACCTTGAGCCGACTGAGCCCGCGGGCCACCACGCGGAAGTTGTGGGTGGGGTGCGTGAAGATCTTGGCTTGGGGACCTTGCAGCGAGACGAGCCCCACGCGGTCCTTGTGTTTCTTGAAGTGCCCAGCGAGCGACTTCAGAATCTCGCGGAACACCTTGACCAGCGCCCAGGTCGATTGGCTCACATCCACCAGCAGGATCAGGATGAGGCTTTCGAGCTCGAGGCGGCTCCATCCGGCGAGGTCCTCGTCCGTGATGTGAAACCGGCCGCCCCGACGGAGCGCGCGGAGGATCGTCTCGCGGGGGGCAAGAGGGGTGTACCCCCTCTGGTGGTTCACGGTTCGCGTATTGCGACCGGTGGTCAGAGAGGCCACCGCCGTTCGGCGCCGGGTGCCGCCCGACGTGCGCTCACGCCGGCGGCGAATGCTCCGCAGGAACTTGAAGAAGGAGGATCGCACCCCTTGGTAGAGGTTCTCGAAGGACGTGAAGAGACTTCCGGGGGAGTATTCGGGGAGGGGGATCTGCGGCCGGCCGGGCGTTTGGCCGCCTCCGGGGGGCGGGGTGACCGATTCCTGAAGCGTGGGAGGAAGCTCTCCTTGGGGGGGGATGTCGCCCTCGTGGCCGCTAGGTTTTTTTTTCGCCCCCCTCGGGGAGTGTGGTGGACGTCTTCTCCTGCGTCTCGGATGGGGTTTCCAGGAATCCGTCGGCACCCTTGTCGATATCATCCGCGTCGCGAAGGCGCGTCGTGCGGCTGCCCGTCTCGGGTTTCGATGCGGCCCTTCTCCCCAAGGACCGTGTGAAGCTCGCCGTGATCTCCTCTTCCGTCGGCGGCTCCAGAAGCCCGCCGTCGCGCGTCCGATGGCAGAGCGCCAGCTCCGCAGACAGCAGGACATCGCTTTCGGTCACGCGGTCCCGGCGATCGAGGGCGGCGATCGTCTGGGCGGTCTTGGCAATGATGATGTCGGGGCGCTGCCCGTCGACCTTCAGTTCGGCGCATGCCTCGGCGATGGCGTAGAGAAACGCCTCGGACATCGCGACCGTTGGCAGAATCGCCCGGGCGCCGGTGATGATCTGGGTGAGAGCCGCATCCTCGCTTTCAAACGCCTCGATGAACGCCTCCGGATTCCGCTCGTAGAGAAGATTGCGCTTGACGATTTCAACCCGCTGCCGCGGGTCGTGGACCGATCGCACCTTGATGCAGAGCGGAAAGCGATCGAGGATCTGTGGCCGCAGCTCGCCCTCTTCCGGATTCATCGTCCCGACCAGGATGAACTCGGCCGGATGGGTGATCGAGATGCCCTCGCGCTCGATCGTGTGCCACGGCGAGGCGGCGGCATCCAGGATGTCGTCGACCAGATGATCCGGGAGCAGGTTGACCTCATCGACGTAGAGAACGTTGCGGTTCGCCTCACCCAGAATCCCGACCTGTACCTTTTTCTCGCGGGTCTTGAGGAGCGCTTCGATGTCGATACTCCCGATCAGCCGATCTTCGGTACAGCTGAGGGGAAGGCTTACGATGCGCATTTGTCGGGTGACGCTCTCGATCGAGGGGCGCTCGCGGCAGAGCGTGCAGAAGCGATCGGGACGGGCGGGGTCGCAGTGAAACCCACAACCGTCCACCGCCTCGTACTCAGGAAGGATCGAGGTGATGGAGCGCACGACCGTGCTCTTGCCGGTGCCCTTGGGGCCGGTCACCAGAAGCCCGCCGATTCCGGGATTGATCACATTGGCGAGATAGGCGGTCTTCAGCTTCGCCTGCCCCACGATGGCCGAGAAGAGGAAGGGGCGCATGATGATCTCGGGTAGCTCCATACCGGAAGGGATAGAATAGGTGGGCGGAATTGTCAAGACGGGCCGCGCCTGCACCTTCCCGGGGCGGCGCAAGTTGCGTATAATGGAGGGGAGGAAACCCCGCCTGCTCCCCCGAGGTCGATCGATTCAAAGGAGATAGGTGATCATGGGAACCCGCATTCAGCCGGTACTGGCCTTGGCCTGGGTCATGAGTTTGCTCTCACCCGCGACGTCGCGGGCCGACTGCATCGACTATGCCGCCCATATCCATTGGGCGGGGTCGGTCCTCACCCAAGGAACCGCTTGGGACGTGGCGATCGGCGGGGAGTTCGCCTACGTGGCGGAGAATCCCGGGGGCCTGAAGATCGTGGACATCTCAAATCCAGAGTGTCCCGAAGTTGCGGGTTCGGCCCCCACGAACAACGCCACGGGAGTCGATGTCTCCGGTTCCTACGCGTATGTGTGCGCCGGGAGCAATGGACTGCGCGTCGTCGACGTCGGGAACCCGCACCAACCTCAGATCGCCGCCACGGCCGCCGGCACCGGCTCGGCCTACGACGTGGACGTCTCGGGCGGCTATGCCTATGTGGCCGCCGCCGCCCAGGGGATGATGATCGTCGACGTGACCAGCCCCCCGCATCCACAACTGGTCGCCACCATCTCCACGCCGGGCAACGCGTACGGCATCGCCGTCGAGGGCGCAACCGCCTACCTGGCGTGTGCCGATCAAGGGCTGGCGATCTTCGATGTGACTGATCCTGGGAACCCCCAGCCGATGGGCAGCCTGGATACCGCAGGTTTCTGCCTCGGCGTCTGGATCGACATTGATCGGGTCTACCTCGCCGCCGGCGACGCCGGACTCCAGATCATCGACGCCTCCGATCCGTGGGACCCCCGTCCCGTCGGGGAGTGGAACACCGTCGAATCCGCCGTGGCGGTGGTCGCGCAGGACAACCGTGCGTACGTGGGTGAGGGTGTCGGTGTGGACGTTTTGGATGTGACCGATCCAGCACAGCCCACGTCGATCGGCCTGGTTCCCCTGTGCGGCCAGAGCCGCGGCTTGTCGTGCGCGGGGATGTGCATCTACTCGGCCACGCGACTCGCCGGCCTGCACGTGATCGACATCTCGGGTCCCAGCCTCGCGCCACTGGCCGGCCAGGTCGATTTCCCCGGCTTCGCCAACGACATCGTGGTCTGCGGAAGTGACGCCGTGGTGGCCGTCGATGATCTCGGGCTCCAGTTGGTCGATCTCACCGACCCCGATCAACCGGCGGCGACCGTGGTCCTCGATACCCCCGGCAACGCGTGGGGGCTCGACCGGTGGGAAGACTACATCCTCATCGCCGATCGAAGCGGGGGGCTCCAGGTCGCAAGTCTCGCCGACCCCGAACAACCCACGATCGTCGGTGAGCTGTCGACGAGTCCCTACCTCTGCTACGATCTGGCCGCCGCGGGGTCTTTTGTCTACCTGGGCCTGCACGAACAGGGGACGGCCAATCATCGCCTGCGCGTCGTGGACATCTCGGACCCAACCGCGCCTACGCCCCGGGGCGAAGCTGCGCTCGCCGACCTACCGCTCGGCGTTGCGGTTGCCCGATCCCATGTCTACGTCGCGGTGGATGATGATGGTCTTCAGGTCGTCGACATCTCGGATCCCGCGTCCCCCCGCGTCGTGGGAGAGCTCGACACGCCCGGAGGCGCCTACGCAGTCACGGTGAGTGAACCCTACGCCTACGTTGCCGACAACGCCTACGGGGTGATGGTGATCGACATCGCGGAGCCGACCCACCCGAGCCTGGTGGCCCAGATGGGTACCTCGGGGAACGCGAGAAAGATCGCGGTCGTGGGCGAGACGGCCTACGTGGCGGACCAGAGATCGGGCGTACAGGTGCTCGATCTCTCCGATCCGGCGCTCCCGCGGATCCTCGGGAACGTGGGGATGCCTGACTGGGCCTACGGCGTCGCGGTTGCTGACGACTGGCTCTGCTTCGCCATCGGGGAGGGGGGCTTGCAGGTCGGGTCCACCCAGTGCCCGCCCGGCACCCACGTGGATGAGCATGCACCTCCCGCATCAGGGCTCTGATTGGCCTGCGCCGAGAATCCCATCGTCGAGAGCAGCGCCATCCGGCTGACCCTGCCGCGCTCCGGCGCCGCCAGGCTGGCGGTGTACGATGCGTCCGGCCGCCGCGTGCGCCTGCTGCTGGATCGGAGTCTCCCGGGCGGTGACCATCGACTGACTTGGGATGGTCGGGATCGATACGATCGTCCCGCTCCCGGGGGCCGGTACTACCTCTCGCTGCGCGCGGGGAGTGAGTCGATCGCCCGGAGCGTTCTGCTCATCAGATAGCGCGGCGGACTAGCGCGATCCAGACCGCTTCCCCTCGATGAAGCTCATCCGCGTGGGCGGCAGGCCCAGCACCCGGTAGCCGGAACCATCGAAGCTGACCCGGAATTCCTTGGCAACCGAATCATGGCCCCACTCCCGAAACTCGACTCGCGCCGAGATGTTGATCGGATCGAGCAGTCGGGTTTCGATGATCCGGTAATCAACCGCGCAGCCCCCACGGGGCGCGTAGTAGCGATGCAGCATGATGCCCGCATAGATGGAGAGGTCAGGTTCCTCGGCGGTGTCCGTGCTATCGACCTCGAGGGTTGGATCGCGTCGAGCCGCTTCCTCGGCGGCGAGGGCGGCCGAGTCGACGACGGCCGACACCAGGCTGTCGGCCAGGAGCGTCTCGTAGGGTCCTCCGAAGAAAGAACCCGCCCGTTCGTAGTCCTGTGCCTTCAGCGCTTCCAGGAAGAAGTCGAGCGTCTGGCGGGAGACCGGGTGCCGGCTGATGACGGTTTGCTCCGGCTCGGGGTCACGCGCGCACCCGGCGACGCCGAGAGTCACGAAGATGGCCCAAGTCAGCCATCGACCGCCCATCCTGCCCGATTTCATGCCCTTGGCTCCCCTCGTCGCCGCCCGATCCGGGACTTGAAACCGCCCCTGCCGACGCGCATCTTCTTCCTGTAAGATCGAACCATCGCTGGGGATCTGAAGCCCCGGCCGCGGGAGGATCCATGGAGCAGATTGCGCGGTTTCTGTTCGAGGTGGGCCACATGAAGCGCGTTGCCCGTTCCGGCTGGTGGGTGGCGGGTGTCCGCGATCCGGAGTCGATCGCCGAACACAGCTTCCGCACCGCCTGGATCGGGTACATCCTCGCTCAGAAGTCGGGAGCCGACGCCGGGAGGGTCGTGCTGATGTGTCTGGCGCACGATGTTCAGGAGGCGCGCATCAACGATCAGCACAAGGTCGGCCAGGCGTACGTCGATCCCAAACCGTTCGAGGGGAGGGTCTTTCGGGATCAGGTCTCGGGCCTGCCCTCGGCCCAAGAGCTGGGCGCCGTGCACCGCGAGTACGAGCTGGGGGAGACCCTGGAAGCGAAGATCGCCCGCGACGCCGACCGGCTCGAGTGCGCGTTCCAGGCCCTCGAGTATGTCGACGAAGGGCATCCACCCTGTCGGCCGTGGTTCGTCAACGCGGGCCCCACGCTCCAGACTGGAGCCGGCAAGGCTCTCTACGAAGCCCTGGGCGGAGCCGATCCGCACGAGTGGTATCAGGATCTCCCGCGGGTCCCCTAGGCAAGGAGGTGCCGATGGTGACCTCATCCCACCCCGAGGCCCGCTGGTGGACGGCCGAAGAAGATCGGGTGGTCTGCCAGCTATGCCCCCGGGGCTGTCGTTTGCAGGACGGGCAGACCGGCTTCTGCCGGGTGCGTCGCAACGAGGGCGGACGTCTGCGGACCTTGACCTACGGACATCCGGTGAGCATAGCGGTTGATCCGATCGAGAAGAAGCCGCTCTTCCACTTCTTGCCCGGCACCTCGGTTGTGAGCTTCGGCACCGTCGGCTGCACCCTTGGCTGCCGCTTCTGTCAAAACTGGACGCTGAGTCGCGCCGAAGTCGAGAAGCACGCGGGGCGGTTCGTTTCCCCGGAAGAAGTGGTCGCGCTGGCGGAGAAAGAGGGGGCCCCGGCGATCGCCTACACGTACAATGAGCCGTCGGTGTTCGCCGAGTACGTGGTCGACATCTCACGCTTGTCTCGCCAGCGGGGGATCCGCAACGTCATGGTCACCAACGGATACGTGGCTCCCGAGGCCCGGCGCGAGATCTATGCGAACATCGATGGGGCCAATGTCGATCTCAAGGCCTTCAGTGACGAGTTCTACCGGGAGCAGACGCAATCGAGTCTGGAGCCGGTGCTTGATACGCTGCGCTGGATCAGACACGAGACCAACGTCTGGCTCGAGATTACGACGCTCCTGATCCCGGGCCTCAATGATTCCGACGAGATGCTCGCGGCCGAATATGACTGGATCGTGGAGAACCTGGGCCGCGAGGTGCCGCTTCACCTCACCGCCTTCCACCCCGACTACGAGATGCGCGATCGCCCCCGCACCCCGCCCGATACGCTCGCGCGGGCGCGGCAGATGGCGCGCGACAAGGGGCTCGAGTTTGTCTATCTTGGCAACGTCGCCGAGCCGGGCGGGCAGAGCACACGATGCCCGACATGCGACCAAATCCTGATCTATCGGACCTGGCACCGGTCGGAAGTGGTCGGGTTGGAGGGGGGGCGGTGCTCGAAGTGCCAGCACGAGATCCCTGGGGTATTCCGCTAACAGGAGGCCAAACGTTGATCACCCTTACGGTCCAAACCAGCGAACACGCCCAGCTTCTGGACGTGACCGGCGAGGTCCAAGCCGCGGTCCGGGAAGCGGGCGTGCAATCGGGTGTGGCCCATCTGCACGTACCCCATACCACCGCCGCCATCACCATCAACGAGAATGCCGACCCCTCGGTGGTGCACGACGTGCTGGCCGATCTCGAGCGGCTGGCGCCGTGGCGTCAGCGCTACTACCAGCACACCGAGGGCAACAGCGCGGCCCACCTCAAATCGAGCCTCATCGGGTGCGACCAAGCCGTTCTGATCGAGAACGGTCACCTGGCTCTCGGCACCTGGCAGGGCATCTATTTCTGCGAGTTCGACGGGCCCCGCACGCGGCGGCTGATGGTGAGGGTGAGAGGGGCGTGACGGCGAGCAAACGGATGCATCTGATCGGTCTCGGAGTCGCCCTGGGCGGTTTCGTCGTGATCCGATTGGGATCGCTGGCTGGGGGTTGGGGGGTGGCGCTGCAGGTGCTGGGCCTGGTCATGATCGGGATCGGCATGGCGGCCATTGTCCGCATGCAAAGGATCGAGAAGCGCGAACGGGTGAAATTGCGGGAGAGAGCTCGCGAGATGAGCCTGCGTAAGGATGATGAAGATGCCCGCTGAGTTTCCCCGCAACCCGACCGAGTTCTGCATCACCGATGTCGGCAGCACCACCACCAAGGCGCTCCTCTTCCGCCAGGAAGATACCTGGCGCTTCTACCGCCGGGAAGCGCCCACGACCGTTGAAGAACCCCACGCCGATGTGACCGTAGGCGTCACGCGGGCGCTGCAGGCGCTGGAAGCGGAAACGGGCACCACCCTCTTGCGCGACGGCGTCCCGGCGATTCCCTATCTGTCCACCTCCTCCGCCGGCGGCGGACTGGCCATGGTGGTGACGGGTCTGGTACGGCGCGTCACCAGCCGCAGCGCCGAACGCGTGGCGCTGGGCGCGGGAGCGATTCTGCTCGATGTCGTTGCCATGGATGACGGCCGCACGCCCTACGAGAAGATCGAAGCACTCAAGACCCAGCGACCCGACATGGTGCTCCTGGCCGGCGGTTTCGATGGGGAAGCGATCTCGGGCCCGGTGTTCCTCGCCGAGTTGGTGCGGGAAGCCGGCTTGCGACCCAAGCTCAGCCCGACCGCGGAGCTTCCGGTTCTCTACGCCGGAAACGCCCACGCCAGCGACTTCGTCCGCGACACGCTCGGGCGTGGGTTCATGTTCCACCCGGTTGCGAATCTCCGCCCCGCCGCCGACCGCGAGAACCTCGATCCGGCGCGCGAAGCAATCCATGACCTCTTCATGGATCATGTGATGTCGCAAGCCCCGGGGTACGAGAAGCTCATCTCTTGGGTCAGCGCACCGATCGTCCCTACGCCCTCCGCCTTCGGCAAGATCCTGGCCCACGCCTCGCGCGAGCTGGGTGTGCGGATCCTGGCGATCGACATCGGAGGAGCCACAACCGATGTCTTTACGGCCCACGGTGGGGAGGTCCATCGCACCGTGAGCGCCAATCTGGGCATGAGTTACAGTCTGCTGAACGTGGCCCATACCGCGGGGATCGAAGCGCTTGGGGAGTTGCTCGCCAGTGAGGGTTTGGATGCCCGCAACCTCTGGGATCGGATCGGGAGCAAGCACATCGCACCCACCTCGCTTCCCGACAGCGTAACGCAGATGCGGGTCGAGTGGGCGGCCGGGGCGGTCGCGATTCGCGAGGCGGTGAAAGCACACCTGAGCGTATTGGAAGGGGTATCGCTCAGCCGCACGACCGAGGATCTGAAAATTCGTCGCACCTTCGGATCGGGCGATGGGCCGGCGGCCTCGTCTCATCCGAAGGCCGATGGGTTCAAGCTGAAGGGTTACGATCTGGTGATCGGAAGCGGTGGGATTCTCTCCCACTCCCCGCGAGGGGCGGCGGGGATGATGCTGGTCCAAGCCTTGCGCCCCGCCAAGCCGGTCGACCTGGCGGTCGACAGTGCCTTCGTGTTTCCCCACCTTGGGGTGCTCTCCGATTTGTGTCCGGAGCTGGCCGTGCAGCTCTTCCAAGAGTTGGGCATGGTGAGATTGGGGCGGAGCAATGAGGAGCACCGCGCTCCCGCTTCGCCCGAGATCCCCGATCCGGGGTCCCGGGTTACGTCGCCGGAGGTATCAGGGATCGCGCGGGGAGAGATTCGGCTTCGGCGCGAGCTGGCGGTGCCCGGGGAGGTGATGGTCAGCCCAGGGCAGGAGGTGGAGGCCAACACGCGGATCGCCCGCAGCGTTCGCCACTTCTTGCGGCCCTTCTTCCTGGATGTGGCGCGCGCGCTCCAAGTCGAACCGGGAGATGTGCGACCCTACCTCAAGAAGCGAGAGGGCGATGAGGTCAAGAATGGAGAAGTCCTGGCCAACCGCAAGGTGAACGTGCTCCGGACCAAGACCTACATCTCGCCCGTCAACGGCACCTTCGAGCGCCTCCTGCCCGACGGCACCATGGTCGTGCGCGAGCTTCCCGAAGAGGCGACCTCGCTATCGACGGCCAGCGTCGCCCGCGATCTCCGAATGCACCCCGAGCAGATCGACCCCTACCTGCGTGTCGAGGAAGGCCAGCCGGTCGAGCGCGGGCAATGGGTGGCGGCACTGGTCAAACCGGGGGACATGCGCATCAGTCGCTCGCCGGTTCGCGGGAAAGTGAAAGAGATCAACCGCGGCTATGGGATCGTCACCATCGAACCCCTCCTGGAAGAACTCGATGTGTTGGCCTGGCTGCCGGGGACGGTGGTCGACGTGAGCGATCGCGGCGGCGTCGTTGCCAGTCACGGAACGCGCATGGAGGGCGTCTGGGGAACGGGGGGCGAGGTTTCGGGCCGGCTTTCCTTCACCGAGGAGGGCGCGGGCACCATCCTCGTCAAGGATACAGCCACCGCCGATGATCTCTCGCGCTTGGACGCGGAGGGCGCGAGTGGTCTGATCGCGGGGGGACTTCATCTGAAGGACGTCCTCGATCTCGATCCGGCGCTCACGATCGTCGTGACCGAGGGCTTCGGACCTCAGACCTTATCCGCCGACATGCGCCATGCGCTCCAGGCGCACGAGGGACGCCTCACCCTCCTCGATGGTACGACCGAGCTTCGAGTCGGTGTGCGCCGGCCCCGCATCATCCTGCCCGACGCTGCGCCGGCAAACCCTTGACCATGAGAAGGTTGGGTCATCGCGCCCGCCGCCTCCGAATATGTCCCCGCTCCGCCGGTACTTCCCCAGGTTGGAAGTCGTGCGCGCGCGAAGCCCTTGACCGCGGCACACCGGGGCTTAGGCTGATCGCTGGAGGAATCGTCAGATGGCGCCGTCGGAAGCAGGAGGAGTGATCATGGATTGGCTTCGTCCGGAATTCTTCTGGCTGATCGTGGGAGTCGTGCTCTTGTTGCTGGAGTTCCTCGTGCCCGGTGTGATCCTGGTCTTCTTCGGGATCGGGGGGATCCTGACCGCGATTTTGGTTTGGACGGGGATCATCGAATCCTATGCCGGACAGCTGATTGTCTTTGGAGCCACATCGTTGGTCTTGCTCTTTCTCCTGCGGAGGACGCTCAGTCGTCACTTCCGGGGCGGCGTGACGCGCCAAGCTGACTACGACGAGCGGGCCGAGTACGCGGGGAAGACCGCGAGGGTCATCCGGCGGATCGTTCCCAACTCTAGCGAAGGGCGTATCCACTTCGAGGGTGCGGAGTGGAATGCCGAAAGCGACGAGACGATCGAGATCGGAGCCCTGGTCGAGATCACGGGCAAGGAGAACATCACGTACACCGTCAGAGCACTATCTCAGAAGGGAGACTAGAATCCATGGAACTCATGATCGTTGGTATCTTCATCTTCCTGGCGGTCGTCACGCTGTTCAAGACCGCCCGTGTGGTGCCCCAGAAGTCGGCCTATGTGGTCGAGCGGCTGGGGAAATACTCGAAGACGCTCGAGGCCGGGTTCCATATCCTGGCGCCCTACATCGACAAGGTAGCCTACAAGCTCAGCCTGAAAGAGATCGCGATCGACGTGCCGCCCCAGGTCTGCATCACGAGAGACAACGTCTCGGTGGAGGTCGACGGGATCCTCTACCTGCGGGTGATGGATCCGCAGAAGGCGGCCTACGGCATCGCCAACTACCAGTTCGCCTCCACCCAGCTCGCCATGACGACCATGCGTAGCGAAATCGGCAAGCTCGACCTCGACCGCACCTTCGTCGAGCGCGAATCGATCAACGGTCACGTGGTCCAGGCGGTGGACGAGGCTTCCGATCCCTGGGGGATCAAGGTCACGCGCTACGAGATCAAGAACATCACCCCGCCGCAGAGTGTGCAGGAGGCGATGGAGAAGCAGATGCGCGCCGAGCGGGAGAAGCGGGCCGAGATCGCCCGTTCCGAGGGTGAGCGGCAGGCGAAGATCAACCGGGCCGAGGGCGAACGCCAGGAGATGATCTCGATCTCCGAGGGTGAGAAGATGAAGCGGATCAACGAGGCGGAGGGTCAGGCGGCCGAGATCGAGCGCGTGGCCATGGCCACCGCCAAGGGGATCCGGGAGATCGCGCACGCGATCGGCGAGCCCAAGGGTCAAGAGGCGGTCAACCTGCGGGTGGCCGAGAAGTGGATCGGCGAGTTCGGCAAGCTGGCCCAGACGAACAACACGATGATCGTGCCCTCCAACCTCTCCGATGTGGCGGGCACGGTGGCGGCTCTCACCAAGGTCGTCAAGGCAACACCCCAATAGCCCGCGAATACCCCCGGGCCGCGTGGCCCGGGGGTTTCTTCTAGCGCACGAGCACCATCCTCCTCGCCACCGAGCGTCCTCCGGCCTCCAGACGGACGTAGTAAGCACCGGAGAGCACGTTCCGGCCCACGTCGTCACACCCCGCCCAGGAGAAGCGGTGCGGGCCGGCGGACAAACGGCCATCGATGAGGGTAGCGATCCTCCGGCCTTGCGCGGACAGAACGGTCAATCTCACGAGATCCTCCCGCGGGAGGATGAACGGGATGTCGGTCTCCGGACGGCAAGGGTTCGGCGTGTTCTGCCCCAAGGCGATTCGCGCGGGAGATTCGAATCCATCGACACCGCTCACGGGAAGTCGACTGCGCAGCAGGGCTACGCCCCCCCGCCCCATCCCCGCGACAATCCAATCGTCCTGCACGGCCACACTCGTGGCCGCGCACCGGGTCACGAAGTAGGCGATCTCCTCCGGCAGGGAAGGAACACTGATGTCGATCACTCGGATTCCCGCGCTCCCCGCCGCCACATAGGCGTACCGCCCCTGGACGACGACGTTCTCCGCGATGCCGGGCGTCTCCAGGTACCCAACCTCTACGGGGGCGGTGGGATCACTGACATCGAGAACCCGCAACCCCAGCACGCCGTTGGACAGATAGACGAACTGCCCATCGACGTCCAGGCCTCGAGCCCAGTTGGGAGGGTCGTAGGTTCCGACCTCGAAGGGTGAGACCGGATCGCTGATGTCGACGACATGGAGACCCGAGTAGTAGTGCGTGACATAGGCGTAGTTGCCCTGTACCTCGATATCGTTCGAGCCGACCGACAGATTTCCGATTTCCTCGGGGTGGGTGGGATCGCTGACATCGATAACGCGGAGGTTCGACTCCTCATTGACCAGATAGGCGTACTTCCCGGCCACCGCTTCGGCGACCATGCGGTAGGAGGTCCAGACGCTTCCGAGAATCTCCGGCGCCGAGGGGTTGCTCAGATCCAGAATCCCGAACGCCCCCATGTAGTCCGTCACATAGGCGTGGCTCCCTCGCACCTTCGCGTCTAGGGCATTGCCGAAACTGCAGTACCCTATCGCTTGCGGTATGGCCGGCTCGCTGATGTCGATCAGGAACAAACCCGCGTACGGCCACCAGGAGGTGACCGCGAGTTCATCTTGACCGGTGTAGCCTTCGCCCGAGTAGTAGAATCCCCCCGTCAGGTGGATGCGATCGTTTTCGATTCCTACACTGTGGACGTCGCCCAGCAGGCCGAAGCTCGCGATCTCGGTCGGAGCCGACGGATCCTCGACGTCGATGATCCGCAGCCCCCCGAATCCGGCGCTGAGGTACGCCGTGTTCTTCACGAATCGCAGACCATCCGGGCGGCCGAAGACGGGCATCTCGCCGATGATGGCGGGTGAAGACGGAGAGTGGACATCGAGGACCGTGATGTAGTCCCAGTGAGAGAGGTACGCGTAGTCGCCATCGATGCTGATGTGGTCAACACTATCGTCGGTGTCATAGACCCCCACCTCGAATGGTTCGGACGGATTGCTGACGTCGACGATCCGTACTCCGGGGGCCGAGGCCAGGTGGGCGAAGCCGCCATGGACGGCAACGCTGTAGATCTGATAATCGGGATCGTAGCAGCTGACCAAGGCGGGCGAGGACGGGTTGCTGACATCCAGGATCTTCAGGCCGTAGTACTGCTCGCCCAGGTAGATCATGTCGCCCACCAGCTGCAGCTCGCAGAGCGGGCCGTTTGCGGGGAAGAATCCGATCTCCGCCGGATTCGCGGGTTCGCTGATGTCGATGATGCGGATTCCTTCCCAACTTACGAGGACGTAGGCATAGCCCCCGCCGACGACCAGAGCGTGCCCCGGCGACGCGCAGCTTCCGACAAGAAGCGGAGCGTGAGGGGCGGTGATGTCGACGACCCGGAACTCCCCTCCGGCGAGATAGGCATGATCGCCTTCCACCGCGATGTCGGAGACTCCGGACAAGGGCAGAAAGGCGGCTTGCGTCGGTTGGGCGGGAGCGACATCCAGCACCAGCAGCCCGCCGCGAACAGCGGCGAACGCGAAGTGCCCCGCGATGTGTGCATCGTACTGAGTGCCGGGTATGCCGCCCACGTAGTCGATGTTCCAGGCATCCTGTGCCGTTACCCCGTCCCCGGCCAGGATCATCAGAAGGGGCACGATCCCCAGCGTCCATCGCGTTCGGTGGCAGTGAAACGGCGCTGTCCCTGAACCGTTCATCTTGTCCTCCTTGGCGGTCGTCAAAAGCCATGTTCACGGTAAGATACGAAGCTAAGGACTATGATAGCAGGTTTCCGGGGGGCCATCACCCTCGGCGGATCGCTGCCCGCCGCCGCGCAGCCGGTAGGCAAGGTGGGACGCTGAGATTTGATTTGACAATTTGCAAATCAGATAATTAAGATATGAATTGAAAATGCTGATCTTTGGGGACGAAGTATCAATCAAACATTGACGCGAACAAAGGAGATGGCGATGCGTGAGGGGCGAACGCGGGAGCCGAACGCCGAGCTGCTGCGAATCCTGGACTCCGACCGGTCCGAGATCGAGCGCCTGGCGCAGGCCTTCGGCATGGTGACGGGCCAGATCGTGGCCGAGGCCCGGAAGGACGGCGAGCTGGCCCGGGCGATGCAGGATGAGGAGAGCCTCCGGAAGACGCAGATCGTGATGTCGACCATCGGGACCTCACGACAGATCTTCCAGACCTGCTTCCGGCGGATCACGGGAAGGGAGGCGTGGGATGACTAGCTCGAGACGCCGGACCAAGGCGGAAGACCACTTGGAGTCGAAGGCGGCGCTCTTCAAGGCGTTGGGACATCCGGCTCGTCTCCTGATCATGAACCTCCTTCGCGCCAAACCCCGCCACGGCGAAGAGCTGGCGGCGATCCTCCGGATCAACCCCGCAACCGTCTCGCATCACCTGACGAAGCTCGCCGGCGCCGGATTGATTGCCTCGGAGCGCGACCAGTACTACCAGACTTACTCGGTGGTGGGAGGAATCCTCGATCGGAAGCTGAGCGAGGTGCTGACCCTCCCGCCCACGGAACCGACCCCGGGAATGGACGAGGATGCCTACCGCCGGAAGGTGCTCCGAACCTTCTTCCGCCGGGGGCAGCTGATCCAGATCCCGGCGCAACGGAAGAAGCGGCAGATCGTGCTGGAGAAGCTGGCCGAGGAGTTCGAGCCGGGGCGTGTGTACGACGAGCGGGAAGTCAACCGCACGCTGGTCGAATTCCACGAGGATGTGGCAACGCTGCGGCGCGATCTGATCGCCCACCATCTGATGACGCGGTCGCGGGGGAAGTACCGGCGGTCGGAATAGGGGACCGCAACCGAAGGGAGTGCGATGGAGCGAACTACCGAACCGACAGACTGCCCGAGTTGCGGCGCTACACTGACCGGAGCCTACTGCGCGCAGTGTGGGGAACAGCGGCCTGATCCAACGCGGTGGTCGCTGCGAGTGATGCTCGGCGATGCCCTTCATGCCGTCCTCGACACGGACAACCGCCTTCGCCGCACCCTTCGCCAGGTCCTCTTGCGACCGGGCTTTCTGACCCTCGAATTCCGCCGCGGCAGTCGCCAGCCCTACATGAGCGCCTTTCGATTCCTTCTCCTGGCGAACCTCCTCTACTTCGTCGTTCAGCCCTTCACTGCCGCGAACACATTCAATACCAGCTTTCGCAGCCACATGGGTCGCCAGCTCTACAGCCCCCTCGCGAGAAGCATGGTGGAAAGCCGCATATCCTCCGATGACGAGGGCTACGCGGACTATGTTCAACGCTTCTCCACAGTCTCCGATCGCCTGGCACGTTCGCTCGTCATCCTGCTCTGTCCCTTCCTGGCTCTGGGCATGGCCATCCTCTACCGCGGGCAGAGGCGCTACTTCGCTGAACACCTGAATCTGAGCTTGGAGCACTTCGCCTACAGCTTGGTCGTCATCTACGTTGCCGCTTTCCTGCTCCTGCGGTGGCTGGGGAACGGTGTCAGCGCCGTCGGCCTGCCCTACCAGTCCGTGGTCAACGAGTTGACGATGAGCGGGATCATGTTTGGCTTCGCTGGCACATGGCTGGCCCGAGCCTTGAGGCGCCTTCACGGTGAGAGTCGCATTCGGAGTACGCTCAAGACCATCGGCCTCATGGTGTGGTTCTTTCTCGGCATGCATTTCTACCGGGCGCTGCTCTTCCTGATCGCGTGGGCCATCGTCTAGCCCGGGGTCACATTTGATCGTGAAGAACGTGGCCCAGGCGCCTATCCTTCCATGAATGCCGAGAACACCAAGGATCCAGAGAGAAAGCCATGGCACAAGCCAACAGCCACCCCGTCGCTATCCGTAGGCCGCGGACGCCCTTCTGGAGGCATCTGCACCTCCTCTCCGCCTTCGTGCTGGTCATAGGTGCCGGTGGGCCTCCGGCATCGGCGGCAACCGTCCGGATCCCGGCGGGGGAATTCGTCATGGGCGCCGCGGTTGCCACTTGCGGCACCGATGAGCACCTGGTGACCCTGACCTGTGATTTCTGGCTCGGGCAGCACGAGATCACCAACCAGGAGTTCCGCGATCTGGTTCAGTGGGCCTTCGATCAAGGCCTCGTCCGAGCCACGGCCGCCGCCGTGACAGACAACCTCGACGGCAGCGCGGTGACCCTCCTGGCCTTAGGTGCGGGATCCGAGATCTCCTTTGCCGATGGTCAGTTCGAGGTCGATCCGGGCAGGGAGGGCCACCCTATCGTCGGCGTGACGTGGTTTGGTGCTGCCGCTTGCTGTGACTGGCTCAGCCTGTGGGAAGGCCTGGCGCGGGCCTACGATCACGCGAGCTGGCAGTGCCATGGCGGCGATCCCTATGGGGCCGAGGGCTACCGGTTGCCCACGGATGCGGAGTGGGAATACGCCGCCCGGTATCCGGACGATCGCATCTTTCCCTGGGGTGATGACTCTCCCCAGTGCGACCACTGCAACTGGTGGGGCCAGGTGGGTGGCTGCGTCGGTGGGACGGCACCGGTAGGAGCCTACGACCCGGCGCCGGCGGTCCTGGAGCTGTATGACATGGCCGGCAATGTCTTTGAGCTGTGCAACGACTGGCGCCAGTGTGAGCTGGGATCCGCTCCCCAGGTCGACCCCGTGGGTCCGGAGGCGGGAACCGGGCGCGTGCTCCGCGGAGGGGCTTGGGATCATGGGTGGGGAGCCTTGCGCTGCGCCGGCCGCCTCGAGGTCGACCCGGCCCTGAGCACCACCAACATCGGGTTTCGGATCGCCCGAACCGCCGATCTCAGCGGTACGGACGGAGACCCGAGTTCCAGGGTCACCGGACTCGCGATCGAGAACATCCACCCCAATCCGCTTCGTCTCACTACCGGGATCCGCTTCGTCATCCCGGAGAAAGAGCCGCTCCTTTCCGCGCGGTTGTGCATCTGCGACGCCACCGGCCGCCGGGTGCGGACGTTGATCAAGGGGATGCAGCGGGGGGGGGTCCATCGCGTTTCCTGGAATGCGGATGACGATGGGGGACGCCCGGTTGAAGCCGGAGTCTACTTCTGCCGGCTGAGCGTGGGAGATCGGGTCGCCGTGCGGCGATTGCTTCTGATCCGCTGAGAGCGCATTGTCCGCGGATACGCGCAGGCCTCTGCGGCTAGCCCTCGAGCTCGGTGCCTTGGCTCAACCGGTCCAGATACGGCCCATAGGCATAGGTCCGGCCCCGCCGGCGACCGCTTCGCTCCTCGAGAATTCCCAGATCGACCAGAAGCGAGATCGCCTTGGTGGTGGTCGGTCTCGTGCTCTGGAGCAGGTCCATCGCTTGCGCGACCGTGAGAAGGGGATGAACCGGAAGATATTCCAGCAACCGCAGGGCCGGAACCGAGGTTCGCTCTTGAGCCAGCAGCCGCTTGCGGTCCTCGTTGTAGAGCGCATAGAGGTCGCGGGCACTCTCGATCGCCTGAGAGGCGATCGTGGCAATGCCCTCCAGGAAGAACCGATTCCATCCCTCCCAGTCACCACTCGCGCGCACCGCGTCGAGTCTTCAATAGTACTCCGATCGATGCTGCTTGAAGTAGAGGCTGACGTACAGCAGGGGTGACCGCAGGAGGCTCAGCGAGAGAGGAAGACCTCGGCTGTCGAGAAGCTGCTCTCGGGCGAACCCTAGGGCATCCAGGTAGTTGCAGACCTCCTGTGCCGGGTGGTCGGCGGCCGGCTTCTTCGGAGTCTCCGCTTCATGGGTGAGCAGATCCTCCAGCGTCGCCTGGGTGCCTTCGATCTGAGAGGTCAGGACCGCTTCCTTGCGGACGAAGCCGTAGATGAACCACCCCGGGCTGGGAACGAGCTCGCAGGCCAACTGCAGGTGCGCGAGGGCCGTTTCGGCTGCGTGGAGAAGGTTCTGGGCGTCCTGATCCAAGGTGATCGGAGGGATGGGCGGCAGGGGCGCCGGAACGAAGGCGCAGACCTCCTCGCCCAAACTTCTTGTCACAACGTAAGTTCCCGTCGTTCGCTCCATGACCCTGCTCCCTTGCGAAAGGATGCTTTACTGAGGATTGCCGAAGGTAAAGGATTCTTTCTATGCCGATCTCAAAGTGGGAAATAGATTACACAGTATGTGTAATGATCAGCTGCAGGTGGCTTCCTTGAGCCTCGAGGTCACGGGCGCCACCGCCACTCGCTGCAGCGAACGCCGTGCGCGGCCTCGGCGGCGCACCGTCTCAGTAGACGCCAGGCACCAGCCGCTTCGTTTCCCTCGCGTACTCGTCGTACTCCCGGCCAAACGTTGCCGCGAGCACGCGTTCCTCCACGTGGATGCGATAGAGAAAGCCGCCCACCGACAACGCGATCAAGGCCGCGGCGCTCAGCCAGTTCTGAAATGAGAACCCCAGCCCGCTGAAGATGAGAAGGCTGCCCAAGTAGCCGGGATGTCGGATGCGGCCATAGAGCCCTCGACGCACCAGCCGGTGTTCCGCCCGGATCGTCACCGTGGTGGTGAAGAAGCGACCCAAGGTGAGGACGGCCAGCATACGAATGGCCAGTCCTATCACGAAGAGGAGAACGGCCAGATAGGTCGGCCACGAACCAAGGTCGTCCATTCGGGTGGCCGGAACGGAGCGCAGGCGAAAGGCAAGCCAGAAGCCGACGGCGATCGCCATGATGAGGAAGGCCTTGGATCCCGCATCGCGCACGGTGTTCTTCCGTCGGGCCACGCCGTTATAGAGCGCGAGGGCGAGCTCGAGCCCACACCAGGCGAGGATCGCGAATCGGAGGATCGGAGGTTGTATCGACATGAACGACTCCACATAGGAAGAGGCGACCCGGCGGGAGCCGAATCGCCTCTTTCGTACGCAGCCGACTCCTACCTCAGCAGGATGACCGGGCGGCTTTCGGTCCGCTCACCGGCCCGCATCCTCAGGAAGTATACACCGCCCGAGAGGGGTCGGCCGGCATCGCTTGTGCCGTCCCAGGTGATGTGGTATCGCCCGATGCTCTGCGATCCGTGCAGCAGCATCCGCACCCGGCGTCCGGTCACATCGTGGATGTCGAGGCTCACCTCCTGCGGGCGACTCAACTCGAACCGCACCACGGTCGTGCCGCGGAACGGATTGGGTCGGCTGGGCAGGAGTCGCGTGGTCGGGATGACATCGGGAATTGGATCATCGATCCCCTGCCAGCCGCTCTCGTAGATCAGCTGGGCGACCCAGGCGTTCTGCAGGAACTCGTCGAGACCGTCCCCGCCGACGACCGCGAAGGCGAGCGTGTCGGTCGCACCCGCGGCAAGGGTGAACGGACCCATCGAGGCGAGGACACCGTAGTCGCCGGGCTCGGGGGATGCGGTCAACACGTGGGCCGGGTCGGCGGCGGAGAGGAACTTGTACTTGTCGGGGTCGGTCACGTAGGAGCTCGGATAGACGTAGATCGGGTTGTCGATGAGCGTCAGGTTGGCGAACGGCACCGGGTCGGGGCCGCGCTCCAGGCGGACCACACCCGCGTAGAGGCCGTCGGTGTCTGTCATGTAGACCACCTCGTGATCGCCATCCACCGCTCCCTCGTCATCCCCGTAGACGGTGCCGATGTCGAGGTCGCAGAAGACGCCCCCGTAGAGGTCTGTCAGCTCGGAGCCGCTCTCGTTCGTCACCACGTACCGAACGATGACCAGGTCATCAGCCGGATCGGGGACGCTCCAGGCCCAGGAGTCTTGGTGCACTAGGAGATCCAAGCTGTCACTGGCGGCGTTGTCCCGGTAGGCGGAGTGGATGTCCTGGTGCGAGTAGCCGGCCGCATCGATCCAGACACAGCCGAGAGGCACGATCGAGTAGGCCCATTCGCGCTCCGGATCGCTGTCGTAATCACGATTGGCCACATAGGTCGTATCCCGGCCGATCCACAGGCTGCCCACGAAGAGCAGATTGTCTCCGCCGGACGGGTAGATGAACCCGTCACCCTCGGCCTGCGTCTCGTCCATGAATCCGAGGATGCCCTGGTCGGTCACCGTCAGCTCGCAGTTCCCCACGTTGTGGGTCGCCCAGTGGACGCACTCGGTGCACGGATTGGGCAGACAGGTCAGGTACTCGGGATGGAATTCGCCGCTCAAGGCGTCACACTCCAGCTCGGACCAGACCAGCACGCAGTCCTCGTTCAGGCAGCAGACCCGCTCCTCTTCATAGGGGCAGGGGTTTGGATCGCAGGTGGTGTTGTTGCCCTGGTAGATGCCGCCCAGCGCGCCGCAGTTCGCGGCGGTCAGGATCTGACAGACGGCACCGGTGAAGCAGCAGGCGCCGCTCGGCGGCTCGGGCCGTACGAAGAGCAGGTAGTCCTCGCTCTCGCCGGCTTCGAACGTTTCCTCACCGTTCCAGTCGTTGGCCACCGGGTGCTCACCAATCGTGAAACGCGTCCAGACGTAACCGGAGTCGGGTCCGATGGTGAAGGGAGGAGGCGCCAGGCCGCTCAGTGGCCCGATGTAGCCCGGAGGAACGGCGAAGTTGACCAGAACGTGCTCGGGGGCCGCCGCGCCCGGACACTGCGACGCACCGGCCCAGCGGCCGTCGTGATCCCAGTCCATCAGCACGTTGGCGTAGGCGTCGATCCCGAGCCCGTTGTTCACGTGGATGTCGACGTTGGTGCCCCAGACGGCGGTGCGGCAGACGATGCCGAGGGCGCCGGTCTGGGTCGTGTCGCAGGGGGCGTAATTGAGCGTGTTGTCGATCGTGAAGGCAGGCGGGATAAGGAGCCCCGCATCGGCGTCATTGAAGCACTCGTCGGCGTCGTAGGGCGGGAAGAGGGGGCAATTGCCCGCGTTGCCGTTCGGTTCGAAGTCGATGGAGGGGCCGAAGAGGAGCCCGTTGGAGGAAGCGTGGATTACGAACCCGGCAGGCCCGACACCCGTGCAGGTGGGGAAGTTGCCGACGATCCCCAGGTCGGGATAGGCCACCGCGCCCTCTGGAGCGTCTCCGTACTCCGACTCCGCCTCCATCACCAGCAGCAGATAGTCCTCACTCTCCCCATCGTCGAAGACTTCCTCGCCGTTCCAGTCCAACCCGACCGGGACAGGGCTGATGGTGAACCGCGTCCAGATGTAGCCGGCATTCGGTCCGATCAGGAAGTTGGGCGGGCCGAGGGCCGAGAGCGGTCCGGCGAAACCGGGCGGTACGATGAAGTTCGCGAGTACGTGTTCCGGCGCCGCCGCGCCGGGGCAGTTCGACGAGCCGCCCCAGCGGCCGTCCTGATCCCAATCCATCAGCACGTTGACGTAGGCGACCAGGCTGGTGGTGTTGCTGACGTCGATGTCGACGTTCATGCCCCAGACCGCGGTCATGCACGTGCCGCCCAAGGGGCCGAGGCCGCCGGTGCAGGGCACCACGTTGAGCGCGGCGTCGATCGTGTAACTTGGTGGGGTGAGTAGACCGGCGTCGCCGTCGAGGAAGCACTCGTCCGCATCGTAGGGTGGGAAGGCGGGGCAGTTGCCGGCGTTCCCCTCGAGCTCGAAGTCGACCATGGGGCCGAAGAACATGCCGCCCGTCACCGGGTGGTAGACGAAGCCGGCAGGGCCGGTCGCGCGGCAGGTCGGGAAGGCGCCGTTGACGGCGAGCGCGGGATAGGCGATCGCATCTTCGGGCGCATCGCCGTAGTCGCCCTCGTACGAAGGCTCGCCGATCTCGAGCAAGTAGTCGCAGGTCTCTCCATCCTCGAAGAACCCGTCTCCGTCCCAGTCTTGGGCGACCGGCACCTCACTGATCGTGAATCGTGTCCAGACATACCCGGTGTTGGGTCCGATCAGGAACTGGGGCGGGCCGAGGGCCGAGAGCGGACCCGTGAACCCGGATGGCACCGGGAAGTTCACCAGCACGTGCTCCGCGGCCAGGGCTCCTGGACAATTCGACGAGCCTTGCCACTGGCCGTCCTGGTCCCAGTCCATGAGTACGTTGACGTACCCGTCGACAGTACTGCTGTTGGTGAGCCGGATATCGATGTTGGCGCCCCAGGTGGCCAGGGTGCAGGTGTTCCCGAGCGGCGCACCGCCGGCCGGGTCGCAGGGTACGACATTCAGTGCCGCATCGATCGTGTAGGCGGGCGGGAACATGAGCCCCGCATCGACATCGTTGAAGCACTCGTCCGCATCGTAGGGCGGGAAGGCGGGGCAGTTGCCGGCGTTCCCCTCGAGCTCGAAGTCGACCATCGGGCCGAAGAACATCGTTCCCGTGGGCCAGTGGAAGACGTAGCCGGCGGGGCCGGAGCCGAGGCAGGTGGGGAAGGCTCCGTTGATGCCGAGCGACGGATAGGCGAGGGCGTCCTCGGGTGCATCACCGTAGTCCCCCTGATCGACTCCTGGATCAACTTCGAGCAGGTAATCACACGTTTCACCGTCCTCGAAGGTCGCCGCCCCGTCCCAGTCCGGGACGACCGGGGACTCGCTGACGGTGAAGCGCGTCCAGACGTGACCGTTGTTCGGTCCGATCAGGAACCCGGGAGGTCCGAGTGCCGAGAGGGGACCGGTGAAGCCGGCAGGCACGACGAAGTTGACCAGCACATGCTCGGGGGCCAACCCGGAGGGGCAAATCGAAGACCCTTGCCACTGGCCGTCCTGGTTCCAGTCCATCAAGACGTTCACGAAGCCGTCGACCATCATGCTGTTGGTAACCCGGATGTCGACGTTGGCGCCCCAGGCGGCGGGTGTGCAGACGCCCCCCAGGAACCCGGTCTGCGTTGGGTCGCAGGGCACGATGTTGAGCGCGGCATCGATCGTGTACGCGGGTGGGAACATGAGTCCCGCGTCGGGATCGTTGAAGCACTCGTCGGCATCATAGGGTGGGAAGGCGGGGCAGTTGCCGGCGTTCCCCTCCATCTCGAAGTCAACCATGGGACCGAAGTAGGCCCCCCCGTAGGTTTGGTGGAAGACGAATCCGGCCGGTCCGGTCGCCCAGCAGGTGGGGAAGCGACCAATGACGCCGAAGGCGGGATAGGCGAGCGCGCCCTCCGGGGCATCACCGTACTCCCCGTACTCAGCGGGGCCGCCCTCGATCTCGAGCAGGTAGTCCTCGGTCTCGCCGCCGTTGAAGAGCCAGTGTCCGTTCCAGTCGAACGGCACCTGCATGTCACCGATGGTGAAGCGCGTCCACACATAGCCGCCCTGAGGTCCGATCAGGAAGGCGGGCGGATTGAGCCCGGAGAGCGCGCCGACGTAGTTGGCCGGTACGCGGAAGTTCCAGAGGACATGTTCGGGCGCGGCGCCCGCGGGGCACTGCTGGGAGCCCTGCCACTGGCCGTCTTGGTTCCAATCCATCAGCACATTGACCCAGGCGTCGAGGTTGCTGCCGGTGTTGTCGATCCAGATGTCGACATCGACGCCCCAGGTCGCTCCCTGGCAAGCCTGTCCCAAGAAGCCGCCGGAGCCGCTGCAGGGGACGACGGCGGTGCCCTGGATCGTGTACGCCGCGGGCATGATCAGACCGGCGTCGCCGTCGTTGAAGCACTCGTCCGCGTCATAGGGTGGGAAGATGGGGCAGTTGCCGGCGTTGCCTTCCGACTCGTAGTCGAGCGAATTGCCGAAATGAGCGGGGAACATATCATTGGCGCCGTGGACGACGTAGCCCGCGGGACCACAATTGAAGCAGGTGGGGAAGGCGCCGTTCACGAGCGTGGAGGGGTAGGCCAGCGCGCCCTCGGGCGCATCACCCCATTCGCCGTTCATCAGAAGCTCTTCGACCAGGAGCAGCAGGTAGTCCTCGCTCTCGCCCAACTCGCAGACGGCGGCACCGTCCCAGCCGATCGGCATCTGCTGCTCACTCACCGTGAAGCGGGTCCAAATGTGACCGGGGTTGGGACCGAGCAAGATCGCCGGGGGCCCGAGGGCCGAGAGCGGCCCGCTGTAGCCGGGCGGCACGGGGAAGTTGACGAGGGCATGCTCGGGCGTCGTGCCGAGTCCGGGACAGATCGAGCTGCCGGCCCACACGCCGTCGAGATTCCAGTCGGCGAGAAGGTTGACGTAGAGGGTCAAGCCCGAGTTGTTGGTGACGTCGATGTCGGTGTGGCCGCCCCACACCGCAGTCATGCAGGTCGTGCCCCACGGCGCAGCCAGGTTCATGCACGGCACCTCGGTGCCGCCTTGGATTGTCCAAGCGGGCGGAATGATGAGCCCTGCATCCCCGTCTTGGTAGCACTCGTCGGCGTCGTAGGGAGGGAAATTCGGGCAGTTGCCCGCATTGCCCTCGTTCTCGTAGTCCTCCATCGGACCGAAGTAGGCCAGGAAGGGGGGTTGGCTCATGTGGAGAATGTAGGATCCGAAGGGGCCGGAGTTGGCGCACGTCGGGAAACTCCCCATGATCCCCATCGAGGGATAGGCGATGGCGTTTTCGGGTGCATCCCCCCAATCACCGTCGTACTGCGGGATGGTCAGCGCCTGAATGGCGGCGCGAAGGTTGGGACGCGGGCCGATCGGACCGGGGGCGCCGAAGACCTGGGGCGTGCCGGTGTTGACGAGAAGCGTGCGCATGATGAGCGGCGACATGGGGGTCATCGAGATGTTGGCCCGGTAGTAGCCGGCCAGACAGGCCACCGCGCCCATCACGATGGGCGACGCACTCGAGGTTCCGGAGAAGGTGCCGGTGTAGTAACGATCCACACCCTCGGCGTTGTAGAGTGTTCCACTACCGGTCGTGACGACGTCCTCGCCCCAGCCCTGCAGGTTAAAGCGCGATCCGTAGCTGGAGAAGCTGAGCCGCTCCAGGTCGCCGCCCGGCCAGGTGCCGCCCGCGTAGGCGCCGCCGGCACCCACGATGATAGCGCCTGAGTCCCCGAACCACGTCATCAGATCGGTGTTCACGCCCCCGTTGCCGCCTGCCTCGATGATGTGGATGCCGTTGGCGATGCCGTTGAGGATGGCGGCATAGACGGCGTTGAAGCTCTGCGGATTCGGCGAGCTGTCGGTCCACCACTCGATCGGGACGAATCCGCCGACCCCATCGTAGTCCCACTGCTGCTCGCAGACGAGGGCATCGCCCGCCTGGGCGTTGGCGAGAGCTACCGCGATCGCGCCGGGCACATTCCAGTTCGGCCCCGGGAAGCCGAAGTAGCTCCCGCAGGTCAGTAGATTGGAGGCGTGACAGATGCCCTTGGTGCCCCATCCGTTGTCGTCGGAAACGAGCTCACCGATGACGGAGGTGCCGTGATTGTTGTCGGAGAAGGGATCGGCGACGAAGGAGTTGATTTGCGAGGCGAGCGCCTTGGTGACGTCATCGTGGTAGTAGTTCCAGCTGTACTCGATGTCGATCACCGTAATGCCGCTGCCGTCTCCCCCCGTCAGCGTCCAGGCGTACTCGGCATCGATGCCGGTCGGGGTGGCCGAGGCCGGATCGAGATAGCCCTGCGTCGGCTCGTAATCCGGAGGGAGGGGAGCCGGTTGGGGCAGGGGCAAGGGGCGGGCGTGCAAGATGCCGGGCAGATCTTCGAGGTCGCGGCTGAGCCCCCAGATGTCGATCCCCTCACCGGGGGGTGTGAAGCGCAGGTGAAAGATATTGTTCAGATTGTACACCGGTTGGCCGGT
>Ga0180432_10001389_pt1 | contig 38418 bp, 31 predicted proteins | sample SS_ome_10_FD_132414 | JGI IMG/M metagenome (GOLD analysis project Ga0180432, IMG submission 132414) | Hypersaline lake sediment archaeal communities from the Salton Sea, California, USA - SS_1_MS_2 metaG | ecosystem: Environmental > Aquatic > Non-marine Saline and Alkaline > Hypersaline >... | reverse complement strand
CCCACGCAAACCACCAACCCCCTCAATCCCCCGAAAGACAAAAATCTCGTATCCGTAAAAGGCTAAATCTCATCAATATCCTTCCGAAAAAACATTACCATGCCATTAACCGGGAATCAGGGGTTGTACTTGCCTTTTCATATCGGCGGCTTATAATTCACTTGTTCGGGATACTTGATAAGAAGGAGTTTGTTGATGAAAGTTTTGGACCTTTGCGGTGATTGGGAGATGAAGCCTGTCGAGCGGTTCGACGGCCGTTATGAAGGGGCGGGGTGGGTGAAGGCGAGCGTGCCGGGCCATTGGCAACTTCACCCCGCGTTCGAGTTTTACGGCGGCAAGATGGTTTACCGAAAAAGCTTCGACGCTCCGCCACGGCGCGAGGGTCGCAGATATTTCCTTCGCTTTAACGGTATTTTCTATTGGTCCATCATCAATCTGAACAACGCACGCGTCGGTGAAAACGAGGGCTACTTTTTCCCACGGGAATATGACGTCACCGACATGCTGGAAAACAACAACGACCTGGTAGTCGAGGTTGATTGCCCGGACGAGAAATCCAAGGGCGACAAGCGGATGGTAACAGGCGTTTTTTCGCATTGGGATTGCCTCGATCCAGCCACTAACCCGGGCGGGATATGGTTGCCCGTCGAGGTTATCCAGACGGGTGACGTGCGCATCGAGGACCCCATGGTGCACACCAGCTATTTCACTGACGAGTATTTGAGGGCGGAAGTGAGGCTGACAGCCGACTCGACCAAAAGGTGCCGGATTACCGTGCGGGTGACTTTCACACCGGACAATTTCGAGGGCAAAACGCACATCTTCGAGCAGAGTTTCCTCAAAACTCCGGGTAAAAACAGCTACCTGATGCTGGTGAATCTGGATGAATACGAGCTGTGGTGGACGCACGATCATGGTCGGCCGAGCCTTTACCGTGTGAATATGGAGGTTATCGAGGAGGGTGCGGATGAGCCAAGCGATGCGGTCGAATTCCGCACCGGGTTGCGGACTTTCGAGCTGCGCAACTACATCGCCTATTTGAACGGCCGTCGGATATTTATCCGAGGGAATAATTACCCGCCCGCCGACACTCGCATCGCGACGGTCAGCCGCGATACTTACGAACGCGACTTCGACCTTATTCAACAAGCGCACCTCAACTTCATGCGCATCCACGCGCACGTCGATCATCCGTTGTTTTACGAAATTGCCGACGAGCGCGGGGTGCTTGTGTGGCAGGATTTTCCGCTCCAATGGTATTACCGCAAGGAAATATTAAGCGGCGCGCTATATCAGATCGAGCGGATGGTTAAAACCCTGTACAACCACCCAAGCATCGTGGCGTGGTGTTGCCACAACGAGCCTTTCCATATCGTGGAGGCTTCAAATATCAGGGCGGCGGATTTGGCCAAGAGCATGTGGAGTTTGCTGGGATACAACTGGAACCGCGAGTTCCTCGATGAAAGGCTGCGCGAAAAGGTGCTGTCGATAGATACATCGAGGTTCGTTCAGAAATGCAGCGGGTTCATGGGACTCGGCAAGGAACCGGGCGATGAGCATTTCTATTTCGGCTGGTATCCGCCATTCGGCAAGACAAGAAACTTCGATGGTTATATGAAGTTATTGCCTAAAGCCATACGTTTTCCGACCGAATTCGGCGCGCAGAGTTTTCCGAACCATGAGAACTCGGTAAAATTTATGGAGCCCGACATCCGTAAGGTGGACTGGAAGCATCTCGAAGAACGGCATCACTTTCAACCCGGCATAATGAAGCGCTTTGTGCGTCATGAGGATTACGATTCGCTTGAAGATTACATAGACGCCACCCAAGCCCACCAGTCGCACGTTAACAAGTTTATCATCGATCGACTAAGGTTGCGGAAATACGTTCCCACGGGAGGCGTGACGGCGTTCTTGTTCCTCGACTCGAATCCCGCGATTCAGTGGTCGCTGGTTGATTATTGGCGAGTGCCCAAGAAGAGTTTCGAGAGTTTCTGTATCGATATGAACCCTCAGTATGTGTTTGCATTGATCGGCAAAGATTATTATCACGTCGGTGAGGCGGTGGAAGTCCCTGTCTACGTGGTTAATGATGAGTATGCGGAGTGGCTCCGGGCGAGGGTGCATGCAAAGCTGGTCGACCCCGACGGCAGCGAAGTTATCAAACGGACGGCAGCGGCGCCTCTCGAAGCGGATATGCAATCGCGACAGGTGAATATCTTGGCTTTCCGGCCCGAAAAGGCGGGAGTATATGAATTATTCCTTCACCTCGATTACGGGGAATTTGGCGGGTTGCACAATCACTATGAGATAATCGTTAAGTAGTGCGAATCGGAGCGTAGCGGATCGAAGCAGAGCGAATCGAAGCAGAACGAAGAACCGTATGGTGAACCGTATGGTGAACCGTATGGTGACCCGTATGGGGTTATCATTCCAGTGCCGGGATCTGCTGAGTGTCTATCATCTGCTGGAAATCCTCGTCGCTTATCCACCCGATTTCATGAGCGGTATAGATGTTAACCCTCAAATCGCTGATCCCAATGATATTCCTTGATGAGTCTTCGGCTTCGGCTACTCTTCCCGTCATGATGTCGGCAAAGTCCTGTGGATATGGCGGATCGAGGAAGGGATTTGCCAGTCCGTCGGGATTTATGGGGTTGAAGTTTTGGTCGTAATGATCTTTTGCGCTCAGGAGATGGAAGAATTCGTGCATCACGATCATAATGTCCTGTTCGATAAGGTCTTGATTTACATAACAATTTACAATGGCTGTATTCAATTTGCGGTGCAACCAGTTTTCTGTAAAGCCTTCGAAATCGCTCGTGACGAACTGAACGTATAACACGCCGTCGAAATCATCGAGTTTTAAGTCATGCCTTTGAGAAAATTTTCGGGAGTGGCTTTTAAAACGCCATAGCTGGGATAGTCTGTCGAATAACGGCTGATCGGCGGTCGGCGGTTCGGGCGGCGACGAAACCTCGTCGAAAGGCCCGAATATTTCCAACTCGACCGCTTGCGGCATCCGGCCTCCGTAACGCTCGTATTCCCGCTGAAACCATCCAACCAAATCCGGCAGAGTATGATTTCGCAAATCGATGTACCCTTTCCCGGTTTCTTCTTGAAATTTTATAATAAAAGGCTGCCACTTAGTCGGTAGATCGACCATAAACCCGACCACGGCGATTTTATAAGGCCGATCCCACGTAAAAGGCCCGCGTTCTCTGGTGATGAGATGGTATGCAAGAAACCCCGATCCGATAAATATCAGTAGTATTGTTAATCTCAACCATGAGAAGGTGCTTGGGACATCATATTTTTCCTTACCCGAGTGTTCCGCGCAAAGCGGCTGCCCGTCGGCCTCCTTCATGCATAGCGTGCAAACGACTTTTCCACATACCAGACACGTCGCTCTTCCGGGTTGACTGGGATGTTCCGAGCAAGTAACGCTTGACGGTATTATTTTTTTCTCGGCGATGACGCCGATTTCCCGGAGTGCACCGGCGAGATCTTCGGCATAGAGGGGATCGAGATCGGTCGCTACTTGGGCGGGCAAAGACCTTAGCAGGCCGAGTATATGGTTCTCGCTGCCGCCGACTCGCTGTGCTATTACCTGCGCAACCTGAGCGTGATCGGGCGCTTCTTTGACTATCAATCGATATCTGGCAGTCTGCTGAGTTCCCTGTTTTCCTATTTCCATGATTTATATCCCCCGTCAATGGTCTGATAAAACTAACAGATATTTACTTCGTACCGGCTTTGATGCTTTCCCGGTATTTTTCTGCGGCAATGAGCGCGGCGCCGACTGCTCCGACGATTTGCGGCTCGGCCGGCACGGTAAGCTCCGAGCCGATTTTTTCCTCGAGAACACGCACTACGCCTATATTCTTTGCAACTCCACCGGTCATCACCACCTCCGGCTCTATGCCCACCCTGCCGCCAAGCGCCGCCACTCGGCCGGCGATGGCGCTGTGGATGGCTTTGAGAATATCGCGTGTCTCATGCCCTGCGGCAACCAGCCCCACCACTTCGCTCTCCGCGAAAACGGTACAAGTGCTACTCACCGTCACCTCTTTTGAAGATTTCAGAGACAAGATACCCATTTCTTCAAGGTCAATCTCGAGCGCTCTTGCCATGACCTCGAGGAACCGGCCGGTGCCGGCGGCGCATTTATCGTTCATCACAAAGTCGGTCACCCGACCGACCTCGCTGACTCGTATAACCTTCGAGTCCTGTCCCCCTACGTCTATCACTGTGCGCACTTCGGGGAAAAGATAGTGAGCGCCTCGGGCGTGGCAAGTTATTTCCGTGACGCTCGAATGAGCGAAATCCACACTCTCACGGCCGTAACCCGTGGCGATCACCAAGCCTACGTTTTGCTCGCCAACTCCAGCCTTATCAAGCGTCTGGCGCCACGCTTTCTCCCCCGCCTTCCGATTGCTGGCTCCAGTGGGTATGATGGAATACGCAATGACCTCGTCATTCGAAATAATCGCCGCATCGGTGGATAAGCTGCCGGAATCTATTCCTCCAAAGTGCATCAAGCAGATCTAGAACTTGGCTCCAAGGGACATAAACGGACCCCGGAGACCGTAATCGACTTGAAGATCGTAGGCATCGGCATAAACGTAAATGTATTGATAGCCTGCCTGGGCGAAGGCGTACCTCATTTTCCAGTTGACCCCGCCCCTTACATCGAAATATCTGCCGGAGATGTTCTTGTAATTCACGGCCATTCCACATCCATCGGCGAAAACGCCGAATCCAAGCGGCAGGTGTATTTCCGCCGCCAGCGATAATACCGGCAACGGGGCCTGAATTCTTTCGCTCTCCGTTTCTCTAGTGCCTACAAGGTCAACTTCACCATCGAACTTCGTTAATACATCGAAGTAAGAAATTCCAAGCCCGACGGCCAGGCGCCCCAAATCACGCCTGATAAGGGCCCGTTCATATAAAAATTTTATCCGTTGCACATCAATGTCACTGGATAATTCAGTACCCTCTATGAATGTAGAGTCCGAAATTTGTGCCGTTTGATCCAATAGGCCGGTACCGGAACGTTGATCCATCAACCAGTACAAGCTGAAGCGATTGCGCTTGGTAAGGTTCAGCCAAACGCCCACTTCAAGAGTTGCATCCTGAAGTTTAAGGTTGAGTACATCGTCGATATCAAGATCGGTAATAGCATCAGTGGGGATGGCTTCCGGATCCTCGACAAAGTTTATAGAGCCGCCTACCTGCGGCCACCACGCGATAAGCTCGATGCCCACTCTGCCTTTCTCGGCAGAGTCCAACCCCAACTTGGCCGGCGCGGGCGCACTGAGAAATGTTATCAGTAATACCGTTACGAACATTCCCATGATCACTTTTTTCATTCGTGTCCTCCTTGATTGGTTTGGAAAGAGGTTTTTTTCAGATTTTAATGCCTCCGATTGTTCCGTTCCTTATAGATTTTAACATATCTTGCGGTGTTTCAAAGGCCCTGTGAGGGCCAACCTCCATCAAGGCAACATTATCATAGCCGTGCCACAGTGCGGCGATTGTAAAAACTCCCGCCGCCCGCCCTGCAAGTATGTCGGAGCGGTGGTCTCCCACCATCGCCGCGCGCTCGGGCGACACGCCTAATCCTTCAACCGCTTTAAGCAACCCTTCCGGGTGAGGTTTTCCTCTGCCGACATCGTCGCCGGTTACCACCGGCCCAAACCGCCCTTCGAGGCCGAGTTTGGCGAGGGTTATTTCGGTCGATCTGCGCCCCTTGCCGGTGAATATCGCCGGCTTCTTGCCATGCCGGGTCAATTCCGATATAAGCTCTGCGATGCCGTCGAAGAGCGGAGTGCCGTCATGGAGTTCTTCGTAGCAGCGATAATAATACTCGACGGCCTCATCGCGCAGAGCCGGTTTGACCTGTCGGGCGATGATCTCCGTCTCGGGAGGCCCGAACTGGGCGACGATTTCCTCGAGCGTCCATTCTTTGCCGAGGTATTTCAGCGCGAATCTATTGAAAGCGAGCTTTATCACCGGGTATGTATCGGCCAGAGTGCCGTCTATGTCGAATACAAACGCCTCGATCATCAAATCACCATATTCATCCACCCGACATGGGTAATATCACGCTGATCTCATCGCCGTCCGACATGCGATGCTTGAACCCCTCCGGCAAGTCCAGCCGGTCGCCGTTAAGGAGTATAGTGGGAGTGATACCCTGTTTGAGCGACCGCCGGAAGAATTTTGGCTTTTTGAATCCCATCGCCTCGTCCGCACGTCTGAAAAACTTTTTGACGGTAACGCCGTCGACGATCTCGAATTCGCCCTCGGCATGGACGGGAGTTCCCTCGATGATACCTGCTATGCGAGCGCGAACCAGCATGTTAGAGGATTTTTTAGCTACCTTGTGAAATTTTTGAAAAACGCTTATGTAAGGGCGTCCAACCGACCATACGGTCGCCCGTCTGGGCGAACGCCCCTACAAATAAATTCACGAATTGATCCTCCCAAGTTGCAGAAACACTTTTACCCGTTTCTCCTTTTCTCCTTTTCTCCACAGTCTCGTTTTTAACGCCCTATTAAATTTCGAGCCTTATTCCGAATAAAAAGCCTCCACAACCTCGTCCAACTCGAGTTTTTTCAGGTGATCTTTGTCGGGTTTGCCGGATTCCACGTCCCAGTGCATGGCCCGATAAAATGATCTCCCAAGCATATCAATATCCAGAGTGATGTCCTTTGCAGGGCCTTTACTGAGAGGCGGGTCCCCGTAAATACGCGGGTGAGGTTTGCAATCGCGGATCGAATTGATTCCTTCCCGTACGTTGAAAGAGTGCCTTAGTTGCTCGACCCTTTCCCCGATAACCAGATAATCGTCGTTGGATAAATTCCACCCCGTCGCCGCGTTCGTCCATTCGCAAAGCGGTATGTTTCCGCCGACCTGTGTGCCGAAGAAGCATGTGCCGGTGCAATCGATGAGCATTTTGTAGAAGCTGTCGACTGCAATGGCGTCGCCCTTATTATCGTAGCGGAATTTTTCCTTATGGGTGGTGAATGCTCCTAATTTCTTGGCGCGGCTGAATTTCTTTTCGAGAAACTGCAATTCGAGATACTGAATTGAGCTTATGGTATGTCTGCCGGGGGTAGGCTCGCAATAATAGGATATGCCGAAGCCGGGATCGAATTTCGGGTCGTGCATGGGCGCTTCTTGACCGCCGCAGTGGATGGCGTATTTTTCCGAACTTTTGCCGATTTTTTCGGCTGCGATTTTGACGCCGTCCGCCAGCGTATCGCCGATGCCTTCTCGGTTTATAATCATTTCGGTAAGCTTGATTATGCCGTCGGAATTACCCCAGCCCAGTTCGATGCCTCCGGTGTCTTCCTTGGTGAGGATGCCTTTTTCGAAGCATTCGACGGCGAACGCCATGGTCGCACCGCATGAAATCGAGTCTATACCCGCGCGGTTGACCATGTCGTTGACCTTGAAGATGGAATGCAAGTCGTTGTTGAGAACCAGGCTGCCGAACGCGCAAAGCGTTTCATACTCCGGCTTATGCATTTCCTCGATTTTGTATGGGCCGTCGGTGACCCTCATAATGCCGCCGCAATGCAGAGGACAGGAGTAGCAGCCGTACTTTTTGACCTCGTAGCCGATAACCGCTTCGGCGCCGATTTTCTGGGAAACCTTGAGCGGGAAGTCCGTGTACCCGACTCCGCTCCAATTCTTTATCGGGCTGTCGCCGCTTTCGGCGCTCATTGCCGTCAGCGCCGGTGTGCCGAACTTGCTCAACAACAATCGCCATAAATCGGCAGGCTGGCGGGCATATACCGATCCTTTCCTCGTTATCCAGGCGGTAGCGGCCAGCAGCCGGTCGCCCATGAATCGTTTCATGCCCTTGAGCCCTTCGAGTTTTTCCCGAAATTGTTTGGTGTGCTCGCTTATTTTTTCCTTGTCGACGACTCCTACTCTCTGCGATCCCGCTGCGACGACTGCTTTGAGCTTTTTCGACCCCATGACTCCGCCGAGTCCGCTCCGTGCGGCGATTCGCCCGCCGTCGTTGCATATACCGGCGATTCGGCTGAGCTTTTCGCCCGACGGGCCTATGCAGGCTACCTGGCACCTTTTCCCGTGGGTATCTTTCAGCTTCACCTCGGTCTCGATGGCGTCCGATCCCCACAGGTCGCCGGCGTCTTTTATCTCGGCGCCGTTATCGTCGATGTATAGATAGACCGGCTTGTCGCTTGCGCCATAAATGAATACCGCGTCTATACCGCATCGCTTGAGAAACGGCGAAAAGTATCCGCCGCAGTTGGAATCGCCCCACCCCCCGGTCAGGGGAGATTTTCCCACCACCGTGAACCGGCCGGTAAACAGCGAGCCGGTGTCCGTCAGCAGCCCCGTGGTAAATCCGAGGATGTTGTCCGGTCCCATTGGATCGACGCCGGGCTTCATTCTATCCCATAATATCTTCGCTCCCAGCCCCACGCCGCTGAGGTATTTCTTGTAGAAATCTTCATCTAACTCCTCGTACTCGATTTTATCGGAACTCAAGTCAACGTTGAGGATTTTTCCACAAAATCCTTTTCCAATCCTTTTTTCTTTTTCCGGCATGGCATTTCCTCCTTATTAGTGCGGAGTTATTAGTGCGAAGTTGAAAATGCGTCGATTGCTTCGTACTTCGCTTTTCGTGCTATTCACTTATAGTGGGTTATGTACCACAAACAGAGCGCCTCGTCAATCTTTCAAACATAAATTCTTCGCCGGACACAATCCACGAAAAAAAGTTTTGTTCGGGTTTTTAACGGTGACCGGCTGTGGTATACTACTAGAAGCTCGTACGGGCCCATGTTATTATGGTTTGCCATATGAATCGTCCTATACGCAAGATATTGCTCATATACCCGCCTGTGACCTACAGCGTGCAGAGCGCGAAGCAGAGTTGCCCGCCGCTGGGAGTGGCGTATCTGGCGGCGGCGGTGCGGGATATCACCGATGTAAAAGTACTTGACGCGGCTGTCGAGGGTTACGGGCACGAGGAGAGAATCAGCCCGAGCTTGATGCGATACGGCCTGTCCATATCCGAGATCGCGCGAAGGGTCGAGGAGTTTAAGCCCGATGCGGTAGGCATATCTTGCATTTTTTCAAGCCAATTCCCGACTGTTGTTGAAATTGCTTCTGCGGTCAAGCGAATCGACCCGGAAATATTGACCTTGACGGGTGGCACGCACCCGACTTTTATGCCCGAACGCTCGATGAAAATGGCTCCCGACCTGGACGTTATCGTCCGCAATGAAGGTGAGCAAACTTTGCGTCGTATCGTCGAAGCCTCCCAAAACAACGGCGACCGGCGATCGATAAACGGTATTGTCTATCGCTCGGATGGGGAGGTGAAAGTCAATCCTCCCGTCGAACTGGTTCGAGATCTTGATTCTTTGCCCTTTCCGGCGCGCGACCTGTTGCCCATGGATAAATACTTTGCGCTCGACCTGCCGATGGGCATAGTAAATCGCCGGTCGCCATGGGCGAGCATTATCACCAGCCGTGGATGCCCGTCGAAATGTTCTTTCTGCTCGAGTACCAATTTCTGGGGATACTGTTACCGCACTCGCAAGCCCGAAGCGGTGCTCGATGAAATTGAGGATTTGACGGATCGTTTCGGAGTGAAAGAGATAAAATTCTTCGATGATAATCTGGGCGCGCATCTTGGCCGCGCAAAAGCCATATTCAAAGGCATTATCGACCGTGGTATGGACATTACATGGAACACCCCCAACGGTATAGGTATTCACAATCTTGATTACGAAATCATCGACATAATGAAACGGAGCGGGTGCTATGAGTTAACGCTTGCGGTCGAGTCCGGCGATCCGTACGTGTTGAAAAACATCATTCACAAGCCGTTCAAACTCGATAAGGCCCTCGAGGTATCGCGTATATTGCGCAGAATGAAACTCGGCACTTACGGTTTTTTCATCATCGGCTTCCCCGGCGAAACGAAGGAACAGATTCTCAACACTATAAAATTCGCGCGTAAACTTAATCTGGATCGCATCAGCGTCTTTGTGGCAAACCCGCTGCCGGGCACGGAAATATTCGATATTTCACAAGCAAAAGGATACATCGACGAGGATTTTCCCTTCGAGGAGGCCGATTACTTCAACGCCCGGTTCGATACTCCCGAATGGAGCGGCAAGTGGCTTGAAAAAACACGTAAGAAATTTTTCTGGAACTACAACTTCAGCCTTTTAATTCGCGATCCCGTCCGATTCTTCAGAGTCTACCGGCCTGTAATGACCCAGCGACCCATCCCCATCCTAAAACTTGCAATCTCGCGATTTTTGGCAGGTTAGCTTATTGAACCTATGCTTTCGGCGCCCGTATGATGCTACCAGTTGGGAGGTGTGAAAGACAATGGTGGAGTACACAACTTCAATCGTGACATTCATTGATATTCTCGGGTTTCGAGAGTTTGTTGAAGAAAATATATCTAATCCTACCAAGGTGAAGAAGGTACTGGAAATATTTTATCGTGTTAATAAACCGGTCTCAGCTTTGCCTATAAAGCCAAAAGTCATAGTTTTTTCTGATTCAGTAGTTAGAATAATTAACATCTACAGGGAAAGCAATAAGAAAATCCAGACTGACACTCTTTACCAAGAAATCTTAAATTTGGCTTGGATTCAAGGTCATTTATTCTTAGAACTGGAAGGTACTTTGGTTGAGAGAGGTATTTTAATTCGCGGCGCTGTGACTCTTGGTAAAATTGTTGCTGATGAATACAAATATAATGGCGAAAAAGGAAACATGCTGTTTGGTCCAGCGTTTAATCAAGCGTATGATTTGGAATCAAAAGTCGCTATTTACCCGAGAATTATAATCGACCCTATCTTGTTTGATCTTTTTGAAAAAGAAGAAGTTGAAAAACTACTATTGGATACTGGAGATGGGATCCTATTCATAAATTATCTTAAACATATTTATGGATTAAAAGAATTTGAAGAAAATAGACCAATAATATTACAAAGGCATGAGGATTTGTTTGAAGAATATCTCAATAAACATCCAAAATTAGACAAGGAATCAGCAAAATTCATTTGGTTGAAACGTTATCATCAGATGTTTTCCTAATTCTATAAACAAGTAACGCATACTTCAGTATGCTCGTTGGGGCGGAGCAAGAACCAACCTTGTCTGTCCAGTTTAACCTGTGCCTTCGGCACCCGTACGGGTTACCCGTAATTGATATGAAGAGACCGGTAACTGAAATTCTCTTCTTTTTATACAACTGCTTTTAAGAATATCGTTGGTCGGTTACAGGTCTATTACCGGCCCTTTATTTCGGCGGCGGGCGAATTCGGCCAACCCGTCGGCAATGGAGGTGGCCATAACTTCGAGATATTTGTCCGACCGGAGGCGTTTTTCCTCGACGGGATTGGATATGAAGGAGCTTTCGATGAGTATGCACGGCATGGTGGCGCCCATCAGGACGAAGAACGGCGCTTCCCTGATGCCGTGGTCGAAAACGTTTATAAACTCCTTTCTCAAACCGCGTATCATCCACATATGCACGCACCGGGCCAGTTCATAGCTTTCGTCCGCCTTTGCTTTCTGGAATAGCGTAAAAAGCAGTGGGTCTTTTTGGAACTGCTCGAGCGCATCGAGGCTGACGCGGTTTTCGAGGGCGGCCAGCCTTTTGGCGGTTTTGTCATTTGTCGTGTCGAGCAGGTACGTTTCGACGCCTCGAGCGTCCGGGTTGGGATGGGCGTTTGCGTGAATGCTTACGAAAATATCCGCTCCCACTACGTTGGCGTAAGCAGTGCGTTCCTCGAGGAGAGAAACCGATCGTCGTATCTGGTGAGGAGCACGTCAGCCTTGGTCTTGCCTTTCAGGGCCTTTGCCGTTTTAAGCGCGAGTTTCAACGCCACGTCTTTTTCCCTGGTTCCTTTCGGGCCGATAGCTCCGGGGTCTTTGCCGCCGTGGCCCGGATCTAAAACTATCCTTCGCACACTATGATTTTCAGGTTTCGGTTCGGGAACGTTTCCGTCGGTGTCATGGCCTCGTCTTTTTTTGCCGGTAACATCAATGATTATTCTGAAGTTCCCCTCATTTCCCTCCATGGGGAAGACTCTTGTCCGGTCTTTATCTATCGAGTCGATGTCGAGCACTACACGCACGACGTTCGGGGAATTCTGGCCCGCTCGAACCCTTCTCAACAGCCCGTCATCTATTTTCTTCGGGTTGCCCACTCCCGGAGCCAGGCGCGAGTCGTTGATATCTATAAACAGGCGGGGATAATCCACACCGGCTTCGGGGGCCGGCGGGATATAATTCGGTTTGCCGTAGGTGACTTTCTGCTTGCAATAGATGACCACTCGGGTGTAAGTGCCGCTGGAAAAATGCTTGATTTCCCTGACAAGCACTCTGCCTGAGCTTATAGGCATTGGTGTGATTTGCGCGGGCGGTGGATTCTGCCCCGACGGCAGAGGGTGAGGCTGCGCGGTCGGAGACGGTATTGTCGGCGACGGGTTGGACGGGGCGCTCGAGCCCGGTGGACGGTACTTCAACAGCCAGCCGGGCATGGGCCACAGATGCATTTGTTCGAGTCGCTGTTTGGCGTCGCGATTCATGTCGCCTTCGGGGTAGTCTTCGATAACGCGTCTATAATGGTATGCCGCCAACTTTGATTGACCGGCTTTCAGGTACAGCTCCGCGATGAAATAACGCGCATCGTCGGCAAGGTTGTGGTCCGGGTAGTTGCGTATCAGCTTGCCAAGGGTTGTCTTTCCCCTGTTGAAGTCCGCCTTATTGCCATGGTATTTGAAGCAGTAATAGCTGAGCTTACCGGCCATGTAGTAAGCCTTGGGAGCTTCGGGCGAACGGGGATGAGTTTTATGCACTTTCTCGAAGGCGGAGATCACTCCGAGCCAGTTGGCGCGCTTGGCTTTGGCGTCTTCATCCACCCAGAACGTTCGATACATCGAGCGGGCATGGGAATAGAGAATTTCGCTCTCCTGCGATGCGCCGACAAGCGGAACAATGAGGAATAGCACACATACCAACACGTTTGGATAAAGCAGTCGCTTTCCCATAGCAGTGTGGATTATAGATCAAATTATGCTTAATTGCAACACAATTATGCTAAATTTTGCAACTTTTTTCAAAATTGTTATTTGTTGTCATGGGGAAATCGGCGTTCAAGCATCGCAAAATCCCGAACACTGAGTTTTTGCGCGCGAATACGCGGGTCGATACCCGCATTTTCGAGCCAGGCGATCACGGCATTTTTATCGAGCCCGAGGGAAGGGTTGGAAGCAAGCGAGTTCATCAGCATCTTACGTCGATGTGCGAAAGCAGCGCGCACGATTTTCGAGTAGAGTTCCGGAGAGTTTATTTCAGCGACGGGTTTGTCTCGAATCTCGAAGCGTACCACAGCGCTGTCTACTTCGGGGCGTGGATAAAACACGCCCGCCGGAACGGTCATCTCGATTTTCGTTTGCGCCCACAGCCCGAATACCGCTGCCAACACACCATAATCCTTCGATCCCACTGAAGCCGTAAACCTTCGACCGACTTCCAACTGCGTCATTAAAAGCAATCGCCGGAAACTCTTGCGCGCGTCAATAAGCCGAAACACTATCTCAGTGGCGATGTTATAGGGAAGATTTGCCACGGCAACCATTCGCTCGGGGCTGAGGACGCTGTAGTCTACTTTTAGCGCGTCGGCTTCGATTATCTCGACGTTCGGCAGATTCAGTTCAGAGCTCAGCACTCGAAGCATGTCCCTGTCGAATTCGAGAGCTATTACTTTACCTGCCCGTGCGGCGAGCTGTTTCGTCAGGTTGCCGATGCCGGCTCCTATTTCGAGCGCCGTGTCGTTTCGGGTTAAATTCGCCGCGCGCGCTATAGCGCCTAAATAGCCGTCGTGCGTGAGAAAATGTTGCCCGAGGCGCTTGCGGGGCCGCACTTCGTATTTATCCAATATGGCCCGGACGCTCGTCATCTTATGAATTATCTTCCGGTGGAACCGAACCCGCCGGTACCGCGCTCCGTAGTCGGAAGCTCATCCGTCTCCTTGACCGTCACCGTTGTCACCGGGGCTATGATGAGCTGCGCTATACGGTCGCCAGGGTGGAACGTGACCGGCTGGTCGCCGATGTTGGCGACGATCACTCGAATCTCGCCACGGTAATCCGAGTCTATCGTGCCGGGGGAGTTCGGAATTATGACGCCATGCTTTAGCGCAAGCCCCGACCTTGGCCGAACCTGTCCCTCGTAACCCGGCGGTATGGCCAAGGCGATTCCGGTCGAAAGCAGCGCCCTTTCCCCGGGGTTGATTGTCACCTCATCGCCGCACAGGGCGATATCCATTCCCGCCGAGCTTTCGGTTTGATACTGTGGAGCGTGCGCATCGGGCCGCAGGCGCTTAACAAGCAAACGAGGTTTCTTTTCCATACCGCCCGGAAGGTAGGCCACACGGTTTTTCTTTTCAAGCTGAGAAAAACATTGACGATAAAGCAGCGCGTGATATAATCACTTGTGCAGAAGGTTTTTTCAGGAAAGCGAAAGGATACTTAATAGGTCTACCCGAATGATCGAAATGATCGATCTGAAACAACAAGTGGTGCAGGCGGGTTGTCTGCTGCGGCAGATTGGGCGTGAGTTTGTCGAGGATCACTGCACGCGCGAGGCCAACGCGATGGCCTACAGGACGCTGTTTTCCGCGGTGCCTGTTCTTGCGATATTTCTGGGTGTATTCGCCATTTTTCGCTCCTTTGAGCCCGTACGCGATCGCATTTTGAACACTCTCTACGCTTATTTGGTGCCGGCGGCTGGGGATTTGGTGCGTCAGTACATGATCCAATTCGCGGGGAACATTCGGACATTAGGCGCCGTGGGTATAGTGGGGACTCTTATTGTGGCGCTTTACCTTTTTTGGGCAATCGAGCACTGCTTCAATCATATATGGAACGTGGATCAAGGACGCGGCTTCATTAGGAAATTTACAGCCTTTACGGCGTTACTTTTATGGGCGCCCATCCTGATCGGTTTGAGCTTCTATTTCACGGGCAAATTGCATGCTTATATGTCCGTGTTTTTCAAAGGCAATGAGTTCAACTGGCTCGTCTGGTTAAGCTTGAGATTTTTGCCGATATTCTTCTCCTTTCTCGCCATGACGATAATTTACGTTGTAGTTCCGAACATGCATGTAAACGTGAGAGCGGCGGCGATCGGCGCGCTGGCGGCGGCGACGGGGTGGGAGTTGGTTAAATTCGGATTCAATTTTTATGTAATCAAAGCGCTTGCGTACAGCAAAGTGTACGGTTCGCTTTCGGTGGTGCCTATTTTCATCATCGGATTGTATCTGCTATGGGTGGTGGTATTTCTCGGTGCGGAAATCGCCTATGTCCTGCACAACTACCGATACCACGAGTTTTGGCAGTTGAAGGGATGGAGCGAGTTAAAACCTTATCTGGCCGTCGGGTTGATGATTGAGCTTGGAAAAAGGTTTTACGATGGAAAGCGGGCGGCACGACTCGGGGAATTATCGAGCAAGTTTCGAGTGGCCATTCCGGTTTTGCGAGAAGTTTTCGGCGATTTGCAAAGCAACAAATTGGTTATTAGGATGAATGAAGATACTTTCTTTCCCGCCAAGTCGTTGAGACAGGTATCCCTGGATGAGGTTATAGCGGTAGGTGTCGCTGAGGTGGGCGCGGTCGAGAGGATGAAAGACAATTTCAGTTCGATGATTAAAGGGTTGCCCGCCGGTACCCTGAAAGAGCTTGAAGGAGTGCTTTCAAACCTGTCGCATGCGCAACATCGAGTACTCGGCAGCGTTACCCTGGAGGATTTGGTGGAAAGCTACGACACCGCTGATGCGGGCGGAGTTTCAGCGGCAGGCGTTTCCGAATAGGCGCTCGAATTTGCACTGTCGCTTAAGCAGGATATAATAATCGCTCGGGTAAATATGAGCGAAATACTTATATAGCCAATTCTGGGGAGGTAAATCACATCGTGAAGGTCGCATCAAAGTTTACGTTTGTTACGCTTGCGATTTTAGGGTTGCTGAGCATGGGGCCCGGTTCGTGCAAGTCGGTTGAAGTTCCCAATAATAATGTTTCGCCTTCGGCAGGGCAGCCTCGATCCGGCTTGGGAGAGGCCGGCGAGTCGGATTCGGGGGCGCAAGAGGATGACGAAGTAAATATGCATCGGTTTCTAATGGTGTATCAGTCCCTTATGGGGGGCGAGACCGGGCCATGCGGGTGACGTTCCAATCTTCTTGGCGGTCTTGCCAAGAAAGCCACCTTCCTGGATGAACTCAGATCCCATAAAAAACTCTTGTTTATAGTCGACGGTGGGAACATGCTGTTCAAAAGAACCTCCGTTCCGAAGAACGCTCAGCGGTCGTGGCGTGCCAAAGCCGATGCGATAATTGAAGCGCAAAAAAAGATTGAAATACACGCGGCAAATATAGGAGAAAAGGACCTTGCCCTTGGGTTGGAATATCTCGAAAGTACCCTGGACGAGGGTTTTCCCTGGGTCGGCGCCAATTTACGAAGGCTTGACGGCGAACAGTCTAAAATACCCCCATACCGGATAGTGAAGATAGCGGGTTTAAATATCGGTGTATTGGGTCTGTTGGATAATAAAGATCGCGCCGGAAGATCGGTCGGGCCCCCCGGTGCGGACTTCTCGGTTCTTGATCCGTTTTCTACGGCCCGAAAGGCGGTTGGCGAGCTTAAGCGTGAGGGGGTGGATTTGGTGGTTGCTCTCAGCGCGATGGTTTTTTTACGCAACCAGGAGCTTGCCCGCGAAGTTGAAGGAATAAACTTTATCGTAAACGGCGGTGATCCGCGAATATTGAAAACACCCGACAGGGAGGGAGAAACAATAATTTTCGGATCTCTCAACTATGGCAAATATGTCGGGGTAGCTCATGTGGGATTTGTGCCCGGTAATTTTCACTTTCGATTGGAAAGGGAAGAAGAGGATATACGGAAACGCCTCGAGGTGATCGCAGCGCAAAGGCGAGTATTTGAAGGTGAAGTGGCTTCTTTGCCGAATGTCATGCGGAAACTGGAGGATCTAAAGGTGGAGGAAACCGGACTTCACTCGCGTTTGTTGAACATAAATGCTCCGTCAAACAATGTGAAAAATCGGTTGGTGCCGCTTAAATCGAGTATCCCGAACCGCGAGGACATAACTGTGATCCTTCAAAAAGCCAGGCGTTCGAAATGACGAAGAAAACGCCCTATTTATAAGGGGTTCTTGTAAAAGCCACCCATCGGTCTTATATTTCCCATCATGGATGAGGCGCTTAGTGTCATACTTGCGCGCATCGATAAGCTCATATCGGAAGATGAGGATCGTGGCAGACAGGTGGCGCATGATTTTGTGGACTGGCTGGCGGGTCAGATGGAATTGTTGGCCTCCGAACGAATCGAGCTTGAACAAAGAATGGCTTCAAGCCTCGATGATCCCCGGGATCGGACGGCGCTTGTAGAGGAAATCGCCGCTCGCCTGGAGGAAACCGCCGGGAAATCCCGATTTGCCAAGGAGTTGATTGATTCCATCATCGAGCGGTTATACCGCCTTGATCCGGAGGAGAGGTCAGTACTGGCCGATGCCTTCAAGGGTAATGACTGACTAGTCCACCCTTATTACAGAAGACAAGAAAAACCAATGTTAAGCGTACTTGTACCCTGTTATAATGAGTCGACCAACTTGCCGCTGTTGGTGGAAAGATTGGAAGCGGTACTGAATGAGGAGTTGGACGTTGAGTTTGAGTTGGTACTGGTGGACGATGGCAGCACTGATGATACCTGGGAGGTTGCCGAGAGACTCGCGGGTGAAAAGTCGTGGATAGTTCCCGTCAGGCATGAAACCAATCGGGGGATGAGTGAGGGGTGGGCTACCGCATTGATTGTGAGCAAGGGCGAGCATGTTTTAACCATGGATGCCGACCTCCAATATCGCCCGGAGGACATCCCGCTGCTGTGGCGCAAGATGCTTGATGAAAAGGCGGATATTGTTCAAGGATGGCGGTTATCCAGCCCGGGAGGCAGCAGGGTCAGGAGAGGAGCGAGCAGGTTGTTCAGCTTGGTGCTGCAACTTTTGTTCGGAACGAATTTAAACGATGTGAAATCGGGTTTCATTCTTTATAAGCGTAAAATAATGGAAGAAATAATAGAAGACAGGTATCATTTCAGGTTTTTCCAGCACTTCCCCACCATAGCTGCGCACGAACGGGGATACGATATTGTGGAGGTGGGAGTGGTTTTCGACCGGAGGCACTCGGGTGAATCTTTCATAGGAAACGTTTGGTCTTTCGGGTTGGCGTCTCTGGGCGATTTTCCGAAAGCGATCAAGCTTTACCGACGGAGGCGCCGGTAATGTGCGGCATAGCGGGTTATATCGGTAAGGGAAATATCGATAAGATGCTTGATAGCCTAAAGCATCGGGGCCCCGACCAGGAAGGATGTTGGGAAAGCGAAGACATCGCCATGGGATGCCGCCGGCTGGCGGTCATAGACGTCGAGGGGGGCCGACAGCCGATATTCAACGAGGACGAGACCGCGTTTATCGTTTTTAACGGTGAAATTTTCAATTACCCCGATATTCGCAAGGAATTGGAAGGAAAACACCGCTTCAGAACAAAGACGGATACGGAAGTAATACTGCACGCATACGAAGAATGGGGGCCGGATTGCGTCGAGCGGTTCAACGGCATGTTCGCATTCGCTATATGGGATGGGCGCAAGCTTTTCATGGCTCGCGACCGGATGGGTGAAAAACCTCTGTATTATCACCACGGCCCCGACGGATTTTTCTTTGCCAGTGAGATAAAAGCAATTCTTACCCAGGTGGAAGGTAAGGTCAAGTTTACACCCGAGTTTATGGCTTTCGAGTACCCGTCGGGAGACGATACTTACTACGAAAACATCAAGAGTCTGGAGCCGGGTTGCAGGCTCGAATTCGACGGTCATGAAGTAACCGTCCGGCGCTACTGGAGCATCCCGGTGGGCGAAGTCGATTCTCGCCGCTCCGATGCGGATTACGTCGAGGAACTGATCGACCTTCTCAAAGACGCCGTTACCATCAGGTTGAGGAGCGATGTGCCGGTGGGAGTTTTTCTCTCCGGCGGTATCGACTCCGCCGTTATAGCCGCCATTGCCGGTCCGATGGCGGCGTTCAATTGTTCTTTTCCCGAAGGCGACGCTTTCAACGAATGGGAATTTACAAAATTGGCGGCGCAAAACGTCGGTATTTCGCCCCGGGTGGTTACTCCCAAGCCGGAAGATTTCAGGGAAAAGTACCCGAAAATACTCTGGCACCTGGACGGCCCGATATCGACGATCAGCAGCATCGGCGAGTTTTCTCTTGCCGAGATCGCTCGGGGTAATGTGAAAGTCGTGCTGGGAGGGCAGGGCGGTGACGAGCTATTCGGCGGGTATGTAAGGTATCTCCTGTTACTCGAGGAGAGTCGTCTGACCGGATCGCATCCCGTCAAACAGTATGTACCGCTTGCGCGTAAGTTGTGGGGCGACGGTTTTGGAGGTGACCATGCCGACAGATATTACCGGCTGATATGCCGTTCTCAGGATGCGCCTTCCGAGGCGCTCGATACTCTGCGGCGCCTGTTTGACGTACCCGGCGGATTGCTGGATAAAATGGCTTATACGGATATTCATATCCAGTTGCCTGCGCTGTTGACGATGAACGACCGGGCCGCTGCGGCCTATGGTCTTGAGAACCGTTGTCCGTTTCTCGACCATCGTATTGTGGAGTTTGCGTTCAGGTTGCCTGAGGATTTGCGGATACGGGAAATGCGCACCAAGTGGATATTGCGGGAGGCCGCTCGAGGTATTATCCCTGACGCCATAGTGGATCGCGTGGACAAGAAGGGATTGGTTACACCCGTGCAAAGGTGGCTCACCGGGCCGCTAAAACCGTGGGTCGAAGAGTTGCTGGGAGATAACATCGATAGATATTCGCGAGGCCCCCTCGGAGTTTTCGACCGGAGTCTGTACCACGCCGTCAGCCTGGCAATATGGGATAAGGTGAGGCGCGACCCGATGAAACCGCCGGGGCGGGTTGAATGATTCGGCGGTTCATATCCAAATACTGGCCTTTATTGTTGATTGCTGCTGCGGTGGTTTTTTTTCTACGCGAGCCGCTTATTTTTGGAAAAAGCTTTTGCATTGTAGAAGTTGCCAAATACACCCCCTGGAAAGCTTACCGCGTAAAACCGCGCGAAAGGGCGAACAACGCCTGTAACGACCAGCTCTTCGCTCATTACCCGAGAAAGGTTATCTACCACCAATCGGTGAGATCGGGCGATTTGCCCCAATGGTCTTCGAAAATGATGGGTGGCTACCCGATTGCGGCCGATCCCCACTTCGCCTGGTACGATCCATTCAGCCTGATCTTTGCGATTTTTTCAGTTGATACCGCACTCAAGTTTTTTGGGTTCCTGCAATGGCTTCTAGGGGGACTGTTTGCATACCTGTTTTTACGCGAAATCGGTCTTGGCCGCATGGCGGGTGTGGTGGGAGGAGTGGCGTTTGCCGCCCAACCCTTTTTTATCACCCATCTTGCCATGACCACGAATCCGCAATCCGCGATGTGGCTTCCTTACCTGTTGTGGATATTCGAGCGAATGATGAAGTCGCCCGGCCCCGGCCGATATATTCCGGCGATGGCGCTGGGTGCGGCCCTTTCTATTTTGGGCGGTTTCCCCCCGGCATTCATCCTGGTGCTTGCCGGCTTTTTATTTTACGGGATATGCCGGATTATTTTCCGGTCGGACGACGCCGAAGCGGCTGTGGGACGCCGTGCAACGGCGATAGCGCTGGTCGCTTCCGTAATCATCGGCGCTATGTTGAGCGGGCCGCAGCTTCTTCCGACATACGGAGTGAGCAAATTCTCGGAAAGAAAGTCCATTCCTTACGAGCAACACAAGAAAGTCTCGCTGCCGGTTGAATTCCTGGTCACGCTTGCCGATCCGTACATTCTGGGCAGACCGACCAGGGAGGGATGGAAGGGTTTCGCCGAGCGGATACGGCCCGGGGCGGGAGAATGGGTTTCACCGACAAGTTTTCACGAAAACAGCCACTATGTAGGCTGGGCGGTGTTATTGCTTGCCGTTTGGGCCCTTCGATTCGGATGGAAGGAGCGAAGGGTAAAAATAATGGCCGCTACGGCGGCGCTGGCTATACTGACTTTATACGGAAGTCCGACCCTGCGACTTGCATATCACCTGGTTCCCGGTTTCAGTTCCGCCCGCCCGGATCGGATCATTTTCATCTGGGGAAGCTTTCTGGCGTTTCTGGCCGGGGTGGGATTCAACGAATTGCTGAATGTTGAAGCGGCCGAGCGGAGGCGATTTGCAGTAAAACTTTTCCTGGTCGTTCTCGCTATATCGGTCATCCTGGCGGTGGCGAGTTTTACCGTAAGGTTTTCTCCCGATTGGATAAAGGCGCACGTACCTTATTCAAGAGTTGAAACCGGAAGGCTCGCCGCGTGGAAATACATGATTGCTTTTGCCGTCACATATGCACCCACATGGACGGCGGACGCGCTGTTTTCAAGCATTATCGCCGCACTATCGGCCCTGTTAATATTGGCCGCCACATGGCGTCATCGCATCGCTTTGGTTTTGTTTCTGGTATTGATTGTGGATGCCGACCTCATGGCCGGCCGATACCTTACGTTCCAGCCACGCTGCTATCCCCGGCAACATCCCGCAGCTATCGAGTATCTTATAAATTACGGATGGGACAGGAGAGTGGCGCGTTTTGGAAAGCAATTGAGAATATTCCCACCAAACTCGCCCCTGATATGGGGACTATCGGACGCACAGGGGCGGCAGGCATTGACGCTGCGGCACTGGGGACGCTATTTCGACGGCATCGAGCGAGGCACGTTCCGGCGCCGAAAAAAAGTGGACTCGTTCAAAAATCCGCAATCCCTCGCATCTCCTTTGATAAGCGCGGCGGGGATAAAGTATCTGCTCTCGGACGTTCCGAATCCTTTCCCACCTTCCGTAAAGGATCAATGGAAGTTGGTGCATGCCGGTGATCTGTTTATTTATGAAAACCTCCGAGTATTCCCCGAAGCGTGGGTGGCGACTGAGGCGGAAACTGCCGCCGATGAACAAGAAGCCGCAAGGCTTATCGTGAAACCCGGATTCGATCCGGCGGTCGACGTGGTTATCGAGGGGCCTGTGAAGACATCAATAAAAGGCGCAGGCGGTAGTGCCGAAGTGATAAGACATTCTCCCGAGATGGTCGAGGTTAAATTGAGCGAATCTTCGAGCGGGTGGCTTGTACTTGCCGATACATGGTATCCTGTCTGGAGGGTAGAAGTGGACGGAAAACCTCGAAAGTTGTGGAAAGCCGACCTGGCATTCATGGCCGTACGGGTAGAGGATGGAGATAGGACCGTAGTTTTCAGATACCGTGATATAGCAGTGCCGATAGGTCGGTTGATTGCCGCAATTGGCGCAGTAGGATGTTTACTGATATGGATGGTGAGCCGGAAAAGAGCGGAAAAAACCGCGTCGTAGTTATCGGGCTTGACGGCGGCACTTTTTCCCTGCTGGACCCTCTTATGGAAGAGGGACACATGCCGAACCTCAAGAAACTTATCGAGTCCGGCGTCAGGGGAGATTTGCAAACCGTAATACCTCCCATTACGCCCGCCGCATGGTCTACTTTTATGACCGGGAAGAATCCGGGCAAACATGGCGTGCTCGAATTCCTGGTAAAAGACGGGGAAGGTGGCGAATCGCCGGTTAACTCGAATATAAGGTGCGGAAGAACAATATGGCGCCTGGTAAGCGAAAACGGCGAAAAAGCGGTGGTACTGTCGGTACCGACCACTTATCCGCCCGAGCATATCAACGGCTTTATGATAAGCTGCTTTATGACGCCCAAGGGCAAAAGTGATTATGGTTATCCACCGGAGTTGCTCGAGGAGGTCGAGGCGAAGTTCGGGCCGTATAGGCTTTCCACAGAGGAGGTTTATGCGCGAGGAAAAGTCGGAGATGTGCTTGACGACTCGGATGAAGACGTGCGTTATAAATTCGAGGTGGCCCGTTATTTGCTGGACAGGGTTGACTGGAAACTTTTTGTTTTGCATATCTTCGGTACGGACAGGCTTCAGCACGAACTCTGGCATCTCATCGACCCGAAGCATCCGCTGCATAAGCCTAAGGAATCGCGCCTTTATGCCGACCGGTTCTATCAATTTTATGAGAAACTCGATACGCAGCTTGGACTTTTTGTTGAAAAACTCCGCCCGACGGACACGCTTTTTATAATGTCGGATCATGGTTTCGGGCCGGTTTATCGCTTCATGAATTTCAACGTGTGGCTTATGGAGCGGGGCTATCTGAAGCTGCGCCGGGGCCCGTGGGCGTTTATCAAGAGAATTTTATTTAGGCTCGGCGTGACGCCGAAAAACGCATATAGGCTTTTAATGTGGCTCGGAAAGGCGAAAATTCGACAGACAATCGGCGTAACCAACCGGAAAGGGTTTTTCGATATTGCCGGCAGAATAGTGCTTTCGATGCGCGATGTGGACTGGTCTCGAACAAAGGCTTACTCGAAAGGCTATTACGGGCAGATATTTATTAACCTCAAGGGCCGCGAGCCGTTCGGAACCGTCGAGCCCGAAGATTATGAATCCGTTCGGGAAAAAATAGTCCGGGATCTGGAAGCGATAACCGATCCCGAAACGGGCAAAAAGATAATCGGCCCGATTTATAAGCCGAATGATCTCTACGTCGGGCCTTTTATCAAGAACGCTCCGGATATCAGCTTCATCCCGAAGGATATGACTTACAAGGCCATCGGTACCACCGACTTCACATCGAACCGTTTCCTCGAACCCGTCTATGCCAATTCCGGCGACCACCGACTTAACGGCATTTTCATAGCCAGGGGGCCGGGGATTAAAGAGGGAGGAACCTTAGACGGAGCCCGGATAGCTCAGGTGGCGCCGACTATCTTGCATATGCTCGGAATGCCGGTGCCGGATGATATGGATGGACAAGTGTTAGGGGACATTTATAAGCCCGAGTTTCTTCGGGATCATCCTGTGGAATTTTACCCCGCGCCTCCAGACGATCCGCCCGGACCATCGGGCTACACGGAAGAGGAGAAAGAGAATATCAGAAAAAAGCTCGAGGATCTGGGGTACTTATAGCTTTCTGTGTGCACCGGGCCCGGTGAAACTTATCATGCGCCAGCTCGTCTAATAACTTAAAAGTTTTCCAAATGACTGAAGAAGCGAAAAGCAGCCGGGTGGAAGTCGCAACGAGATACTTCTTCCCGGTAATTTTATTTCTCATCGCCTGTTGCTATTTCGGCATTTATGCATTGTACGGAGTCAACCTGCTGGATGAGGGGTATCTGCTTAACCCGGCGCTGAGGGTGTTGCGAGGCGAATTGCCGGGGAAGGATTTTTATCATTTCTATCCCCCCGGTCGTTTTTATTTATTGTCAGTTCTTATGAGCGTTTTCGGCGTCGGGATATCGGTCGAGAGGTGGACATTCGTCATACTGCGGTCTTTCGAGGCCGTTTTATCATGGAAGCTGCTGGCCCGGTACTCGACCCGCCGGTGGGGGTTGATAGCTTACGTGGGAATTCTTCTGGTACCCGGTCCCGCCCATAAAGTTTTTTTCGGCCTGAGTGTGCTTTTGATTTTGAATGCACTTGCGTGGTGCGTCGAGCGCCCAGGCATGCGGAAATATTTCATTTACGGAGCTTTAATCGGTTTTATAGCCTTATTGCGCCACGATGTCGCCGCATTCGGGGTGTTGATAGGGATAATAGCTATCGCGGCATCTGCGGAAAAGCCGGTAAGGGAAAGAATGAAAACTATCGCCTTTATGGCGTTCGGCATATTGGTTTTGCTGATGTTCCCTGTGGCGGTTTGGCACATCCAGGGCTCGCTCGGAGATATTCTTCATCAGGCTATCGTAGCCGGACCAAAAGGAAATCGCGCCAACGCCATTCCTTTCCCCGCTCCGTGGGAAGGGTGGTCGGTAAGTCTGCACGATGGACTGAAAAGCGCTTGTTTCTGGGTGGGACCGGTCATCTATTCAATTTCTTTCATATATCTGTACCGCGATTATCGTCGCAGGGATTCTACTACTCATTCTCCGAATCGGGTTATGATGCTCGCGATTGCCGTCATGGGTGTACTTTGCCTTAATCAGGCGAGAATCCGGTCGGATTTGCCTCATCTGTACCAGGCGTTGACGCCTGTTTTTGTTGCGGTTGGGCTGTTGTGTTACCCTTTTTTCAAAGCCGGCGGGAAATTGCGCTGGATAGCATCGGCGCTTTTGCCGGTGGCGTTGCTCGCCATGCAAACCTTAGGTAGCAGCGATTTGTATCATGGGACGCCGAGCGTAATGATAGGACGGGATGTCCGGTTAAAAACAGGGCGGGGCGAATTGGCGCTTACCGGGCCGGAAGCGGATCAACTGGGGAGAATTTTGAAATTTATCGATAATCATACGGCTCGAGGCGATGCGATATTGGTCGTACCACAGGCGCCTCTTATATATTTCCTGTCGGATCGCAAAAACCCCACTCGCTTCGAGTTGCTTCGGCAGGGCAGGTGGACGACGGTCGAGAAAGAAAAGGCGGTTGTCGATGACATCCGGGCGGCGCTTCCGAAGGTCGTAATATACGAGGATCAATCTCATCTGCCCCCGGAGAAAAGGTTCGCGCGGTATGCGCCCCGGATCGAGACGTATTTAAAGAACAACTACTGCGAAGCGGATCGAGCGGTGTCCTTCAAGCTGATGCTACCGGTCGGGTCTGCGGAATGTCGCCATGCGACAGGTTTGTAGAGAGATTTTTCAGATGAGTGAAAATGCAGCAATTCGGGTAGAAAACGTTTCGAAGCAATACCGGCTCTACCCGACTCCGGCTTCGAGGTTGTTCGAAGCGGTTACCGGTCGAGCGAGGCACTCGATTTGCCAGGCGCTCGACGGGGTCAGTTTCGAGGTGTCCTGGGGGCAGACCATCGGGATAATCGGCCGCAACGGATCGGGCAAATCCACATTGTTGCACATTCTGGCGGGTATAATCGATCCGAGCGGCGGATCGTTCGAGGTGCGTGGCAAAGCCGTGCCCTTATTGGAACTGGGCGCGGGTTTCGTGCCGGCTTTAACCGGTATAGACAACATAATGCTTAACGGAAGGTTGCTCGGTCTGTCGAAGCGCGAGGTGTCGGACCGGGTGGAGGCGGTTTTGGATTTTGCCGAGTTGGGCGAGTTTGCATACCAGCCGGTAAGAACGTATTCGGCCGGCATGCAGCTAAGACTCGGATTCGCTATAGCGCAAAGCATCGAGCCGGACATATTGTTGGTGGACGAAGTTCTTTCGGTGGGAGACATTGCTTTTGCGAATAAATGTCTTGCCCGGATCAAGGAGTTTCGAGCGCGGGGCGCCACGGTGCTGCTCGTAACACACTCTCTAGCCGATGTCGGAGGATTATGCGACCGGGTTATACAACTTGCCGCCGGCAGAGTCGTCAGGGAAGGGCCGATGGAAGAAGTCGTCCGCGCTTATATGGATGATATACAATCGGGGCGGCAGGCGAGCGCCGGCGTGCCGCTGTGGCGTATGCCCACCCCACACAGCCGCAAAACAGGCGAAATTACCGTCGGTTCAGTGGATTTGCTTAGCTCCGGCGGCGAGCCGACCGATTTTGTCGCTACGGGTGAAGGAATGTGCGTGCGTATTTGTTTCAAGGTGCGCAAGCCGGTTAAAAACCCGATGTTCCGGTTGCAGGTTTTCCGCGCCGACGGCCTGTTCGTGCATGGCACAAACACTTACCGGCAAGGCATGGACATGGGCGTTATCGACGAAGACGGCTGTATCGAGGTGCGCTACGAAGAGGTGAATTTGCTCGAAGGGCATTATTTCGCCGGTGTCGGCATCTATCCTGACGAGTATGGGAAGGCCATGGCGGACAGCGCTTATGACCTCGTCGAGCCTGCATTGAGCTTTGAAGTGCGCAGCGGCAGGCCCGATGGAGCCGGTGTGACGGCAATGGCGCACAAATGGGAGTGGCCGGCGTGAAGCGCAACGTGGTATTGCTCGGTATTGACGGCGCCGATTGGGCGTTTCTGGACGATTGGATCGAATCGGGCGCCATGCCCAATATCGCCGCGCTGGTAAAAAACGGAGTACGCGCTCCGCTGGACTCCGTGATGCCTCTTAACAGCGCCGCCGCGTGGGTCTCGATTATCACGGGCCGGTCTCCCGGCGGGCACGGCATTTTCGGCTTTACGAGATGTGGGCAAGGCGGTTATGTCAGGCGGCCGGTTTCCACCGATGACATCGGCGCCGCAACGCTATGGGATGCGGTAAACGCGGCGGGAGAACCGTTGGGAGTCGTCAACTGCCCGATCACTTATCCGCCTCCCGAGCTTGATGGATTTGCGATAAGCGGCATTTTGGTGTCGCACAACGACCTCTGGGCGCACCCGCCGGAGCTCGAAGCCGAGTTGCGGGGTCTTTTCGGCCCTTACATGGTGGATGTCGCGTGGGCTTTGGTGGATGATGCCGGGCCCGGGGAACGGGAGAAATTCTTGGCCGATATGTACCTGATGGCGCGAAAACAGGAGGAAGTGGCGCTGAAATGCATGGCGACCAGGCCGTGGAGTGTACTCGCGGTTTTTTTTACGGGCACGGATCGAATAATGCATCGCTTATGGCATTACATCGACCGGCGTCATCCGTTGCACGACTCCGATGCGGCAAAAATTTTCGGAGACGAAATAAGAAAATATTATGTTTTAATAGACGATATTATCGGGAGAATACTCGAAAAAGCGGGAGATGCCTCCGTGATTGTAGCAAGCGACCACGGGTTCGGGGCGCTGTACCATAGGTTTTATCTGCGCCGATGGCTTGCCGAGAGGGATTATCTTGTGGAAGACGCCTCAATCGAGTCGGTCGAGACGGATGAGGCGCTTTGCGGTATAGACCTGTCGGCGAGCAAGACTTTTCCCGCTTCGTTGAGCGAATCCGGATTATGGATCAACCTGAAGGGCAGGCAGGCGCAGGGCATGGTGGATGCAAATGAATATGATGAATTGCGCGTCCGGATTATACGCGAACTCGAGGGGTTTGAGGCGGAGGACGGATCAAAGCCGGTTAAGCGCGCGGTGCGAAGGGAAGACGTGTTGGCGGGACCGTTTGTCGACGAGGCGCCGGACATATTGATTGAGCCGAACGACTTGTTCATCGTAGACGACGCTCCGTCGGAAGAGGTGATAAAACTTTCAATGCGCGAAACGGGAACACACAGACCGAGCGGAATCTTTATGGCTTCCGGGCCGGGATTTGAGCGCGGCGCAACGCTCTCTCGGTTGAACTCCGTGGACATTTTGCCGACCTTATTGGCTGCGGCGGGATTGCCGGTGCCCGAAGGGATCGAGGGGAGGGTGGTCGAAGAGGCGTTTGATGAGCCGCCCCGGGTCATTCATTCACCGCCTATATCTCCCCGCCGGCAAAGAAAAAAACCGGATTCGCTCGAAGAGGATAAAAAAAAGAAGAATTTGTTGAAAGGACTGGGATACCTGTGACAACTCCACCGGTAAGTATCGTAATACCTTCTTTTAACGGGAAGGAACTCCTTCAACGCTACCTCCCGGACGTCGCAGCGTCGCTCGAGGCTTACACCGGCGGCGGTGAAATCGTCGTCGTCGAGGACGGTGGAAATGACGGCACCCCCGAATGGCTTTCCGACCAATTCCCGAAAGTCAAGGTTGTGATCCATGACATCAACAAAGGTTTCGGAGCCGCCGCGAACAGCGGCGTCGAGGCGGCGGCCAACGATGCGGTGATATTGCTGAACAACGACATGTCTCCCAAAAAGGGTTTTATCGCGCCGCTTATCGAAAGGCTTCAAAGTTCGGACGACGTTTTCGCCGTCTGCTCGAAAAGCCTGGTGGCCGACGGTACGGACGAGGCGCCCACCTGCTTCGAGGATGACGACGGTATCCTGAAGCTCATACAGCCGGGGCTTGAAGTTTCGAGCGAGCCTTTCAGTTCAGCCGTTACGGTCGCCTATGCTCCGGGAGGCATGAGTGTTTTCAGGAGAGATATGTTTATTACACTAGGCGGTTTTGACGACCTTTACAGGCCGTTTTACTGGGAAGACGCCGACCTGTCATGGCGGGCATGGAAGCGCGGCTTCAAAGCGCTTTACGAGCCGCGAAGCGAAGTCGAGCATCTGTCGCACGGCACCATCGGAAAGCTCTACAAGAGAGATTGGTACGACTTGATAAACCACGCTCACCGGCACTTGTTTCACATGCGTCACCTCGAGGACCGTTTGCTGAAAAGGTACCTTCAAAGAGTCAACATGCTGGAGAGTGAAATAAACCTTTACGACCGTGGAGTGCTCAGGCGCGCGTTTTTCACGGCGGTTGCAAGGTTGGACGAAGTTATCGAACGACGTCGAGCGGATGAGACGCCCGCAAGGTCTACCGAAGAGATAATCGAGTTGTCGTCCAACCGCCCCGTCGAAAAGACATAGACAAGGGATTTAAATCCCTTGTCCAAGGAGGTATCGTCATGACATACCCGGGAGCGGCGATATTGGTGCTTTTTTTACTCGGCATGACAAGTGTCGGGTGGTACTGGCTTTTCAAGCGTTTCGAGCGGCGTATGAGCGAGCGATTCGACGATACCACCGAACGCACCAACGAAAACTTCCGCATACTGGAAATCGTTTTCGATAGAGTATATAACCTGCCGAACAAGGCCGATCAGACATTCGGGGAAGTTAAAAGAATTCAGGATATGGCCAAGGATCTGGACAAAAAGCTCGACCTGCTGCAAGGGCTGTTGCTCGTCATCAAGCAGGATCGCTTCCTCGAAGCCGCCGAGCGAGCCGGGCACTCATACCGCCGGGAAGGCCGATTAGACGAAAAAGAACTCACTCAACTGACCCAAATGCTAAAAGACATGCGCCTCGAAAACCTGTCGCGTTATTGATATTCCGCTGAGTTCGACACTCTTTTCCTATCGGGCATATTAAAAGCGGGGACACTTTGCCGTGTCCCCGCGCGGTTGTCAGCCATGTCCTTGAAAACGGGGACACGTAACGAGTACATGTCCCCGTTTTTATAGGTAGCTTACGGTATTTCGTGATGGAATCCCATATCAACGTCGCCGGTGTCAGCCGCGCCGGTGGTGCTGGTGGTTTTGTCGTCCATGTCGAGGTTGGCGGCAGTATCGCTACCGGCGTCCACGCACGGGCTGTCGTCCTGATCCAGGAAGAAATCGCCTACAAACAGCGGATCTGCATCGATATTGCCGGTGCCGGCATGACCGCCCATGATGTCGCTGTAGATGATGGTTGTAGCGGAATTACCCCAATCATAGATTTCATTATAACCCCGAAACGCATAGTCATCATAGAGTATACTGTCACTGATGCTTGGATAGGAGTAGTAGTAGTTGGCGAGTGCTCCGCCATAGTAGTAGGCGTAGTTATCGGTAAAGGTGCTGTTGCCGATTGTGGGATCTGACTCCCAATTGTAAATCGCGCCGCCGTAATAAAAAGTTTCGTTTTCGTAAAACAGGCTATTGCTGATCGTGGGGTCCGAGTAAACGTTGTACATCGCGCCGCCGGTATCCCAAGAATCGTTGTAGTAGAAAATGCTGTTGCTGATTACGGGGTCTGCGCCCCAGTTAGCTATGGCGCCGCCGTCACTATAGGCATAATTGTCGTCAAAAATGCTGTTGCTGATTATGGCGTCCGTGTATCCGTTGTAAATCGCGCCGCCGTCACTATAGACAGTATAGTTCTCTTCAAAAACGCTGTTGCCGATTATGGAGTATGCATTGTAATTGTATACCGCTCCGCCGGCGTCAAGGACAACATTGTTTTCAAAAACGCTGTCGTTGATTGAGGTGTATGCGTAGTAAGTGGCTATGGCGCCGCCATCACTATTGGCATAGTTGTATTCAAAAACGCTGTCGTTGATTGCGGCGTAGACATATGAATGGTTAGCTATGGCGCCGCCATCCCCATAAGAATCATTGTAGGTAAAATCACTATTGCTGACTGTCAGGTATGTGTAGTAGCTTGCTAACCCGCCGCCGCCGTAATAGGCATAGTTGTTGTCGAAGATGCTGTTGCTTATCGATAGGATCGCCGTATCGTTGGTCATCCCACCACCATAGTAGAAGGCGTAATTATCGTAGAAGAGGCAGTAGTTCACAGTAAGATCAAGTACATCGTAGTTTAACATTCCCCCGCCGATTTGGTCGGCAAAAACAGCTCCATAGGCATAGCCATACGCTACGGTGAATCCGTCCAGGCTGGCGTCGCTGGCGCCGAGGACGACATGATAGCTCTCATCCTCGCCGTCGAGTATGGATTCATCGGTAGTCAATACGCGCTCGGACAACAAACTCTCGGTACCGGCGAAACCACCGTAGATGTCCACGCCATCCTTCATAACAAGTACCGATTCCTCGGATGCGGCGCCTGCGGGTCTGGTATAAATTCCGTCCGCCACAAAGATCACGTCTTCATCCGTGGCGGCGTCCATGGCGTCCTGAATAGCGGTAAAAGCGTCAGCCCACGTCAAGCCGGTGCCCAGTCCCGTTGCGTCGGCATCGACGTACCAGTCGGCGCTTACTTCAGCGCCGCCCGTGCTGCCTTTGCATGCGCCAAAAGCGGCCATGACAACCGCAAGCGACAATACCGTTAAAAACTTCGCTACCTTTTTTTCCATTGAATATTCCTCCTTCTTAGATGTGGAAATTCCCCTTTTATACTCCTTTACTTCATAATGACAGAAAGTAGCACATTACCGGATATGATGTCAAGGCAATCGAGAGAAAAGAACTGCGATATTTAAGGAAGTTATCGACTAACAATTTATCGAAAGTCTCTATTGAGCGAAGAGTTTGTCGAGAAGCTCGTCCCAGTGGGTATCCCTGGCGAAGTTGAGGTCGTAGTAGGTATTTGACGGGTCGAATTCGTTTATTTGCTCAGTGCGCTGGCGGCGCTTGTTGGAAGGCAATAAAATAAGGATCCCATGCCGTCGCTTATCGCGCTTTCTTTTTCGTGACGCATTCACCGCTTGAGCAACTGCATTCTTTATCTTTTCGCACCGATCCTTTATTTCGGTATCGGACGATATTTCCGCAAGCCTTTCGGCCCAGTCGTAGAGATCGACATACCAGGGAGTAAGCGTATATTTTTGTGCTTTACGCTGAGCTTTCAGCGCGTGCGCGCGATGTTTCGGCATATCCGCAAGTAAATATACGGCGAGTTCATCCACTGCGTGCGCCACTTCGGGTATATGTCGGCAGTCTATCGAGAACTGTGTAGGCGACCACCGTCTCAGGCCGATTTCCCCTCGCGTCGAAGGAGATCGGGGATTGAGTGTGTATTGAAGCGGCATGAATTGGTTTATCAGACTACTAGGTGTGTGCAGCGGGTACGTTTTCACGAGCAGTTTTGCGACCTCCTCCGGCGGCATATCGGGATTGGCTCGCATTCGCTTGAGCGCGCGCGGGAACCTGACAGCCATATCGAAAAAGTCGATGGTGTCTTCATTACCGATCACGTAGGCGGAATAGGGCGCATATTCATATAGCGTTTCTATCATCGTACAAGCGCATGCCTCGAACCATTGCACGTCGATCCGCACTCCGGCTTTGCGCACTTGGGTCATTGCGCGGCGATACTCGGGCATGGTAAGTATGTCCATATCGCGAGCGCCCGGGCTGGATTCGTCAGTGTTGAAGCCTTCCCAGCCGTAATGATGCCCGAAACCGAGGAGGAAATGTTTCGACGGGAAGGCGTGATGCATCCAGATGAGGAATGTGGCCAGGGTGCGCGGGTCGCCGTAATTCACCTCCCTGGTCGAAGGGTCTATCACAAGGCCGGCATCATCGAGCGACTCATTCGTTCTTAAGTCCACCAGTTCCGAATCTCCCGGATCGAGGCCGTCGTAAAGCAGCACGAAAGGAACCTCCGCCGGAGCGGAACGCGCCACGCGGCGCAGCAGCTTGCGGCTCGCGCCCCATAAATCGCTCGGGAAAAGGCCGAATTGCGTGTTATCCCAACCGCCGTATATCGCAATGCTCCACGTAGGCCGCTCCGTTCCGGATAATGGGACTTCAACCAAGATAGTAAACACAGCAATGATTACGCAGGCAAAAAGCGGAACACGCTTCATCCTCGATTCCTCATGAATAAGACAATAAACCGGCTCGCCGCACGCACGCAACCGACTTGCACCGTAAATTGTTTTGGATGATCTTACCAACATAAGGTTATTTTTTTAATGCGTATAGAAAATTTCCAATACCGGCCCGATTTTTCCGCCGGATCGAGCCCGGGCGATGATGAGGTTTCGATAAAATGGTTCGGTACCGCCGCTTACCGGATCGAGCATCGCGGTGCGGTACTATGGATAGATCCTTTCGTCAGCCGGCAATCTTTTGTTAATCTGGGATTTAAGCGCCTTGAGCCGAAGCGTGCGGAAATAGATAAATATATAGATCGCGCGGACTATATAGTAATCGGCCATACTCATTACGACCATGCAGGGGATTTACCGTACATCGTGCCGAAAACGGGCGCGACGGCGTTCGGATCGGAGTCGCTCGGCGCTCTTTTCACGGCCTATGGGTTACCAAAGGAGCAGTTCCGAAAAGTTACCGGCGGCGATACGGTCGAAGCCGGGCCTTTTAAGATAAGTTTTGCAAAGAGCGCACACGGAAAATTATGGGGGCGCGTCCTCGCCGATTACGATATACGGCCTGACGCAAAGCCGCCTTTTAAAATGACCGATTTCGGATGCGGCCGGGTTTGGGCCGTAACCGTCGAAGTGGGCGGCTATCGCATATACCACCATGGCAGCGGGGCCATCGTCGAGGAAACGCTGGCCGGCACTCGAGCGGATATGGCGATAATCGGTATTTCCAGCCGCAAGAGTACTCCCCGGTTCGTCTACCGGGTTGTGAAGGAGCTACAACCCAAGGTGGTTATGCCTACGCATTACGACATGTTTTTCCGGCCGCTGCATAAGGGTATGCGGCTCATACCGGGGCTTGACTTCAAAAAGGTTGTTCGGGAAGTTATGGAAGCCGCGCCGGAGGCCGCGCTTGTGACGCTACCGCTTCTGGGCGAGTACCGAGTGAAATTGAAATGAAGAGGCGGACGGTATTGTTTATAGCCACCGGTGGAGGCTTCGGTTATTCTCCGGTGGTTTCGGGCACCGCCGGTTCGGCGGTCGCCGTACCATTGGCCTACGTTATAATGCACGCGCCGCCGGCGGTACAGGCTGCGATATTGATCGTGGGTTATTGTATTTTTACGTGGGCGGCGGGCGAGGCGGAAAAGATTTTCGGCAGAAAAGACGCGGGCGAAATAGTTTGCGACGAAATTATCGGCATGTGGGTGACTCTGTTCGCACTCCCGCCGGACAGCGCGCATCTGGCGCTCGGCTTTTTACTGTTCCGATTCTTCGATATAGTTAAACCGCCCCCGGCGAGGTTTATCGACCGGAAGGTCCACGGCGGACACGGCATTATGCTTGACGACGTGGCGGCTGCGCTATACGCGCATATTTGTTTAAGACTCTTATTGTAACCGGGAGCGGTTGGTAGCACTATTACCGGCGCCGTAAGGGCAATTCATGAATTGCCCCTACATACAATGAATAACCATGGCGGGGCGTAGAGGCGGACCTATGTGTCTGCCCGTAGACAAGGGGGGGCTTAAGCCCCTTGTCTTGGTCCACACGGAGAAATAACCGATGAAAATCGAACTGGTGGCCACGGGAGACGAGATAATTACGGGTTCCATAACCGACACGAACTCCGGCGAGATTGCGGCGCGGCTGACGGCCATGGGGCATGAGGTAGTTCGCATAATCGCTATAGGCGACGATCTCGCCGGCATAGTCGGGTTGCTCGAAGAGTGCGCAACTCGCGCAGACGCCGTGATATGCGCCGGTGGGTTGGGGCCGACATCGGACGACTTGACGACCGAAGCGGCGGCCCGCGCTGCGGGCGTCGAGCTTATGCTGTACGAAGATGCGTGGGAGGCGATAAAGGAGCGATTCGCCCGGGTCAACCTGCCGCTCGCGCCCACCAACAAGAAGCAAGCGATTCTGCCCGCCGGGAGCGATATATTGCCGAACCCCATCGGAACAGCTCCGGGCTACTTGTTGCATATCGAAGGCAAGCCGTTCTTTTTCGCGCCGGGCGTTCCGCGTGAACTTTTCTTGATGTTCAATGAGCAAATATTACCGATGCTTTCGAAACTCGATACATCGCCCATGGCGCATGCGTCACGCTCGTGGCGCACTTTCGGTTATACAGAGAGCGGGCTTGGCGATTTGCTGAAGGACGTCGCAGGCACGGACGATAATTTGCGACTCAGCTTTCGGGCGAGCTTTCCCGAAATTCGCGTGACCCTTACCGCCGGGGGAAAAAACAAAGCGGAAGCGCAAGCGATGCTCGATAAACCGGCCCGGCAAGTCGAGGATAAAATCGCGCAATGGACTTTCTCGCGCGACGGCAGTAGTTTACCCGAGGTGGTCGGCGATATGTTGCGCAAAAAGGGCCTCAAACTGGCGGTGGCCGAAAGTTGCACGGGAGGGCTTATCGGGCGCATGATAACGGACGTCGCAGGCAGCTCGGACTACTTTGCCGGAGGCGTCGTCGCTTACTTGAACAACCTCAAAATGAAGCTTCTGAATGTCCCCGAATCCATATTGCGCGAACATGGCGCGGTTAGTGAAGAATGCGCTGCGGCGATGGCCGAAGGAGTGCGCGCGGCGACGGGAGTGGATGTCGGACTGGCCGTCACGGGTATCGCCGGTCCGACGGGAGGCGCTCCCGAAAAGCCTGTCGGAACGGTTTATATCGCATGCTCGACCAAAACCGGGACGGAAGTTCGAGGCGGAGCATGGCCGCGTGGAGACCGCGAACAAATACGGCTGCTGAGCGCCTACGCTGCACTGGATATGGTGAGAAAAACAATATGAAACGCAAAGTTCTTAGTGCGAAGTTGTTGTTTTATACTTTGCGCTGAGAATGTAAATGTATCTGTGATGGGCATGGTGGCTACTGCCAAAACAAGCTGAGAAGAACACGATCCGAAAACATCGGTTGGACGACATATAATTAAAAGTTCAATGACCGGATAGGGGGGAAAATGAAACGAGCATCGAGGCCGCCGAAACAATAAAAAAAGACCCACACTGTATGATGACCGTCTTGAAATAGCCTGCAATTGCGATTATATTCGTCAAGTTCGCGTTGGGTGTCATAAAGCGAAATTGTTTTTTTGTGCAGTTGTTTTTAAGATTTATTCAATAATTACAGAGATATGCTGGTTAATATCGACATTAAAGGCAAAGGCTTAATCAAGAACAAGATCATGAGGGTTGAAGGTTCGGATATCACTCTCGAAGGGTTAGCGGGCGCATGGTTCTGGATAAAGAAAGAGGGATGCCTCAGAATAGGTAAAGTCGTATACCATACCGGTGATTATGATCCGGAAAAGGAAATATTATGCTCGATAGTGCCCGCTGAGGGCGAAAAGCTGAACAAGTTGTCGCCCCACGACAGTATTTCTCTCAATAATCTCCAGTTCGAGAGGTTCGATACGGGGGAAGAGATTGAAGAAGAGTTCGAGGAGAGGGAAAACCTTATAGATGAACGTGTCGAAGAAGGCTTGCAGGTGGAAGAGCAAAAGGCCGTTGCGCCCGATGCGGAGAAAAGCGCCCTTGAAGATGAAATAGAAAAGCTTGGACTGGAATTGAAATCGGTCAGGCGGGAATATGAGAATGCGGAGACAACATTTCAACAGGAACTCGATGAAGCAAAACAGAGGATAATAAAAGTCGCCGTAGAAAAAGATGAGCTCGAGAATGAAACGGCGGAACTGAAAAGGGAACTGGAACACAGCGAGAGAATGAAGGAGGCATATAAAAACAGGATAGAACAGGTCAAAATAAAGATGGAAGAAACACTGACCGAGTATAAACTGACGATGCATACTTATGAAAGCATTTTGAAGGAGAAAAGAGATACATTAACAAAAATTAACAGATGGATGTCGAAAGTGGCCGGTATGGATGAAAAGATCAATCCAAATGAAAAGGCCGCGAAAATCGAGAAACTTGTCCTGGAAAGATGGAATATCCTGGAGGAAAACAAAAAATTAAAGGTAAAGTTGAAACGGCGCGGCGCGGAGAGTGCGGAAAAAAAGCGGCCCCCTGAAAAGCAAAAGGCCACCGAAGATGCACAAAACAAGAAGATTGAAAGCGCCTTCAAATACGTTGTGGTTTCAATCCACATGGCATCAATGGCGGATCGGGACGGAACGTTGGATAAAATCGACACCGTGCTCAACAGGTTTCAGATTATAGACCCTGCGGAAGTGGACTTAACGGAGAAGGATATCCTCATAATAAAGGATTATTTCGATTTGAGAAGCCGCAAATATGCGCAAGCCGACATACAGGACATGATAACAATGGTGAATTTTTTCAAGGACGAGGTCGAGAAAATATTGGGACTGCCCGAATTCTCCGAACCGAGTAAAAGAGTGGGCTTCCGGCAGGAATTAAAGGAAGCCTACGATGAATACATGCCGGAATCCAAAAGATAAGCGTTCGACTTAATAAAAATTGTATGATTCGTAAATTTTTAACCGTCTATTTAAGTGTACTAGCCACCATTTAACCTGACATTTCCTGTATAATCTGGATGTTGGCCGAGTCGAGCGAGCCGATAGGGAGCTCAGGCGAGGCGAGGCCGACATCCCGCGACAAGCAAAGAGGAGGAAATGTCGAATGACCGATCAAGACAAAATCATCAAAAACAAATTGGGACTTCTTAAACTTGCGAAGAAGTTGGGCAGCGTCAGTGAAGCGTGCAAGGTCATGGGATACTCTCGCGACAGCTTTTACCGCTTCAAGCACTTGTACGATACCGGCGGTGAGGAAGCGTTGCGAGAGATCAGCAGGCGCAAGCCCATAGTTAAGAACCGCGTATCCGCCGAGGTGGAGGAAGCGGTGGTAAAAATGGCTTTTGACCTGCCCGCTTACGGCCAGCTTCGTGTGTCCAATGAACTCAAGAAGAGAGGCATTTTTGTCTCTCCTGCCGGTGTGCGCAGCATCTGGCTTCGCCATGACTTGGAAACATTTAAGAAGCGGCTCAAAGCTCTGGAAGCCAAAGTCGCCCAGGACGGCGTGGTGCTCACTGAGGCCCAGCTTGCGGCGCTGGAGCGGGCCAATCAAGAGAAGGAGGCCCACGGAGAGATCGAGACCGAGCATCCCGGTTATCTGGGCGCTCAGGACACGTTTTACGTGGGCACGATCAAGGGTGTTGGGCGCATCTACCAACAGACTTTCATCGACACT
>Ga0180432_10001388_pt1 | contig 38433 bp, 34 predicted proteins | sample SS_ome_10_FD_132414 | JGI IMG/M metagenome (GOLD analysis project Ga0180432, IMG submission 132414) | Hypersaline lake sediment archaeal communities from the Salton Sea, California, USA - SS_1_MS_2 metaG | ecosystem: Environmental > Aquatic > Non-marine Saline and Alkaline > Hypersaline >... | reverse complement strand
GATCCGGCGCTGCTTACTAGCCCGGCGACTTCATCGCCGGGCGGGCCTGCAAAGTGCGAACCGAGTTTCTTTGTGAAATGAACCATCTCAAATGCGGGAAGTTATAGATTTACAAACCCTTAGCAGACAACTGCCCTACCAACACTACGTCCGCTTCAACCACCAGGTGGCAGCCCAGATCAGCACGGCCGCCCCAATGACGTCCACAAGCAACGTCCCAGCGCTCAGCAACACGGGAATCCCCAGTCCAAGCCCGGGCAAGCCCGTGACTGAGTTGGACAGACTCGTATCGAACCACAGCAGCGTCCCCATGGTAGAGAACAGCGTCCGTCCCAGCCACAGGAACATGCGCGCCGCGATGGCCACAGCGTACGCGGCCGCGACGGCCACGCCCGAGGAACGGGCCACCGCCGAGGCAAACAGGCCAATCGCCGCGTGGAACGCAAGGTCGCCCCAGGGTCTGACCAATCCGATCAACGAACTCGCCGCCAGCAGCCCCATCCACGACCATTCTAGATTGAGTTCATGAGCTTCCAGAAGAGCCATTGGATCGGACACGGTTGTCAAGCCAGCTCCGGCCACCCAGACAAGCTGAAATGGAGCCAACAGGGCGAGCGTCAGCAGGCCTGGCCACAGCCGCAGAAGGCAGGCCCCCAGCTTCCCCAGCACGATGGAGCGCTCACTCAACAGCGTCACGCGCAACAGATCAAGCGTGCCCAGCTCTCGCTCGCGAGCAATCGCCGGGGCGGTGAGCGCCGGGGCCATCCACGGCAGGATGAAGGCCAGTAGCCAGGCCAGCACGTTCACGAGGCACACAGACGGCACACCGGCCACGAGAGCCGCCACCTGAGACCCCACGGGATCCAGGAGGTCCCAATCGCCTGGAAGCCCTCCTGCCAGCTCGCCCAAAGCCGCCACCAGGCCACAACCCAGCGCAGCTCCCAACAGCACCGGGTAAAACAGGAACAAGCGCCTTCCGGGCCACCAACGTTTGCGCCGGATCCGCTGCAGCTCCAGACGGACGATGGGATGACGCGGATTGCACGGATTGAAGCAATCCGCGCAATCCCTGAGAAACGACCGCCAACAGGCTCGCATCCCGGCGCCCACTGCCACCACCTATGAGACGATTCCCTTCGTCAACCGCATGAACACGTCCTCCAGGTCGCCGGTATCCTCGTGGAACATGAGCACCTGGAAGCCCGCCCCCGCCAGATCGGCCAACAGCCGGGCAAGCGCCTCGTCGTCCCCGGCGAAGTTGATCTGGAGATCGCCCTCGCCGTTGCCCACCACCGGTTCGACCGCCACCACGTCCGTGCGTCCCGCCAGCCACGCCTGCGCCTCCGCGATCCGCCCGACCAGTCCCACCCGGACCAGGCGCTGGGTCTGGATCCGCCGTCGCATCTCCTCCAGCGTGCCGGTCGCCACCAACTGCCCCGCCTCGACGATGCCGATGTGCGTGCACACCTCCTCAATCTCGGACAGGATATGAGAGGAGACGAAGATGGTCTTGCCCATGGACTGCAACTCGCGCAGAAGCTCGCGGATCTCAATCCGCGCCCGGGGGTCCAGACCCGAGGCGGGCTCGTCCAGGATCAGCACTTGCGGGTCGTGGGCCAGCGCCCGGCCCAGGCACAACCGCTGCTTCATCCCACGCGAGAGCGCATCCACGTAGTCCTCCCGCCGGTGGGACAGGTCCACCAACTCCAGCAGATCGTCGACCAGGCGACAACGCGTCTCGGCGTCTATCCCGTAGCAAGCAGCGAAGAAATCCAGATACTCCCAGACCTTCATGTCTCCGTAGACGCCGAAGAAATCCGGCATGTAGCCGATAGCCCGCCTCACGTCGCGCCGTTCTTTGACCACCGAGTGCCCTGCGACCCAGGCCTCCCCTGCCGTCGGGCGGAGCAGTGTCGCCAGGATACGCATGGTCGTGGTCTTGCCCGCGCCGTTGGGGCCGACGAAGCCAAACCCCGCGCCCGCCTCGACCGCGAGGTCGAGGCCAGCCACTGCTGTCAGCTTCCCATAGCACTTGGTCAATCCTTGCATCTCGATGATCGTCGCCATGATTCGCTACCCCTCGTCAATTGCAGTGATCAAGAAACCAGGTTTTTGTCGATACGGACGCTGCGTCCACAACATCGCATGAAAAACCTGGTTTCTCACTGCCGCCCCCGAATCGTGATCGTCAGGCTCTCAACGTCAGCAGACGATTCCTCGCTTGCCTCCAACCGCAGACGCACTTCGCCCGACGGGGAAACGTAGGCCCCGGGATTCGGCACTGAATGCTGTCCCCAAGCCACATCCAACTTCTGCCAAGAACGGGCCTGCCGGTTCCACAGCCAGACGATGGGCAAACCGGGCCCGTAGCCATAGCTGTGTCCCTGCATGTCCAAGACCAGTTCCTCCACCTGGCGCACCGCCAACCCTGGCCAGACGGTGAAACGGAACACGACCGCCGTCCCGGGTTCCAGGTGAACGTTCTCCTGCCAGGCGTCCAAGGGGCCGTCCGTCTCTTCGATCTGGCGCACGATGAGGCTGGGCGGAATGGTGATCGTCGCGCCCGTCTCCAGTCCGGCCACCGGCAAGGCATATACGTAGAGAGCCGTCTCGACAGTGGAGAAGGGCTGGCCAACCACGTCGACAGGGAGCGGTATGTCTCCCTCCGCCCAGCCCACCAGATACACACCCGACTCAATCGCACTCGGCTCCCCACGAGGGAAGAACGCATAAAGAAACTGATAGCGCTGATAAAGGGCCTGGTCGTCATAGTAGCTGCCTGGCCCCAGGATCCGCTCCGGCAGGCCTTCCATGGGTGGCAAACTGGGTCCGAGCACGGTGCTGACTGAGATGACCTGTCCTGGCTCCAGGTCGCCCAACCGTTCCTCGCGATCACCGACGAGAAGGATGGCCTCGCGCAACGCCATCCCGCCGGTTCGCAGCGTTCCCTGCAGCCGCAGGCCCGCTGCGGGGGACGCCAGGCGCAGGTCGGCCTCGACAGCGGGCACGTCCACATATCCCTCAGCCAGGAAAGGTTGAATATCCCCGATGTCCACACGCAGGCCCTCCACCGTTGAACCCTGCGTGTCCTCAACGACGCGCAATCGCCGCTCCGATGGCGCGGGGTAGTACTCACTGGAGACCTCGCGCACGCCCGCGCCGGCCGCGCGCACGTCGTAGTCCGTTCGCCGGGGCGAGAAGAGCCCTACGATCTGGCTCATGCGGCCAACCGCCATTCCAGATGCAGTGGGCAGAGCGCTGCCGCCCGATCCCTCCAAGAGAGAAGGGGCTCCGCCTCCCTCCCCGGGAGAGAGTGGGCTCGATGGCACGTACACGACCGCCAGTCGATGCACGATCACCTTGCTCCCTCGCACACGGAAGCCGGTGACGTAGGCCCAGGCAGTGAATCCCAGCACGACCAACGGAATCGTCAGCCAGGCCAACTCGCGCCGATCGAGCTTGCGCAAGATGAGGTAGTTGGTCGGGCCAACGAGCAGCGTGTAGACTAACATGAATGCCAGGAGATGCAGCGCGGGGGGAAGCTCCAGGCCAGATATGGCCTGTATGGCATCACTGGCACTGCCCCCATCCCGTACCACCAGCCGCTCATTCGTCCCGTGCCCTGCCTCGACGATGGATTCCCACATCAGGACGTTGTCGTTCCAACGGGCGAACGGGTGCAGGCCGGCGTCGAAAGCCAGGAAGTCCACCAGGCCCGCCCCGTAGGCACGGCGAGCCAGCAAGGGTAAGGGCGTGGTGACTACGCCGTCTCCCTGCTCGCCCCGCTGTTCGATCAGCACCTCACCGACCCGCAGAGTCGCCTCGGCCACGGCGTAGGGGCCATCGACGATCGGAAGTCCCAATCGTTCGCTCAACGCGTGCAGCGTATCCACCGAGCGCACACCGCCCACCGTGACCGGCAGCAGGTCGGCCACGCCGGCGGCCGTGCGGGCCGCACCGGTACCGCCACCCACGATCAGATGCCCCCCGTGGAACACCCACGTCTCAAGCGCCCGCCGCTGGTCCCCGCTAAGCGCGGCGGTGTCTACGTCGTTCAGCACCAAGGTATCAAGCCCCTCCCACCCCAGCGGGTTGAGGGGCAATGTCTCCAGCCCAAGGTGAGCGACCGCAGCCTTCCCCCCGGTCGGCGCGACGTCGCCCAAGAGGTTCATGCTTGAGGGGTTGCCACTGGCGATGCCGTAAATCCGGTCGCCCTCATCCAGCCAACTCACGTCGCTGCGCCAGGAAGACACCACGTCTCCATCGACGACCAGTTGCACCTCCAGCTTGGAGGACAGGCGCGAGCCGCCGACGGGAAGGTATAGGGAGTAGGCCTTGCGAGAGTGCGCTGGAAGAACGACCGGCCTGGCGTAGACGTGGGGATGGCTGCTGTCCCCCGTGTTGGGCACAACGGCACGCAATTCGCCTTGAAGGTCGGACTGCTCGTTCGAGAGCACGACGTACACCGGGCACCAGCATCCGCTGCGGCAGTAGCCGTCGAAGCCTACGGTGCCCCGCATCGTCAGGCCGGGTCCGTCCTCGCCCGTATGCAAGGGGGAGCGAAGCGGCACCGTCTGAGCACTCACCGGGCTGCGCACCCAGGCCAGCGTGATGACCACGACCACACCAAGTACGATCCACACAATTCGCTTCACGCACACACTCCTAACGACAGACCTAACGACAGATCACTGAGACCCTAAAGGTGCGGATTGTTCCAATCCGGCGGATTGTACCAATCCGTCGGATTGTTCCAATCCGTCGGAAAGCCTTTAGGGTCTGAAACCACGACTATTATAGCACATCCCAAATCAGGCTCAACCCCAATTGCCCGACGCGTGCCCACCGACTGCCCGACAAGGGCACGGAGGACCTTGCATTGCCCACCCTTCCCGGTATAATTGCGATGAGATGAGCACTGTAGCAGAAACCAGGTCTTTTGGCCCTATACTGCAGGAAAATACCTCACCGGCGTCACAAGATGTGCCCGAATCAACGATCCGATAGCGAAACCCCTGGTCTCCTGGTCTCCCATCCGGCGCTCGCTTCCGCGCTGGTCGCGCTGGCGCTCACCGGCTTGCTCTACGGGGACACGCTGGCGCTTCCGCTGTTCTCGGACGATCTGGTTCAGATTCCCTGGCTGAAGGCGATCTCCTGGAGAGAACTGTGGTCCAGCCCCAGCCCCTACGGCTATTATCGGCCTCTGTGGTACACGCTGTGGCGTCTGTGGGGCGCAATCACCGGTGGCCTACGCCCGCCGGGCCTCCACGCTCTCAACGTGATCGCTCACTTCGCCGCCTCGTGGTTGGTGGGCCAGTTGGCCGTGGCCTGGATGCGGCCGGGGTTGGCAGTGTCACGGGACTCCGGGGGACCTACGGGCCTTGCTACGAACCAAGAACGGGACTCCGGGGGACCTCTGGGCATCGCTACGAATCAGGAACGGCACTCCGGGGGACCTACGGGCCTTGCTACGAACCAAGAACGGGACTCCGGGGGACCTCTGGGCATCGCTACGAATCAGGAACGGCACTCCGGGGGACCTCCGGGCCTTGCTACGAACCAGGAACGGCACTCCAGCGGACCTACGGGCCTCACTACGAACGAGGAACGGCACTCCGGCGGACCTACGGGCCTCGCTACGAACCAGGAACGGCACTCCGGCGGACCTACGGGCCTTGCTACGAATCAGGAACGGCACTCCGGCGGACCTACGTGCCTCACTACGAACGAGGAACGGCACGCTGGCGGGCTCACTTCGAACGAGGGCGCGGAGGAAGGGGGCGACACAACCCAGGCGTATATCGTCGCTTGCCTGGCCAGCGCGCTGTTTGCCGCGTTCCCGTTCTCACGCCAGGCGGTCGCGTGGCCCGGCGCAGTGTACAACCCAGTGGTCAGCGCGCTGGCCGCCGGCGCGCTGCTGGCCTACGACCGGGGCCGCCGGGACAGAAATGCGGGCTGGATCGGCCTCGCACTCGCGTTTGCCGCGCTGGCCCCGTTCACGTACGAGGCGGGTCTGCTCGTCGGGCCGATGGTCATACTGGTCGAGGGCCTGGGCCGGCTCCAACGCCGCTGGCCGCGTCGCTCGTGGTGGCCGCTGGCGTTCGGCGGCCTCGTTCTGCTCACACTCGCCATCTGGCGCACCATGCGGGGCGCCGGAGTCACCGGCTTCGGGCTTAACCCCGCCGACCTGGTGCGGAACGCCAGCTACGTGGTGCAAGGCCTGGTTTATCCCACGGCCCCGCTCGCGCAACGCCTGACCGCGTGGTCTGGGCTCAACGCCCAACTCAGCCTCTGGCTGATCGCAGCACCAACGCTGGCCCTGCTCGTGGGGAGCGGGCTCAGGTGGCACGGACCTTGGCTCCGACCCCCTGGGGTCGGCTGCGTCCGCGGGTTGTTCCATCTGGCGCAATCCGGGCGCGGCATGTTCTGGCTCGGCGTGATCTGGCTCGGGCTTTTCGCCATGCCCCCGGTCGTCTCAATGGAGGCTGACTGGTTCGCGCTCGCCCCTCGCTTCCTGTACATGACCGCAGCCGGGAGCGCACTCATCTGGACAGCAGCCGCGAGCACCTGGATCGCGCGTGTGCGCGCTCCCCGGCGTGGGCCGGCGGCCGGGATACTTCTGGTCGCGCTGCTCGCCCCGGCGGTCGCGTTTGTGCGCGACGGAGTGGGCCTATACGCCATGGCCGGGGAGAGCATCTGGGATGCAGCGCAGGCCGCCAGGCGTGAACAGCCCGTGCTCCTGGTCAACCTGCCGATGCGCATCACGCCCCAAGAGCGCGTCTATCCCCTGGGCTTCGAAGGCGTCACGCCGCTGCCCATGCGCGTGAGCGCCGAGGGTCTCGTCGACGTCCACACCGGCATACCCGACGCTGCCGAGGCCGTGGCTTTCGGCATAGTCGCCGCGGAGGAGCCACTTGGATACACGGTCCGGCTCTTTGGCCCGTCTGCCGGCTGGGAGGAGCTGGCATCCGCTATCCGCCGAGCCCGCGCCGTCTACCTCGCCCAGTACGAACCCAATCGCATCTACCTGGCCGAGGCCGGCGGGCAGGTGCCCTCCGATCACCTCCCCTCCGGTGAACAAGCGTCCCCCAACGCGCCAAAGGCCCGCTTCGGGGATCTCGTGACGCTGTTGGACGCCACCTGCACCTGTGACGAGCGGGGACAGGTGCACCTGAGCACGTATTGGCAGGTCGAGGCCCCGGTGAAAACGGACGTGACTGTGTTCGCTCACCTGCTCGATTCAGATGACGCGCTGATCGCGCAGGCCGACGGCTATCCTCTGATGGGGATGCTGCCCTTCTGGCTGTGGGAACCCGGCGAAGCCGTGCGCGACGTGCGCCGTTTTGAACCGGTACCGGCGGGGGCGTACACGGTCAGGCTGGGGATGTGGGAACTGGCGACCGGGGAACACTGGCTCGCGGGGGGAACCCCCGACGGCACCGTGCGCTTGGCCGTACGGTGCCCCTGAGCCAGTGCTTCGTAACCTAGCTGTAACACCGCCGAAACACTCGCACTGGACCATACGTGGTATTGTATATCAGACTCACGGCTGGGCAGTTCGTTGTATGATGCCCAAGACGCCACGGGTCCTGGCCTCCAAGAGAGCATCACCCGGCCACCAGCGTTGAATGCGGCCAGGATGGCCGCGGTCCCATAGGAGCATATCTGCATGCAAACGAGGAGGAAGATGAATCGCCGCGAGTTCATGAAGTCCGCCGGTGCAGCCCTGACCTGGGCAGCACTGCCGCGCGTTCCCCAGGTTCTCCAGCCAGTTCACCTGCCTTTACAGCCTAGCGATCAGTCGCAACCCAAGGCACTACCGATTAGCCCACTGGGCCGTATCGCGACCTGGTGGCGCCATGCGGTGCGCAGCGAGCCGGCCGCGGGAGCGGAATGGGTAGCGTGGAAGTACCGTGACGAAGTCATACCACTGTACGGCGCGACCATCGGCGAGGCACCTTGGCCGAACAACCCAATCTGGTACCAGACAGACGAGGGGTTCATCCACAGTGGATACGTACAACTGGTCGAGAACAACCCCAGCTCCGAGGTCATCAACGAGGTTGCCGAGCCGGGCTTCTGGGCCGAGGTCTGCGTGCCCATCGCCGAGGCGCGATGGCGGCCCGACAGCGCGTACGTGGGGTACAAGCTGTACTACGGCACCGTGTATCGCGTGGTTGGCGCTACCGCAGATCCCAGTGGCAACTGGTGGTACCAGCTCAAGGAGGGCGTCACGTATGCCCCTGGCCCGTACGTGCCGGCCTGGTCCGTGCGCCGGATCCCACCTGAGGCGCTGGCGCCCATATCGCCCGGTCGTCCCGACAAGTGGATCCAGATCGAAATCGCTGCCCAGAGACTGACCTGCATCGAAGGAGAGACGGCGGTCTTCGCCACCAACATATCCTCGGGCGTGAGCGGCACGGCGACGCCGCGTGGAGAGCACCGCGTGCTGTACAAGCGCCATGCGCAGCGTATGGTCGGTGGAGAGGACGACAGCTACTACGATCTGCCGGGCATCGCCTTCCCCGTGTACTTCACCTGGTCAGCCGTCGCCATCCACGGCACCTATTGGCACAACGATTTCGTCAGGCCACATAGCCACGGCTGCGTGAACGTGACCAACAAGGCAGCGCGGTGGGTCTTTCGCTGGGTAGAACCGGTCGCCCCCTACGAGCAGTTCAGGGTGAACGCCACACCCGGTACAGGCACACGCGTCGTGGTCGTGTGATACTGGAAGTTGGAGGCTGGGGATGGGAAAAGATGCGTTCGACATTCTGATCCTGACCGGCCGGCCAGCGTCGGGTAAAAGCGAGATCATCGACTTCCTCATGCATGCTCCCTCCGACATCCGGCGCGCGTGCCGGGTCGCCGACATAGACGCCATAGATGACTTCCCCATGCTTTGGACGTGGTTCGAGGAGGACGATATCCTGAGCCAACAGATGGGACAGCCGAGGCTTCACACAGACGCGGATGGGTACTTCAAGCATCCGTATCTGTGGCACCTGTTGATCGAACGGCTCGGCCTGGAGTACGGCAAGCGACTGCGGGACAATCCGACCTACCACGATCACACCACGACGATCATCGAGTTCTCCCGAGGCAGCTCGCACGGCGGTTATACGGAGGCATTCCCGCATCTGTCAGATGACATACTCCGCCGCGCCGCTGTGGTGTACGTGCGCGTGCCATTCGAGGAATCACGGCGCAAGAACCGCCGCCGCTTCAATCCGGAGAAGCCGGACAGCATCCTGGAGCACAGCCTGTCCGACGAGAAGCTGATACGGGAATACCGCGACGACGACTGGGCCACGTTCAGTGCCGCCGACCCCAGGTTTCTCACCGTACGCTCGTTCCGCGTGCCATACGTCATCTTCGAGAACGAGGACGACGTGACTACCGACAAGCCTGAGCTCCTGAGAGCCCGGCTGGAGGCCAGGCTCGGGCGGCTGTGGGAGATACACAGCACCGCCAGGGCGGAACCCGTCGGCCCGGTCCGGCATCCCGCCTGCTCGACCCCACAGGTGCCGATTGTGCCAATCCGTCGAGACCTTTAGTATCTCTCCCGCTCAGTAGGGCCCGTCACGCCAGTCCGGTTCCCGCCTGCTGCGGCGCCCTGGCGTAGAAGCAGAGCATCACGCTTCCGTAAGTGCGCTGATCGAAAAGCACCAGGTGTGCCAGGGCCAACGGCTCGTATTCCCGTGGGTGAATCTGCGCGATGACCCAGCCATCGTCGGCCAGCCAGGCCTGGCTGGCGTCCAGCGCCTCAAGGGCCTTCGCCCACAAGCCGAGGTACTGCGGCGGCGCGACATAGACGTACTCAAAGGCCTCCGCAGGCTCCACGTGAGGCGCTCCCCCAGCGAGGAAATCGAATACGTCAGCCCGCAGCACACGCGCACCGGCCTCCAGGCGCGTGTGCGCCAGATTCGCGTGAATGACGCGCACCGCGCGTCCCGCCCGCTCCACGAACACGGCCTCGGTTGCGCCCCGGCTCAATGCCTCGATCCCGACCTGGCCCGTACCGGCGAAAAGGTCCAGGAAACGGCAGCCGATGACGTCGTTGCCGACGATACTGAACAGCGCAGACTTGGCCCGATCTGTGATCGGCCGCGTCCCTTTCCCCGGCACTGACTTCAAGCGATGCCCTTTGGCCTTGCCCGCGATGACGCGCACACTCCACCTCCTGGAAAGCCCTGCGGAAACATGCGCGACTATACAGGGAAGTGACGAAGTAGGCAAGTCTCATCCGTCTTCGCCGCCACAGCACGAGGCTTTGACTTCCACGCGGAACTGCAATATACTGAGCTCAGCCAAGATGCTGGGGCGGGAACCCATCCATGGGGAGAGACGAGAGGCCGGGCGCGCAAACCGCGTCCCCACCACAGATCGACGTGCCTTCCGGGGCGCAGAAGTCGCGCCCCGACTGTGAACCGGGCACAGCCGCGACGCTCGCGGACCGTCTGGGCATGCCCAGCGACGCACTCGTCCGGCTGGCCGACGAGCACACGATGGCCGTCCAGGCGTGGCTGTCTACGCGTGCACGGCACGCCGCCCGTTTCGACGGCCTGGGCGTGACGGCTGGCTCCAGCGGTTACATGGTCACGCTCCTGAACCTGGCACTGGGCGCCAATTACCCACCGGGGACGAGTGACGCGTTCATCAGCAGCGAAATCGAGGCAGTCAAGGCGTTCTTCGCCGACCGGGGCGTGCCCTGGTACTGGTGGCTCGGCCCGCGCCCGCACCCTCCCGATATGGGCAAGCGGTTGGAGCGGCATGGCCTGGCGTTCGACCGCTCATCGTTGCCGGCCCTGGTCGCCCCCCTGCCAGCCCGATGCCCGCCACTCAACCCGCGTGCCCAGGTGTGGCAGGCGGCCAGCCGGACAGACCTGGCAGCGGCCAGCGCCATTCGCCGGATCGCCTTCCGGTTCCCGGAGGGCACAGCGTTGGATTACTTCGAGGCTATGGCGGAGGACTGGCTGCGCGGCAGTCCCGCGCGGCTCTATCTGGCGCGCCTTCCCGGTGGCCCCCCGGCAGCCATCGGCGCGCTCATCCTGGGGGCGGGGGTTCCCGGCGTGTACGTGATGGCCACACTGCCGCAGTGGGGACGCCGTGGGCTGGGAAAGGCGATCCTGGCCCGCGTCCTATCGGATGCAGCGGCGGACGGGCACACCTCGATCGTGCTCACGGCCTCCAGATTCGGCTATCCCCTCTATCGCCAGTTTGGCTTCCAGCACGTGTTCGACTATCGGATTGCAGCAATCCGCGCGATCCACCGTCCCGCCAACGCGGACGAGCGCGCCCAAGCCCAGGGGTATATGCAGGACCGGAAACGCGACGCGGGAGGCGCGAAGCACGGCCCATGAGCGAACGCACGAATGAGGCATGGCTGCAGGCGCTGCAAGGCCCAGAGCGCGATCAGGCCCTGGCCGACCTGCGCGCACTCCTGGTGCGAGGTCTTCAGTACGCGGTGGCCAACCGCTACGGAGCGACGGAGGCCGACTTGCAGGACTTCGCCCAGGATGCGCTGGTGAACATCCTCGCCGGGCTGGATTCGTTCCGTGGCGAGAGCCGTTTCACCACCTGGGCTCACAAGATCGCCGTCCACGTGGCCCTCACCGAGTTGCGCCGCCGACGATGGCAGGACGTGTCCCTGCAGGACGTTCTTGGCGCGTACGAGGGGATCGACCTCTCGCCAGCCGTGCCGGCTAGCGCCACGTCCTCGCCGGAGCAGGAGGTGGCCCAGCGAATGGTGCTGCAGACGCTGGCGCGCCTCATCGCCGAGGAATTGACGGAGCGCCAGCGCCGGGCCGTGACGGCGGTGATGATGGGCCACATGCCCCTGGAAGAAGTCGCACGCCGCATGGGCACCAACCGCAACGCCCTCTACAAGCTGCTGCATGACGCCCGCCAACGGCTCAAGAGACGCATGATCGCCCAGGGGCTATCCGGCGAGGACGTCCTCGCCGCCTTCGAGCCGTGGCCGGGGTAAGAGCAGAACGGCCCGGCGCGTCTGAACCAACAGGGTATGATGATGAAGCCGAAACCCGAGCTGAAACCCGAATCGATCACACGTATGGTGCGCAACGTGCTTAGCGCCCGCCCCGATGAGATCGGGTGTGACGAATGCCTGGAGCAGTTGGACCGTTTCGTCGAGCTGACGCTGGCCGGGAAGGACGCCGGCGAGGCTATGCCCCTGGTCCAGGACCATCTGGAGCGTTGCGCCGACTGCCGCGAGGAATACGAGGCCCTGCTGACCGTGCTGCGAAGCCTCAACTGAAGCGACCGGTGATCCCGGCTGCCCCCGCATCGCTGCGGCAGCAGCGAAGCACGTCCCCCCCCACCCCATTTCTCGCCGTGACGGGTAAGACTCCCTGGACTCACGTCGTCTGAGTAGGTGAATACCCAATATCACGAATCTCAGGCGAGGTGAATATGTCAACTAAACTGAAGTGCAGAGACTGCACGGAACCCAAGTGCGCGGAGTGCGTGAGCACAACGCGCAGCCCCATCTCACGGCGACGCTTCCTGAGAGGGGCGATAGGTAGTGGCCTGGCGATGGTTGGCGTGGGGGCGCTGCTCTCGGCGTGCGCGCCGGCCGCGCCCGAAGAACGTGCAGAGTTGCCTGTCACACCCGTTGCGACGCCCCGTCAGGTGCCGACAGAGGAAGAGCCTCGCACAATGCCGGAGGCCCACGTGGGAGACGTGCCGGCGGGGACCGGCAGCGTGGACATCGCGGGTCTGGGCACGTTCTCCTTCGATGCACGAGCGGTCCAAACGCTCCGCCCGGACGTCTTCCAGCCGGGACACTTCTCCCTGTTCGACGTCCTGGCGCACCTGGGCGAGCAGGGCGAGATCAGGCTGGAGAGCCACTACGACGAGGGCATGGACACCCACGTCATCGACGCGATCGATGGGCAGAGCGGATGGTGGTATCAGGCCCACTACTCGCGCGGATGGTACGAGCAAAACGCCTTCCGCATGGACATGTACCCCTACAAGGACGACACCCAGTTCCGGTTGGGGATCGAGCACGAGCAACGTCTGGCGGACATCCACCGCACCTTCAGGGAGGAAATAGCCCGGCTGGCGGATCACGGCGAGACGGTTGTGATACCGGCGTTCGAGATTCAGGCCCCCGGCGTGAGCCACGTGTTCCACGACGTGGAAGTCATCGCCCACGACACCCGCAGCGACGTGCTGCAGCCCGGCGTCGTGACGGCCCTCGATGCAGTCCTCGGCCTGGCGGAGCAGGGGAAGCTGTCCAACGTTGGCCTGACCTGGTACGAGCGCATCGGCAGCGCCGATCCAGTGGACAGCTACTGGGTGGAGCGGATCGACGCAGCCCAGGCGTCCGGAGGGTGTGGGTTCGTCTACGAGACGGGGCCGAGGGACTTCGCCGGCTTCTCCGGGAGCCACATCCACATCCCGTCCGACGTGCGGGTCACCCGATCCCCAGAGTACGCGCTCTGGTTCTGGATATGCCTGTAACAGACGGTAGAGGCGATAACGATGCGAAAAGCGGATTGGAACTACTGGCTGGACCTGCTGATGGGGCTGATAGCCCTCATCCTGGCCGTATCGTCTTTTCTCCTGTGGGTGGTCCTCCCTCGGGGATACTTCCCCTCGCGCGCGCTCTGGGTAGGCATCCACAAATGGGTTGGACTGGCGCTCTCGATCGCAGTGATCATTCACCTGATACGCCACCGGCGGTGGCTGGTGCGCGCAACGCGGCAGCACATCGGCAGAAAAGGCGAGTGATATGCGGCAGACGTGCCCACTAGGCCTATCTGGTGTATAATCGGGCCGCAGCCCAATGACACACGATAGGAGGAATCCCCATGCCGCGCGACATCCCTGTGGGCAACGGTTCTCTGTTGGTCAATTTCGACCAGGCGTACCAGTTGCGTGATCTGTATTGGCCCCACGTAGGACAGGAAAACCACACCGAAGGCCACCCATGTCGCTTCGGCATCTGGGCAGATGGAAGCTTCAGTTGGGTAAGCGGCGACGGTTGGATGCGCACGCTGGGCTACGAGCACGACACGCTGGTCACACAAGTGACGCTGTATAACCCTGTGCTAAACATAAGGCTCGTCTGCCGCGACGCAGTTGACTTCCACGAGAACGCCTTCCTGCGCCAAATCACCGTCTACAGCTTCGCGGAGAACCCGCGGGAGGTGCGCCTGTTCTTCACCCACGACCTCCACATCAGCGGCCACGAGGTGGGCGACTCCGCCTACTACGAACCGGAGAGGCGAGCCGTCTTCCACTACAAGGGCCATCGCTGGTTCCTGGCCAACGCAGCTAAAGAGACCGAGGAGGGCTGGGACGTCGGCGTAGATCAATGGGCGGTCGGTGTCAAGGAAGCTCACGGTCTGGAGGGTACGTGGCGCGATGCAGAGGACGGCCAACTGTCGGGCAACGCGGTTGCCCAGGGGAGTGTGGACTCCAGCATCGCCCTGCACCTCAGCGTCCCTGGCCGTGGCGAGGCCACCGGCTGGTACTGGATCGCCGTTGGCCAGGACTTCCGCGAGGTCACACGCATCAACCGGACGATTCGCCAGAAAGGACCACGGAAGTTCCTCGACCGCACGCGCAACTACTGGCGACTTTGGGTGAAGAAGGAGGACGAGGACTTCGGCGACCTCCCCCACGCGATTTGCCACCTGTACCGGCGCAGCCTGCTCATCCTGCGCACGCAGATTGACAACGCAGGCGCGATCATCGCCGCCAACGATTTCGACATCGCCCACTACGGCAGGGACACCTACTCCTACATGTGGCCCCGCGATGGCGCGCTAGTGGCCGCGGCGCTCGTCGACGCAGGCTACTCGCAGGTCACGCGGCGTTTCTTCGACTTCTGCCACCGCGTGATCACGGACGAAGGGTATCTCCTGCACAAGTTCAACCCCGATGCTTCCCTGGCCAGCTCGTGGCACGGCTGGTACTACGAGGGGCGGAAACAGCTACCCGTGCAAGAGGACGAGACGGCGCTGGTGGTGTGGGCGCTGTGGACCCACTTCGAGCGCTTTCGCGACGTGGAGTTCATCAAGCCCCACTTTCGCGGCCTGATCATCCGCGCCGCCAACTGGATGGCCGACTACCGCGACGAGGAAACCGGGCTCCCACTCCCCTCGTGGGACCTGTGGGAAGAGCGCCGGGCCGTGCTGGCCTGGACGGTCAGCGCCACCTGGGCAGGTCTGCAAGCCGCTGCAAACTTCGCCGAGGCCTTCGGCGAGGACGAACTGGCAAAGACCTACCGCATCGCCGCCGACGAGGTCCAGGCCGGCGCAGAGAAGCATCTGTGGCAACCAGACCTCGGCCGCTTCGCGCGCATGGTCAACCGGCGGGACGACAACGGGTGGGAGGCGGACGCGACGGTGGACGCCTCGCTGTTCGGACTGTGGTACTTCGGCATGCTCCCTCCCAACGATCCTCGTGTGGTGGCGACCATGGAAGCCGTGCGCGACCGGCTGTGGGTCAAGACGGACGTGGGAGGTATCGCCCGCTACGAAAATGACAGCTACCGTCGGGTAGACCAGGACACGGCCCAAGTGCCCGGCAACCCATGGTTCATCTGTACGTTGTGGCTAGCCCAGTGGTACATCGCTACGGCGAAGAGCGCAGAAGACCTCGAACCGGCGCTGGACATACTGAACTGGGCCGCCACACACGCTCTGCCCAGCGGCGTCATGGCCGAGCAGATGAATCCGCATACCCATGCGCCGCTATCGGTCAGTCCGCTCACCTGGAGCCACGCCACACTGGTGACGGCCGTGCGCGAGTACGTGGCACGACAACAGCACGTGGATTGAGACCGAGGTGGCACAAACCGACGATTCAAGTACAATAGGCTCCTGAACGCAGACAGCGAGCGACGCAACTGCGGATAAGCACATCCGGCGGATGAGACCGCCCGTTCACGCATAGCCCCCACCGTGACCGCTGACCGGGACGAGACCCTCTCAGCAAGATGCGAAATGAAGGGTGAAGGCAAGCCAACCCAGCAACGCTTTGACGAGGCAGCGAGAACTCAGCAGCGGGTTGCCACGGACGCGGCGGACATTGATCGTGCGTCCGCGGACGTTGGTACCGACCGTCTGCGGTCGGCTGCGTCCGCGGACAGTGACCAAGCGTCCGCGCACATTGATCAAGCGTCCGTGCCAGTGTCCAATCCGGCAACCACGGAGGCAGAGCACAAGCGGGCACGCGAGACGTCGGGGGAAGGCAAATTGGACAGATTGGAACCAGCCGCGCGCTCCGGGTATAGTGTGCTCCGGACCCTGATAGATGCCCTGCCAGACTTGATCTACGTCAAAGACACGGAAAGCCGGTTCGTGCTTGCCAACGCGGCGGTGGCGCACAACCTGGGTCTGGAGAGCTCCGACGAGCTTGTAGGAAAAACCGACTCCGACTTCTACGCTGAGGATCTCGCAGCCCAGTATCGCGCAAGAGAACGGCAAGTCATCCAATCCGGTGAAGCGGTGGTCAACCTGGAGGAATACGGCGTAGATGGAGCGGGCGCACCGCAGTGGGGTCTGACCACCATGGTGCCGTGGCGAGATCGCCACGGGGACGTCGTCCAGTTGCTGTGCATCACGCGGGACATCACCGATCGCAAGCGCGCGGAAGACGCGCTGAAGAAGACTTGCGAGGACATCGAGAGACAGGTCGAGGAACGAACCACACAGTTGGAGCAAGAGATCGCCGACCGAGAGCGCGCAGAACAGCAGATCCAGTTGCTTGGGCAGATCGCGCAGCAGATGAAGGACGCCGTGATTCTGACGGACTCCGACGCTGAATCGCGTATCCGGTACGTCAACGATGCCTTCAGCACACTCTACGGATACAGGAAGGACGAGGTCCTTGGACAATCCTCCAAGTCCCTGTTCGCCGGGGATACTGAGGAGCTGAATCGCCTGTCGCAGGAGAGAAGAGATGGAATCGCTCGCCAGGGCGAGTGCAGGCTTGAGTACCAGGACCGCCGGAAAGATGGCAGCGCGTTCTGGGTGTCGAACACCCTCAGCGTCGTCTACCTGGGAGAGAGACGCTACGACCTGGGCATCATCCGCGACATCACCCAGCGCAAGCAAGCAGAGGAAAGGTTGTTGCGGCGCAACCGCGAACTGGCCCTGATTAACCAAGTGAGCCAGGAACTCACGGCGACACTCGACCAGCAGCGGGTGGCCGAGCACTCACTCAGGGCAGCCACGGAGATCATCGGTGCGGGTGGCGCTTCAATCTGGACGTGGGACGAGGAACGGGAAGGGTGGATGGTCTGCCGCTACGCCTTCAGCCAGGGCCAGGCTCGCTCTCCCATCAATACGCGTCTGCCCCCCGGCCAGGGTATTGCCGGCTGGGTGGCGCAAAGCGGAGAATCCAACATCGTCAACAGGCCGCGGGACGATCAGCGCTTCTTCCGTGATATTGACGAACAGATCGGGTTCCACACCTCCTCGCTGCTCGCGGTGCCGCTGAAGGTTCGGGACTCAGTTAGCGGCGTGCTGGAAGTGGTGAACAAGCTACACGGGGACTTCGACAGAGATGATCAGGTGATGGCCGAGACGCTGGCGGCGTCGGTCGCCGTCGCCATTGACAACGCCCGGCTTATCGAGGCGCTCCGCCAGCGTACAGTCCAACTGGAAGCACGAAACGAGGAACTGGCCGCCTTCGGCCACACCGCGGCCCACGATCTCAAGAATCCCTTGGCGCGCATCGTCGGCCTGGTTGAGGTATTGAAAGAGGATGAAGGCGACATATCCAGCGAAGAACTGCGCCGATACCTGCACCGGATATCGCAGACCGGGCGCAAGATGAGCAGCATCATCGACGACCTGCTGCTTCTGGCCGGGATACGCCAAATGGACGTGGAGGTGCAGGCGCTGGACACGGCGAGCATTGTGACCCAGGCACAGCAGCGACTGGCTGCAATGATCGAGGAATATCAGGCAGACATCATTCTGCCGGACACCTGGCCGGTTGCGATGGGCTACGCGCCGTGGGTCGAGGAGGTATGGACCAACTGCCTGAGCAACGCGATCAAGTACGGCGGGCAACCACCCCGCGTGGAACTGGACGCCCAGGTACAGCCGGACGGCATGGTGGCGTTCTGGATCCGGGACAACGGCCCCGGGATCCCGCGGGACGCCCAGGCCCGCCTGTTTGTCCCATTCACCCGGCTAGACCAGGTGCGGGCAGAGGGCCACGGGCTGGGACTGTCTATCGTCCGGCGCATCGTGGAGAAATTCGGCGGACAAGTCCGGGTGGAGAGCGAGTTGGGCCAGGGGAGCACCTTCATCTTCACGCTGCCCGGTATCCGGGAGAGCAACACGTAGAAGGCCATCCATTCAGAATCCAGGAAGGAACACAAGCAGCATCAGCGGATTGGTCTCATCCGCTGGCACAAAGAGGTGACCATGTTACTTGCCGGCGACATCGGTGGAACCAAAACCAACCTGGCGATGTTCTCTCCCGACGCAGGACCGCGTGCCCCGCTGGCGGAAGCGACGCTCCCAAGCGCTCGTTACCCCAGCCTGGAATCACTCGTGCGCGATTTCCTGGCGCAGGCTGAACTAGCCACCGATCTGCGTATACAGCGGGCCAGTTTCGGGGTGGCGGGCCCGGTGGTGAACGGTCGAGCCAAGATCACCAACCTGCCTTGGTCGATTGAAGAAACACACCTCGAGGCCACACTGAGCATACCCACTGTCCGGCTGCTTAACGACCTGGAAGCTATCGCCAACGCAGTGCCCCATGTGGAACCCTGCGATGTGCGCACGCTGAGCGCAGGGAAACCGGCCCCCAACGGGACTATCGCCATCGTCGCGCCAGGGACGGGGCTGGGAGAGGCGTTCCTCACGTGGGACAGTTCGCGCTATCGAGCCCACGCGTCCGAGGGAGGCCACGCCGGTTTTGCGCCTGGCGATCCGCTGCAGACCGCATTGCTGCGCTACCTTCAGAGCCGCTTCGATCACGTCAGTTGCGAGCGCGTCTGTTCTGGCCTGGGACTGCCCAACATCTACGCCTTCCTCAAAGAGAGTGGTCACGCAGAAGAACCCGCCTGGCTGGCCGAGAGACTGGAGGAGGCCGCGGATCCCACGCCGGTCATCGCCAAGGCCGCCCTGGACAGGGGCCGGCGGTGCGAGTTGTGTGTCTCCGCGCTAAACGTCTTCGTCTCAATCCTGGGGGCGGAGGCCGGGGACCTGGCCCTCAAAGTGCTGGCAACCGGCGGCGTCTATCTGGGCGGTGGCATCCCACCACGCATCCTGCCAGCGCTGGAGCAGCCACGGTTCCTGGAGGCCTTTCGGCGCAAGGGGCGATTCCGTGACCTGCTGACGCAAGTGCCGGTGCACGTGATTCTCAACCCCAAGGTCGCGCTGCTGGGCGCGGCTTGCTATGGGCTTGAGTTGTAGAACGAGCAACCACCAGGATCGCGCGTCTGGAGGTTCGCAGGCAAGGAGGGAACGTGCCGTTCCGCACCGTGGGAGCCCACCCAGTACCGGCGGTGACCGCCGAACAGATGCGCGAAGTCGATCTCATCGCAGTAGAAGGGTTCAGGCTGAGCATCCTTCAGATGATGAAGAAGTTGCAGGAAGGATAACTGCGCATGAAGATCGAGGGAAAGGTTGCCATCGTCACCGGAGGCGCGGTACGCTTGGGCAAAGCCCTGGCCCTGGCCCTGGCCGAACAGGGCGCGCGGCTGGCCATCCACTACGGCTCGTCCGCCGGCCCGGCCCAGGAGACCGTGGGACAGATCCGGGCTATGGGCGGCGACGCCCTGGCGATCCACGCCGACCTCAGCCGGCCAGGGCAGGTGGGAGCCATACTCAATAGCGCGGCGACCCATTTCGGCCAGGTAGATATCTTGGTCAACAGCGCAGCGATCTTCGAGCCGGGCAACTGGAACGACACCACCGAGGAGAACTGGGACAGGCACTTCGCCATCAATCTCAAGTCGCCCTTCTTCCTGAGCCAGGCATTCGCCAGCCACGTGGGCCGCGAACGGGCCGGGCACATCGTCAACATCGCCGATTGGCGCGGCGCGAGCCCCGGCACCGACCACGTCGCCTATACGCTGACCAAAGCAGCCCTGATCGCCATGACAAAGAGTCTGGCCCAGGCGTTGGCACCCAACATCCAGGTCAACGCGATCGCGCCGGGCCTTATTCTGCCCCCACCGGGCGAGGACCAGACGTATCTGAAGCGCCAGGCGCGCGAGATTCCCGCGCAGCGGGCTGGCTCGCCAGAAGAGATCGCCCAGGCCCTGATCTTCCTGGTGCGCTCCGATTTCGTGACAGGGGACCTGATCTTTGTGACCGGCGGCCAGCATCTGTAGCTCAAGGCAGGGGCGATGTCGCCTTGGCACCCTCACATAGGGAGAGGGAAATGACGGATGAGATCCAGATCAAAGATCTTCTGCTGAGGACCATCATTGGCATCAACGAGGAGGAACGACGGGCTCGTCAAGACGTGCTGATCAACATCGTCCTCCACGCCGATATGCGGCCAGCCGGCGCGTCCGATGCCATTGAGGACGCCGTCAACTACCGCACCATCACCAAGCGGGTCATCAGTCTAGTCGAGGGCTCGCAGTTCTACCTGGTGGAGAAACTGGCTGCCGAGATTGCCGCCATTTGCCTGGACGACACCCGCGTGGAGTTTGTCAGCGTGCGGGTGGAGAAGCCGGGCGCGCTGCGGTTCGCCCGATCCGTAGGGGTGGAGATCCGCCGCACGCGAGCCGACCTGGAGGAGCGGACCAACAACCATACGAGGGAAGCGAAGCGGCCCAATAGCCATACGAGGGAAGCGAAGCGGCTGCATCGCGCCTTCATCTCCCTCGGTTCCAACATAGATAGTGAACGGAACCTGCGCGAAGCCGTGCGGCGTTTGGCGTCACACTGTACGCTGGTCGCAGTCTCACCCGTCTACGAGACCACGCCGGTCGGCAAGACCGACCAATCCAACTTCTTGAACGCGGCTGCTCTGGTCGAGACCGACCTCACAGCCGCCGAACTGAAGACGCGTATCCTGCGAGTCATCGAGCAGGATTTGGGGCGAGTGCGCACCGAGGACAAGAACGCGCCGCGCACCATCGACCTGGACATCTCCCTGTTCGGCGATGAGGTTATCGAATTGGAAGGGCGACACATCCCCGATCCAGAAATCCTCAAGTATCCACACATTGCGGTACCCCTGGCCGATCTAGCGCCGGGACAGACGCATCCTGAAACCGGCCAGACGTTGCAGGGGATCGCCGCTTCGCTTCCCGTATATAGCAGTGAAGCCGACAATCTGCCAGCCGGTGCCCTGGTGCGCCGTGCCGACGTTGTTCTGTCATCCGAACCAGGTGACCAGATTGATCATCCACCAAGGAGAGAAAGATGAACAAGAAAATGGAGGTTCATCCCGCAGAATACGACGCCTTTCGGAACGAGATATTCGACGTACCGGCTCAGGCCTGCACAGGCGAAATCGAGTGCGCCGTGCGCGACATCCTGGAGACAATCGGTGAGGATCCGGAGCGCGAAGGGCTGGTGCGCACGCCCGAGCGCGTGGCGCGCATGTATCAGGAACTGACCGCCGGTTATCACGTGGATCCCGCTCACTTGATCAACGGTGCCGTCTTTGACGTCCACTACGATGAAATGGTGATCGTACGCGACATCGATTTCTACAGCTTATGTGAGCACCATATGCTGCCCTTCCTGGGTCAGGCTCACGTGGCGTACATCCCAGACGGTAGGGTCATCGGGTTGAGCAAGATTCCGCGCATCGTAGAGATGTTCGCCCGCCGTCTGCAACTGCAGGAGCGCCTGACGCAGCAGGTCGCCGAGTTCCTAGATGAAACGCTCCATCCGCTGGGCGTGGCCGTGGTGGCCGAGGGCCTACACATGTGCTCCGCTATGCGCGGCGTCAAGAAAGCCAACGCGCGCATGGTCACCAGCGCGATGTTGGGGACATTCAAGGAGAACTCGACCACGCGTAGCGAGTTCTTCGACCACATCGGGCGCAGACACCTCAGTTTCTAGAATCGCCTTTCTACGAGAGACACGGGAGAGAGACACCCATGACGAAACTGCAAGACATGGCTAAGCTAGGCCAGGCAATCTGGTTGGACTATATCCGTCGCTCGTTCATCAGCTCGGGCGACCTGCAAGCCCTGGTCGATGAAGGGCTGCGGGGCGTCACGTCCAACCCGACGATCTTCGAAAAAGCTATCGCCGGCAGCACCGACTACGACGAAGCACTGCAGGATCTGGTGGAGCAAGGCAAGACAACGCAGCAAGTCTACGAGGCCCTGACGCTGGAGGACATCCAGCTCACCGCCGACGTGCTACGTCCGGTATACGATCAGACCCGCGGCGTCGATGGCTACGTCAGCCTGGAGGTCAACCCATCGCTGGCCAACGACACGCAGGGCACGATCGTCGAAGCGCACCGCCTCTTCGCTGCCCTGGACCGCCCCAACGTGATGATCAAGGTGCCGGCCACGTCGGCCGGTATCCCGGCTATCGAGGCTCTGATCGGCGCAGGGATCAACGTCAACGCCACGTTGATCTTCTCGCTGGCCCAATACGAGGTCGTGGCCGAGGCGTACGTGGCCGGGCTGGAGAAGCTAGTAGCCGGCGGTCGAGATGTGTCCCGAGTCGCCTCAGTGGCCTCCTTCTTCGTCAGCCGGGTGGACGTCGCAGTAGATCGGGCATTGAAGGAGAGAGGCGGTTCCGAGCTACAGGGGAAGATCGCTATCGCCAGCTCGAAAGTGGCCTACGCGCGCTTCCGCAAGCTGTTCAGCGGTCCACGCTGGGACCAGTTGGCCGCACAGGGGGCCCGGGTGCAGCGCGTCCTGTGGGCCAGTACGAGCACCAAGAACCCATCGTACTCGGACACCCTGTACGTAGATAGCCTGATCGGGCCGGACACAGTCAACACCGTGCCACCTGCCACGCTCAACGCATTCCGCGATCACGGGACCGTCGCGCCCGCGCTGGAGGTTGGCCTGGCCCAGGCCCGCGCTCAACTGGATCGCCTGGCCGAGTTGGGCGTGGATCTGGAGGGCGTCACGCACAAGCTGCAGGACGAAGGCGTAGCCAAGTTCGCCAAGTCCTTTGAGTCCCTGATGACGACTATCGCCGAGAAACGAGAGCAACTGCTAGCCAACTGGCAACGCCAGACGGCCTCCCTCGGCTCCTACCAGGAACTCGTGGATGAGGCAGTGGCCGAAATGGAAGCAGATCGAGTGACGGCCCGCATATGGACCCACGACCACACCCTGTGGAAGCCGAAGCCCACGGAGATCTTCAACCGGCTGGGCTGGCTCCACATCGCCGGGGTCATGATCGAGAGCGTCCCTCAATTGAGGCAACTGGCCCAGTCCGTCCGCGCCGCGGGCTACACCTATGCATTGCATATGGGGATGGGCGGCTCCAGCCTGGCCCCGGAGGTCTTCCGCAAGACCTTCGGCGTCAAAGAAGGATACCTGGATCTGGCCGTGCTGGACAGCACCGACCCCGGAGCCGTGTTGGCCTTTGCTGAGCAACTCAATCCAGCCCGCACGCTCTTCACCGTCGCGACCAAGTCCGGGACGACGGCGGAGACACTCTCCTTCTTCAGGTTCTTCTACAATCGGGTGGCCGACGCAGTCGGTGCGGACCGGGCCGGGGAGCACTTCGTGGCCATCACCGACCCCAACACTCACCTAGCCAGCCTGGCCAAGCGCCATGGCTTCCGCGCCACCTTCCTCAACGAACCCAACATCGGAGGGCGTTACTCGGCTCTCTCCTATTTCGGCCTGGTTCCAGCAGCGCTGATCGGCGTGGACGTGCCCCTCTTGCTCAGCCGGGCGATGGCTGCAACCTGCGGCAGCGAGCCGTGCGTCACGATGCGCGAAAACCCGAGCGCCCGACTCGGGGCCATCCTGGGGGAACTGGCGAAAGCGGGGCGAGACAAGCTGACGTTACTCGTCTCGCCCGCCGTCTCAGGCTTCGGCGATTGGGTGGAGCAGCTCATCGCCGAGAGCACCGGTAAGGAGGGCAAGGGCATCGTGCCAGTGGTCAGGGAACCGCTGGGACCTCCCGAGGTCTATGGCGATGACCGCCTCTTCGTCCACATACGATTGGAGAGCGAGCAGACCGATGACACGGCCGTGTCCGTGCTGGAGGAAGCCGGACACCCCGTGGTGCGCCTCAAGCTAGCGGACCGCTACGACCTGGGTTGGCAGTTCTTCATTTGGGAGTTCGCCACGGCGGTGGCCGGGCACCGTCTGGACATCAACCCCTTCGATCAACCGAACGTCGAGGCAGCCAAGATGCTTGCCCGTCAGATGGTGGCGGAATACACAGAAACGGGCACCCTCCCCGCCGGCGAATCGGCCCCGCTCGCCAAGGAGGCATTGGACCAATTCCTGGATCAAGCCCAGCCGGGCGACTACGTCGCTCTACAAGCCTACGTCCACCCCACGCCTGAGACCAACGCGGCGCTGGCCGAACTGCGGCTGGGGCTGCGCAATCGACTGGGGCTGGCGACGACCGTCGGCTACGGACCACGTTTCCTGCACTCCACCGGTCAACTGCACAAAGGCGATGCCGGGAACGGGCTCTTCATCCAGTTCACAGCCGATGCGCTGCGCGACGCGCCCATCCCCGACGAGGCGGGGGCTCCAGAGTCATCCATCACCTTCGGCGTGCTCAAGATGGCCCAGGCGCAGGGTGACTATCAGGCGCTGCTGGACGCCGGGCGACGGGTGATTCGATTCCATCTGGGTGACGACGCGGTAGCGGGCTTGAAGGGACTCATCTAGCGCAGTCTTTGGGTGTCCAGCCCACCCTGCGCATCGACGAGGGCAGCCCCTTCGCGACCGACCAGGGCAACTTGATCCTGGACTGCGACTTCGGCCCCATCGACGACCCGGCTCGACTGGCCGCCTGGCTGAACGGACGCGCCGGCATCGTCGCGCACGGGCTTTTCCTGGGCCTGGCGACGGACGTGATCGTGGCCACTGCGGAGGAAATCCGGCACCTCACGCGAGAGTAGGAGGAACGCAATGGACTTGACTGAGCCCCTTGGCTTCCGTGATATCGTCATTGAGGCCTCTATCCTGGCTGCCGATTTCGCGCGCTTGGGCGAGCAGGCCCGTGAGGCCGAAGCCGCCGGCGTGGACGGTGTCCAGGTAGACGTGATGGACGGCCATTTCGTGCCGAACATCACCTTTGGCCCAGGCATCGTGCGGGCGCTGCGTCCCCACGTGAGCGGAATCCTGGACGCGGATTTGATGATCGCCGATCCAGAGCGGCACCTGGCAGCCTTCGCAGAGGCAGGCGCGGACCGGATAAGCGTGCACTGGGAAGCGTGCACGCACCCCCATCGCGCGCTGCGGTCCATCCGCGAACTGGGCGTCGATGTCGGATTGGCCATCGGTCCCGGCACGTCGCTGAGCGCCATAGAGGAACTACTCGATATCGTCGACCTGGTCCAGGTCATGACGGTGGACCCCGGCTGGGGCGGGCAACCGTTCCTCCACCGCCAGTTGGACAAGATCCACCGCCTGCGGCATGTCCTCGACCGGCGCGGGCTGGACATCCCCATCGGCGTAGACGGCGGGATCAACAGGACGACTGCACCCCTCGTGGTGGACGCCGGGGCCACGGTTCTGGTATCCGGATCGAGCATATTCAACGACAAGACACCGGTGGCGCAGAACGTGGCCGCGCTGCGTGCAAGTGTGCCCCGTACACCGGGCGCGACTGGGAGACAAGCACGTGCCTGAGGCAAGCGGGCATTCCGGATGTGGCCATCCTGGCCGCGATCCTGAGAGAAAAGCAGCATTCCTCCAGGTTCGCCTGTTGGGAGACTTCTATCTCACCTGCAACGGAGAACCGGTGACGGATGTAGACACCCCGCGGCCCCAGTCGCTGCTGGCCTATCTCCTGCTGCATCGGAATGCACCACAACCTCGCCATCACATCGCCTTCGTCCTATGGCCCGCCTCCACCGAGACCCAGGCGCTCACCAACCTGCGCAATCTCTTGCATCATCTGCGCCATGCCCTGCCCGAGGCTGATCGCTTCCTGCACGTCGACCGGCACACGCTACAGTGGCTCACCGATGCGCCGTTTGCGCTCGACGTGGCCGACTTCGACGGCGCTCTGATCCGCGCGGAGCAAGCCAGGGATCCAGGCACAACACACGAGGCACTGGAAGAAGCAGCCGCCTTATACCGGGGCGACCTGCTGCCCAGTTGCTACGACGACTGGATCGTTCCTGAGCGCGAGCGCCTGCGCCAGGCGTTTGCTGAAGCCCTTGCGCGGCTCATCGGGCTGCTGGAAGATCAGCGCGACTACCGCGCGGCGATCAGCTACGTCCGGCGGCTGCTGCGCCACGATCCGCTGCGTGAGACGACCTACCGCCGCCTGATGCAATTGCACGCCTTGATCAACGAGCGTGCCGAAGCCCTGCGCGCCTACCACAGATGTGCCACAGTCCTACAGCGCGAACTGGGGGTAGAGCCAAGCCGCGACACGCGCGAGATCTATGAGCGATTGCTGAAGGCGGACAAGCTGTCTGTGCCGCCTGTGCACAGACCTAGGCAGGCGGCCGCCGCCACAACGCTGGTGGGGCGGCATGGAGCGTGGACCCGGTTGCGAGACACCTGGCAGGCCGCGTCCGCCGGAGGTCCCCGGTTCGCCCTCGTGTCAGGCGAGGCAGGCATCGGCAAGACACGCCTGGCGGAGGAACTGATCCGGTGGGCCGACAAGCAAGGCATTGCGACAGCCACGGCGCGATGCTACGCGGCTGAGGGAGAACTGGCCTACGCCCCTATCGCCGCCTGGCTGCGCGCAAGCCCCCTCCACTCAATCGAGCCGGTATGGCGCAGCGAAGTCGCCCGCGTCGTGCCCGAGATCCTCGCCACGGAACCCGACCTCACCCCACCCGGCCCGCTGACCGAAGCGTGGCAGCGCCGGCGTTTCTTCGAGGCCCTGGCTCGTGCCGTCCTCGGCAGCGGCCAGCCGTTGTTGCTCCTGATCGACGGACTGCAGTGGTGCGACCGCGGGACGCTCGAATGGCTGCACTACCTGCTGCGCTTCGACCCACAGGCACGGCTGCTCATCGTCGGCACATACCGGCCGGAGGACGTCGGGGAGGATCATCCGCTGACATCGCTGGTGCACGCACTGTCCCGCGACGCACAGGCGACGGAGATCGAGTTAGCGCCACTGAGCCGGGCAGAGACAGCGATACTGACCGCGAGCATCTCTGGCCAAGAGCTCAACCCAGAGCTAACGGATTGCCTGTATCGGGAGACTGAGGGCAACCCGATGTTCGTGGAGGAGATGGTGCGGTCAGGGCTGCCCCTGGGAGACGACGAGACAGAAACCGTAGAATGGGTGCCATCCTGTCTACCCCGGCCGCTGCCGCCGAGAGTCCGGACCGCGATCGCCGCTCGACTGGAGCGGCTCTCTGCCCAGGCCCGCGAGATCCTGGAATTGGCCGCCACTATCGGTCGTGAGTTCACCTTCCGCACGCTCGCACGAGCGAGCAGCAGTAACGAGGACGCGCTGATTCGCGGCCTCGACGAACTGTGGCAGCGGGGAATCGTGCGCGAACAAGGCACAGAAACCTACGACTTCAGCCACGCCAAGCTGCGCGAGGTAGCCTATGCCCGCCTGAGTGAAGCCCGGCGCCGCTTGCTCCACCGCCGCGTGGCCGAGGCACTCGAAGCAGTGCGCGCTGGCGACCTGGACCGGGTGGCCGCCCAGGTGGCAGCGCACTACGAACACGCCGAGGAGATGGAACGGGCCGTCTCGTATTACCAGCGTGCGGCCGAGGTGGCGCAGCGGGTACATGCCGACGAGACAGCCGCTCGATTTCGTCAACGCGCGAAATCTATACAGGAGGCAAACACAGCGGGCAGATAACCTCTCTGCCGATGGCTTCAGCCACGCCCTGGGCCTCCGAGTTTCAAGAGAACTCGGAGGCCCTTTCACTTCCGGGAAACGCTCCATGAAACGATTCAGAAACGCTCCCCATGGTACACTTGTGCCAGAACGAGGGAGAACCCAAACAAGCAGGACTGAACCTATCAGTCCACGATTCATGGAAAGGAGAGCAAGTGGTGAACATCCGAGGCCTATTCAGCAACTCAGTCAAGCTCCACCAGAGCCATCTGGTCAAGGGGCAGTTTGGACCAGGCGGAGTCGTATTGGTCATTGGGCTGGCATTGAGCATCTTGCTGGCCCCTATTCTGCCGGCGGGCGGTTTGTCAGCCGCTGGTCCTATCGAGGACGAACCGTGCGCGCCATGCGCCGCCGCTACCGCCCGCTACGATGCCATGGCCGCTTACTACGGCGCACGGAACGAGGCTATGGCCGCCGACGCGGCCCGTTACAGCGCTTTGGTAACATATCACTGTGCGAGGGAGAAGGCCATCGTCGCAGCCGATGCAGCCCGATACAGCGCCATGGCAGACTACTACGCCGTAAAGGAAGAGATCAGTGTAGCGACAAGCGCTTCCCCGTACATCACCCTCGCTGCGTATAGCGATAGAAGAGACAGAAGCAATGAGGCCAGCATCGCAGCCAGTGCCGAACGGTACAAAGCAATGGTCGCCCATTACAGGCCAGGAGGGGTTAGCTGCCTGGCCCCGTGACAGGGTGTAACCCGCCCTGTAGGCATCATAGACAGAGGACCTTGGCAAAATGGACTATCAGGAACTGAACTTCTTGGATGCGATACGTATGGCTATGGAGGCCGAAGGGAAGGCTGTGGCGTTCTATGACGAAGCCGCGGCGAAGACGCACAATCCGCTGGGCAAGCGGCTTTTCGAGCAACTGGCCGAGTTTGAGCGCTATCACCACACCAAACTGGCGGACCTGGAAGCCTCCCTATGTGAAAACGGTGCCTGCATCATCTACGAGGGCAGAGAGCTGTCACTGCCCGTGCCTGATGAGGTGAGCAGAATCCAGGAGGCCGATAAGATGAGCGCGATGGGCATCATCACGCTGGCCATGGAGATCAAGCACAAAGCCGAAGAGAGATACAAGGCGCTCGCCGAGCAGACCACTGACGCGACGGGCCAAGATATGTTCAGGCGGCTCGCCGAGGAAGAGCACGCCAATCACCGCATCCTGCGGGACGCGTACTGGAGCCTGAACAACCGCGGCGTGTGGGCCTGGCCCGGCTAGGCCGCCATGCAATCCTGTCCTCCGTAGGGAACCGGCCCACTGCCCCGTGGGCCGGTTCCCCGTTGGTCCGACCTGATTTCTCGGCTCTTGTCAAGTTGATAGGTAGCGTGTAGAATCAGAATCGGCCAAGGGCAATCAGTCGAGCATTCCCTGTGTAACCCAATAGGATAGCACACCTTTCAGCGCTGACCGGTAGTGAGGGAGCCGTCAATCGGGCGAAGACGGATACACCGCAACTGCTGCCTATCACGCGCCAGACAGGGGCGAAGGAGAACAGCGGATGGACCACCGAGTCTCAGAGGCCGAGCCCGCCACGATCGTCGTCTTCGGCGCTTCCGGGGATCTGACACAGCGGAAGCTGGTGCCCGCGCTCCACAGCCTGGCGTGCACACAAGTGCTGTCTCCGACCACCCGGGTATTGGGCGTCGCGCGCTCTCCTCTCTCTGACCAGGCCTTCCGCGAGCGCCTCTATGAGGGCGTGCTGGCCTACGCACGGCTCAAGCCGCACCCGGGGATGTGCGAGCTTTGGGAGCGTTTTGCAGGGCGACACGCCTACCTCAGGGGAGGCTATGACGATCCAGAGACATACCGCCACCTGAAAGAGCGTCTGGCCCAGTTCGACGCGGAGCCGGGCACGAGCGGCAACGCCCTGTTCTACATGGCCACGCCCCCCACCCTGTACCCGATGATCGTCGAGCAGTTGGGCCTGGCCGGGCTGAACCGCAGCGGAGGAGAGGGGCACGCCAAGGGCTGGCGCCGCATCATCGTCGAGAAGCCCTTCGGACACGACCTGGAGAGCGCCCGTCAACTCAACGAACAGGTCCACGTCGCCTTCGGCGAGGACCAGATTTACCGCATCGACCACTACCTGGGCAAGGAAACCGTCCAGAACATCCTGACTTTCCGTTTTGCCAACGCGATCTTCGAGCCGCTGTGGAACCGCAACTACGTGGACCACGTGCAGATCACCGTGTCAGAAAGCGTCGGGGTGGGACACCGCGCCGGCTACTACGAAAAGGCCGGCGTGCTGCGGGATATGTTTCAGAACCACCTGCTACAACTGCTGACATTGACGGCGATGGAGCCGCCGGCAGTCTTCGAGGCCGACGCCCTACGGGATGAAAAGGTCAAGGTGCTGCGAACGATCCGCCCGGCGATTCGGGGCGTGCTTGCCCATTACCAGGGCTACCGCGAAACGCCAGGCGTAGCGCCTGACTCGCAGACGCCGACCTATGCCGCGCTTGAACTATCACTGGACAATTGGCGCTGGCGGGACGTGCCGTTCTATCTTCGTTCCGGCAAGCACCTGGCGGCCAAGAGCACGCAGATCGCCATCCAGTTCAGATGCGTGCCTCATCTCATGTTCCCGCAGTTGCCCGGGGAGGATATCACCCCCAACGTGTTGTCCCTCTGTATTCAGCCGGACGAGGGCATCCGCCTGCGCTTCGAGGCTAAGACGCCCGGTGCAGGCATGCGCACGCGATCGGTGGACATGGAATTCCACTATGCCGAGGATTTCGGCGCCAGCGCCTTGCCGGACGCGTACGAGCGCCTGTTATTGGACGCGATTCAGGGAGACGCCTCCCTCTTCGCCCGGGCGGACGAGATCGAGTTGGCGTGGGGACTGATCGATCGCGTTCTGGCCGCTTGGGCCCGGCCAGAGGCACCGGCTCTGGCCACCTACGAGCCCGGCAGTTGGGGGCCGGCTGAGGCAGATGACCTTCTGGGTGCAACTGGACGGAAGTGGTATCATGGTTGCAGCGCTGTCGGGGGCGACGGATGAGAGAATCGGAGGTCTACCCGGACGCTGCCAGTCTGGCGCAAGCGGCAGCCAAGCAGTTCACCGTCTTGGCTGCGCAGGCAATCGACGAGCGAGGATGCTTTTTCGTCGCGCTGGCTGGGGGTTCCACCCCTCGCGCCACCTACGCCCTGCTGGCGACCCGCACGTACGTCGCACGGGTGCATTGGCCGAAAGTCCACGTATTCTGGGGCGACGAGCGCTGCGTGCCGCCCGACCACCCCGACAGTAACTACAAGATGGCCCACGAGGCGCTGCTGGACAAGGCCAAGCTCCCACCCGGCAACGTGCACCGCATCCGTGGGGAGCTTCCTCCAGAACAGGCCACATTGGCCTACCGGGAGGAACTGGAGGCAGCCCTGGGGACTGGCGGACGGCTCGACCTGATCCTGTTGGGCATGGGGGCAGACGGCCACACAGCATCTCTGTTCCCCGGCAGCCCGGCAGTTGAGGAGCAGGAGCAAATGGTAGTCGCCGCTTACGTCGAGCGCTTGCACGCCTGGCGCGTCACACTGACGCTGCCGGCGATCAACGCCGCTCGCCACGTCGTGTTCCTCGTCAGTGGAGACACCAAGGCACCAGCGCTGGCCCGCGTCCGCGCTGGCGAATCGTTGCCTGCTGCGCTGGTGCGGCCGAGCCCCGGACAGCTGACGTGGATGGTGGATCAGGACGTGGCACGCTCTCTCAGCCAGGAGCGCGAGGGCTAACCTATGCAGGTCTCTGTCATCATCCCGGCGCTGAACGAGGCAGATAGCATCCAGCGGTGCACCGCTGCCGCCCGGCGCGAGCACCCGCCGGACGCGGTGGAGATCATCGTCGCAGATGGCGGTAGCACCGACGGCACGCCTGACCTGCTTCCTCCCGATGTGAGGTTGGTCCGGTCGCCGCGGGGACGGGGCGTACAGATGAACCGTGGGGCAGCAGCCAGCCACGGCGAGATTCTGGTCTTCTGTCATGCGGACACACTGTTGCCTGAGGGCTGGCGCGACGCGGCAATCGACGCGCTACGACGACCCGGCGTGAGCGGCGGCACCTTTCAGACGTTGATCCTGCCCGAGGAGGGAAGCCTGATCCTGTACGTCCGCAACCGCGTAGTACTCCCGACGAATTGGCGCATCATGTTTGGAGACCAAACGCACTTCATGTCCCGGGCCACGTTTGAGGCCGTAGGCGGCTATCAGGAAATCCTCCTGATGGAGGACGTGGAGATGTCGCGGGCACTGCACCGGGTTGGGAAACTGGTACGCATCCCCCTGCGGGTGATCACGTCGAGCCGCCGGTTCCTGGAGCGAGGCGCCCTGCGCCAGTCCCTGGCCAACGCCTGGTCTATGTTTCGCTACCTGTACCTGAACGCGACGGCTGAGGACATCGCACAGACCTACCGATCTAGCCGAGAACTCGCGCCATGAAGCGATACTTGATCGTGTACGCCAAGCGCCCCCTCGCGGGTTACGCAAAAACGCGGCTGGGGGCGACGATCGGCGCGGAGGAAGCCGCCGGTGTCTACGCACGGCTGCTCTACGCCTATCTGCTAAACCTGCTCCGCGCTGGCTTCAAGGAGACGCGCATCGAACTCTCCGTGGCCTCGCCCGCCGACGCACCGTTCTTCGCCAAGGCGTTCCCAGAGCTCACGGTGCGCCCTCAGGTGACAGGCGATCTAGGCCAGCGTATGGCGGCATCGTTCAAGCACGCGTTCGAGGCCGGAGCGGAGAACGTCGTCCTGACAGGCAGCGACATCCCCGGGTTGGACGCACAGCTCGTGCGCGCCGCCTTCGAAGCGCTGGTGGACTCGCCGTCTGTCGTCGGGCCAGCAAGCGACGGCGGCTACTACCTGATCGGCATGCGCGCCCCCGGTGCGAACCTGTTCCACGGAATCAAGTGGAGCAGCGGGCGGGTACTGGCACAGACAGAACAAGCGGCACGGGCACAGGGCCTCGCGCTGACGCGTCTCCCTGAACGGAGCGATCTAGACACAGCCGATGACTACCGGCGCTGGCAACCAGCGCCTCTCTGAGCCCCGACCAGATTGGGGGCTGAAGGAGGGAACACAACATGGAGCAACGGAAATGGCTCAATCTCCTGCTGGTCTTCCTCATCCTGAGCGCGATTGGCGCGACCGTGTGGAGCTACTTCACCCAGTGCGATGCATCCGCCTGTCCCACTGTCGCGGAGTTCATCGCTGAGTTCGGCATCTGGGCACCGGTCGTTTTCGGTATACTCTACATCGTCAGTTCCCCAGTACCCTTTCTCGCCCCAGTGCTGAGCGCGATAGGCGGCGCGCTCTTTGGACCGGTGCGCGGCACCGTCTACACCATCATCGTCGCGACCATCTCTGCCCTTGTGCCGTTCATGCTGGCCCGACGCCTGGGCCGCGAGTGGGTCGAGTCCAAGCTCAAGGGTAGGAGGCTGGATGAGATCTACCAACAGACGAGCGGCAGCCAGGGTTTCTGGTTTGTCCTGCTGATGCGGGCCATCCCGCTCCTGCCATGGGAGATGCAGAACTACGTCGCCGGATTGACCAAGATCCCGGTACCGCCGTTCATACTGGGTACGATGCTGGGCATCATCCCTGGCACGTTCTCGCTCGTGTACCTGGGGGCAGCCGTAGCGGACCCGACTCCTCTGGAATTGGGCATCGCCATCGGGCTCAAGGTCGCCACAGCGTTGGTGCCATTGGTGGCCATCGCCATCCGCAATCGCCGCAACCGGCGAAAGGAATCGGCGCAATGAAGTGGACGTGGGAAGGTCAGGCATTCGAGGACAGCCTGAGACGGCTCGCCGAGTTTGGTTTGGGCAACTGCATCGGGGCCAACGCCTGCATGGAAGCCTGTCCGGTCAACCGGCTGCACGTCAACCAGAACGAACTGGACTCGGTGATGGTCTCAGGCGTGTGGACGGAGCGGGTGCAGACTTTCGTCACCGAATGCATCCAATGCGGCGATTGCACGCTGGCCTGCCCGGCTGGCGTGCACCGCGATCACATGATGCTGATGCTCAAGGCCATGCTGCCAACCATCCCCAAATCGTGGCAGCGATACTACGCCATCAAAGGGCGACACGATCGCTCCTGGCTGATCTCACTCGTGGATGTGTTCACGCGCATCACCGCCGGCCCGTTGGGCAAGTACGTGGACAAGGCGTATCTGGAGCAGAAGCCGCTGCTGTTCTACTTCGGGTGTTACATTCTCTCGCCATCCGGCGCGCCTGCCGCCACGCTCAAGCTGGCCGACCGGTTGGGCCTCGACTACGAGGTGCTAGGGGGCGTGCGTTCCTGCTGTGGCTGGCCGCAGTATCTCAGCGGCCGGATGGGCTACGGGCAGCAGATGCTCCTCCACCTGGGCACCTTGATCGAGCAGGCCCAACCCGAGGTGATCGTCACCGGCTGTGCAGAATGCTACACGGCGCTGCTGCGGCTCAAGAAGAAGACCGGCGCGATGTGGACGCCGCTCACCACGCCGGAGTGGCTGCTGCAGCACGCCGACCGGCTCACCTGGCGGAGATTCGAGTATCCCATAGCCTATCACGACTCGTGCCACGTGAGCAAGAAGGTGGGAAAGCCCCAACCCGCTCGTGAACTCTTGACGGCCATAGCAGACCTGATCGAGATCGCCGAGACACCGCAGGAGTGCGTCTGCTGCGGCTACTACAACATACACGCCAACCACGCGTTGAACCACGCTCTGCATCAGGACAAACTGGCGCTGGTGAGAGAGAGAGGTGCCGGGGGAATGGCAGTGGAATGCGTCACCTGCTGGGAGTCCTTCGCAGAGAGCTTCGAACAGGCCGATGTGCCGCTCTGGGAATTGATGGTGGCGGCCGAGCAGGCGACGCGGCAGGAAGGAAGCTAGAATGGCTGGCGTCGAGTACCTGATCGTCGGCAACGGAGTGGCAGGCATCACTGCCGCCCAGGAGATCCGGCACGCGGACCCGGACGGCAGCATCCTTGTCGTCAGCGACGAGGGCACACCATACTATTATCGCGCCTCGCTCTCAGAGTGGATCTCCGGCAAGACGAGCGACGAGATGCTAGCAGGCCGGACGGCCGCGTTCTATGACCACATGCGCATCGAACAGAGGACGGGGCACGTGGCGCGGGTGGACCCAGAGACACGGCGCGCCTATCTCAGCGACGGCGGGTCAGTAGCGTATCGACGGCTGCTCATCGCCACCGGCGCGCGCGCAAACGTCCATCCGATCGCAGGGCTCGATCCAGAACACACTCTGGTCTACCGCAGCCTTGCGGATGCGCACACCATCAGGCAGCAGATGGGCCAATGTGGCCGAGCGCTGGTCGTTGGGGGCGGCATCCTGGGGTTGGAGCTTGTTGGCGCACTGCACACGATGAAAATCCGTCACATCGCCATCGTCCAGAGGTCAGCCCCGCTCGGGAAACCGCTGCTCGACCCTCAATCGGCAGCCTGGCTTCAACGGCGGATGCAGGCGGATGGGATTGACCTGTTCATCAACGATACAGTTGAACGCGTGGAGAACCAGACGGCATATCTCAAGAGCGGGCGATCCTGGGCCTTCGATGTGCTCGTGCAAGCAGTGGGCGTCACTCCCGTCTTCCCAGAGGTCTCAGGACTGGCGACAGGCAAGGGCATAGGCATTGACACTCACTGTCGCACGAATCTCACCGATGTGTATGCCGCCGGCGACTGTACCGAGACACGCGCCGGTCGCAGCGCGGGCAGCGAGTTGAGCCGGACCGAGCAATGGCGGACGACGCGCATCTGGCTAGACTGCACCACGCAGGGCAAAATCGCCGGGCGCAACATGGCCGGTCGCGACGACGCACTATCATCTCTACAAAGGCGCCATTCTGATGGCGCACCATCAGAGCAGCACCTTCGTGAGGATGATGCGACGCTACCGGTGCGCCCCTACTTCAATGCATCCATTATCTATACCGTGCTCTACGCCTACGTCGGCGAACCGCACGGCGAAACCGGAGAGGTGTTCGTCTGGAAGCAGGACGACGGCTATCGGAAGCTCCGCACGGTAGATGGCAGACTGGCCGGCGCGCTTCTGTTGGGTCAACAGCAAGGCAGCGCGGCGATCTTGAAGGCCATCGGGCGGCCGGTGGCTCAGTTCGACAGTGGCATCGTGCGCCCCGACTTTCCCTGGAACGAGCTGACAGGACGAGATTGGGACTATCTGTTCTACTAGCTACCCCACCAGGCAGATGCCGCATCCCTGAGTCAGACCCTGAGCTAGGTAAGGAGGAGAAGACGCATGCTAACTTACACGATTCCATTGGTCCCTGGCCCGACCCGGGTGCCCGAGTCGGTGCGCCGCGCCTACCTGACCGACTACGCCTCGTCCGATCTGGAACCCGAGTATTGCCAACTCTACGCCGACGTGCAGGCGCAGCTGCGCACGATCCTGAGCACAGGGAACCAGATCGCCATCATGACGGGTGAGGGAATGATCGCGCTGTGGGGGGCGCTCAAGAGCTGCATTCAGCCGGGCGAGCGTGTCCTGGCTGTGAGCACAGGCGTTTTCGGCCACGGCATCGGCGAGATGGCCGCTGCCATCGGGGCTGAGGTCCGGTGGGTCGAGTTCGGCTACGATGAAATCGCCGATCCGGCACAGGTCGAGAAGGCGATCCAGGAGTTCCAGCCCAAGATGGTCACCGCCGTCCACTGTGAAACCCCCTCGGGCACACTGAACCCGGCCGGCTCGATCGGCGAATTGGTGCACACGTACGGCGTGCCCCTGTACTACGTGGACGCTGTCGCCAGCGCCGGCGGTACACCCGTCCTTGCCGACGACTGGCACATTGACCTGTGTCTGATTGGAACCCAGAAGGCCCTATCCGCCTTCCCCGACCTCGCCGCAGTGGCAGTCAGCGAACGAGCGTGGGAGATCATCGCCCAGGTGAACTACCCGGGCTACGATGCCCTGCTTCCCTATCGCGAGGCCCTGCAGAAACGCTGGTTTCCCTACACCCCCGCGTGGGCCAGCCTGGCCGCACTCCACGAGGCTTGCCGCCTGATTCTGGAAGAAGGACTTGAGCGCGTCTACGCGCGCCACACCCAGGTGGCACAGCTTTGTCGTGAACGCGCCCGGGCGATAGGGCTGGACCTCCACCCGGCACGCGAGGCAGGCTGTTCCCCCACAGTGACTGCGCTCATGGTTCCCGAAGCCATGGGGTGGGAGCGCTTGGATCGGCAGTTGCGCGCACACAGCATGGGAGTGGGCGGATCATTGGGACCGCTGGCAGGCCAGGTATTTCGTATCGGCCACATGGGAGCTCAGGCCCAACCAGAGCTGGTTGAGCAGGGGATGCAAGTTCTCGCTCACGTGTTGAGCAACAGATGAACGGCAGGAGCGCAGTTGGCGCTACAGATCGTCGTCGTTGAAGAGATCCCGCAGCGCCTCTTCCCAGACCGCACTGAGGGGCTCAAATCGCACTTCTTCGAAGTCCTCATCCACCTTGTTCATGTAGTCCCTCACGCCAAGCTCGGGCATCGTCCCGTCGACGTGGGCAATCTTGGTGTCCCACGCCTGGCCGAGTTCAGTGCCGCGCCTCTCCAGATCGGACAGATCGAGTTCCAGATTGAACATGTGAGTGAGCCTTCTCATCAGATCGTACCAAGCCTTGAAATCCTCCCCAATCGCCACCGCCTGAACGGTGATCTGGGCCTGCGGCGAGAGATTCGAGAAGTCATAGGACGGTACAAACGCATAGAAGGTGAAGAACTCTATCGCCCGTGATTCGGCCTGATCCGCGAGATAGGTGCTGATGGTTGCCCCACCCTCATAGTCAGAAAACCTGATCGCGTACTGGGAGAGTTCCCTCTTCATCTCCGGCAGGCTGTATACGCACGAGACATCTCTGTCCTTGTCATACGGCACCGGGCCGTACACCCCGGCGACCGCGGCTACCCGTTTGATGCCTAGTTGCTCCACGGCATCGAGGAAGGCCTTGGCATACCGGGCCTCGTTGAGATGAGGCTCTTCCCCCAGAAAAAGCACGAAGCCCCTCTCGTCGTCCCCCGCATAGAAGAACTCGTTGCGCCTCTGCTGGAACGCCTCTCGATATCCTTCGTTCAGCTTAACCACCGGTCGCAGGAGATCGTGCGTCCCGGGCACTTGAAACAAGTAGAACCCACCCGGCTTGATCTCCCCGATCTTGCGCGCCTGTGTTTGCTGAATAAGGTACCGGGGAAGGCCGGAAGAAACAGACCCCGCATCTGCCCATTGATGCCAGCCTGCGATCATGTATTCCGCCGGACCAGGTCGCTCCCGGAGTTCGAGTATTCCGTTCATAAGCTCTCCTCTTCATTCATTATACTCGCTTCTGTTCAGACTTCAAGACAGACCACAGTGGGGCTTTCGCAGCGGGTCGAAAGCTCCGGGGGGCAAATCTGTGGGTCTGCAAGGTTTCCACGTGTAGATATGGGGGCAAGTGGCACGGAGGCTTGGGTTGTATGATTTTGCAGGTGACTTTTC
>Ga0180432_10001387_pt1 | contig 38483 bp, 26 predicted proteins | sample SS_ome_10_FD_132414 | JGI IMG/M metagenome (GOLD analysis project Ga0180432, IMG submission 132414) | Hypersaline lake sediment archaeal communities from the Salton Sea, California, USA - SS_1_MS_2 metaG | ecosystem: Environmental > Aquatic > Non-marine Saline and Alkaline > Hypersaline >... | reverse complement strand
ATCCGTTTAAAAAAGAATTAGAAGACGCTCATGATCTTTTCGATAAGCACATTTTTATGTGGTGTATAGAGAATTATATTCCCCTTAAACAATTTAGCGAAGGTGAAATTCTGGTAGTTTTCTACGAGAACTTATGCAGAAATCCACAAGATGAAATAGAAAAGATTATGTTGTTTATCGGTGAAGAGTTTTCATTAAAAATGCTTCGGAATGTTAAGAAGCCAAGCGCGCTTAGCCGGAAAGAGAGTGCAGTAATCTCCAATACAAGCCTGGTTGACGCATGGAGAAAAAGTATTAGTGATGAGCAGATTGAAAGGACATCTGAGATCCTTGGCATATTTGGATTGCAAGTAATATATGACAAGAGCAGTTTGCCCCTATTGAGCGGGCAAGAATCATTGAATGTATTCTCGGCTTAACGAATAAGGATAGATCGTGAGAGCGAAGCGAACCACGATCTTATCCTGTGGTTGGACAAGTCCGGTGTCGGTGATACTTTTAGATAGTGCAACGTATCTTTCGCACTTTTAGAAATCCTGCGATCCAGTTTAAGGGAAATCTTTCTCTGGGCCCTTAAAAAGCCGTAGAGAAAAATTTCACACTGCCATAGCCTCCTCCGTTTCTTTCATAAGTTTCATATCAAGATAAACCCTGCTTCCCCATCGGGTTGTCGGTACGAATACGCCGCCAGTATTCGCGGGGAAAATTCATGTAACTCAACGTCTCCTCTGCGTCCCCACGCACCGTTTTGGCGGTCTTGTCCATGCCACCCTGTTGTCGTGCTACACAGGCGGCCCCGGCGTCGCCGCCGGTGGCGAGCTGCTGCTTCGGCTGTTCGCCTCAGCAGCGGGCCGCCCGTTGGGTGGCCCGGAGAGTATTCTCCGGGTCCTGCCATAGCAGGACAAGAGGCAAATGTATGATTATTTTACAATCCGATAGGCATATATTTATCCCAAGTGTCGCCCTGCGGCCTCTTGTCCCTTACGGGACACGGACAATACTGGCCGTGTTACCCGTTTAGCTTGACCGTGCCCTTCGAGACGCCCTTGCGGGCTCCTCAGGAACGCGGTCTGGGCTGTGCAAAGCCGCGAACGGTAACCAGGTTTTTCCTTCGACTCTAGACAGACCCAGACGGGTACGTCCGTACACGCCCGTGTTCGCTCAGGACATGCGTAAGCAACAGGAGGCGTTTCTCAGACTTATCACTAACCAGGCTGATTTGAGTTTCTTCGGAACGCCACGGTGGGGCCTCTTGCCCCTTACGGGGCACGGACAATACTGGCCTACAGCTCTTCGATCCGTGTCACCCGAGAACCGGACAAGATGTGCTACTCAGAGGTGTAACCCCGCAAGCGTAAGCGAAGCGGTAACCAGGTTTCTTTTTGCCTATCCTACAGACCCGTATGGGCTTTTTCTTTTTCTAAAGAAAAAGTAGGGGCGTTTCGGTAACGTCGGACTTTCGAAAACTCGGCCGATCGATGCAGTTTGCCGAACTTATTGTGCGGGATATTACGTTTCCACGCGGCCATGCGGTGCGTGTGGTTGCGTTTTCTATAGCGGTTTAGGGCTCAAGGGCTAATATGTCTCCTCGTACATCGAGTCGTAGATGTCTTTATATTTTTGATTTACCACTTTTCGCTTGACCTTTTGGGTGGGAGTGAGTTCTCCGGTTTCCTCGGTGAAAACATGGTCTAAGACACGAAAATCTTTTATCGTTTCGTATCTGGCCAATTGTGTATTTACCGCCTCGATTCGCTTGCGCACCTCCTCGATAACTTTCGGATGCTCTGTCAGGGCGACGTAGTCTTTTTCCTCGATACCCTGCTGAGCGGCCCATCTTTCGAGTTCCGCCTCGTCGAGCGTAACCACCGCTGTCAGGTATTTGCGCCGGTCGCCGTAAGCGACGAACTGGGCGACCATCGGGTCGTTGGCCATGAGGTTCTCGATATTCTGCGGTGCGATGTTCTTTCCGCCGGCGGTTATGATAAGGTCTTTTTTCCGGTCGGTTATTTTCAGGTATCCGTCCTCGTCGAACTCGCCGATGTCTCCCGTCCGAAACCATCCGTCGGAGGTAAAAGCCTCACGGGTGGCCTCTTCCATCCGCCAGTATCCCATGAAGACGTTTGGGCCCTTGATGAGTATTTCTCCGTCGGTATCGAATTTAACCTCTATTCCGGGGATGATTTTCCCGACCGTCCCGATTTTGCAATCGTTGAGAGTGTTGAAACTGGCCGGCGCGCTGGTTTCGGTGGCGCCATATCCCTCGACGACGAAAATATCCGCCGCGTGGAAGAAGTATGCAACCTCGGTCGACAAAGGCGCCCCGGCGGCCACCATGAATCTCAGCTTGCCCCCGACGGCTTCCCGCAGCTTGTTAAACACCATCCGTTTCGCAACGGCGTATTGCAACCCGAGCGGCAACGGCGGGCTTTTATGGCTCAGCTTATACGGAGTCATTTTCCTGCCCACGCCGAGGCTCCAGCGGAATATGGCTTTTACGGGCGCGGGGCTCGTCTCGACTCGTTGGCGAATGGCGCCGTAAATTTTCTCGCAAACCCTCGGCACGGCCAGTAGTATAGTCGGTTTCGCGTCCGATATATCCCGCGCCAGCGTATCCATGCTTTCGGCGAAGTTGACGGTAACGCCTTTGGAAATGCTGGGGAATTCGCCGCCCATACGCTCGAATACGTGACACAGCGGCAGGAAACTCACCGTTTCGTCATGCTCGTCGGCGGGCACCATGCTGTCCGTGGACTCGCAAACGGATAGAATGTTCCCGTGGCTTATCATAGCGCCCTTCGGCGGCCCGGTGGTGCCTGAGGTGTAGACGATGGTGGCGAGGTCTTCGCATTTGGGGCCTTCCAGCAGTTGACCGAACAGTTCCGGGTTGCGAGCGTGCTCCTCGCGACCCATCTCGCGAAGCTCATCCATTGTTATAACGAAATCGTCCGTCTCGACGTCGCGCGCGTCCCATACTATGGCCCGTTCGAGCTTGGGCAGTCGGTCTCGAGTTTCGAGCACTTTTTTAAGATGCTCGGCATTTTCAACGATGATAAATTTCGATTCCGAATTTTCGACGATGTAAGCCACATCGGGGGCGGGATTCGTCACGTATATGGGAACCACAACCCCGCGGGCGGACAGTATCCCTTGGTCGGCGACGACCCAGTCGATGCAGTTTTTACCGATGAGAGCCGCCCGGTCGCCTTCTTCGAGACCCAGCTTATGTATTCCGAGGCAAACTTCGCGCACGGCTTCATTCCATTGATTCCAGCTAATCTCATGCCATCCTTCGGGTGTTCTCTGGCGCAGTGCCACACGGTCGCCCCATGTTTTAACGCTTTGTTGGAACAGGAAATTCAGATTTTTAAGCATTACTTCCATCCTCCGGTTTGTTTATTTATTCAAGGTACGGTATGGGCTTATTCCGCCCGATACCGGGCGCAGCAAGTTTCTGCAATTTTGCAGAGATTTTACCAGAACCGAGAATGCGATTCAACACTTCGATAAAACGTAATCAACATGTCATCCTGAAATTCCCAAAGTTGCGTCCTGCTCGAATCGAGGATAAAATAAACTCGTAGGAAAGGTTCGTGCCGGAAGAAGTCTCCGATAAATACTGCCCCAGCTGTGGGGTGTCGGTTACGCCTTTTATAATGTACGTTGAAGGTGATGAGGTGTGGCGTTGCCCCAATTGCGGGATGAATCTTGGGGACATCGCCGAGCCGGAAAAGCTGCGTACCCTCGAAAAGGTGCTCATCGCCGAAGACTCTAAGGCGCTCATCAACCGCATCGCCCAAATTATGGAAGAGCGCCGTATGGCCGAGTGGGTCACCAAGTGCCAGGACGGCTCGGAATTCCTCACCCGACTGGTCGAACAATTCCAGCAAAAAAGGGCCGTCAACCTAGTTATACTCGATGTTAACATGCCGATAATAAACGGCGTCAACGCCGCGATAGCCATGCGCGCCATCGAAAAAGGCTACGAATTTAAAAAACCCATCCCGATTCTTTTCTTCACCGCCAAGCAATGCGACGAGACATTCAAGAAAGTCCTCAGCTATACCAAACCCGCAAAATATATAAATAAAGGCACCGGCGCCAACCCCGATGAATTTGCCGATCGTCTTCTTCACGTCCTCACGGATCTCCTGCATCGGTAGACTCAAAACGACCATTCCCGACAGAGACGCGTTCCGCGCTCCTAAGAGCTTGTGAAAGAATCAGAAATAATACCAGATATTTCTATATATGTTTATGTCTTCGCCGTCCCGGTCGAGGCGCAATATATAATCCAGGATCGGGACATCGTGGTAAACGAACATATCGGCGAGATGTATGTTTTTTTCCCACGGCAGAAACATCCACGTTCTGCCGCCGTCGGGCCTTATCATAATTATTTCGTGGTTCTGCCACCCGTGGAGGTAGTTTTTCCCGATTCTGGGCATATTGAAGACGTGCTTGTCGGATCGCAGCAATCCCGGCACCATTCGGCTTTCTTCGCTGTTTTCCTGCAGCAGCCGCGCAATCGGCACCCGATAGCGGTGGGTTTCCTCTTTTCCCTGGGTGTTGAATGTGTAATACGGAAGCACCCCGATGAGTCTCAGCGCCATCCTCGTGGCGACGGCCTCGAAGCGGCGCGAGTTGAAATAAGTGTAAACCAGTTGATTGAGCACGCTTATACCGCGTTTCCGAATTTTCTGCACCGCCTCGACGCTTTCGGAGCTTATCTCGAACAGGTGCTCGAAGTGCGTAACGACGCACACTTCCCTTCGCCCGGGTTTGTGGAACCGAAACAGCAGATCGGCAAACTTATCGGTTATTCTTTGTGGTACGGTTACCGGGATTCTCGTTCCGACCCTTATCCTTTGTATATTATCGAATGCCGCCAAACGCTTGAGGAGCGCTTCGAGCCTTCTGTCTGGTAAAAGAGCGGGATCGCCTCCGGTTATAAGCACCTCTGTCAGCGTATCGGTTTTTCTTATCCACTCGATGGCGCTGTCTATCTCTTTACTGCTCGCCCATCCCTGTGGTGACATAGCTTCGTAAATTTCCCAATTACGCTGGCAATAGACGCAAATCTGCGGGCACGTGTTAACCGGCTTGAGGATGGCTATCATCGGGTACCGGCGGGTTATGAGAGTTTCCGGCGCCGTATCTCTTTCGGCCATAAAATCGAGTTCTTCCCGTGAGCTGCACCTGAACTCGACGGTCTTTCGGACGAATTCGAGGTCCGGGATCACCTGTGCCCTCACCGCGCGGTCTCGCTCGGAAGGCTCGGGATCCATAAGCGACAAATAATGAGGCGTAATTCCGAAAGGCACCCTGTTGGCATGCGCTTCTTCGATGGCCTGCCTCTCATCACTCGATATTTGAATGAAGCGCTCAACCTCATCGGCGGTTTTGAAAACGTGCCCGACCTGCCAACGCCAGTTGTTCCAATCCTTCATACCGGCGCCATGGCCTTGGCAATTTTTCGCACCCTGTGTTTTCTTTGCTCGACCACTTCGGGGTCCAGTCCGTTGGTGTATCTCTCGATGTATATCCTTGACTCCTTCGACATGCGGTCCAGCACCTTCGAGCGTAGCCGCGCCGCTTTCCGACCTTCCATACGGTGAAAAGACCAGGGCCGGTCGGTCTCGTATATGCCGCTCGATCCGACCGCGCCTCGAAGCAAGTGAAGGAATTCGACTATGAATCCAGCCTTTATTTCCTCGAAAACCTTCTTCTCTCCCCGCGCAAGTCTGATAAGATACGAAAGAGCGCTATAGCCGCTCATCTGCTCGTTTTCGTCGCTGAAAACATTGTTAAGCACCCGCAAACACTGCCGGGCATTGTATATTTCCAGCGGGTGCAGGGAAGGGGAATGTAAATTAAGGTCCCTGGCGGTTGCCAAAAAATATTCCTGAACGTTATATCGAACCCTCTCCTTGGAACCTTCCGAGCGGAGAGCTTTGTGGAACTCAGGAAATTCTCTCCAGACGGTTTTTACCAGTTCCTTAGGAGACTTTTTTATGTCCTCGAGCAGGTTTAATTGTTTCTTGTGTTTCATATTTATTTCCGAATATTTTTCTCCGCCTGTTTGAGATAATTTTTGAATTTTGCGAGCCCGCAGCGGCGCACCTTAGCATCGTCGAGGGCCTCCCGAATAATTTTAACGGCCTTCTTGGTACCCATCGTTGCCAGGTTTTCGGCGGCTTCCTTTTTTTCCCTGCAATTCGTCTTTTCGTCGGTAAGGTCTCTCGCCCAAATATCCGCCATATCGATCCTGTCGCCTTCATTCAAATCCTTGAGCACCGCGACAGCATTCAGGCGCAGATAGTGATTGTCGCTCGAAAGCGCGTTTTCCAGCGCCGGGACCGCGGCCTTGCCTATTTTCGAGACGAGAATCTTTTTTGCCGCAGCAGGGTCTTTTCGCTCGAGCGCCTTCATAAGCAGCGCTATAACCTTCGAGTCGGCGCCAAGCGAAGGATCGCGGTCAACAGCTTCGGAAAGCGCTCTCATCGATGCTTCGAGATCACCGCTTTCTTCATACAGGAACGCCAGTTCGAGTGGAGCTTGAGCGTTTTGAGTCTCTGCGCTTCGTTGTTCCTCGAGTATGGACTTGAACACGTCTCGAGCGTGTCTTTGCATCTTTGCGCTTCTGTCCGACCCGACCTTTCGAAGCGCGTCGAGCGCCGGCGGCCCGAATTGGATCAACAGCTTCTCCGCTTCCTTGTGATGGCGCGAATCGAGAAGCTCGATGACGTTCAGGATTATCTCGGCGTCACTTCGCACCTCGGGCCGGATTTTTATGGCGATGCCGTACTCTTTAAGAGCATCCGAAAATTCCTTAAGACGGTAAAGCGTTCTGGCGACATTCAACCTGGTATCTAAATCGTTGGAATTTTTTTCGAGCCTGAGGCGCCATATTCTAACGAGGGTTTTCGAGGCGTCACGGCTGCGCGCCGCGTTCGAGCCTGCTGCCGCCTCGACAAGAGCTTTTTCCGCAGGATCTCCGATAAATTCCGCAATTATACCGGACGCGTCATGCCCGCGATTCGTCCCCAATATAGCCACCAGGTCCGCCACAAGCGCCGGGTTGTTGCAAAGACTTGGATCAAGATTCAACGCACGGCGGTATGACTGAAGAGCTTTGCGAACGTCACCGAGTCGTTGCTGCACTTTGCCGAGTTCGAGGTGAGCTTCGGCGTCTTCGGGGCTAAGCATGGTTAGCTCCGTCAGCATCTTAAGCGCCTTTTTTTGCTTTCCATCAGCGCGAGCCGCAATTGCGTCGCGCCAAAGAATGTACGGTCGCGGCACTATTCCAAGTGGTTTATACGTGTTTTGCCTGCCGGCCGCTACGGCGGGAGTTGACGGTATGATTCCGGTCGCGGAGCCTGCCTGCCGGAAATACTCTCGCGAATATTGCCAAGCCACCACCGCCAGAACGGCAATTATCAACACCGCCGCCACCCGGGGCGCCCACCGCTTGAGCTTTTCGCCCAATTTCCAGCCTTCATCTATCGGTACCACCGTAACAGTGGGGAAGGTCGAATCGCCGCCGCCGGCGCCTTTCTCAGCAATCAATGTTTGTGTGTCATTGATCTTACCGATTACGGAGTTCAACGCCTCGGCAAACTCGCAAGCCCGTTGGTAACGGAAGGCGGGGTCCTTGGCCAAAGCGCGCGAAGTTACGTCGTCTATTGCAGGATCAAGGCCCGGAACCAACTGCGACGGAGGCTTCGGATCCTCCTGCACTATCCGGTAACTCAGCGTGGCGAGGCTGTCGCCCGGGAAAGGTTTTTCCCCCGTCAGCATTATGTACAGAATTACTCCCAAACTAAAAACGTCGCTCCGGCGATCTATCTCCTTGCCGAGAATTTGCTCGGGGCTCATATAGCTGGGCGATCCGAGCATGGCGCCTTCCTGAGTCATGCGCAGATCCTCGATGCGAGCGATGCCGAAGTCCGTGACCTTCACACCGCCGCTCTCCGGCAGCAGGATATTGCCCGGCTTGATGTCGCGATGAATTATCCCCTGGCCATGGGCGTGATCCAACGCCTCCGCAATAGCGATTATTACCTCGACCACGCGACCAAGAGGCGGATGAGCTACTTCGGACAACTCCTTATCGAGGCTGCTGCCCTTTACGTATTCCATTGCTATAAAAGCTTCTCCGTCCTGCTCGCCGACGTCAAAAACGGTGATGATGTTCGGATGGTTAAGTCTACCGGCGGCCATCGCCTCGCGCCTGAACCTCTCCCTTATCTCTTTGGCCTGCGCTTCGCTGAAGTCCTTGAGGTCGAGCCGTTTGAGCGCCACTTCCCGGCCTATCACCGGATCCCAGGCGCGATACACCACTCCCATACCTCCGTGCCCCACCAGACCGCGAATTTCGTACCGACCTATTGTTTGAGGATCACTCATAAAACCCCAACCTCAATAATTGCAAAAAAACATCCTTGAACAAAAAGATGAAACCAACTTAGATGCTGTCACTTAAGTAGTTGTATTTTAGTACATTTGCCACTCGAAGGCAAGTTCGATCACGCTAAGGGGTGTGCGACATTGTAGTTATGGTTGGGAGTTTTCTCTTTTTAACCGGCAATCAATGCCCGTACGGACACCACAATAAAAAGCAGGTACTTATACCTAAGTCGAGCGATTCCATGTTCCTGGAATCCGCGCCCTCCGAGACAGGGCCCGGTGGCCTTTCCTCGGGAACGCGGATTTTGGGATCACCCACCAAGTCGAATACAGCAACCCATGCCCGTGTTCCTGAGGAACGAGCGGAGCAAGTGTCTCGAAGGGCACGGGCAACTTAATCGCATATAGAATCGCTCAATTTAGGTTATATTATAAATAATGCGGGTTCTGCGGGTCTGTAGGGCATCCCCACCTGCCACAGTCGTAATTTACCGACACGCTCTAAGGCCCATTCCTACCTGCGGGTTCGACGATTACCGATGCCGGTACGATCTTTATACCGGGGCCGAGCCGGCGTATTTCCCTCCGCAGTACCTCGTAGGTGGCCTTCCGGGGGTGGCCGATAGCAATGGCCTTTCCCCGTTTTTTGGCGATCCTCAGAAACCGCCACCACTGCCTTCTTACGTACTTGACGGAGTTTCTGTTATCCAGGAACACATCCCTTGCCCAGCATTTCACACCCATTTTTTTCGCCAGCGTATAAGCCTTTCTGTGCGGGCCGGTGCGTGAATCGACGAAGTACATTTCGCGTTTCTTCATCTCTTCCAAAACCACCTTCATTCCAGGCTTCCAGGCGGTAAATCTGCTGCCCATGTGGTTGTTCGCACCTGTCGCTTCGGGAACCCGGTTGATGTCATCGATGACCGTCCGGCGAATTTTCTTCAAACTCATCCCCACCAAAAGTCCCCCATGACCGATTGAAAGGCGTCGGCGTCGTCGGCGTCTGGGTTCCATCGGGATGTGCAACATCACCTCGCGGCCCGCTTCTTTCAACATCACCCGAGCCCTCTCGCTGTATTTCGAGTAAGGCAGGACCGAAAAGGTCAACTCGGCGTCCAGGCCGATCAACTTCGGAGTCCGGCGCCATTCGCCGCCTATATCGTCTATGATGACAGCTATCAATATAACATCGTCATCGGGAGGTGGATTGCTTCCGGCGGGCGGAATTTGCTCCCGGGCGTTACCTACGAACCGCAACCGCCACGCTTCTCTATCCTCGACCCGAAGTACCACCAGAAGCGCCGTGCCTCCCACCAACTCCTTCGCGTCCATCTGAACCTTCCCGGTCTCCTCCAATTCGGAAAGGGAAAGAGTAACTTGCATAAGCTCCTTATCGGATACCCTGTAGGTGCGTTTCCTTAAATACCATTTCTTTCCATTTTCCCCGATCTGTTCCTTTTCTCCCTCCACGATATGACCGGGGCCCAGTCCGGCGGACGCCAGCGCCCTCTCGACAAGAGAAACCACCGATTCCACCGCCGGATCGGCGGCATCGGCCACATCCCGGACAATGTCGCCTCTGCCGAGGTAATACCATGCGGCACTCCCGAAAGTCCCTGCGACAACCAAGGCCGCTACGACTTTAAGCACCAGGCTTAAATTACCCTTGCCGGCGCGTGTGGCACGTTTATTTTTGCTCGCACTCATATCAAAAAATGGCCGGGCACAGCGGATTGAAAAGCAGTATGCCAAAATCTTTTCGTCCGTGCCCGACCACCTGTAATTATTACTTTGTTTCTCTCCTCATTTATTAGCGGTTTTTTTTCGCGCTCCCTGGAATATTACCCATGATTTGAGAATCTCGGCGGCGCGTTCGAGTTGAATATCGACTTCCTTGGCGTCCCGTTTTTTGCCCGCTTCAGCCTCTTCACCAGCGGAGGGAACCGTTCGCGGCCTGCCCTCCGGCGATTCGTCCGGATTTTCGAAATGCTGCGGCAAGTCCTCTTCCCTGATACGGCGTCCTCCATCGCTCTTTTTCACCACTTCGCCGGCCTCGATCACGATGTCGGGATCGATACCCTTGGCCTGAATAGACCTGCCGCTGGGCGTGTAATACAGCGCGGTAGTCAATCTCAACCCCGATCCGTCCCTCAATTCGAGTATTGTCTGGACACTGCCTTTTCCGAAAGTTCTCGTGCCGAGCACGACGGCCCTGCCGTGATCCTGCAACGCGCCGGCGACTATCTCACTCGCGGAGGCGCTGCCGCCGTTCACCAGCACCACTATCGGATAACCGAGATGCGTGCCGACGGATTTGGCCATGTATTCCTTGCTGTTCCGATCTCTTCCTTCTCGACCGCGAATGCTGACAACGATGCCACGGTCTATGAACGTATCCGCCACCTCGATGGCCTGCTTGAGCGGACCGCCGGGGTTGTCCCGTAAATCCAGCACAAGGCCCCGGATGCCGGGATCCTTCTCTATTTTCTTGAGAACCGCCCTGAGCTCCTGGGTCGTCGAATCCTGGAAGTTACGCAGCCATACGTGACCTATCTGACCATCGAGCACTTCAGCGGCACGGATACTCTTGAGCTTTATTACTTCCCTCGTCAAGGTGAAGTCCCTGGCTTTATCCCACCCGACGCGTATCACCTGTAAACTGACCTTGGTGTGGGGTTTTCCCCTCATCATGTTCGCAGCTTCCGATACACTCATATTTACAGTATCTTTTTTATCTATCTTCAGGACAAGGTCCCTCGGCTTCAGCCCCGCCCGTGACGCGGGTGTGTCGTCGAAAACGCCCTCGATCCGGATGTAGCCTGTTTTTCCTTTCCCGATCTGCATGCCCAGCCCGCCGTAGCTGCCCGTAATCTGCAGCCGCATTTCCTTCATCATTCGCGGATCCATGAAGGAGCTGTGGCTGTCGAGGCTTTGCAGCATTCCATTGATGGACGCATAAACCAGTTTCTCCGGGTCGATCTCCCGAACATAAATGTCCTGAACCTTCGAGAAGACCTCGGTGTACAGATCGAGCGCTGAATAGCCGTCGTGCTTGCCTGCTTGCCCGCCGGCATCGATGGCCCCCGCCGCGAGCAATCCCAGAAGTATGAGACCCAATACCGACCGGCCCAGCAGGCGCTTATAAGATTTCCGTTTCATCAACTTGCCTCCTTATTTTCGCTGCGAACTTCGATTGATTATATTCATTAACCCGTGCAGCGCCACATGGCGGTATCATCCGCCACAGCCGAGATTGATCCATCCGAGAGGATTCATGGACCCGGCGCCGCGCCGCACCTCGAAATATAACCTCGGGCCCTCGAGCGATCCGGTATCGCCGACGTACCCGACCACTTGACCCCGCTTAACCTTCCTGCCTTTTCCCGCCGCTATGCGGGAAAGGTGTGCATAAAGGGTATAATACCTGTCCCCATGACTCAATATGACAATACGACCGTACCCCCGGAACCACCCTGCATACACCACTTCCCCCTCCCAGACCGCTCGAACCGGCGCTCCCGCCGACGCGGCGAGAGCGATGCCCTTGCTGAAAGTTTTTGTCCCGAACCGGGGGTTGGTGATCATTCCGTACCGCTGTACCAGCCTCCCCCTGCACGGCGCGCACATCCTTTTTGCGTTCGACGCAAAACCGCCTTCCACGGGAGGTTGAATCGGCTCCTCGACGCCGACCGGAGGCTCGGCCTGCTCGGCCTGTTCGACCCTTTTAGCGTGCGACGCCATTATACCGCCGATTCGGCGCGAAGCCGAAGCAAGCTCCCTCAACACCTTTTCGTGCGTTTCACGATCTTCCCGCGCGGCCCTCAAAAGTTCACGCTTTGCCGCACGTTCTCTTTCGGCGGCGGCCTTGGCCGCAATCATATCCGCTTCGAGCCCCTCCAGCCTCTCCTTCTCGGCCTCCAGCCGCTCGAGAAGCTCGGCGAGCGACTCGAGATCCCGCCTGAACTCCCTGATCAACTCCGCGTCGGCCTCGACCATGGCGCGGTAGTAAATCTCTCGTCGAGAGAGGTCTGCGTAGTTCTCGGCGGTAAGCATAACTTCCAGCGCTCCCGGAGGGCCGTCCATATACATCCTGCGGAACCTGCCGGCCAGCGTTTTGCGCCGCTGCGCCAGCCTGGCCTCGATCTCTATCCGCTCGGCATCGATTTCGGCGATACGCGCCTCGACGTGTTTTCTTTCCTTTTTCAAGGCGGCCAGCTTTTTTCGCTGCAACGCCACCAGCGCGTCGAGGGAGCGAAGTTGCGAAAAGATACTCTTTTCCTTCGCTCGAAGTTCCTCGAGCTTGCTTTTCTCACGGCGTATCTTCGCTTGTATACGCTCGCGTTTCAGGCGCGCCCTGTCTCGTTTTTCACCGGCCGCCGGAGGCGTCGCGAAAAGACAAAGCAGCCCCAAAACTACCAATAATACAATTTCGGGTCGTACACCGCCCAAAAAGTTCCGCCGAAAACGCATATTAAGAAATGATATTCTACCGGTCATATAACTGCAAGAAGCTCGTGTCGTTACAATTATAAACCCAGATTTTGCGTTTGACATTCAAACAAAGATCAGTTGCTTTCGTTATTTCGCTTTAATATCGAATACTTCCAATGCACTTTTTCAACTGCAATGCAGTTAAAAACAACACTATTCAGTGCGACGGACAAGGGATTTAAATCCCTTGTCTGACTCGATATTTATCTTGTCTCAATCTCCAACTGCAAAATCTGGGTTAAAAAATCGCCCGGTCGCCCCTACATAAAAGGACGGGGCGATGATTTAAGGCCCCGTCCTCGATTCGTCCATGGTATTGCAGGGTTCTTTGTCAGTCATCCTCGAATGAGGTGTCAAACTCGGCGTACGAGACGAGGTGGAGCAGGTTGTTGATTTTCGGGAACGGCGGCGGGTATTTAATAATATCGGGGTCGTAATGGTATATTCTCGTCGATGCGCTGCCGTTCGACGCAGGGAAACCCACATGCCACGGGCCCGCGTCGCCGCTTGCCCGGGTGATGATCGGGCCCCATTGCACCAACACGTTACAATCACGTGGGTCGAAGCTGACCTCGTTCCAACCATAAGAACTTTGGGCCGCAGTTTCAATTATGCCATTGTTGTCAATATCCTCTTGGCAAGGGTTGACTCCCAGGCATGGCCTATATTTATTATAATATGTATTATTTGCCGGGATATCTATGGTGTAGTTATCGTATGTGTCATGAACGTACGATTGCAATTGGCTCCCTTCCCTCTTCCAGCAAGAGCTTGTGGCTTTTGTGACCATAATGGCGGCGTTGTTTATCATCCAGTTGGGGCATCTTCCCTCGAAAATAACTCGCTTGTCCGTTCCGCTGGCGAGCAGGCCGATGTTTACCGGCTCGAGTTCATGGTTCGTACCGGTTCGGATCCAGGAATCGATGCGGATGTTGCGCGTCCTGGCGAGCACCAGCATGCTTTTCCCACGTCCCGTGATGCTGTTTAGGTTTCCGAGTCCGTCGTCTTCATCCTCGCCGAGTCTGCCCTTGACGTATAAGTCATAACTGTTTGAATCGTCCCAAATGACAATGCCGTTGAAGTTCGACGGCAGGATATGTGTACCGTTCCCCTCGTATCTGGGTTGATTCGGCGGGTTAGGCATACTGTCGTCGAGGTCTTTGAAATTGTCGAACTCAAGTAAGTTGTCCGACCCGGTGAAGCGGCTGTTCCCGAGGACGTACCGATCCCCGGACTGAGCGCAACCGGCTATGGGGTTCGCGGAGATAACCCATCCGCACGTACACGCCTCATCGTAGTAGTCGTTGATCTGGTTATCGAGATCGAGAGATATGGTTTTTTTGTATCCGGGATCATATCCCTTTTCGAAGGTGGCGCCACTTCCGCTTACACCATTCTTGACATAGACGTTCTCTTTGAAACGACAACCATTGCTGACGCTAAGGGTTCCGCCGCAGTACACTTCTCCCTCGATGGTGACGTCATCGCCGTAGCTCAAATTTCCCAGTGTGAATCGCGCGAAGTCGAGGAACGACTTATGCTCGACCCGCGCGGTGATGTTCTTTTTTACCCCCTCGAGCACGCCCGTAGCTGTAATGAGGAAATGATCGCGTTCCACCTCCGGGCGAGCGCAGCTTTTCAGGTGCGCCTGAATACTGAGAATGCCCATTCCTAAATTTTTCTTCAGATACAGCGAACTATTTTCGAGAACCATCTCGCAAGTGACCGCCCTGCTGGTCTTGATACTGATGTCATAATGACCGAAGGTATCCTCGGCGTCGAGATGGCCGTCGGGCACTCCGGGATTATCGATACTAAAGGCTTCGTCGTCCAGCAGGTTGGAGCCACCCTGGTCGTTGAAAGTGCACCCCCGATCGATAATATACTGTTGCGCACGATTAAACCGGCTGAAGGCTATGTTGAGAGCTTGCTGGTCGGCGTTGATATTCCCGGCGGTCTGGATATTCACCTGGGACAGCAGCGTCATTGAGACGGCGAAAACGGTGAGTATCGCCAGTATAACAAGCACCAACGCCAGAATAAAACCTTGTTCCTCGTGTCTCGTGGTCATCTTATTCACCTCCTGCCGATCGTCTCTTTCCTGTAGCAAATTGCCCGTCGGTTTAATACTTTTTATTATGGGTGCATTTTAGAGCCGCACATGTAGAAGTCGTCTATGTTCCACCCACCGCGCGTGTTGCTGCTGTTTGAATCCAACATGAAAAGGATCCCCACAAGGTCGGAATCCGCACAGATCGACGTTGGAATGGATAAACTCACTTCATTCCATGAAGTGTCCCCAAGGTTGGTGTAATCCAACACATCCCAATACCATGTGGAGTTGCAATATATATGGAGGTATAGATGATCGTAGCTTCTCACCCTGGCCCATCTTTGGAAATGTATTTCTATGTTTTCATATCCTGTGGTATCGATGGCCGGAGATATTATGTAATTGGTGACATTATTCGCGTAACAGCCGTTCCAGCCTGAATTGCCGATGTCGTTTCCGATAACGTTACTGCCGGAATAAGCGTTTTCCGGATCGCCGCAATCTCCGTCCGGATCGCCCATCTGCCAATCGTCCTGTCCGTGGCATTCATCGCTGCCCAACCCCCCTTCGAACTCGGAGCATGTCGACCAATGCCCGGAGAAATTACCATGTTCGTCACCGTCGAAGTCATTGAAGTATATCAATTTGCACCCCACCGGAGCCGATACCGCGACCAGGAAGTCATTTGCAGGTTTGCAACCGTTTGCGTCGGTAACGGTGATTTTCACCGGTCCCACATCATGTGTAGTGAGCTGACCGGTATCCGGATCGATTGAGGCGATTACCGGGTAATCCACCGACCATGTGTACGGCGGTTTGCCGCCCGTAACGTCATAATCGGGGTTTTGCCCGAGTTCAATTTCACTCGGCCCATCGATAGTTATCGTGGGACAAGTGACGGTGATATCCGTATATCCCGGCGCGCAACCTCCGACATCGAAGGCTTGTATGGTATCCACGGCGCCGACGACGTCGCCCGGCGTGTACAGGCCGTCTTCAGTTATGGTTCCGCCACTCGGGTTCATGGGATCGCCGTTTTCGTCCTTTTTAAATGACCATATAATCTGCCCGCCGGTACCGCCGTCTGCGGTAAACTCATAACTGCTGCTCATCGGAATGTCCGGGTTGGACGGATGGATTGTCAGCGCGCAACACTGGTTCTGGTTGCAACCACGGCCGCTGAGATAATTGTACCATATCTCCGGGTTGCCCTGGCCCCTGAATCCTCCCTCGGCGGCTATCGAGCCGAATATCATCATGTTAGCGTTAACATCAAAGAATCCCTCGATATAAAAGACACCGAAGATGTGAACATCGAGTTGCACCTCTTCAGGCAGAGGGCCGGCAGTATCAAAAGTTACCGGCAGGTGATAGTAAGTACCCTCTCCGTCGGGCGGGAAGAGCACCTGCTCGACATCGTTCAGAGGCGGAGTTTTCACCGTGTATGTTTGTGGCGCACCCATGCCCTGTACACTCACGTTGCCGGCGATGTACAAAACGCCCTTGAAGACGATGTCTTCATTGCCGCTGAAATTAAACGTCGGGAAATAGGCGTCGAACGCGCCGGCGTCTATAGTCTCACCTGTCGGTTGCGGGCTGAGATTCGGGGCGTTTTTAACGTCCACGAAAATGAACTTCCGGCTGTCGTTTATTATTACGTCCACAAGAGTTCGCGGGGGTTCAATGCTGCCGTCCGCATGACGTTTTATAATATTCTCGTCGTCGTCGTCGGCGTAATAATAGACGTCGTTGTCGATTGCAAACTGTTTAAGTTCTTCGTAATCCAGATCGATCATGACGCATTCGAGCGCGTCGGAAGGGACGTTCTGATATATGTTGGAGTACCCGTCTGCCAGGAACGGCTGCGGATCGCCGGAGGTGTCGCCGTTGATGACGCCCCCGACGTAAATGTCCACCCACCGGTCCTTCCAGCCGATGGAAGAACTGTATTCTCCGGTGGTGATCCCGACATCCACGGTGCGATCTTTCTTGGGCACCTTTTTGTCCAATTGCCCGGTGAAATCGATGTCGTCGAAGACCACCACGTCCCCCCAGTGCACGCGGAACGCCGTGCCCTGGAAAGAAGCCGCAGCGCCGGAGTACAGCGCGGCGGTGACGCAGAAGCTTATGAGGTCCACCTCGTCGTGCGCCATGTCGATACAACCGCATTCAGCGGTGTCGTCATAATAGTCCACCCAGATTTTGTCCGCAGAGCCGACTTCGAGAATGCCGTTGCCCTGGGTGGGAAGCGTCAGGGCGGTGATGGGGATATCGTCGCGGTTCCTGTAAGTGGTGAGCGTGGTCGGGTCGTCGGCGTACAGCTTGACCACCTCGTGATCGCCGGTAGTCGTATAAATGTCCACTTCAATGTCATCCTCGCTGTCCTGGGCCGGACGGTTGCAGTCCGACAGCTCGACATACACCCGCTCGTCCGGATCGTAAGGATCGTACGTTATCGCGGGCATCATCTCCCTGTCCAGCAACTCGAGCGACGCCTCGCTGCACAGTATCGTCGTGCTCCAGTCAAAGGTGCACATCAGATCGCCATCCGCGTTTCTCTCCTCGAGGCGTAGGGCTACACCGCCGTTGATCGGGAAGGTTTTGTTGCGAAGCCAGAAGGGCCACGTGAAGAACTCGGTCTCCTGGAACGGGATGAACGGGAACTCATCCGTTTGCGAGACGTAAACGTCCGGGTTCTCGGGGTCGCCGACCCTCAACTCGACCTGGTACGTACCGGAAGTCACTAAAATTCTACCCTCGTTATCGGGGTCGTGTCCGCCGCCGACGGCCCATAACGACGCGTCATAAGGGCAGGCGAGAGTCAGGCCGCCGGCCGGATTGCAGAAATACTCGGGATAATTAGCGGCCCAAATATTGCAATTGCAATCCGACAGATCGAAGGGATGTCCGACGGGATCCGGGATATATCGAAAATATTCGTCCGTGCTACTGTCATAACCTATGCCATGATATGTGAACTCGACTTGAAACGGCCCTCTTGGAACGCGGTCGGGTTCGTCCGTCCTGCTGTTATACAATATTCGATAGAACGGTTCGTCAAAGCCCCATTCATTCTTCGCCCGAAGGGCGACCGTAAAGCTGTTGGGGGGATAAGGCAATGTGCCGAAAGGTATTACTTCTTCCCACATCGATATGGTTTCATCCTGGTATGGGCCGACGTCTTGCGGCACCGTAAGGGTTGCAGTTATTACATCCTTATTAGTCGGATCCAAATCCGCCGTCATCTGGTTGTAATCTACAAGATTTGAAAGTATGACATTGTTTCCGCAATAGTCCTTTACATACACGTCTATCGGGACATGCATGTTCATACACCCGTATATCGGATCTTCCATTTTAAATTCCAGATGATCCGGAGTGCAGGGCAGGAGTTTCACATCGAAGAAATAAGATTCCTGGCATCCTTCCCCTTTTTCCGTAATGATGCCCTCGATTGTAACCCATAACTGACCGCCGGGCAGATCCATAGTAGGCGCCGTATATGTTATGCCGACCCTTCCTTTCTCATCATTGCCCGGCTCACCGTCACCGCCTATTACCGGAACAGGGCCATCGTCAGTCGGGTACAGTGTTCCCGGGTCATCCGGGGGACTGAGCCAGCCACGTGTCCCGCTCGCGTCGTTGCCCTGTATCTGGAATTCCATCTTTCCATTGGGAATCGCGTTGCCGCAATCGTCTTTTAATACAAAATAAATTTTCTTAGAACTAGGGCATCTTCCCGATCCGTCATCGCAAACGTACGCAAACGGGTCGATGGTCTCCATTTCAATTTCGCAGGGATCTCCCGGAACAATAGTTATAGGTCTTGTGACCCGCTGAAATGAGCATCCCTCTTCTGCCGGTCTCCACCTGGTCAGAATTTCTATATCATCGCCAACCATCTTCGAGCCGCTTTCGAGGTATAGATTGACGGTGGACAATCTTGTATTGCCGGGTTCGGGAATCGGGAGAGTAAGATCGACGGGATCGGTTTTTGCCTCGTCGTAGAAAAGCTGGCAGACCGGGTTCACGGAGATATTTATATCGTTTTTATTTGTCAGGACGTTTTGGCCCTCATCGTTGAGCGCATAGGTAGTTATGGTTATGAGTGCGTCTTCGCCGGGTGGATTGCAAGCCGCCAACGTGGTCGGCGCGCTGACGACGAGCGCACCGCATGCTACAAGCGGCTCGAGGCTCAGGTTGGGAGGCGCCACCTCGCGAACGACCGTTCTGCTCCTTTTGGTTATATTATCGCCTATCGCGGCTGCGGCGCTTTCGGTGGAATCGCTCAGGGTTATCCGTATGCGCCGTATCGAGTCCCGGCACGCCTTGCTGTTATTGCCGGTAAGATTGGCTTCCCCGCAATAGGTTCCCAGACTGGTTTTGTCCGTCGCCGTCTGTCCACAAACAAGGCCGTCGCCCCCTCCGTCCGCCATACATTCAGCGGAAGTCGAATAAATCCGGTCGCCGTCGGCATCGTAATATGAGAATTCAAAATCGTCGAGTCCGTCGACAAAATCCAATACCTTCTTATTACTGCCTGTTCCCTGCACCCTGATCAGCCTTCCTTGGCTCGGATAATATATGTAAGTAACCGTTTCGACGTATTTGGCGGTGTCCTCTCCCTCGATGATATCCGCCTTGAGTTGGGCGCCGCCGACGTTATCGATGTCTCCCATGAATGTAAACGTATATTTATCGGCGAAAGGTATGCGGTCGTTACGCTCGAGGTATCCGGCAAGACGGATTTCCTTACCCATAAGGTCCACGACGCTGATGATTTTTTCCTGCAACTCGACCGTCTCCGTCTCGGCGATATGTGTCTTACTTTGCCGCTCGAGGGTTACAAACAGCATTGCGGAAATTATCAGGCTGATAAACATCGCTATCAGCACTTCCGTAAGGGTGAAACCGCTTTTCCCGTTCGCCCGTCCGCGACCTCTTTTTATTCCGTCTGCATTCAGCTTTTCCATGGCTACCTCTCCTTTCACAACAAACTCAACCCGATCGATCTTTCTATTAAATATTATTCGTAAACCTCAAGGGCCTGGTTTCCACTTTGTGTTTATGGTTCGGGGAACAACCGGTCGGTGAGGGCTTGTTGTCGCACCACTCGACATACAGTTCAATATCCGCCCATTTGTTTACATTGTTTCCACTGATGGATTCACTGTGGATGGTAATTTTCATGGTGCCCCGTCCTATATCGAAATTCTTCAAAAAAAGCACGTACCATTCCCGACAGATTTTCTGGAGCACATCAGGACCATCATCGGTTGTAAGATCGCCGTCGGCGTAAGTGGGAAGCGCGCCCGTGTTATAGGTGAGATTTAACGTTCCCCCCCACCCCGGCGCCGGATCGGAGATGGCATTGATATCAGCGAAAGTGGTTCCCTTCCACGCCTCGATAGGGAACTGCATCAACTCGGTAGCCATCGCAAGCCTTCTGGCCTGTGTGCTGGCATCGATGGCATTTAACTGCATAGCGAAAAGGGCCATCGCGCCAAAGGCGAATATGGACATGGCGACCAATACTTCTACCAGCGTGAAACCACACCGATTGCCTGTATGTCGTACACGTTTCATAACACTATCTCCCCCATTTTTCAGCGGTGTAATCATAATGGTACACCTTGGGCAAGCCGCTTATCGGCTCTATATAAACGCCAAATATTGTTTGCTGCCATACATCATTTTTTGCGCCCAGTCCTGTTCTTTCGTGCATGATGTAAATCGAGCGGTACAAATCCAGCGGCAATGCGGACATCGTGTCATCGTTGTTGATGGTCGCATGACCCGTAAACTGGAAGAAAACGCGATTGTTCTTCAAAACCACGCCGTCACCGAGCGCCTCGCCGCGTATGCCGAATATCGCCACTCCACTGACAAACTGAATGCCGACCGGCAGATTCTTTCTTGCAATGACCACGTCGTTGGAGGGAGGGGGGGTACTGCTGCTCATATCGTTTCCGACATCGCGTATTACCGAGTAAGTGTTGTGAACGACATCGAAAGAAACCACCACATCCACCTTCTCCTTGCTTGCAGTGGAACGCGCCAGGTGGAGATCGGCCCATATTTGCCGCGCTCCATCGGAGGCCCTTATCCTGGGAAGCCGGGCATAATAGTTGGTGAACGCAAGACTCGCCAAAACCCCTATTATCCCGAGGGTTACCATTATCTCGATTATGGTGAATCCCTTCCGGCTTCCAACTCTTTCGCACCGTTTTTTTGCTACTCGCCTCATTTGCTTTCTCCCCGCTTTGGGTTTTTGCAATGTCTGTGCCTTAATTGTCCACAATTGCTCTTCTCATCGATTGGTCTCGTTTTCCTCTGTAATTACAATAAGTTACCTTTTTAGCGCATTACCGTCCCACCCGTCGCTCCCAAACATAATGTCCCCGTTTTTATGAAAACTTTTCGGATGCTTGTACTGTTTGCGGACAAGGCCGGATAATTTCATCAACGCATACTCCTCTATTTATAAAGTTATAAAGGCTATTTATCGACATTTTCTATATAAGTATGCACTCTAAGTGTCAAAAATGCAACATTTTTCGCCGAAAATTACTAAAAAACCGAGGATGCGCCAATTACACCCCGAAATCGGGAATCTCGTCGATTGGGGAGTAGCTTTCGAATCGTGCGAATTCCTCGATAAAGGTAAGTTTTACCATACCCTCGGGGCCGTTCCGGTGTTTGCCGATATTTGCCTCGGCAATGTTTCCCAGAGACGTATCGGGCTTGTACTTCTTTTCGCGATAAAGGAAGATAATCAAGTCCGCGTCCTGCTCGATAGCGCCCGATTCGCGAAGGTCCGCCAGGCGGGGTCGCTTGTCCTCACGGCTCTCGACGGCGCGATTGAGCTGGCTGAGCGCGATGACGGGGATATCGAGTTCCTTGGCCAGACCCTTTAGCGAGCGGCTGATGTCCGCGATTTCCTGCTCGCGGTTGCTGTCGCGTGTCTGCCTGCCGCGCATGAGTTGTAAATAATCCACAATAATCAGGCCCACCTTATGCTCGGCGACCAGCCGCCTCGCCTTGGCTTTCATCTCGAGCACATTAATCGCGGGGCTATCGTCGACGAAAAATTTCGCGTCTTTTAGCAGGTTGGCGGCAATCATCAACCTCGCCCAGTCCTCCTTCGCGATAAAACCACGGCGCATGTCGCGCGAATCGAGGTGAGCTTCCGCGCAAAACAGCCGCGTAGCCACCTGCCACCGGCTCATCTCGAGACTGAAAAACGCTACCGGCACCTCCGCCTCGATTGAAGCGTTGCGGGCTATGTTCAGCGCCAGCGCGGTCTTGCCCATCCCGGGACGGCCCGCGACGATCACCAGGTCCGAAGGATGAAAACCGGCGGTTAATTCGTCCAGATCGGCAAATCCCGTCGGAACGCCTGTAATGCCACCGCTCCGCTTTTGCAATATCTCCAACTGCCGGACCGCTTCCGGCACCAGTTCGCCAAGTGGGTAAAAACTCGGGCTGATCTTCTTGCCGGCAATGTCAAATATCGCGGATTCGGCTTCATCGAGAAAAGTCTCGACTTCAGGAGGGTCTTCATAAGCCTGCGCGGCGATTTCGCCGGTAATGGCTATAAGATGCCTCAAAAGCGATTTCTCGCGCACAATCCGGGCGTACGTTTCGATATGTCGGGCCGTCGGTGCGGCTTCCGTCAGCCCGCCGACGTACGTCACCCCTCCGGCCTTTTCGAGGAGGTCCGAGCGACGCAGCTCGTCGGTGAGAGTTATCAAATCAATGGGTGCGCCCCGCTCGCTGAGATTAAGCATCGTCTCATATATGATCCGGTTGCGAGCCTCGTAAAAATCGCCCGAATCGACCATCTCCATCGCGCGATGCAGAACACCGTTGTCCAGAAGCACCGCGCCGACGATACCGCGCTCCGCCTCCGCGCTATACGGCGGTACCTTCCGGTATATCTCAGTTACCTTGGCCGAGCCACTTTCCGGCATATTCAACCCCTTTTCTTAAAGCAATGATAATGAAAATAAAAAACCATGTTAAAGAGTGGAGTGATAGTATACCAAGCTTCGAGTTTTGTCTACAGCACGACAAAAAATATTTTTCTGACAATACACAATTTATCAACGGATATTTCACAAAGTTGCTCACTGATTTATCCCCGGCAAAGTATGTTTATGCCATACATGTATTGTATTGTATATTTTACAACTAAAATCGATTTTGTGCAATGACTACTGCTGTTTTTTCTTCAAAAACACTACAACATCAACGTAGAAACCCGATTTATCGGGCTTTCCTTGTAACATGAGGCCCGTCGGGCCTAATAGCCGCTCCGCCGGAAAGCCCTCGCGGGCTTCTCGCTCATCGACTTCATTCTTTGTTTTTGAAACGATCTTTTATTAAAAAGGGACCGGCAAATATCCGGGAATGCTTTTGAAATGTTCATGCTTGACAACACATCGGAAGTATATAAAGCTCTCGGCACAAACAAGTTGTGGCGTTCGAGAAGGAATTATGATAAATAATTTGACAACTCGCATGGAGAAAATGTCGGCAGGCCGTCTGTTCTTTAATATGATCATCATATTTTTATTAGTGCACTTGATGTACTACGCGCTGGGAGTTCGTTTTGACGATAGCTCTCTGAGCATATCCTGGCAATATTTGGATTCCAGGCTTTTAATAGAGAAATTACTCGAGAGTTGCTTCTATCTTCACATGCAACCTCCTCTTTTTAACGTGTTTCTGGGGGCTGTCATAAAAACCTTTCCCAAAAACGAAACAATGGTCTTTCAGGGCATTTATATCTTATTCGGCTTGGTTTTATATTATTCCATGTTCTTCTTGCAAGTTCGACTTGGGGTGACGAGACTTATTGCGCTGATATCGAGCACTTTGTTTATGGCAAGTCCGTCATTTGTGCTTTATGAGCACTGGCTGTTTTATACTTTTCCCTTAGCCGCTCTCCTTACGCTATCCGCCTGTTTCTTGCTTGAATTCCTGGAGAAGAAAAGTAGTTGGGTTGTATTTTGTTTTTTTGTTTCAATCTTTTTTTTATGCGGCATACGAAGCATGTTTCATATATGTTATTTTCTTTTCCTGGTTGCGGGATTGGCTTTGATACGCGCGGACGTATGGAAAAAGATCGTATTGGCGGCACTTGTCCCGTTCCTTTTGCTTTTATCCGTTTACTGTAAAAACTATATTTTGTTCGGTAAATTTTCTACAAGTTCCTGGATGGGAATGAATTTCTGGACGATGTCGGTAGGCAACATGCCATTGACAAAGCGCAGACAATTGGTCGCTCTTGGCAAGCTTTCTCGCCTGTCGTTGATTGAGCGGTTTTCTCCCCTTGAGATGTATCCGGCCGAGTATCTCCAGGTTAACGGCTATGAAAATATTCCTGCTTTAGGAGAAATCAGGAAGTCGACCGGTCGGAGCAATTACAACCATCCGGCATATATATCTATTTCAGACCAATACATGAAAGATGCCGTCTATGGCGCATTGAATTGCCCTGAAAGTTATTTAATCGGAGTTGTAAGATCCTGGCAGAACTACTTTAAATCAAGTAGCGACAACATTTCCCTCGAACCGAATCGCCGTCATTTGTTATTTATTGACGGTGTTTATAACCGCCTTTTTTATGGAAGAGCGGGCTGGAATCCGTCCCGGATAAGACGATGGTTGGGTATTGAAACCAACAGAACGCTTTATACATGTTTCTTCTTGTTGTTTTGGTGTCCGTTTTTGGTGATCTACAGTGTTAAAGTGGTGCTGAAACCCAATCCTCAAGATTCTGAACTAAGTCGCAACCGCAGGATAACTATCTTATATATTTGTTTTAGTATAGTTTATGTGGCAATGATTGGGAACTCGTTCGAGATTGGAGAGAACAATCGTTTCAGATTTATGACCGACCCACTTTATTTGGTACTATTTGGATTATTCTTCCAGTATTTTGTTATACGCCGCCTGGGAAGTGTGTTGCGACTGCGACTTGAGCGTTTATCCCGGCCCCGGGAAAAAGAATAGCAAAACCGAGCCGTAATGATTCAGATTAAAAAGGCCTCTTCTACGGATTCGTATAATAGACGGATGATTGGCAATGCCCTTATAGGCGTTACGGTTGAACTAACTCCATGGTAATCCGGGCCGGCTCGGCGGCGGTCGGCAAAAATATAAGGTATTTGATCGGTTAAATTTCAGCCCGCTAATTCATCTATTAAATCTAGCCGATGCTGGTGGCGAGCCTCGAAGGGTGTGTCCAGCCACGCCTGCACCAATGTGCAAGCCAGTGCCGGCGCCACCAGCCGGGCGCCGATGCATAATATGTTCGCTCGGTTGTGGCCGGCGGCGGCAATAGCGGTCGAAAGGTCATGTACTACGGCGGCCCGGATGCCTTTGAAACGATTGGCGGTCATGCTCATACCGATGCCCGTGCCGCAAAGTAGCACCCCCAAATCGGCATTTCCGTCGAGAATATCGTTCACCACGCGAAACGCGAAGTCGGGGTAATCGACGCTGCGGCGGCCGCTTCGGGCGCCCCTGTCCAAAACCTCGTAGCCGCCCTCCTTGAGATAGGCCACTATATCGCGCTTCAGATCAAAAGCAGCGTGGTCGCTTGCCACGCCGATGCGGAGATTTCGTTTCTTCATCGCAGTCAGTATTAATCAAGCCGTTTGTGCAGGTAATCGTAAACATCCTTTACCGTCCGGATGCCCTCGACATCGTCGTCGGGAACTTCGATGTCGAACTCTTCTTCCATAGCCATGGCCAAAGTCATCACATCGAGCGAATCCAGTCCCAGGTCGTCGATAAAGTCCTTCTCCGGTGTTATTTCCGACTCCTCCAGCCCGAGTTCCCGAACTATTATGGAAATTACCTTTGATTCAATACTCATATTTAGAAACCTCCTTCTTTAAGTCTCGCCCTCGACGGATATTAAGCCTAACCGAAAAAGCCCTGCAAATCAAGAGGCTGGTCACATGTACAATCCACCGTTAATCGGGATGACCGCCCCGGTGATATATGCTGCGTTTTCGCCGGCCAGGAACCGTGCCAGATAAGCCACTTCCTCCGGCGAGCCGAAACGCCCCGCCGGTGTCATTTCAAGTATCGCCTCCCTGTTTCGCTCGTCCAGCGCTTTCGTCAGGTCAGTCTCGATGGAACCCGGGGATATGGCGTTGCATGTGATGTTTCTTCGCGCGACTTCCCTGGCGATGCTTTTTGTGAAACCTATTATTCCCGCTTTGGACGCTGCATAGTTTGCTTGCCCCGCGCGGCCGGCTTCCGCCACCACGCTGGATATGTTGATTATCCTTCCCCACCGCGCTTTAACCATGGGCCGCAACGCCGCCCTTGTGACCAGGAACACGCCGCGAAGATTCACCGCTATCACCCGGTCGAACTCCTCGTCCTTCATTCTCAAAAGCAGCCTGTCCTTTGTCATCCCGGCGTTGTTGACGACAATGTCTATTTTTCCGTCCGCATTAAGAATTTTATCCATGGCGCTTTTTACGACTTTCGAGTCCGATGCGTCGAAAGGCAGAGTTTCCGCATAGCCGTCGGCATCTCGTATCTCCTGCACGGCGCTTTCAGCGGCTTCGGCGGAAACGGCGTAATTGACGTATACTTTCACTCCCGCTGTGGCAAGCTCGACCGCTACGGCGCGGCCTATGCCTCTTGACGCGCCTGTTACGAGAGCCACACGCCCGGTAAGTTCTCCATCTTTCATAAAACATCCCCTCCCGCAGCATATCCAAGGCTACAGGCCGGGTGCCACGGACGAGTGGCACCCCAAAGTTTGCCGGTTCGGAATACCATCTCGGGACATTTACCGACAACCTCGATCAGTCGCCCCTGCGTAAAACCTATTCTATAACCTCTATATTCGCATTGCCAGCGCATCTTTCAAGCCTTTCGCATCTCCGACCGGCATGCATTGCAGTTCACGATTTATTTTCTTTAAAAGTCCTGTAAGCACTTTTCCCGGACCCAGTTCGACGGCCGATTCTATCTCGAAATCCGCCAATTTTTCCATCGATTGCGCCCACAATACGGGTGAGCATACCTGTTGTTCCAACATATCACGCGCCTTTTCAGGCTCTATATAAGGAGCGGCGTCCACGTTTGCTATAACCGGAGTTTGCGCCTCGTTGAAAGGCGTTTCGGCCAACTTTCCGGCAAGTCGCTCTGCCGCCGGTTTCATGAGCGGCGAATGGAAAGGGGCGCTGACGTTGAGGAATACCACTCTTTTGGCGCCGTGTTCTTTGGCGCGTTCGGCCGCAGCTTCGACCGCGTCGGCATGACCGGAGATCACCACCTGGTCGGGCGCGTTATAGTTCGCGGGCACGACCACCCTGTCGGTTTCATCGGCGACTTCACGGGCCAGGTCGTCCACCGAGGTTGCATCCATTCCTATAACGGCGGCCATCGCCCCCTCGTCTTCCGGCACCGCCTCCTGCATAAATTTGCCCCGGTCGCGCACCAGCCGAACGGCATCGGCGAGACCCAACGCGCCCGTGGCCACAAGCGCCGAATATTCCCCGAGAGAATGCCCGGCGGACACGACCGGATTCGCGCCGCTTTCGGCCTCGATCGCCCTGAATGCCGAAATACTTACCGTAAGCACCGCGGGCTGCGTGTTTTGGGTCAATTTCAGTTCCGATTCGGGCCCCTCGAAGCACAATCGCGCCATATTTATCGAAAGCGCATCGCTTGCTTCTTCGAACACCAGCCTGGCGGCGGGAAAGTTCTCATGTAATTCCTTTCCCATACCGACCGACTGGGAACCCTGGCCGGGAAAAAGAAAAGCAACGTTCATCGAGACTTCTCCCCCTCAACCAACAAATCGGCAGCGGCATCGCGCAATGTCTTCTCGGCCTGTTGGGCCATTTCCTTTAGAATTTCGGCGGCAGGCTGCACTTTCTTGACCAATCCCGAAATCTGTCCGATCATTACGCTTCCCCGGCTGACATCGCCCTCTTGCGCGGCGCGTTGCAATGCTCCCTCTCCTATCTTGTGTAGCTCGATCGGGTCGATCCCATCCTCTTCCATTTTTCCGAATTCTCGCGTCAGCTTGTTTTTCAATGCCCGGACGGGATGCCCGGTGCTACGACCCGTGACGGTAGTAGCCCGGTCACGCGCTTTGATGACCGCTTCTTTCCAGTTGTGATGCAGCGGGCATTCCTCCGCGCAAGTGAATCTCGTGCCCACTTGCACACCTTCAGCGCCCAGCATTAAAGCCGCCGCCATACCCCTGCCGTCCGCAATGCCGCCTGCGGCGATAACCGGAATTTTCACCGCATCAACCACCTGCGGCGTCAGTGTCATGGTGGTAAGCTCTCCGATATGACCGGCGGCTTCGTGGCCCTCGCAAATTACCCCCGACGCACCGTATTTCTCGAGCCGACGCGCCATATCCACCGACGCAACCACCGGGAATACTTTCGCCCCACTCGACAATAATGCCTCCATGTGCTTGCCGGGGCTGCCTGCGCCGGTAGTGACGATCGATACGGACTCGTTGCGAACCAATTCCACAAATTCACTTATCTGCGGATGATACAGAAGAAGGTTCACACCGAAAGGTTTGTCCGTGAGTTTTCGCGCGGCGTTGATTTCATCGCGCAACTGATCGGGCGTCATGGCCGCCGATCCGATTATCCCCAACCCGCCGCCGTCGCTGACCGCCGCCGCCAAACTGTGATCCGATGCCCATGCCATACCGCCCTGGAAGATGGGGTATCTCAGTCCTAAAAGTTTTGTAACGCGCGTGACTATCAAGAATCCACCTCCCTCAATGACGTTGATGCGGTTCGGTCGAGTTCGTCGGCAAGCTTTTGCAGGTATCCTTCGGTTTCGAGCTTCACCGCTATCCTTTCCGCATTTACGACGGCTTCCGGCGAGGATCTCCCGTGCCCTATTATGCACGTGTGGCGTATACCAACCAGCGGCGCCCCGCCGTAAGATGCGTAGTCTATCCTGGTGCGGAAGTTTCTGATCCGATCCCTCAAAAGCGCCAATCCAAGCCGATTGAGCGCCCCGCCGGTGAATATATCCGCCAGGCTGTCCACTATGAATTCGCCCACTCCTTCTATCGTTTTCAGGACAAGGTTGCCGGTAAAACCGTCCGTTACCACAACGTCCAGCCCGCCTTGCATTATCTCGCCGCCCTCTATGAAGCCGACGTATTCGATCCCTTCGATAGTTTTTATAATTTCACGGGCTTCCCTGAGCGTTTCGGTGCCCTTGCTTTCTTCCGTACCGTTGCTTAAAAGGCCCACTCGAGGCGATTGAATGCCCATGATCTCCCTGGCGAAGACTGTTCCCATGAGTGCGAATTGGGCCAGGTGCCCCGGTCGGCAGGAGGTGCTGGCGCCGGCGTCGATGAAGACCACATCACCCTCCATGCATGGAAGGGTGGCCGCGACGGCAGGCCGGGCAATGCCGTCAAGACGTTTGGATGAGATGAGCGCCGAGGCGAGTGTCGCGCCGGTATTCCCGGCGCTGAAAACCGCTCGAGCTTCGCCTTTGATCAGGCAGTCGAAACATACGCGTATGGAACTTTGCGGTTTCGATCTCGCCGCCGAAAGAGGGCTTTCCTGCATCCCGACAACCTCGCCGGCATGCCGCACGGAAACAGGCAACCTGTCCGCGCGCAGGCGCTCGAGTTGTTGCCGCACCGCTTCCTCATCGCCGACGAGAATAGAAGGGATGCCATACCGCCTGGCGGCCAGAACCGCTCCTTCTACCGGCACCTCGGGCGCGCGGTCACCGCCCATGGCGTCTACCGCAACGGTAATGTCGGGCGCCGACGGCTCCTTCAAACCGGCCTCCTTAGCATATCGGCAAATCGCCCTGTGCGTCAGTCCGGGAAATTACGTTCACCCTGAATACTTAACAACAAATCAACAGACGGGGCTTCCCCGCTTGCAAACTATAGCCAACCGCACATTTTCCCCGAAGGGGATTTGTTCTCAGGAGCCCTTCTCGACGATCTCGACCGCCTGTCGGCCCTTGTACATTCCACAATGCGGGCAAGCGCGGTGCCGCTGCATAGCTTCACCGCACTCCGGGCAATCCACCCAATCAGGCGGATTGATGTTATGATGGCTGCGTCTTTTATTCATGCGAGATTTACTTACTTTTCTGTACGGTACACCCATTTTTCAGCTCCTATTAAGTAGGAATCAAGGATTCGAGGGGCCAACGGGTCGAGCGGGGATATTGCCGCGTCACCCTATGTTCGCTCGAATCCTTAAAGTTTCAACTTGTTAAGCGCCGCCCATCTCGGGTCGACGGCTTCGGTTTTACAACTGCATTCTTCGTTGTTAAGGTCTGCGCCGCATTGTGGGCAAAGGCCCTTGCAGTTCGGCTTGCATAGAAATTTCGAAGGGAAATAAAGCGCCAACTGCCCGCGAAGATGTTCGGCAAGGTCGATCTCTTCTTCGCGGTACGTACCAAATCCTTCATCTTCAGCGTCTTCACTTTCCCTGCCGGGCCCCGTCGGAACAAGCACAATATCTACCGGAGCCTCGACTTCGGCGATTACCTCGGCAAGACAGCGAGCGCATTCGGTATGTACGGACATACGAATATCTCCTTGAACATGTACCTGCTCGTCCGTTCGGACTACATTGAGCCGAATCTTTACCGGCCCGGCGGCCGAAATGCCGTCTTCCGCCAGCAGATCCGGGAAGTTGGTCAGCCAAGTGTCAGGGCGACTCTCGTCAACATTCAACCCTTCATCGGGAATGTTGTCCAGTCTGATAATCATCTCACAACCCCGTACCAAGCGGCCCGCAGGTGCGTATCCTGTTTTCAGAAACTCGAATAAAAAGCAGCCGGCTGTGAAAGCAACGGCCACTTATCATTTATCTTAGGGAAATTACTCGCTTTTGTCAACTTCGTGCGGGGTGTGCGACATTTTTGGTGGTTCGGCTCGTAGGGGCGCGCGGCCGTGCGCCCCTACGAAGCAATTTCACAACAGGAACTATTTAATGATTTCGAGTTCTTTGTTGCTCAGTCCCAGTATTCGCGCCGCAAGGCGATCCAGCTCTTCCTGAAAATCCGAGCTGATTTCGGATTTACAGGCGGCCGATTTGTGTGTATTGATGCTGATCGATGCCGCCAGTTGATGGTTTTCGTTCGACTGGTCGAATTGCGGGATCCTCAAAATACTCAGCAGGTGTGGGGAGGCGAAGCCCTTGCCGCCTACTTGCGAATACGCCCTTGCCGCAAAGCTCGCCGGAGTCGAGTTCAGCAACGCGCAAATATAATGCGCCTCCTCGCGACGTTCGAGCGGGACAAACGTGACGGTCTCCTGAGGAAGCACGGGTTTCGAACCGACTTCTTCCGCAACCGCAGCATGAATGGAAGAAGCCATTCTGGGCCACATAACCTTATATGATGCGAAAGTGTACCTCCCGACCGCGAACATCGAATAAAACGGCGCTTTTTCGACATACGAATCGCCTTGCCGAATGGTAAAAAATCGGCGCCACGCCGCCCTCTCCCTTAAAATCTTCTCGAAGCGGCTTAAGTATTCCCACGTTTTTGGATACCTGCTTCTGAGCGCATCCTCGTCCATTCCACGGCGCCTCTCGGGGTCTTGAACCGCCAACACCGCCAACTTCGGCGAGGTGTTCCACTTGGAAACTTCACCGGATCGCAGAAGCGGGTACACCAGATCCGGCTCGATCATGCATTTTACCTTCTCGACAATACGTTTCCCGGCGGCGGGTATGTTCTCCACAAGCAACATCCCATCCGACCGCCTTTCGATTATCCTCAACCAATATACGCCGTTCGCGCCGCCCGAATATATACCCGCATGTGCGGTATAACTCGACTGACCGAGCATTTTACGCAATACCGGAAGGGCCCGGCGATCCGCGGTTATCCACGCTGAAGTCGAGTCCTTTAGATCCACCGGCTCCGCCGGCAGCGGAATAAGCTTTGAGCGTGATTTAGCCTCCTGAAGGCTCGACCAATCTCGCGGGGTGGTTTGCCCCTTTTTAATCTTCCAGAGTGTGTATGGCACCGGATAGCGAGGCTGCTCACCCTTTTTTAACGCAATGATTAGCGCCGATCCGGCGGCGGAGCCGAATGGCTTTATCTCTGTTAAGTCATCCACCTCCATGGGCCGAACAGGTGTATCATCCCCGAGCTTGAACCGCCTGAATCCCTGGCCGCTACCGGCGCTTTTGAGCGTTGCTCGCGTTATAATAAAGGCAAGTACCCCTTTCGGCCTCAGAAATCGCTCCATGGACCGATACGTCACCAGCATACTCAAATCCTTTTTGGCCTTCCCCAGCAGCGTGTCGATGCCGGAGTGAGGGAACAGTCCGTGGCGTTTCCACAGTGGTTTGGTCTTTCGGCGATATTCCTCATCAATGCTTTCCCAATTCACCCAGGGCGGGTTGCCCATCACAACGTCGAACGCACCCGAAAATCCCGCCTTCGAGAGAGTTTCATCATCCTCCAAGATCGAGTCGGCGCAAACGACCGGCAGGCGCAGTTTGCCGCGAAGGTGAGGCAACAGATCGCAGACGGCCATTAAAAAGTTAGCTCCGGCAGCAAGCACTGCGGCGGGGTCGAGGTCGAGGCCGCAGACGTTGCTCGAAATCAGATCGAGCGTCTCCCTGGAGCTAAGTCCTGCGGAGGCGCACTTCTTTCTGAGTAAAGCGACGGCCCTCATCATAAAGGCTCCCGAACCGCAAGCCGGGTCAAGCAACTTCACCGACGGGTCTCCATCATAACCGGCAATCTCGAGCACACGGTCGGCCAGCCAGTCGGGGGTGTAGTATTCGCCGCTGTTGTGGCGCAAGCGCCTGGGCATCAAATCCATATATAACTGCTTGAATATATCCGAATCGAGAGGGTTGGTCGGCGGGGCGACCTCGGCAAATGTCGATATCGATGTGGTAACGCAATTCAGCAATTCCTCCGAGTGAAAATCGAATTCCCGATTCCCGCAGCCTCGGGGTGGAAATTCGATCCCGCGCTTCTCGAAATAAATTCCCGATTTTACCTCGGATATTTTCTCGATCAAATTTTCAGCAGAAACGATTTTCATGGATCGAAAGGATTCGAACTCATCCCGTCTGACCGAAGCTACCGCCCACCATGCCGCAATTTTGGCAATAACCGACAAGTAGGTTTTAACCGCCTGTCGCAATATTTCGGCATCGGGCGCAATCCCTTTTGCAACAATGCGGCGAATAAGAGAATGTCTTTTATTTACTTTCAGGGTACCTGAAGGTGCGCCAAAAACCGGCGAGCGTTCGGCCTTTTGAGGAAGCTCCCTCGCAAGGGTTCCCACGAATTCGGGCGCTATAGCGCCTTTCGAGCCAAACGCCTCGATCATAAAATCGGAAGATAAATACTTGCGAGCTTTCACTCTATAAATTCCATTTTTTCGCCACGGCGCCCCCCAAAAAAAATTCCCAACCCCATCGAATCCACAACCTCCATCGGCGAATGCTACTACACGGTATGCTAAATGTCCATCTCTACTTGAAATTCCGCGTATAATGTGTCACTCTATACTTACTTGCATTTATCGCGGTTCTTGTTTCAGGCGACATTTGCCACTAAGGGTTAATCGGCGTCTTTAGTCAACTTTATATTTAGGATTTGTCCTTCCGAATGTGATGGGCTTTATAGCTTTGTGAACTTGAGAGCGGCCCAGGGGGCTTGTAAAGCGACTTTCGATGGGAAAGCGCCACAAGAGCCTTAATAAGGTGACGCAAAGAAGCGTGGGAATCCGTCGCTGAACAACAACAAGAAAGGAGTCTCATCATGGTGAAAAACGATATTCAGGAAACCGTTACCGTAGCTCGCGGTTTGGAAGGAGTGTCCGCCGCCGAAACCAGCATCAGCTTTGTGGACGGTGAGAACGGTCAATTGTTTTACCAGGGATATAACATCCACCATTTAGCGGAAAGAGTTTCGCACGATGAGATCATCTACCTTTTGTGGCACGGCGAGTTGCCGACCGAAGAGCAACTCGAAGAATTCCGAGCCGAACTTATACCGGAGATGAAACTGCCCGACGATTTAATCCGCTGGATAAAGAACGTTCCGAAGGAAGCTCACCCCATGAATGTGCTTCGCATCTCCGTGAGCATGCTCGGCATGCTCGACCCCGATTACGGGGACAACTCACCGGAAGCCAACCTCAAAAAGGCGATGCGTATAACCGCCAAAGTGCCGGTGATCGTCGCGTGGGTACACAGGTCACGAAATGATTCCGAGCCGGGCGAGCCCGACCTGAACAAATCGCTGGCCCATAATTTTATGGAGATGTTCATCGGCAGGGAACTTGACGAAGACGAGGTGAGGGTGGTGGAGTTGTTGATGCTTCTTCACGCCGAGCACGGTATGAACGCCTCGACTTTCACCGCACGCGTCACGGCCAGCACGCTCGCGGACATGTACGCCGCCGTAACCAGCGCCATCGGAACCCTTAGCGGATCTCTGCACGGCGGCGCCAACCAGCGCGTTATGGAAATGCTCGAGGACATAAGCAACCCAGAAATAGTCGTGCAATATATCGACGGGCTTCTGGCCGACGGCAAGCGCGTCATGGGGTTCGGACACCGAGTCTATAAGGTCGAAGACCCGCGAGCGTGCCATCTCAGGCGCTGGTCAGGCGAGCTATGTTGCTCACGAAAACAATTCCGGGAACTTTACGAGATCAGCCACAAGATCGAGAGAAAGGTAATGAGCGAAAAGCATTTCCATCCGAACGTGGACTTCTATTCCGCCACCGTCCAGCACGCGCTGGGTATACCCAAGGATTATTTTACCGCCATTTTCGCTTCGAGTCGCGTCGTCGGATGGACCGCTCACGTCATCGAGCAACACAGGGACAATCGCCTTATCAGGCCCACATCGAAATACATCGGCCAATACGGAAGAAGGTTCGTTCCCATCGAGAAACGTTATGAGCGCAAGGCTTCGATCCCACCCAGCGAGCAGAGCGACTCGATAATCAGTACGGACTGAAACCGGGAATATAGGGGCATGACACGTCGTGCCCCTTGCTTACAGACCGTTCTTTTTGCTACTATCCAATTGAGTATTTATTGCATGTCATTTTGACGGAGGAAAAAATATGGGAACCGACGAAATCCGCAAAATCGGTGTGAGCACCGGCGGTGGCGATTGCCCCGGCCTCAACGCGGTCATAAGGGCGGTCACCCTGACCGCGCATAACCATTACGGATGGGAAGTGCTCGGTATCAAAGATTCCTTCAACGGCCTGATATGGCCCGATCAGACCATGCCGTTAACGCCGGAAGTCGTCCGGGACATTCTCCCGGAAGGAGGCACCATCCTCGGCACCACCAACCGGGGGAATCCGTTTGCATGGGAACGCGAGAAGAACGGCAAGGCCGAAATCGTCGATATGAGCGATAGAGTGATGGAGAATTTCGATCATCTCGATCTCGATGCTCTCGTCGTTGTGGGCGGCGACGGTACGATGAAGATAGCCAAGGGCTTTTTCGACAAGGGCATGCCCACCGTCGGCGTGCCGAAAACCATCGACAACGACCTCGAGGCGACCGACCTCACCTTCGGTTTTAACAGTGCCGTCCGAACGGCCACCGAAGCGCTCGACAAGCTCAGAACCACCGCCCAGAGCCACCACCGGGTGATGATTGTCGAGATGATGGGTCGGGAAGCGGGTTGGATCACTCTTCACGCGGGTTTCGCCGGTGAAGCGCACATCATCCTTATACCCGAAATACCCTTCACACTCGATGCAGTATGCAACAAGCTGCTTCAAAGATGGGAAAGCAAGCATAAATACAGTCTTGTGGTGGTTGCCGAGGGTGCAGTGCCCGCCGGTGGTGAAACCAATGTCATAGACCGTTCGCCGGACGGTACCGTGCGTCTGGGCGGCGTGGCGCACCGGCTCGCAGAGGTGGTGAAGGAGCGAACGAAACTCGACGTGCGAGTAATGGTGATGGGGCATATACAGCGCGGCGGGTCTCCGACGGAATTTGATCGAATACTGGGCACGCGTTACGGAGAGGCCGTTACTCACATGATAGCTCGCGGCGAGTTCGGGAAAATGGTCGCCCTGCGCGGAACCGCAATCCTTTCCGTTGACCTCTCCGAGGCGGTCGGTCGCAATAAACTCGTCTATCCCGACGGTACGTTGGTTAAGGCCGCGCGCTCGATGGGTATATTTTTCGGCGACGAGTGATTAAACCCCGTGGGTTTGGAAAAGTGGCCCTGTTCAATCAAGAACAAAGCCACTTTTTATAGTTTTCTCAAATAGAAACTTATTCTCGAACCAATTCTATTTTATAAAATACTTTCGATTTTTCATGCCTTAATTCGTGCGACCAGTAGGCTCCATCGACAAGTTTTCCTTCCAAATCCCGGCATAAAACAATTATCACGGGGGTTTCTTCTTCCTGATCTCCCACAATTGTTTCGTCCGGGTTCCTCAAGATGACCGTGGACTCCCGGTAACCGACAGGATCGAAGACTTTGCTCACTCTTTTAATCTTGTGCTTAACCAGGCCCCTTTTGTTGAATTCTATGCCAACAACCCGATCCAGAGGTATTTTTCTCTCCTGTGGCAGCGTTGGGTTTATAGTAAGATAGCCCGTGCCGAAAAGGTTGCCGATAGGTTGGTCGCAAACAGTGTGGAATTCAACAAGGTCAACGAATTCATCCGGCTTATTCTCATCGGGATAGATACGGTATATGAGTTTGGGCGGTGGCGGTGCGGGCGGTGGGGGCGGCTCCTCCGGTTGCGGCGCCACGATCGGTTCGGGGGGAGCGGTTCGGTCAACACCGGTGGTGGTCGTTTCGGTTGGAGTAGATCCCGTTTCGCCAGGAGTAGTACCTGTTTCGCCTCGCTTTTCGCAGCCATTAAATACGACGAAAACAACCGCGCAGGCGAACAAGGTTAAAACTATCGTTTTGATAAGAGTTCGTTTCATAAGGTTCTCCTTTCACTCATATACTTTATTCGGTCTTATTACCGGCGGGGAAAGAGAGGGTAAAAACCGCGCCGGAATACCGACTGCTCTCACATGTAATCGTGCCTTCAAAACGGTTAACGATACTCATGGTGACGGCTAGTCCCAGGCCGGTACCTTCACCGACTTTTTTGGTGCTGAAGAAAGGATCGAAAATGCGATCAATCTGTTCGGGCGGAATACCGGGGCCGGTGTCCGTCACTTCGGAGTAAACATCATCCCCTTCCATCCATGTGGAAATTGTTATCTCCCCTTTCCCCCCCATCGCCTGAACGGCGTTTTGAATCAAGTTCAAGAATACTTGACGTAGTTGCGACGGCTCGGCCATCACATACGTAACATCACCCTTGTCGCGGTTGATGCCGACATCTTTCATCAATCCCGAGTGATCGGCCAGTCTCAAGGCGCTTGATATAACATCTTCAATGTTGACGGGTTCGAGAGGCCCTTCAGGTGCGATGCGGGAGTAATTCTGCAAATCGCGTACTATGTGCGACGCAGTTTCGGCGTAATGTATGATATCTTCGGCGCATGCTTTAACCTTATCTATGCTGTCGGTGGATATCGCCGCTTCCGCCATTCCCATTATTCCGGCCAGCGGATTATTTATCTCATGAGCGACACCTGCGGCGAGCGTACCTATACCCGCCAATTTTTCCGACTGCACCAGCAGTTTCTGCTGTTCCTGAATACGTACGAGAGCTTCAATTACTTGCTGATGCAGACGGGCGTTCTGAACCGCCGATGATATGGTACCCGCCATGGCGATCAGCAGGTCGAGTTCCGACTCGGAATAAGGCTTTTTATCGGGACTGTTTTCTATATAAACCAGCCCGATAACCCTCTCCTCGGCCCATAAAGGCACGGACATTACGCTCCCGACGCGCGGCGCGCCTGGTGGAAGCTCACCCTGCGGATTGTATGCCGCGATGCAGACCTGCTCCTTTATCGTACGTTGGGCAATGCTCTCGATGAAAGCATGATCCGGTACAGGTTGACCGGTTCGGGAGTGAACCGTTTGGGGTATCAACTTGTCATCTTGCTCCGACAAAAGAGAAATACTCATCATCCGGCATGGCAGGGAATCCAGTATCAATTCTGCAGTGGCTTCGAACTGTTTATCCAGATCCAACGTTGTGTTTATCGCTCTGGAAAGCTGTTGTAGAACCTGCAAATTCCGGTGGCTCGCTCGCAATTCCCCCGGATCATCCGGCGCGGCTTCCAGAATGGCGGAGATTCTTTCACCGCTTTGTTCCCCCTCCTTGGCGCGCACATGATCTAAAGTACGAGTAAATTGAAAGACAGTGTCTCCATTACTCGCCAACTGCGGAGACGTATCGGTGGTTCTGAAGTGAAGAACCCAGCTTCCCATCTTTATTTCGTCACCGTCGGCCAACTGGACTTCATCTATGCGAGTCCCGTTAACATAAGTTCCGTTAAGGCTCATATTGTCCACAAGACGATAATTCTTGCCATCATAAATTAATTGGGCGTGGTTACGGCTGATTTTCAGATCGGGCAAATAGATATCGTTT
>Ga0180432_10001386_pt1 | contig 38508 bp, 57 predicted proteins | sample SS_ome_10_FD_132414 | JGI IMG/M metagenome (GOLD analysis project Ga0180432, IMG submission 132414) | Hypersaline lake sediment archaeal communities from the Salton Sea, California, USA - SS_1_MS_2 metaG | ecosystem: Environmental > Aquatic > Non-marine Saline and Alkaline > Hypersaline >... | reverse complement strand
GCTAGCCATAAAGCTGTCATAGCTGCAGAAGTACCTAATCCAGAACCTACGGTACCTGCTGTATAGGTCACAGAAGTACCTTTTTCTACTCTTACTTTTATACCTCCCGAAGGTCCAGAGGCTGTAATATCATCCACGCCTCCAGTGTCTAATCGTCCAGAAACGTAAGAGGGTCTACTATAACCGCATTCAGTAATTATAGGAACGATAGCCATATTGAATGTAGCACCGTCCATATAGGCCTTATTACTCTCGTAAAATTCCGGACAATCGGTCCATGGCCCTGCTAGATCTATTCTAACAGGACATCGTGCTTCAATAATCATAAGATATATCTCCTCAACTAAAGTGAATCACTACTGCAGAGGATTCTGCACCCTTTCTCTCCCACTCAGATATGGTCTCTATGAATATACGAGCCTGGCAGGTTAAAAATATCCGATCATCAGAGGAAGCATTAGTTACTATTACAAATCCATGCTCTTCCAATATGTTTTTAAGCATAGGCACAACATGTCTGAAATGAGATTTAGAAGGAAGAGTTATTACAATTAGCTTGGCACCTAATTCTAGTTCGCCAGCAACAGAGTGGCAATCTAGCGTAGTATGCCCTGCACCTCTACCTGTACGAATACCTAAAGCTACATCGTGGAGTCGCTGAATGTCTGTGCTCATTCTGTCCTCCCTTTACCCTGCACCGATTTCCTCCAGTAGTTTTACTACTTGAGATCTGGATTTCTCATGCAACTTTATCTTGTGGCAGTTAGATAGCCACCATGCTTGTGTATCAGGATTACCTTGGGCTAATCCTGCACCTACCCAATCCGCTACCATCTCCTTGACATAAGTCAAAGGCATCTCCACGTACTCAATACTACCATCATCATTATGTAGAATATAATGCTGCCAATGATGACGATTGTGATGTTGATGGTGAAGCCATGCTTTATCAAAAGCTGCATCGTACTTAGGTATCACCTTACTACCATAGAAGTAGTATACGTAGGGACTCCACTCTTTACTAGAAAACTTAGATAGGTCGTGAAGTAATCCTCTCCAAGTAATACCTAACCTTCTACTAGCTTTGAGCACGTACCATTTATGCCTTAGTACGTACTTGAGATAACGATAATGCATAGAAGATAAGGAAGACAAATAGTCTAGCTTATATAACCTCATTTAATACCTCCCTGTCTGCCTCTTTAATAGTTAGATAAGACAGTAAGTCTATTACTTCCAAAGCAGACATGGCATGCTGTACTGGATTATCTTGTCCGTTATTGTAGAGCGAATAGGGATTGCTTTCCGCTCTACCCTCTACTAAGTAAAGACTATACCACTGACCTTGAATAGAGAACTCCCGTACAGGGCGTAATGCTTTACTTATTTTGGCATGAGGATATTTATTACGAGGCATTCTCTTTCTCCTTAGTAGAATAAATATAGTGTAGATCGAGTAATAAGGCACACTCCTCGCATACTATACTAGTCTGTCCTCCAAACCGAGTAACAAAATTTCTTTTGTATATCCATTCAAACCAAACAAGATTACCACATTCATCACATCGAATAGGACTAAGTGCAAATCGCCTTTTCCATCTAGAACTGCTTCGTGATTTCCAACGCATGCCCTCTACCCACCTTTCTTCTTTGCAGAAAACCATTCCCCTGAACATTGAAAAGGTGCAATCTCTTCTACTGTCGTGGAATCCACATACCAACGATGGATGTGACTAAATCCCTCTATGATTCCAGGAGCTTCAAAAGTCGCGTGCATATTTGAAATAACATTAGGAGGCACCTTTTTATCAGAAGGGGATTTAGCATTACGTATCAGGCACTCATCTACGCTCGCGTCTATCCAATGAAGATGAATGGGTACATTATAAGAGCGAGCTAAACGAATCCACCTGTGCCTCTCCGCAGTAGAGATATTAGTAGCATTTACATAAACACTAACACTCTGTTGCAATAAAAGCCTAGTCATAGCAAAGGACAAAGCCCATACAAAGTCCTCCATAGGAGTAAAAAACTGCTGACCAAAGATTTCTTTACGTATGTCATCAGGACATACAATCACAGCACCTTCGAGAGCTCGTTGTTGTAACCAAGTGTCTTTACCCGACCGAGGTAGTCCGCACATCAGAGTTAGAGTAGTTGTTATTTCTTCCTCCTCTTTCTCTTGCAATAGAGCTACTAAAGACCCAGGATCCTCTCCTTCTTCATACCATTTAGACCTGGCAGTGACTGCTTTATCATAAGCACGTAAAACATCTAGTAAGAACTCACTTAGGATAAAGTCTGGAGTGTCTGAACCTGATTCCAGCGAATGAGTATTGATGAGAGAGGCCAGTTCCTCTGCTATATTTTTCATAGCATTTATTCCTCTACCTTTCCAAAAGCCAAACGATAACGTTAGTAGATTCGATGCCTAACAAAGAAAACTATACTAGCACGACCCTGCCTTAAGCAATAGAAATAAAAACTAAAACCCCCTGTTTCGTATAACAGAGTAACTACAAGTAGGACAAACCCAACCATACTCCCAATCACGTCTCCAACCCGTACCTTCCAATTCCACTACATCCCCCTTTTCAGCCAACTTTGTCGACAGTGATCGAAATACGCCACATCTACCACAATAAACTTTATAGCTAGCTTTGACTTTTCCTTTAGGAAGTGGTTGTAACATATATCGCTCCTTTTATATAAATAATACCCTAAACAACCCAAGAACAAAAGTGTATTCTTCTATCTCCTGCCACTAGATTTTTCTAGCAACCAAGCCTCCTCTCCTCAAAGCATTCACGTAGTTGGTAACCTGTATCTTAGACTTTTCAGACCTATTCTGCTCCTTCAACCAACGGGTGAGAGTATTGTACTTTTCTTTCAGAGTCGTTCCTTTCATACCTCTACGGGTTTCTTGCCAAGCTTCATCTTCCACTGCTTTCAATATTTGGTCTTGGTTATACACCCCAAAAGTCAATGCTTCCCAATCTAGCGATTTAGCCACGTCCTCCTCCTTACTTATTACAAGAGCCAGTAATTACATATCCCTAAAAATAGTAAGTGAAGTATGTTATCAGTAACAATGATAGACCAAGGCGCCATAGGAGGTTCACTAAACAGGGCGCTCCCCTTAGCATTCATAAACCAAATCACAAAGTTGGTTCTATCTTGTAGAAAATGTTGTAGTGCTATCAGGCCTACAATCCATAAGGGTATACCAAAAAAGATAAAAGGTAGAGAATAGAAAAGCACGTGGGTAAGACAAGCCCAGCTAGACTTTTTCTTATTCTGTGCCATCCAATCGTTTTGTAGTATGTAGTCACCAATCAAGTGAGCAAACACCAAGTTTATCATTCCTCGACACCCTGCACAGGTTTCAAAACCACCAACCTTCTGTAAGGACGTACTGGAAATGAATTAGAGGGAAGCTTGTAATCATTAGCAGATAGATCAAGATCCACGGTGATCACTTTAGTAAACTTCCCTGTCTTTAAGATAGTCTCTAAATTGTCCACTGAAGGAGGAAAGTCTGTAGGAATTCCTATTACAGCAACCGCTACTCCTTCCATAATAGAAATACAACGAGCCAACGCCTTGTCGAATAGGTGCATTCCTAAACATAGAAACCCGTCATAGTTTTCTTCTACTTGAAATTTTTCTATAAGAGAGGGGATGTGTAAAACATGACAATCTGTGAGGTGGGCATTACATCGTGGAATATATACATCTTTGGGTTGGATCAAAGGATCTACAACTGTAATAGATTCTAAACAAGTAGACCAAGCAAAACTATCTAAAGGATTCTTATACCCTCCTACCTCTAAAACCCTCCTAGACGTCTGTTGTAAGTAGTGTGCTGCGATAGCATACCTGGCTTCAAAAGGATTACTCGTTAAGTACGTCCATTCTTTCATAGAGTTGTCTCCTAGGAGTCACCACAGCCAACCCTCTAGCAAGAAAATTAAGGTCTATAACATCCACAGATTTCATTTCTCTAATGCGATCAATGGTTTGATCTACTCTCACATGAGGAGCTCTCTCCCTATGTAGTGTATCATGCAATGTTATTATGAAGTTTTTCGACATGAGTGGCAAGTAGTTGGCAAAGTCCTGAATGCTGCCCTCATAGGAATGATCTGCATCTATGTGTAGGTAGTCTATAGAGATGCCCCTTTCTTTAAGAATACCCGATGCTTTTAGTGTAGTGGTTAATATAATTTCTATTTCAGGATAATCCTGTCTAAAAGGGTGATCCTCTGCCAGCCAGTGCGGGCCCCCATAACCCGCCTCTGGCATGTTAGCGTCTACTAAAATAGTAGAGCTCGGTTCCAAATCTAGATCCCTTTGTGCTTGTCTCATTACTTTAGGTACAAAAGCACCTCCAGAGCCTAAACACACAGCAGTTTTTGCCTGAAGAACATAGACAAACCCGTAATACAAGATACCCAAACCTAGATAGTCACCCTCGGCATCATGGCTAGCTAAAAAAGCCTCCGTCTTATTGAGAGTGTCAAGTATGAATTGCTTGTCTAACAACACTTTATCCCTCTGAGGTAGTAAAGATATAAGGCGCTAGAGCCAGTTCCCTGATCATTCTAAAGATGGAGGGAGCTGACGCATAACCAGCAGCTGTCCATAGAGAGTCATTGGCCTCTGGAAAGCTAGTAGATAATCTCATGTCTACTGCTTTAGGAGCAGGCACAGGAGAGATACGAAGATCCTCTCTATCATAAGCAGCAGCTAGAAACTTTAGTAGTTGGTACTTACTACAAGTATCCCCAGGAGTTACATGAAGCAATCTAGGAAGCTCCAGATCCTCTGTACGCATAATGGCTAAGCACAGTTTGGCAAAATGATAGGTAGTAACACCATTCCATTTGTGATCGATATAACCATTAACCCCTTCACCTCTAGCTTTATCAATAAGCCAATGAAGTAGATACTTAGGCTTTATGGTAGCCTCCGGACCTACTATAGAACATCTGAGATGTTGTACTGTAGAATAGATAGTCTCTCCTAAATATTTAGTGACACCGTATACATCTTTGGCACTAAATGGATCATATTCTGTGTTGAATCCGCACGAGCCATCATAAACACAATCCGTAGCTATCTGTATTACTTTATCAACGCCAGCCAAAAAAGCTGCCTCCGCCAAACTATAAGGAAAACTACTGTTAATCATTATAGCCTGTGACACAGACTCTGCGTTGTTTTCATCAATGAGGGGTTTGGTTCTTCCAATACAATTGATCACAAAACGTATGGAAGGAAAAGAGATAGGGTGATTGGAGAAGATAGCAGACCAGTTAGGATTGTCTGCATCAAAGAGCCTCCACTCTAAGTGAGGAACATCTTTTTTGCTTATCAAAGGCGCTGACCTGCTAGAATGTGTAGCTATAACAGGTACTGATTGTTCTGTTAAGTAAGAAGTTACCATAGAACCTAACATACCTGTACCGCCCAATACCAATACAGAAAAGTCATCAGCCATCAAATTACCTCCATCTGTTAATCATAGGAGTAAATATATCCCAATAAGAAGGTTCAAATCTTCGATCATCCATCATGGACTCTCGTAGAGAAGAGGTAGAGAAAAAGATAATTACCGTACCCAACTCCATGGTCATAAAACCGTGGGCATGTCCAGGGGGGATCCAAAGTACTTGGGGATTCTCCGCCGAAAGCGTTACCTGCGTAATGTCGTCCAACGAAGGATCTGCATTGTTGAAATCGGGTACAGGTTTAATGGCAAACCAGGCAGCCCCTGTAGGAACGTAAACATACTTACCTTCTTTTTCATGACCATGCCAGGCGCGTACAAAACCTTGCTCATGATTGGATACCGTATACATACGTTTGATATCTGCATCACTAAAATCAAAATCGTTGCAGAAACAGACCCTACCCCTGTCATCCAAGGATTGTCCTCCTTTGATAATCCTCGGTTTAGTAGTCGTAGTGGCTCCTGCAAAAACAGTAGATTCCATTACTCTTCCCTCCATAGTGTAGGTTGTCCAAATTGGGCGAGGAATTGGTGGTTAGCATATCTAGGATTGCTAACATTCTTTACTCTTTTTTTGGTTATAATATGCTTCAGCTCTTCAATACCGTCGTCAATAGAACAGGAAGTACAAAAGCCTAACTCTTTCCTGGCCTTTTCATCTGAAACTCTATAGCTTCTACGATCTTCAAACGGCTGGGCTGTTACTTCTACTTCTGCATCTGGAAAGTGATTACGAATTTGATAGGCGAGGTCCAGCACACGCACGCTCTGTCTTTGCAGATTATAAACCCCTCGGTGCTCCAGTCCTATATTTTGCGCTATAGCCCAAGCCGCATCCCGAACATGTAGTAGGGGTCTAAACTGATCCCCTCCAAACACTGTTAACTTATTTTCCAGTGCTGCTCGTACTGTTAACACATTAACTACTAAATCCAAACGAATGCGAGTAAACCTATCACTCACACCAAAAAGAGTGCCTAGCCTAAACACTAAAGCATTTTTGGGTAGCAAAAAACTCTCTGCCGTTAGCTTAGACGAAGCATAGAGAGACAAAGGATTAGTTTCAGACTCTTCGGTCAAGATTCCTTCTTGGGCTCCATACACAGAACAAGTAGATATGAAGATGATCTGTCCATTAAAGTGGTGAGAAAACCATTCAACCGCATCTTGATTGATCTCTATGGTAGCCTCAGGATTCAATTTACAAGCTGCATCTCCTACCATAGCAGCCAACCACACTACTGTATCTGCCCAATACAAATGCTCTCGTAGTTTTCTCTTATCTCTCACATCTCCATACACAAACGGAATGTTCTTGAGATAAGCCTCCTCGAAGAGTAAAGTATCAAACACCCTCACTTCATGATCCGACGTACTTAACATATCCGTTAAGGCACCACCTAAATAGCCCGCACCACCCACTACCAATACGTTCATTGTATACTCTCCTAGAGAATTGGAAAAAATAGCAGACTCACAAATTCTAGCTAATTATATTTTACAACTATTTGTGAGAATAATCACGTAGGAGAGGGTTTTTCCAGCTAGAAAGAGTCGGAGGTAAGGGTGTTAACTTTCTTTAATACATACCTGGCAAAGCTAACCACTTCTTTATCTTCGTCTACAGATAAAGCGTGTAACATATTAGATATCGAAGGGAAGTCAGATAGGGCAGATAGGTTAATACTACGAAGCAAAGCTAGTCGTACCTTAGGAGACGGATCCTCAACCAATAGTGACCTTGTCTCTGGAGGCAAATCACTATAACTGGCTGCTGTTAATCTACAAGATACATCAGGACTGCATGCCAGTTTTTTTGCTGCGCGCGCAACTGCCCAGTACGTTCTTACCTTTGCCATATCTGCCTGTCCATAAATATCACTTCCACACTGGTTATGTATTTGTACTATCTCTTTTAGTATGTAGTCAGGTGTTGTAGGATTGCATGCCAGATTAACATAAACACTCATATCTTCTGTCCTCAAAGCACTCTGCATTACTTCCAAAGGAATTCCTTTTCTTTTAAGAAGAGCTCCCCTTACTTCTTTATCTTCATCTGTTAGTAGTTTGGGATACAGTGAAAAAAAAGGTACAGAAGTATTATCTATCAAAGAGATTCTAACTCTCTTATTAGGGTCCTCTGATAGTATAGAAATGAGACCTTCACCTGGCAACGTCTCATCACTAAAATTGAGAGAGGATGCCAATCTTCTTCTAGTCCAAGGAGTACTATTAGGAAACCTTTGTAAAAAATTGCCATGTTGATAAACAACTGATTCAGGTTGCATCCATTCCAAATGTGTAAATTCTCTAACTATGTTTGGAAGATTCAGTCCTACTTCCTTTAACAACTCTAATGTTATAACTGGAATTACCAAAGCTTTCAAATGGAGCAGTTCTGCAAACTGCCACTCCTCTCTGATACCTACGCCTAAAGGAGAACGCCAACTAATAGGATACTCTCCTAGAAGGAGATGTACATCTACTCCCTCAGCAGTAATCTGTTCAAAAGTTACTACCGTTCCTTGAATGAATAAACTATGATTAGAGTTTAACTGTCGCATAAATAATGCCATACCCTTTCATCTGTATTCATCCTATTTAGTATTCTAGTAGCAGCAGAAGCCACCACCTTATCAGGATCTTGTGTACCAATCTTCAGCACCTTTTTTATATCTATTCTACTAGGAGCAGCAGCCCTTGCTATTCGCTGTATGAGTGCCATTCTAACAGACGCCGATGTATCATGAATCAATGATATGCAGTGTTCTAAGCCCAAAGCCGTACTTTGAATTCCTGCTACTCTAGAAACAGCATCCTTACTAGTTATAAGTTTTTTGGCCGCCGCAGCTACTGCTGATGGAAAACACTCACAAACTACTACTATTCGACGTAGTACTATATCGGGTGTTTTAGGATTAAAAGCTAGTTGAGCAATGACATGGTCTGGTTCATTAGATATAGCATTGAACATATCATCTATCGGAAGACCCTCTCTCGTGAGTACCTCCCCTCGAACCTCACTACATTCATCCTCTAGTAGTGGATATATCAAAGGAAAAGGCACACCTTCGTTATTTGCTAGAGCAGCTCTAACTTCTTTAGAAGAATCCTCCAACAATGCCTGTACTATATGGGCCATAGGATAAGGAGGTTTACCCGCTGTTACTATAGAACTGGCTAACCTTTGACGAGTCCAGGGGGTACTATTAGGAAAGAGCTTCAAAAAGTTTGGCTCTCTTTCTACTAGCGATAAGGGGTCTGTCCATTCTACATATTCAAACTCATGAATAATGCGCGGACGAAAAGACAAAACATCCTGGCCTGCGTTTCTAGTTAGGATAGGAACTACAGATCTAGTAAGAAGACGCAAGGATTCTAGTTTCGACCAGTGATGTATTTCCGTGCACAGTGGCGGAACCCAAGAACGGTCAGGATACTCTCCCAGGTTAATAGAAACATCGATTCCTGGTTTTTCTAATAAATCTAGAGGCACTATAGTACCTATTATCCTTACACTGGCATGCCCTCCTAAAGTAATCATAATCTATGATTCCTTTATAGCATCTATGGCATTCAGTAACATTATGTGTATATGAGCAGTACGATTGTAAGCAGGCCACCCTTCCCCTAGCCAAAGATATCTCCAAGAGGCCAACAAGTTTATTTTTCTAAACATCCATCTACTTACATCTAACTCATACTGCTGTCTAACTATATATTGAACTGCATAGGCCTTTATTTCATAACGTAGCCTGTGTTTTCTACTAAAGATGTATCTGAAATACATAATAGGACCTTCTTCTCTACGCTGCAGTACATGAATAGTTTCGTGTGATACGATAGCTCGTGTAGAACCAAAAGGTTTATCATTCATCCAATCAGCATATCTACTGGGAGTTAGATAAATGCAGTTACCAGAGAAAGCATTAAATCTATTTCGACCAGCAAAGGGTACTAAATGCCACCACCATTTTTTTTCTTTGATAGAAATGTTGTAAAACTCGTCCATTCTTTTCTTTTGTGATTCCATGACGTGCTTCCTTTCTAGGCGCCTATAGCTTCAAAAACAAAGAACATTTTTGAAGCTATAGAATTTCTCAGTCAGCGTGGGTACTTTCGCATCTACATAGCATTTTGTGCGAATTTGCGCGCTTCAAATACTACAGAATTCATTCGTCTTTCGATGTAAGAATAGAGATCTGAATCGCTCATCACAACGGGTCATCTCATAAGCAAGAGTCAATCTCTCTTTGGTACCTACATCTAACCAAAACCCTTTATGTATGTAGCTACCATTCATTCCTACACTAGCTATTTTTCTAAGAACTGTCTCTAGAGAGAAGGCATTCTCTTTTGGAAGATATTCAAAAATTTGAGGAGAGAACACATAGGCACCTGATACAGCAAGACCTGCCTTATCTTCTCCATCCCTGTTTAGGTAGTTAGTAATTCTACCGGTATCATCATCTAAACGGACTCTACCATACTCAGAAAGATCAGGTACAGGAGTCAATATTGTAGTAGCAATCTCATCTCTACGAAGATGCATTACCTCAGTCACATCCAAATCCAAAAACACATCTCCGCAAATCATTAAGAAAGGAGACTCCACAGGACCTATTTTTTTAAGCCACCCTCCGGTCCCCAGCCTTTCAGTCTCGATTAGAAAGGTAGCTGACTCGCCATATGTAGAGGATAGAATCCATTTAAGGGGCATGTCTCTACCATTTATAACAAAAACAAATTCCCAATCTACATAAGGACAGTGATACAAATAATAATCCACCACTCTTGTAATCAAAGGCACGTCCTCGAAAGGAAGCAACATTTTGCAATCAGTTACTTCCTTTATTCTAGTACCTTTTCCTCCTGCTAAAACCACCATCTTCATAAGAACTCCAATACTTGACGAGCAGTCATAGGTATATCACATTGAGTAAATGATTCTTTCTCTTGAAAGACCAAGGATGAATGTTCCTTAGAAGGTAGAATTTCACAAGATTGGAATGGCCAAACAAGATGAAACATCAATGTAGGATTCCATCCATGCAATGATGTGGTATAAGATACTCCCAAAAATCTAAGATCTTTTCCTATACCAAAATGGTGACCAGGAATAGAAGATAAATATAGTTCTTCATTTCCTTCCTGTATAATAGCGTCTACTGCATTTACTAACAATCCCTCTCTATGTTCTCCAGTAAGACCTCCAGCAGGTACTATATCCAACATCTGACGATCATGAAAGACTTTAGAGCGTACCCCTGTGATAATTTTGCTATCAGCTGTTTCTGTAATACAAGCAGCTCCTAGGATAGGCAAGTCTCTACAGAGAGTATACCAGGATACCTTGTTATCTTGATACTGACGTAAACCCGCAGCAAAATGACGATACAAGCCTACGGTTACTTGTATACGTGAAACACCGGAAAGATCCAAATGAAAATCTTGTAGGTAATACCTCTCACAATCAAACAGAGGTATTTGTTGTTGTTCACTTTCCTCTACCGCTATATCCCAATAAGATAAATCTAACCATTCAGGAACGTTAAATAATCCAACAACCTTTACCTCTAACATGAACTAGTCCTTTAGTTGGTATTGAGTACACTGAATGTGTCCACCTGCATCGCGTAAAACCTCTAACGATATAACATCTAAAGATCTGAGCTCCCTCAAAGCACTACTGATAGTACCTGCAGATCGAAGACCAGAAAACCCCTTCAACTCTTCGTAAGTAAAGGAGCCACTACCTCCCTTAGCAGCCAAGTACTCGAATAGTTTAATAGTTGTAGGTTTGATATCAGCAAAATCTTTACGATGACGGAGGGAATGTAACATTCGCATTAGACTCGACCCTCTTTATATTTACGAACCAAGCAAATACTCCCATCGCCTATTTCTTGCTGTATGAAATCATACCTCTCATAAAAGGATATAAGTTTGTCTAACGACATACTTCCGTAAGGATTAGGTACACATACTACATTATAGTGTAAACGATCTAGAATAGCGACCAGTCTTTTCATTAAGAAAGTACCATCACCTATGCCTTCTACCTTAGCTTTAAGTCTGGCAAACCAAAAAACAGGAGGGTCGAGATCCAAATCTTCTCCTAAGAAGTCCTCTCTGTCTAACTCGCAAATAGAATTAGACTCCAACAGAATGCAGATTCTTTGATCATTTACTATTTGAGAGCGTATGGGTCTATAATCTGTAGGACCTGTTCCATATTCTTTACACTTCTTAGGTTTAACTCGGGCCCTATTTCTAGCCTTGATACACTCAGGATCTTCACAAAATCTAGCACTAGGAGGTCTGTGCGAGATGTCGTTGTTACACTCTCTCCTTTCACAAATCCTAACAGTGGGGAGTTTTTTCCCATACAACCTCCTACGTCTTTCTGTATTCCTAGCCCGTCGGCATGCAGGATCAGCACAAAATCTAGCACTAGGACCTCTGTGAGAAATATCGTTGTTACACCCTTCCCTCTCACAAATTCTCTTCATTGGATACTCTCCCTAATTTAGTAGTTATAGATTGTAAACAGAGGCAATAGCCAGAGCATTAGCACATGGAAAAGGATGTCCGTAAACGATGCCCTTGATCTCTTCTTGTACACATTCTACCCAAGCATTACCTGGAAATAATTGAGGTAAGTTAGGAAGCCACTCTGTAGGAAGACCTTTTATCTGATCCCTATCCTTAGGTATCCAAACATCATCGTTCCACACTACAGGCACCCTCTTAAGGTATTTTACACTGGTAAAACCTAAGATACCTTCAACAAGACATTGATCTAAAAAAAGGTTCTGTCCTACTGGAATGCTTACTACCATAAGCCCTCCAGGTGCCAAGTGCTTCTTCATATTATGCACTGCACAAATACATTTTGAAGGATCTCTCGGTTGCTCATCCCAACCAACATGCTCTAGTGTTGAGATACTTATTATCAAAGCATACTCTTGAGGGTGAGTAAACTCGACCACATCTTCATTTTGTACTCTTGGAGCAAGTTCATACTTGTCTACTATGACGTGAGCTATTGGATAATACTGGGAAAGAACGTTTCCCACCTCCAATATAGGCTTTCCTTGAAACTGGTTTACAAGATCCCAAAAGAAAGGAACCTCTACGGTACGCTCGTTAATCCACGTGTTATTATGAGGGTGACGCAAATAGGGATAGCGTCCGCCCATAAAAGTGAAGTATTGATCATTCAACCTATCATCTACTTTATCTGATAATGACGCCCGTTCCACAAAAGTTCTCCTATACGATAAAACATAAACACTCTTGCTTTGACATCCAAAACCCTCATTTCTAAACTCTAAAAACGAGAAAGGACAATTCCTTCTAAACGTCCAACAACATACTCAACATGCTTGTCTACTCCTATACGAGGTAACACATAAACGATAGCATGTAGTACCTCACCCTCACTATCCTGAATTACCTTAGCAAAACATAACTCAGACGTATGGTTAAAGATCAACCACTTTCTAACCTTTTGACAAATAGTGCAATTGATTACAGTAGTACCATTATCTGTTAAGTTAGAAGAGAAACGAACAGGATACTCCTCTCCTTTTTCGCCGTTCACAACCATAATCCAACCTTGGTACTTAATAAAAGGTGAGTGCTTAGATAAAGAGAAATTAGACATCAAACGAGCCATAGAGTCTGAGGCACTCTCCACCACCTTGACAATTTCAGGGTCAAGTTTATTTCTAGTAACTTTACTCAAAATCATAAAGCCTATCCTTTTTTAGCTTTGATAGTGTATAGCCTAGAATCACGAAAGAAGGAAGCAACAGATCCTCGATTAGAAAGCTGCATAGTAGTTTCTATAGCTCTATCTTCTATGATACTTATTTCCTTATGATCATAGGAAGATCGGAAAAGTTCGAGCCTTCCTCCCTTTGCTATTCTAACAACTAAACCTGTGTCGAGAACGACAAAGTTTAATTCATTATAGGGAGTGACATCCTTACGTGCTACATACTTATCAAAGGAATCAGTAAACTTGAGTATGTAATGAAAGGTCTCACCCTCTTTAGTAGCCAGCACTACTACTACATTACGCATACGTCTAACTGCGGCAATCTTGCATCCAACAAGCTCTGGAATATGCGAGGAGCGACAGCTACGAGAGGCTGGAATATGTAAACAAGGTACTCCTAAAATATCAGAACTTAGCACTTCTTCCCCTATGAAAGAATTAGGTAATATCTTCCAACTGGAGGTAACAGTAACAACTAAGGTGGCTCCCAGCACACTCAAACCTAGTAATACTATCTTACCCTTCTGTACAACAAAAGGCTGTCCGTATACAACCATTACCTCCCTTATAGAAAGAGCAGGACTTATTACCTTGATATCTGTACGATCTGTAAACACCTTCAACTTATTATGACTGTCTCTGCCAAAATAAACAAAAGTGCTCAGTTGTTCGTTAAAAAGCAAGGCATGAGAACCCTGCCTCTCTCTTTTATAATCATCTAGCCACCAATAGTTGGCAGTCTCTACTATATCCCTTCCACCATATTGCCAATGTGATAATACCTCCTCTCCATAGTCTCTCACCTCCTCTATCACAAACTGATCAGAGCCTTGTACTATGTGAGTGGTTACTTGTGATAACTGAAGAGAACCTGCTACGTGAGGCGGAGGCAAACGTTTGCCTTTCTCAAAAACCTTCTCCATCCAGGTACGATATTCACTAGGTAGTAATCCCAAATCAGATCCTGGTGCTAAGGATATGTCAGGACCAAAAATAGAAGCATTGGCAAGCATACGTCTATTCATATCACTATGATAGCGAGGATGATCCCCATCGTAGTAAGGATGCATTCCTGTGAATAGTTGACAGATTATAATCCCGAAAGAAAACCAATCTGTCAACTCAGAAAATGTTGGAGTATGCGGATCTTGTATGTTAGGTTTAATAGCAGTGGCAGGAAAGCTAGACGTTTGATAAGAATCAACGTCTATGAAAAATGCAGTAGACCAAGTAACGGGGTGTACCAAGTAGTTGTATTCATTACCATCTACTATCAAACATCCTCTCTCATGAATACGTACCGTAGTCTCTTGAATAGATTCCAAAAGAGAAGACAGAATGGTAAGATCTATCTTTCTCTTCTTTTTGAACCTATTGGAAAAAAGTGCTGCTATTGGAAAATCAGATTGACACCATTCCATCACATGACCTATAACGACCTTACCTCTCTTATCATAGATAAAGTCCAAAGGTCTCATAATGTTATCATAAGACAAAACAGCTAGCTCATCCATCTTGGCCATAGGCATTACTTTAAGTGGGTCTAGGGCTATTTTATAGACATAATCCCCTTTACCATAAGTAATACCCTCACCCCCTTGAGCAATAAAGTCGGTAGGAGTCAACTGAATCTTCTGCCCTTTATATACTATATCAGGCATCTTTCTCCTCCTCTGTAATTTGCATACCCGCCACAGATAAATCATCGAAAGAGATATGACACTCTTTTCGTAGATTTTCTTCCATACGCAATAATCTTCGAGCCACGAACCTCCCTTTACTGGTTTTATAAGAAACAATCTCTTTAGCCGTCTCCGCAATATTCCCTTTAGGAGAAAAAGCTGCTAAACCGTCAGAAGCAATAGCCAAAGTACAGTATGACTGTTTACAAAAGATGGCAGAGTAAGAACCATCTTTTGCAAGGTTGGAGGTTATTTCTATTTCATCTTCTTCGAGAGAACCGTAGTGTACTCGAAAAGTATGCTCCTCTTTTCTATAGGCATCATATCTTGCAGAGGAGAGTTGGTAAGAAAGGTAACAAGGCGCGCTACCTTCGTTAGACAATCGAAAATAGGCGAGGCTAGTATCAGAAAAGTCTATAGAAGTTTGATCCTGTCCACGGGCAACATTTATTACATATCCATCACCCCAAACAAAACATACAATAGAGTCTCCTATATCAGCCAAAAAGAGAAGAGTAGTATCCAACGCTGTTCGAGGCAGAGACAATAAGTCCGATATATGGGCCGCCCGCCATATAATATCTAAACCCGCCTGCTCTCGGTGTTCTGCACTTAAATACATACTACTTACCAAGCGTCTAGTATTTATAATAGATTGTGCAGCGTGTGCTACAATACGAGCACCTACATCAGTGTAGGGGGAACTACTACAACCGTCACAGATAACAGCGTGAGGAAAAGGAGTATATCCAAATAGAGCATAGTCTTGATTTATTTCGTGTGAAGCAGCTTTGATAGAAAGAGCATCCACCCTAGTCATAACTTAACCACCTTATCCTCTCCCTCTTCTTGTCCTACCGGAGGTTTTTGTCTGCGTAACGATTCTATATAGTCAAAAAAAGAGGATAACAAAACATGCAAATCAAAACACAACTCCCTCGATCCAGTATCAAAGGTAGTTGCTACTACTCCTGTACAATTGGACAAAGATTGCCGCAAATCAAACATCTGGCCAATTACATTGGAATCGTTGGAAGGGTAAGCTTTCAAATCGTCCTCCAACAAGGAATATACAACGCGCAGTATATATACAACATTCTCTGTTATGTTCCCTCCTTCTAGAAAGGAGGAAATATGAAACGTTATTTCTTCTTTAGACATCCGCGGGGGTGTTGTCTCTTTGTTCATCTCGTTCCTCGCTCAAGTGAGTACCTATAGTCCGTCCCAGTACTTTCATAAAGACATCGACAAGAATGTCTAACTTAAAAGAATTGGACAAGAGGCATACGTGCAAAGTATTGAGATATCTGCTCATCCGAAGTAGCCTGTTAGTTTCTTCTTCGGAAGGATCTATTTCACTAGCCATAAGAAATACATCACTTAAAGTACCTAGTAGTATACCAGATACCTCAGAAGGGCGATCTATATCATAGTCTCCTAAGAGTTCAACCATCTCCTCATATTTACGAACTAGTTCTTTCGACAGCTCATCTTCTGGATGTAAAAAAGTTACCTTGTTATCATCTTGCATAGTAGACACCTCTACAAGTGAAAGGAGGAGGATCGATAAACCCTCCTCCTGAACGACCTAGCTAGGCAAAGTAAGTATAGGTGCAGAGGCCATACCAGTACCTATAGCTTGTGCTTGTGCAGACACTGAACTGCTAATCAGTTGGCCAATAGAGCCGAGCTTTTGTGGAGTGGCCTCTCTTGCATCAATGTAGGTAGTAAATCCTGCCTGATCAGCAAACTGCTGAAGAATATCACCTAAACTTTGACCATTCATGTCTACGGCTAGAGTGTTAACTCCTATCAGGTAGGAGATGCATGACTCTAACATCTCTCCCTGTACAGCCTTTTCCATCCTCTCTTTAATGATAGGGGGAGTAAAACGACCATCCGATTGATTGTCGCAGCCATCGGTGATAACAGGTATTATAGCATTTACTCGAAACTCCAAAGCAGTCAGCTCCTCTGCATAGGTCAAAGTAGCTTCTAGGGCATTGAATACTGCTTCATAAAGAGGAGTAAGTCCTGCAGGAGTTAACTCTGGATAATCAGAGGACACATCAATTTCAGAGGCTAATCTGAATCCATGAACCTCAGTTATTCCATTCTGAGAGTTAAAAGTGAGCTGACGTATCAAGATGTTATCTCCAGGTACTCTCCGAGAGTCCTGACAACTTTGTGCTACCATCTTTTGTAGGTCTCTGAGATCAGAGGCAAAAGATTGCACGCTGCCTGTAACATCTGTGACTACGGTGACCAAAGTATACTGGCGATCCAACAACTCGTCAGGACGTACTCCGGAAAATTGAATAGTACCTGTATCAAAAGTTTTTTCGTCTGTACGTTCTCCGCCCTCATCAAAAGAAACATCTTCGAATCTCATATTGCATCTCCCTATCAACTAACTAAAATTTGAATGCTTCTGAAGTTGTTACCGTAACTCCCTGAGAAGATATTGTATGAAAAAAGTCCTGAGCTTCTTGCTTGTAGATAGGCAAGCCTACAGGAGACATACAATCTTCAAACAAAACCAGCTTTTGGATATGCTCTGGTGAGCTAGTTGCAAAAGCTTCTATCAGATCCGTTACTGTAAACTTCACACAATGAGAACTGGCCTCCCCAACTACAATAATACGATCACAATTTTGTAGTTGGAAAATAAAATCAGTGTTCATAGAAGTAGAAGGATCTTCTGGATCCTCACAATCAGCTTGCAATGCTGAGTAGTGTTCTGTTCCCCAATTAGACCCTTTAGTGATTTTGTGTGCAATTGCTTTATTGGACTTCTCCCAATCCAACATAGCGTTCATAACATCCTCAGTTAATGAGGCACCAGTAGAACCGATCAAGCAGTGAAGAGGCCAAATAGTCAATTGATATCTACCATGATCCTCCAGTGTCTTTGTATATCGAAGAGCATGGGGTAGTAGATTAGGAAAGCGAGGAACCCATACACCTTTCTTCACATCCTCATGAGAAATAACATCATAGGGCTTAGGCGATTCTTTAGACGAAGGATCCCACCAAAAGTCAGGGAAGAAGATCTGCATCAAGTGGTGGCTGTCCAATGTAAAACCCGTCAGGTATATACGCTCCTTATTACTACTCAAAAAGTTAGAGGCGCGATTCATATCCTCTTCCGCACCCGGTACATAGAGAGGAGCACCTGGTTCACAGAAGTCCCTTTGTGCATCAATAAACATCATGTACGTTTTCATATGGTCTTTCCTTCTTTCTGTGTTTGATTTGCTTAACTAAATTATACACTCTCTTGCGTATAATCGCTAGTGCCAAACTACTCAAACCCCCTCCTTCAATCAAGAAGGAGGAACTCTTGCCTCTACAAACCCCTGTTTCTCTAGCTTATCAATCAGATTTACTATGCCAGCATAATACTCTTCTTCATCGAATGTCTCCTTTCTATTCAAAAAGGTATTCCAGTAACATTGGGCCAAGAGATCCATAGAAGCAAGTACTAATCTATTATAGGCACGCCTGTGTGAATCACCAAAAAACCACTTACCCTCACAATCTTTATAAAAGACTACCGAAGGATTTGACAGTATATCCATACTACTGGCTATAGGAAGTATAGCATACACAACATAAAGTCCTATATCGTATTGGTATAACAATACACTCTTATCCTTGAGATAATCAGAATTAAACCTTAACGTTTCGCGCAAAGAAGGATCCCACCAAAGATACCTATGTAGGAAAGTAGGAAGCGACTTGTTTTTAGACAAGTGTTGGTGCATCTTGTTAAAGTCCGTAAGGCACAAGTCACGTAATATTTCTACTGGAGTATCCTCATTAGCGGCCAGCTCTGTTAGCACCTTCTCATTCAAGCCCTTAAAAGTAACTGGAGGTGTCTCACCAAATGGACATAAAGCATACAGTGCCTTCAATACTGTAGAACTTTTTGAAAGCCTTGCTAAGGTTTTGTAGATATGAGGGCCTTGTGGATGCTCTAATATATAAATTTGTACAGCCTCTGTTAGATCTGGCCGGCGCATTATTACAGATTGCATATTCGGTTCTTCTACTAAACGCAAAAGTATCGAATCGGTTACGTAAGGATGAATAGCTAAAACACTGTAAAGATCCGAAGAAATATCAGGGAACATTGCCTCTAGAACATTCGAATCGGTTATGTTTGATAGAGCACCCTCGGCTAATATAAAGTTTACAGGTAGAAAACAGAATGAGGGGTTCTGAGCCAAAACCTCCAAGCACCGTTGCTGGCCCTTCTCCGAAGAGACTGCTCTTGCATAAGAAGATCGATCATACCTTGTAGGTAATCCCTTTACTTCTATTTTAGGATAGTCCCTTAGAACATCCATAACTTCTGCCTTTTTTAGTTGTAAGAGTACCTGTGCAGGTATAGAAGGTATAACTACTCGAGAAAGTTCTCCTAGTTCTTTCAATTCCTCTACACTTGTTATTTTTACTTTTATTGGATCCATCTCTCCTAGGTGTACTCTCGTAAGTACACCAGGGCGTTTTTTGACAGTCGTTAAAGAATACAAGAACACTCCTCCCTTATTATTAGGTTTGTGAGGTTAGATTGTTGAGAGCAGTTGTGCTAACTTGGGGGCTGGGATCCGTAACAAGCTTCTGTAAGACTCCCATAGGAGCCCTAGTCTTTCTTGCGATAGCTAATCTCACCATTTCATATGGATGATCAGCCAAACTTTCTATAATGGCGTCGCAGCAATACGGGTGGGCAACCACCTGCAGTAGTACTGGAGGGGAAGCGTGTTGAGCAAGAATGCGTAATACAGATTCAGAAACAGTACACCTGACAGCTAATGCAAGATGTATTGAAGAGTCCGAGTCTCTAGCCAGCTTTAACAGTGCCGGCAGTGGAGTTCCTACGTTAGCTGCCAAGGCTCTTTTAACCTCTATACTAGGGTCGGAAGCCAGAGAATTAAGCACTGCAGTATCAGCTCTACCAATTGCGAGAGTAGTACGTACTTTTACTGAAGAATCTAAAATAAGCTTAGATAGTATTTTAGGATCCGAAGTGAGCAGAGCTAGTCGTACCTTGGCCATCACTTTTGCATTAGGCAGGTCTAATAGCTGAGACAACATAGAGGAAGGTAGTAAGGCAGAAAAGTCTACTATTAAAAACTTAAGTAGATTTTCCATTTCAATGGAAGAGAGGAGAGTAGCTGAACGTCCATAATGCTTGCCTATAAAAACGGATACATTAGAGGTTAGAGCAAGTAGCTTAACTATTTCACTAGGGTGATCTAAACGCACAACTACATTATCAGGATACTCTCCTAGGTTCAAGCGGAGTACTGTCCCTGCCGATCGCTCTAACGTAGCCAAGCTAATTGCTCTATCCTTCATAGTCCTATCCTATTCCGACCGCTCCCACCCTAATCTAGACATAGCCGCCCGGTCTAGATGCTCCACCTTAGCGTTATTGAATAGCCCTACAACTAGAGTATTCTGTATATTATGAGAGCCAACAAATCGACGAATAGTATCTAGCGTACTATCTAATCGGTCAGGAGTAGTGCCTAGAGGAGGAGTGATAGCCAATAGCTCACCATCCCCTACGTTTAGAACAGTTATCTCTGCCGTTTCCTTGGCAAGTTTTTGAAGTGTCTCAATCTCCGACAAACAACTATCCAAGTGTTCAACTAGCTCCTGTACTACCGCATTGCGTTGTTTTTTTGCAAACTCTAAGGCACTTCGTATTTCTGCTATGTTTAGATCAGACATAGTTTACTCCTTCTTAATCCTAAAGGTGGTAGGAAGATCACTTTTGTTATTAGGTGCAGACCTGGGTGAGGTGTTTTCTAGGTCTTCCTCAGTAACTACCAGTTCAGCCAGACTATCCAAATAGAAATCGTTGAGTAGCTCTCTTACCTCTAAAAATTGTTCTAACGCTTTATGTATCTCTCTCATAGTAGAAACCAAAGGAGCTACTTTGCTTAGGAGTGCCCTATAAGAGGTTATATAACTGCGAGCTTCTGTAGGCCAGTCCAACCAAATCTCTAAGTCTACCTCAGCAGGTTTGGCTCCCTTAAATTGATCCTGAGTAATAGCACTCAAATTTTGAGGTGTCATATACCCTCTTTTCAATGAAAGAATCTCACGCAAGCAAAACAAAACCGATACCTTGCTCAGCCACTAAAGGTATCGGTTTTGTTAAAAACACTCTAAGCAAGGGACAACGGCTAAGCCGTGGCAGGTTCCCCTACAGGAGCTTCCTCGGTCTCAGGAGCTTCCTCAGTCTCAGGAGCTTCCTCGGTCTCAGGAGCTTCCTCGGTCTCAGGAGCTTCCTCGGTCTTAGAAGCTTCTACGAGTTCTCCAACAAATTTATAGGCAAAACGTGAGCGGCTGTCCTGTTCCGCCTCTACCCTTTCCACAATACCAAATCCTTTGGCTTTGACAACAGACGTATACACTGCGGTATTCTGGGACGCATCCAGACCCATAAGTTCGCGAATTTCGGTCGTAGTAAGGGGAGTATCAGCATTCTTCAACGTCGTGAGCACTCCGTCGGTCAAAGATCCCTGATTAGCCTTCAACTCTCCCGAAGGGCCCTTATACAACCGTTTGGATTGTTTTGCAATAGCTTCCAAGGCTACAATCGCTGCCCTTGCAACATTACCTTGCTCTTCCGAAGGAAGACCTTCAACAATGTCCACAATACTGTTTACCGACTCTGTCATGAAAAACCTCTTCTCGTTTTCGAGTTATTCCAAACTTTATAAAGTGTAACATCAACTCTCACTCACGAAAATAATTATAACCTACGATTAACCCAGAAACTCGTAGGAATAATTTAGCACCCCCACCAAGCTGAATTAAACAGGGAAGTGTATGTTCTGATCCCAATACACTTGACTCACTGACTGGTCCTTATAAATCCTACGAATAACCTCCGCCAGCATAGAAGACACAGATACTATACTTAGATTGAGGTGCCTCTTTTCTTCGGGGATCTCTATAGTATCAGTTACTATTACCTCCTTAATAAAAGAGCTATAACTAAATAGAGCGTCCTTAAACGAATCTACAAACACTGGATGAGTAGCAACCACTATAGCAGGCGAGGCACCTAATTCTTCTAAGGCGAACACTGTATTACTGATGCTGCCAGAGGCTATTAGATCATCCACTAGAATGGGTGTCTTTCCCTTTACATCACCTACTATCTCTACCACCTTAACTTTAGCACCGATTCGACGTTTATGTGCTAATACAAACTTGAGACCAAGTAGATCTGTAAACTTTTCACAATGTTTAGCCCTTCCTACATCAGGAGATACTACTACATGATTAGATAAATCTCTTCCCTTGAGAAAAGAGATAAGAACAGAGGTAGCTGTCAAGTGATCCATAGGTTGATTAAAAAAACCCTGAATCTGTGATGAGTGTAAGTCCACAGAAACTATCCTGTCTACTCCAGCAGTAGACATTAGATCAGCTACCAGCTTAGCCGTAATAGGTTCCCTACCAGTCGTTTTGTGATCTTGTCTTCCATAACCAAAGTAGGGTACCACCGCCGTAATGTGAGACGCAGAAGCCCTTCTACAAGCATCAGCACATATCAACAACTCCATGAGATTAGTATTTACTGGAGGGCTTGTAGACTGGATGATGAACACATGAGATCCCCGTACACTATCGTCGAGCTGTACATGAATTTCTGTATCTGGAAAATCTTTGATACGTATGGGAGTTAGGTCCATGTGTAACTCAGAGGCAATTTTTGTAGCTAGCGGCTCATTGCTACGACAAGCAAGCAACTTCATCTTTTGCATGTCTATCCCTTTCCTAACAAGATGGAGAAGTAGTTACTAAAGGATCATACTTTTCTGTATATAGTATACAGTACTTCTATTTTATTGTCTTCTGACTTTCCTAGTCCTAGATAACAATGGACTCCTTTCTGATACCTGCCTAACCTGTCCGCTTTGATCCTTTAGCAATATGTCTAGTATTTCGGGAGTTAAGTTAACTGCATGAGACATACAACACTTCGTTGAAACACTAGTACTAGGATCTGATGCCAATATTGTTAATGCTTCTTTCGAAGCTAACATCACCAGTCTATTCTTAGTTCTCTCCTGTAGTGAAGAGACTAAGCATAGATCGGAATAAGGAGGAAGTATCTGTTCCAGATGACTGTGTGGTATTGAACACGATTCAAAGTCACCCAGAAACTCTACCAACATCTTGACAGGAGGTCGCTCTCTTGTCAAAGAGAACAAAAATGAAGGCTTCAAACAAATACTTACCCGAGTAGTTAATGACCTAAGACTGCACAGATCTGCGTAGTTATCCAAGCCTACCACTATTTTTTTATCAGAAGGACCCTCTCCTAGATTAAGGAGAAGTACTACTCCTGGTCTCTTTTGCAACCCAGATAAAGTATACAATTACCACCTCCATCTATAATCCCAACCTTTTAGATCCATGATACTGATAAGATCGTACTCTAACAAAACTATAAGACTCATGGCTTTATCGAAGTCCTTTGTACTGCGCATAACTCCGTATTGAAACCAACAAGACAATATTATGCCTATAGCTGCACTCACAGCTATGTTAACGTGCTTCAAGTAGTATAACATAATAGAGGCAGGTAGCATATCAGAAAACTCTTCCCCTTCAGGAAGGTCAGGTAAGTCTGCTGTAAATTTGTACCAACTAGCCCAAGCTTCTTCCTCTTCCCTTACACCCCCTACAAAGGGTAGGGGGTATTTAGGAAGTAGTTCAACTAAGCTAGCTTCTTTCCGTGCATGCACCCAATCTAGTACGTATGGCAAGAATGGCGGAAAACTTTCTAAAGGAAGCTCACCTAAATTATCCATGACTTCTATAGCTTTCATAGCAGAGCTACCCTCTCCGCACAAGGGAGAAAAAGGTTCCACCATAAGAGGAGACGATGTTGAGTAAGACATACATTTCTCCCATCTAAACTATTACGTTACATTTTGAAAGGATGGGTGTGCTTTTAACCAATCAGCCGCCCCCTTGAAATCCTCAAAATGTAACAGCTCTTCTATAGTGTCCAACTGATCCTCCTCTAATTCCACCTTATACAATATAACATTCCTTTGAGTATTGTATCGAGCACGTAATCCCAGCAGCTCTACCTGTTCCAAAGTTGTACTGGGACGACTAGTAACATCACCCTTTAGCAAGAGTTCCAAAAAGCTTTCTACTCCGTCATCATCCATCAATCCTACAAAAATCATTAGAGACCTCCTCCAAACACTTCTTTTAACTGCACTGCCAAAGGTCCTTGCGCACCTCCTACTGATGGAGGCAGGAGCTTGGCCAACCTACGGCAACCTATTATATCACTATTGGAAGACAGTACCAATCTGTCGGGTACTACTAGATCGGACCGCTCTCCAAAAGCCTTTGCTACAGACAGAGATACTACGAAGAGTGTTCCTTTTCTAGGAGGAGGGAGTTCGGTTAGATCTCCCTCTAATCTTTTAGATACTACAGGAACGCCCTTTACTATAACATCTTCCTCTACCGACTCGGTCAACCTTGGAGCATTGGTACATTTAGGCAGTCTTAGTATCTCTCTGTCTTTAGAGTCAAACACTACTATTTCATGAGGTGCCAAGTTCACAAATTCCATCGCGTTCTCCTTTTTTTGTAAATTCGTTAAATATAGACCAAAGCTGGAAGACCTCTTCTAGTGTTATAGGGACATCTCTACGACAGTTCACTTTGTGTATTATTAACTTAACTACATGTTCTAACTGCCCTAAGGACAAAGAGAAAAACCAAAGAGTCAAAAGCCTAATGCTTATACTTTTGATCCTGTGCAGACTTTCCAAAACATCCTCGCTTGCAAACACCTTTTGTATATCCTCTGCCATCCAATCAAAGTAAGAGGAAGATGTCATAGTAGTAACAAGCACAGGAAGAACATTTACCCACGCATCAGTATCATCACTATCCTCCCATATGGTTTGCCATATCAAAGCGATGGCGAAGAAGTCGGGTTCGTATTCCCCTAAATAAATAAGCACCCCTAGATCAGATACTGGTAGTGATTCTTCCAACAAAAATTGAGTAGCTGCACTAGGTGCAACAGAACAACTACTACACGCCCACATAACCACACCTCCTTCTTAAAGGCATAGGTGCTCCTTTATTTTGTGCAATACTAGGTGCACAATAGGAACAATTATTGTATATCCAGTATAGCTCCTCCTCCCCACATTTGGCGTTAGATGACAACCCTTTAGCAACTCCATTATAATAGACAGGATCCTTCTTAATAGTTAGAAATATGGCCCTCCTCAAAGATGAAGGGCATTTATAGTTTCTAGCTATAGAACCCAACACAAGCAAATACCCCTGATCCTTACTTTTCTTTGCCCACTTATTCCATAACTGCACAAGAATCTTGCCGGATATTCTCCTATGCGCTAACAACCGCTGTGCTATCCAATAAGAATCCTCCTCAGCAAGTTTGCTCATAAGCGAAGGTATCATAAAGGAGGAGGAAGATTGCACCAAATACTCTTTAGATGAGACAGACACATACTCCCAATTACTCACCAGCGTTTGCTGTATCTCCCTCGCTCCGTGTTCCTCTTTCTTAAACAAGGCGTGACTTTTCGCTACTGCTCCTACTACTACAAAATCGGGTAGCGATGCTAGCATTTGTATAAATGGCATATCATTAACCATAATAATGTTATTAGCCGCAACCCTTCGTACTTCATCATATTTGTCAGATAAAAACCAGATAAGCATATCACGATTGCACCCAGCATTTGCCGCAACTCTTATTCTTGTGGAAGTAGCATCGGCAGTAGCAAGCTGCCATTGCAAACTCTCAGGTAAGCTGTCTGATCTACTGGCTAACGTGTCGTTAATCTGTACACTATCTAACTCTGCCAATGCTTCTATTACCTTCGGATATTGTGTAGTTCGAGCAATACCCTTAATAGAATGAACAAAGTAATCCTCATCCTCTGAAAACCTTCCAATTTCCTCTAGTTGTAACGATTCCGATACCGAATGAAATGAAAGAAGGTGTCCTTTAATGTAGGGAGATGATACTCTAGGAAGCATATACTCTATAGTTTCCAACAACAAAGAGTATAATGAGGTCTTCTTTAATACCTCCTCCCATCTATCTGGAGAGGTGTGAGTAATCAAGTCATGAAACTCTCCACTAGACAAGGACCAGCCTAGGCCATCTATAAAAGATGCCCAGTTTAGATTAGGCAGTTGTAGCAACCGGGGCACTCTTACTGTAGTCAAACTATTGATATGTATGTAATGTATCTCGGCAAAATACTGAAGCACCTCCTTGCATAAACGATCTATCTCCGTCGTTGAAAGACCCTTGAAGAAACTAGGAGCCAGCCAAACCCTTACTCCTTTGGTTATAGTGGACAAGGATTCCAACTGAGAAGGTTCTTCAAAAAGTACGGTTATAACACCTTCGTATTCTCCCAGGTTTAGTTGAGTAACTAGCCCAGGACGTTTTTGAAGAGTAGCTGCTTCATATAAAGAGTCACACTGACCCCAGAATAACTTCTGACTCCTACTAAGAGAAGTAGCAATAGACACCCTATACCTCCTTTTTACGTAAGGGGTGGATATAAACCACCCCCGGTAGTATTCTTTTTATTCTTCTCCTCCAAAGGCTAGACGCATTTCTGCATCCATTTGCTGTATAGCCTTCAAAGCTGCCTCTCTAGCCTTATTACCTCCTCTACCCGAACCTTTGAAGTATAACTTAATTGTCCAGTTGTAACCTCTAGTATTTTTGGTCACCTCTACTGAGCTAGTAGGATCAGTACTGGCCACAGCTTGCTCTTCTATTACTATCTTTCTAGACATGTTACTCCTCTCCCATAACTACATAGTTATGTGCCCAAAACTTCTCACCAGGAAAACTATGATGATCATCACTCTCTTCTGCAGTAACTATCCACAACAACTCTAATCCTTTGGGATCAGGAATGGGTGCACCCATATCAGTCATGTAGATTAGCTTAGTCATGTGCATCTCTACGGCAGTATCTATAGCAGGTTGAAAATCAGTACCTCCCCTGGCCATAGAGAACTTTTTCCAATCTCCAGGGGAATATTTTCTAGAACTAAATATCGCAGCATCTGCTCCTACTAACCATACACCGTACTTTCTTGCAAACCTATCTATCTCACTCATCAAAACTTGTAATTCTTTATCTGACATACTACCTGAGGTGTCCAGAGCAATACAGATTCCTTTACCTGGTAACCTCTTGCGTCCAGAAGCATGAGAGTATCTTCTGGACGGATAGGTTCGCAAGAATTTCTTATCCACCGGAGTAGTCAACAAAATCTGCTGTAACTGCTTTCTAATAGAAGGTCCTAATGGTATACGTACATCTATCAAGGACTCCAGATACGCTCCTAATTCTCCAGGAAGAGTACCACAAGTTTTAAGACCTTCTTGTAAAACTTGCACAACCAGTTGCTTTGCCTTATCCTGTTCTGCTTGCTCCCCTTCCGCGGGGAATAAATCCTTAGGATTGATTCTACCATCAAAGATCTCCTCTAGGGTCTTTATTGCTCTCATCAAATCAGCTAGGTCTTGCACAGACTGTTGAGTAACAGAACTAGAGGGTTTAGGGTCACGCGCAGGATCTCTACGCGAGGAACCCTGACCTCCTGAATCTTGTCCTCCTTCACTATTACCAGGAAGACTCATTCCAGCCAATTGGCAAGCCTGTCTAATTAGGTAATCATGGACTTCTTGAGAAGTCCAACTTTTCAGCTCAGGAAAGAAAATACCAGTAGGCACTAGATGCTCTATACCATCGTTGCAGGTATGTTCCGTAGCATCTGTCCAAGACAAATGTTCCACAGGATCCCTCATATCCACTCGACCAGTAATAACAGCTTGACGCAACCGGTAAGGATGGAGTAGGAATAAATGAGTAGCCTCGTGCATTAGAATACCAGATAAGGCTCTCTTGTTTGAAGGGTCGGGTTCTTTTTCCGGAGGGTAGCTTGGGTTGTAATACAACACAGGCTCCCCTTTTATGAAGGTAACTCCTAAGCAGCTCTCCATGTTTTCCTTTGGAGTTACCTTACACCTAAGTAACATAGCACCGTACACATAATCAGATGTTATCAACTTGGATATACCTCGTAACACTCTTATTCTATCCATTATGCTCCTCCGCTTAACCACTGATTTACTTTATCTCTAGAACCCCAAGCATCTGATCTAACTCGGGCAGTTAGGTACCTTACAATGATAGGCAAGGCACCTATCGTTTCGTTGTCCCCGTAAGCTATAGCGTTCACTAAATCATTGCGCAATACGGCTAATAGAAAATCTCCAGGATGGATATGAGATAGCAAATACCTCTGCAACCCTATTATTATATGAGAGGGTATACCATCAAACTCATCACCTCCCACAATCTCCCCCTGCAATAACAACCAAGCTTCTATATCAACCACCTCCTCAAAATCGTCGGCAAACCCTGCTACTTTTTGCCACTTAAAAGCCATATAATGACGCAACGTCAACGCCTCATCTTGCGTGGCAGAAAGCAAAATGGCGAGGGCTAATTGAGCAGGGCCGCTTCCTCCATAACCCCAACTAAAACCAGTAGGGCTGTGATTAACCAAAGTCTGACTTTGCTCAGGAAATAACTCCTCCCCATCTAACCAAACTCGATGAGTTGAATGTTCTCCTTTAATTAACATAGCTCTTCTCCTTTATAAGGGGGAAAGTACTAAACTCTCCCCCTTTATTTTTTTATCATTACACGATCTGAGACAGGAACTGCCTCATGTACGTAGAGATCAAAGGCGCCCATCCTGAATCTTTACGTACCATGTCTTTTAGTATAGCAACGGCGATATCAGGTGCTTCGATGTCTAAGCCATCCCGATGACCTACCAACATCTCCAAAAAGTTGCAAACTTTAGAAGCGCGCCCTTTAGAAGGCTTCACCATAGACAGAGGCACTCTCAACCCTAACACCTCAGAATGTGTCAGATCCGATGGAGGAGCGTCGCCATTAAGAATAGCCTGTACATTATAACGAGGAGAGAAGGACAGATAGCGTATTGTAGCTTCTTGTCCTACACAAGCGGTCATTAGATCCCTACGTTCATCCATATCGTGAGCGACTTGGAACAGCCTTCCTACCATAGCGTTGCTTCTAGGATTAGGTCCTACTTTGAATCCCAGCAGCTCATCCCAATTCTCCCCTTCGTCATCACCTCCCCATAACAAATCCCAGTTCTCTGACAAGAAGTGAATGTAGGAGGACTCAAAGCCTTGAGTGGACGCCCATTCTGCCCACTCTAAAGTAGCTTCGGGATGTGCGGGACTAAAAACAATATGTCCCATTCTAGTAATGAGAGCTTGGTCAAAGGTATTAACGTCATACCCTTGAGTAGGGTTGGCCGCAATAATTATAGACCAACCAAAAAGTAATTCGTGGCGACCTATACGCCGATCAGTAAGAAGTTGGAAGACTGCATTAACCACTGCAGATTCTGCCCTATTTAGCTCATCAGCAAACAGTACGCCAAACCCAAAGAAGAGATCGGAAGCGTTATCCCCTATGGGCATAGTATCTGGAGGAAGAAACCTCGTACGGAGTTCCCCTTCATTTCGAGCAGGCATACCCATAAGGTCTGCAGGATCATAACCTGCCAAACGTACATCAGCCAAACAAGGTAACTCTCCTGCCTTCCAACCGCCGGTATCTCTTGCATAATCAGTAGCCAAACTATGCACTAGCTGACTCTTACCAATTGCTCGATGCCCCCATACACACACAGGAATCTGAGCCTCAACAAAGCGATTAAGGATGGTGCGAAGACGATCGTACGATGAAATAAACAACATAATAGTAAACCTTTCTTTTTCTTGTAATTATACCTTACTATAAAAGTTAAATCAGGTGAATAACTATCAGCGCAGACAACACAATTTGAGGAGGACTTCGAATAGAAGCCAAAGGCAACCTCCCTTGTTATTTCTCTCTAGATGCGAAGGTACTTTTGAAGCTGATAAATTCCTCAGATAGCGTCAGTACCTTCGCATCTTGCTATGTTTTTGTGAGAATTTAATCGCTTTTAACAGCAGATCTATCTGTAAAAAGACCTACTGTTTTTAATTGCTGTAAGATAGCATTAAGGAGTGAACGATTATTGTCATTCTTCAAAGCATAAACACCTTGAAGAGATAGGTAATGTAGTCCTTGAGCTACAGTTGGATAACTATCTAGAAGGGAACACATTAAGTATAAATGACCACTACCCCAGTAAATCCTGCAGGATGGTTGATGTACTCCCATTACCATCTGTGGTTGATGTATTACATCCTCGGACAAATAAGCCTCCCAATCAAAAGGATCTTTGACCTTGTCTACGCTAACACATTGAAAGCTACCATCATCGAGGATTCTTACTATGGAGGGAGTACCTTTTATTGAAAAGACTATAGGCACATGTTTGTACTTTTTAGGTATCTCACCCAGAGAGGCCAACAATTCAAAAGAAGAGTTATCCTCTAAAGAATAGTAATAGTTATCCCCAGGTAGAGCAAATTTATAGAGCATAAACCACCTCTTTAAGACTCATCCTCCAAATGTTTTCTGACGTAAGTTTTTACAGCAGGCTCTAAGGAAAACAGCCATTTTGTAGGATTACACTCCTTAGGAGCCGGATGCCGTACTACAACTGCGCCTGCCATGAGATCATCCAGATGACTTTTTACTATGCATGTCTTTTCTGGTGCATCTCCGTCTATAGCAATCCTTATATCCTTCATAGAAACAGGATCGTCGTTTTGAGCTAGATAGGTTACTACTCTATAAGGTCTGGAACCTACCAATAATTTCCGACCAGTAGGTAGTACTAGATTGCGCAAATGGATTAGTTCTCTACGCAACTGATCCACTACCATATCTAACTGGAAAATCTTAGTTTCCAAAGGAAGAGAGGATAGCTCGGCTATCACTCCTTCTACCACCTTCTGATATTTAGACATAGCAAATCTCCTAAAACTTCAAGAAGTGTTTGTTGTATGTAAAAAAGGGCATTTCCTTTACAGGCAAATGTCTTTTATCCTCCTCTGTATAAGACATCCAGACCTATAAAGGATGTGCGAGACCATCATCAGAAATTATACATCATCTCTGATCACTTTATAAGGTATAACTAAATCAGTACCACCACTACAGGAGTACCTCCTATCTCAGGAGGTATGTTTCTACTCACCTCCTTATCTGAAACTACCACACGAATTACGAACATTTTAGCTCGAGTATCCCACATCGAGCAAACATTATCTGCCCCCTGAATCGCCTCCCAAGCCAAAGCGTTAGTCTCTCTCAACGCTTCTATCTCGTAAAGCTTTCCACGTTGAGCTTCTAACTCTGCAACAAAGGATATTACCTCTTCATTAGAAGCAGGTCTTTGTGCTTGTAAAAACCAAGCACCATGTCTACAAGGCAAATGGATAGGACGGGAACCTATGGGTGAGGTGTTACTAGTATAACCTATATTATTGCATGGACCAGGCTCAGACATATTATTTAATAAAAGCTCTTCTGGCTCGGTTATTTGGTAATTGCACTTTACTAGGACGTAGTCTGTCTCTGGAATGTCTGGTAACAACCGAGTACACACTAGCACCTCCTCCGAAACTCCACACTTCATGCAACGAGCAGTAGCTGTATCTCCGTGCTTTTTAGAATCAATCCCCTCGATTAGAGGACCGACAAACAAACCGTTACCTAACGAAAGTTCATGACCTTTGTGCTCCTGCAAAAAATCTACAGACGTTTTCATTGTTCCTCCTTCACTACACAACGATCAAGGACCGTATATTGCTGTCCTCGATACTCTCTGTGATCCCTAATGAAGCCACTAACTAAGTGTACATCCTGGTTAAAGATATACCTTTTTTTGGAATACCAAGATAATGCATAACCATCAGCACTCATGACATTTACCAATTGTTTATCCCCATAGTTAGTAACGCTTATCACCTTGCAAGGTAAATCAAAGAGGTTATCCCCTATCTCTCCCAAAAAACCTTTAGAGACAGGACCTGTCTTGCGTAGGTAGGTAACTATTAACGACGCTACAAGGTTCAAAGAATTGATATCAAAATAACCAGAGGAGCAAGCTTTTTTGAGATTGAATATATAGGCAACTCTATCATCCACTTTTTTAGCAAGCCACTCTAGTGCTTCTGGAATCAGCTTTCTAATAGAGGGACAACATTGCACCGAAGGATTAGCCTGTCCAAAAAACAATGATAGAGCCACGCTAGCCGTAGGAGGGGCCATACTTCGAGTATTACGTCCAACCCAACCTAAAGAACCATAGCAATCCGCTACATATTCCAAGTAGTCTACCAAGGGAATAACGTAGCCTGATTTTTTATCTTCGAAGTCCACCTGATCTATAACACGTACTTCAGAAGAAGATAGTAGAGTAATAAGTTGCCAAAACTGTGAAATACAGGAGAGTAGAGGTAATACAGATTGAATACCTAGATAAGAACCTAAGCAACTACCTGCAACCTGTATTACCTTCTTGTTAGAGTCTTCTAAGTAGAAGGTACCAGACCCCTGTACTTCTTGTTGACAATGATCACACCACCTAGGTTTACGCGCAGCTAGCAAAAACTCATACCCAGGCAACGCGTAGTAATTGTGACTGAACTCACCGCTTACTCCATCTTCCGCAGCCACAAACATATGATCATGAAAGAGAGGAGCATCTCCAGAAACAAGTACCTTTGCCATTGGAACTTGTTTTTGATCTATTACTCTAGGAGATATTAGAGAAAAAGAAAAAGTGGAAGGAAACAAACCTAAATGCTGAGTGGATCGGTTTAATCTAAACAGCGTTTTTTCTAAGATTCCTAGAGAGTGAAAGGGGACATCATATGTAATTGTCACAGTCTTTACCTCCTTGATTAGGATTCCTCTACCAGGTATACTTATCTATGATAGGAGAATATCCATGCTCAAAGATCCAAAATTCCTAAACACGGTATTATGGTTACCTAGCGACCTACCCATCTACTTTGTTTGCTCCTTTCCCAAAAGCGGCAGGACATGGGTTAGGTATACATTGTCTAATTATCTGAGTATCAAATTCTTTAACAAAGAAACCTCCTTTCAAACTATGTATCAGATGTGTCCTAATTGTAAAGGACCGATAACAAAAACAGTTATGTGTTGGCCTGGTTTTCGAAGCTACCCAGACCCAAAAATACCCTTAGTAGTCTTCTGTCATGATCTACCTAATCCTATAGAACATAAGGGCCATGATCTTATCGTACTTATCAGAAACCCTTATGATACTCTGATCTCCTACTACAAACATTGGAAGTATTTTGAAAGTGATCCAAGTATCATAGACTTTGATGACTTTCTATTTAACCACTCACATAAAAGCATCGGCGCCTATATACAATGGATCAATAAGTGGTCCAACGAAGGCATAAAGGCAGCTATAGAAGCAGGTAACAGAGTACTACTACTAACCTATGAAGGTATGAGCAATGACGCACTTACAAATATGGCACAGGTTATTACCTTCATAGACAATGAACATTCCTTAGATGAAGAGCTATTATCCTCTTGCGTACAAAAAGGAGACTTTGAAAATATGCAAAAGGCAGAGGTAGCTGATGGAGGCGTTTATGGTAAAACCTACGATGTCAGAGATGACAATACAAAGAGAGTCAGACAAGGAAAGGTAGGCACTTACCTTAATACACTCACGCTAGAGCAATACGAATATATACAAAGTAAGTGCCTAATAGACCTTAGCCCTGAGAGTAGGATAGTACTATCTCAAACAGGGTTTGATTCTATGGAGCCTCCTCGCTCTTGGCATCCATAGACTCCATCAAGAAGACAACCCTTCTGAGCTGATACTGAAACCTTGCAATAGGCTCTGATCGTAAATAGGCCGGAGGAGTTTCCTCTGCCCTGAGGATATATAAAGTTGTCTTTATACATCCTCGCTCCTCTTTATTTGCAAGCTCGTACGTTCTCAAGAGCCTCTCCATCCACCCTGAACGAAAACCTTCGACAGGAATAGCAAGATCGGCCAATGTCATATTACTAGTTTGTACAGTAGAGTACATAACGCATCTCCTACAATCCAGGGTCAGTGGTAGGTGCTAACTCCACCAAAGACCTAAAACTTCTTCGATGTTGTCCCTTCTTCTCATAACTACCCTCTTCTTGATAGGCCTTATCTACTAAGGTAGCTATGCCAGCCCTGATACATTCTCGAAGGATCTCCTCTGGAGTAACACCTTGATGACGCATTACAAAAAGCAGGTCGTCTACTAGATTTTCATCTCGAAGAAGCTCGCTTAGTTGAGCCATTAAATCAAAAATGCTAACATCGGATCTCCCTTCGGCAAAAGGCATTAAGAGGTACTTGTTAGGCTGTACAATTGTATAAAAGGCGCGAGTACAGCACATCACGGCATGAAGTAGAGAAGGTAAAGGATCTTCTCTGTCGGCTAAAGACTGTACTAGAGAAGTCTCTGCCTTTTCCAAAGCTTGTGTTACGTCTGCTTCTACCACCTCAAAAAAATGTTCTTTCATGTAAGTGTTTACCGCTTCGCAGAGTATGGATAGTGAAGTATCTAACATATTAAAATCCTTTCAAGGGAAGAGAGGTTTTCGTGATCTCTCTTCCCTCTTTATTGTTAGGTTGGACTACCCCAACCTAACAATGTCAGTAAAGTAGTACGTAAATTGGGTGCGGACCCAGAGCCAGTCATGTAATGTATCAATACCTCCTTATCTTCTGTAGTGGTAGAAAACAGGTGCCAAATACTGAGGCCAAAGGTTTCTGTCTTGATACCTATAGAAATACAACCATCTGGACTACTCTTCATTTCTATGTCAACACGTTCAGGCTCTTGCCGGATATATGATAGACCTGTGGCTAGATACAAAGTGCCTGATAAAGAAACGCCAACGTCTTCTTTTCCATCTGGGTAGTCTATCACAGCACTCTCCAGCCATTGGAGAGTATTCCACAGGGATAGTACGAGATATCCCATCCCTGTGGCGTTGTGACCTTTTAACAGATAACTAGACAATGAGCCCTCCTCTTCAGAAGGCTCATGTATACTATGCATATAATCATACATAACTTGATACGCCGGATCCATAAGATCCATGATCTTCCTCCTATAAGTTAAGGGTTTGTGTTTAGTAACTCGAGCACGTGATTACATGAGGACGACACCTCCTTAGCATGTCTACAGGAGTCCAGTGCGATCTTGCGCGCTCTAAAATCTTCCTCCGCGATTACGCGCAATAAAGTTTCTACAGGTATGCTGTCGTTAAACCCTAGTCGCTCGTAAACACTAGATGGCCAACGTACTGGATCATACCCATCCAGATGCCTCTTTATATAAACATCGGCATCTGTAAAATCAGGAGAGCCTAGTATAGAAGGAATAGGGCCAAACCTCTCCCAAAGATCGTGTATCATCTCTAAAGGGAAAGTTCCTTTAGGACGATCTTGTAATAGACCAGGAGTGAATGAATCCGCGGTTATCAAGTGAGGAACCAGCTCCCGTAACAACTCGGGAGGAGTTTTAAGATGCAATGCCAACAACCGTAGGATGTTAGGATCTCTATTACCTAGATTGTAGAAATCCTCTAACAACTGAGAATCCTGACATTGAAAGAGTAAGTACTTAAGAGAATCCCTACGTATATTGGGCAGTAGTACAAACTGCCATACAGATTCTCCCACTTTATCACGATATGTGTGCTCTAAGCAGAACGACCTATACGGCCTTAGCATATCCAAAGTAACCCATTCCAGTTGAGGAACTATCTCAGCTGGAATAACAACATCTACGTTGGTGGTTATTTCAGCTAACTCCACTAACTGCAATGCTAGATCCGGACCGTTCAAACACACGGTGACATTATCATAGGGAGACACACCCAAGTTTATTTTTACTTGGACATTCCTCCATCTTTTTAGGGTAGTCAGTTTTAATTCACAAAGTTCTGCAGGCATCTAGACCCCCGTTACAAAAATCATAGACAGCCTGCAGAACCTTAGGGCTTTTGGAAGAAGTGGCCAAATCGGTCAACAGCTGCAATGATAAATTAGGTACTTTACTTAAAAGCAGTAAAGCATCTTCATCATTTTCGGGGTAAGCGCAGCTAATACTTTTGAAAGGACGTAACAACTTCTCGTCCAAAGATTGCAACTGAGAAAGTATATCAGTTGGAATAAGTACATGTACGTTGGTAGTCACTTCAACCAATTCCACTAGCTGCGATCTCAAATCAGACTTGTCCAAGTGTACAGTGACATCTTCATAAGGGGGTACCCCTAAATTTATTTGTACCTGGACGTTTGTCCATCTTTTTAGAGTAGTCAGTTTTAATGTTTTACAAGCCATCACTTTCTCCTATCTATTCTTACTATCATATATTGATTGTGCCAATCGTTTAACCTGATAGTTTGTATGGTTACAAAAGGCTTTTATAGCTTTAACAGAAACAAGAGAGCGGGCCTTTTTGGATCGGCCACAAAGACAAATAGTGTACCAACATAAAGGGTCGTTATCAGTCAACTCAAAAAGAATAACATCCACCGCTTTACGGGCAGAAAGTTGTCCTTTAGGTGTAGTACTGTGCATCAACGTATAGATCATCCTCTTACGTAAGGAGAGATCTGTCTCTAATAACAAACGTCTGATCAAGTAATCAGGATGGGCTATATTGCTGGCAAAACCTTCGGCAGTACTTATGGGCATACTCAACTCACCGTCTAAATAAGCCTCCAAGTATTTAGACGAGTCAACAAAATCTCTCCTGGCTAATAGGGAATAGCTAGGTCCTTTTAGTTTCCATAAATCTCTCAACATACATAGAGGAGTTGAGGGATTGTGAAGTAATCCTACATATCCTACCTCCAATGGTATCCTGGTTACTATACAAACAGGTGTCTTTGCGTTATAAGACAGTCCTTGTAGAACCGTCTCGTTTGAGGGGTAAAGGTCATACAAAACTTGTAGTACGTCAGGGAAGATTACACTCTGTGCCATCAAACTGAGGCTAGCCTTCTCTATATTAGGTATTTTACTCAAGCATAGTAAGACACTATGCCTACGAAAATCGTAGAAACTGACACTTTTGAACACCTCCAACGTCTTTCTTGCAACCCATTCCAGTTGAGGAATTATCTCAGCTGGAATGAAAACATCTACGTTAGTGGTTATTTCAGCTAACTCCACTAACTGCAATGCTAGATCCGGACCGTTCAAACACACGGTGACATTATCATAGGGAGACACACCCAAGTTTATTTTTACTTGGACATTCCTCCATTTCTTCAGGGTAGTTAGTTTCAACGTTTTGTAGCCCATTATTGTTCTATCCTTTCAAGTCTAGAGGAGGAGGAACACACTCCCTACACAGACTCGCACTGTACGTCCACTGCCAACTCCTAGTCTTATCTGACCAGGTAAGATAACTACCTTTAGTTTTCTTGTTTTCTAGCTCAGACAGAGAAGAGATAGGAGCAGAAGCAAAAGTTTTACCTACTCTATTAGCCGTTTGTGCACAGAAACAGCCTAAGAAATTAGGTAGACGACAAATCTCCAAGAGCTGCCTAGCCTGTAGTACGTAGCGTATATTCTTGAGAGCCAAACAGTACCGAAACTGTAGTAGTAGAGGTATAGAAGCTGCCACATCATCCCTGTTAAAGATGCCTGACAAACAAACTATGGTTATGTCCGAAGACACTAAACTTTCAAGATCCTGAAGATCTTGTAGACTATCTACAGACACAACTATAGGTTTTAATCCCAAATTGAGAGATGTAATAATCCCTGGTTGTTTCTTTAGAGTACTTACTTTATACATACACATCTCCTAAAGGGGGAAGAATCCGAAGACCCTTCCCCCTTGATTGGAAAAGCGTCTACAGTTACTTCTTAACATAAGCGCACTTCGCTCTAGAGCCTGCAGGAGCTGCAACAGTGTCCAATAGAGTAGAGAGTGAGTCAAGGATACCGAAGACTTGTTGATACCTAGCATCTACTGCTTTGGCCATCTCAGACACAGTACGCGTTTGGCCATCGCCCATCAACTGAATTACTCGATCTTTAACACTACCTGCCCGAACCTGTAACGGAGCTCCTGCCGTTTCATGAGTTACTTGAGAAGTTTTGGACTTAGACTGAATAGCCTTAGTCAACTTGGTATACACTGCACGCCTCGCCTTCTCAGGAAGAGGCTCTACCATTTCTGCAATGGTCTGCTTTGCTTTGTCTACGACTTCCTTAATTGCGTCCTCATCCACAACCTCCTCTTCAACTTCTTCAGGCTCAACAAGTACGGCAGCCTTGTCTTCTTCTTCAGGCTCAACTTCCTCTTCAGCCTTGTCTTCTTCTTCAGGCTCAACTTCCTCTTCAGCCTTGTCTTCTTCTTCAGGCTCAACTTCCTCTTCAGCCTTGTCTTCTT
>Ga0180432_10001385_pt1 | contig 38540 bp, 31 predicted proteins | sample SS_ome_10_FD_132414 | JGI IMG/M metagenome (GOLD analysis project Ga0180432, IMG submission 132414) | Hypersaline lake sediment archaeal communities from the Salton Sea, California, USA - SS_1_MS_2 metaG | ecosystem: Environmental > Aquatic > Non-marine Saline and Alkaline > Hypersaline >... | reverse complement strand
TGGTGCTCGGTCTCGGTATCGGTGCGGACGACTTCGTGACCAAGCCTTTCTCCCCGCGGGTGCTCGCGGCCCGGGTCCGGGCGCATCTGCGAAGGCGTTTTTCATCTCCGGAAAACGAAACATCGGAGATCCGTTTCGGTCCCTACACGCTGGATACGGCCGGAAACGTGCTGCGTAGGGGGGAGTCGCGCGTGGGTCTTGCGCCCAAGGAGCTCGAGCTGCTGAAGTGTCTCACATCAAGGCCGGGGGAGGCCATGACCCCCGAGACCATATACGAGGAGGTATGGGGAAGGATGTACGGAGATATCTCAACCGTCGCCATACACGTGCAGCGGCTCAGGAAGAAGATAGAAAAGAATACCTCGAATCCCCGTTACATAGAAACCATCAAGGGGTTCGGGTACCGGTTCAATCCCGATACGCTTGGAGGAAAAAGCTTTGAGGGAGGGGAATCCCGGTGAAGTTGAGGGGAAAGCTCATTCTGCTCGCAGCCGGTTCGATATTCATTCCCATCCTCATAATGGGCCTGAGCTCCTATATAGGATACCGCTATTTCCGGAAGGAGAAGCCCCTCACTCCACATTCCATTGACAGGATTATCGAACATTTTGAGAACGAGCTCGCCCGCCGGATGGAGGACCCCACAGAGGGGCCGCTCGAAGAACCTCCGGTGGCTGTTCTCAAGGACGGGTTGGTCGTAATAGACAGGGACGGTGAAGTGGTCTATTCCAACAGCCCTGATTTTTCCATCGGACGAATAAGTTCCCTGCCCCTTGCCGGAGGAGACGGGGGCGAGCTTCTTGAGCGTCATCTGCTGAACATACCGCTCGTCGTGGAAGACGAGGTCGCCGGTTCCCTTCTCATCATGTTTCCTCCCAGACCGCTCGGAGACAGGAAGGGCGTTCCCTTTTACGTCAGGGTACTCGAGCGCGGTATCTTCGGGTTTATGGCGTTCGTGGTGTTCGCATCCGTCATGGTACTGATTATCATGCGGTCCCTGAACCGGCCCATGAAGCGGCTCATGGCAGCCACGCGCAGGATCGCCGAGGGCGACCTGGATTTCGAGCTCACGCCCCTGGGCAATGACGAGCTTGCATCGCTTACGCGCTCCTTCGATTCGATGCAGAAGGAACTGAAAGAGGCTCGGGAGAGGCGGTCGAGATTTCTCATGGGCGTTTCCCATGACCTGAAAACGCCGCTCACCTCGATCGAGGGGTATATCGAGGCGATCTCGGACGGGTTCGCGAATGATCCGAAAAAGATGAATAAATACCTCTCCATCATCAGGGAAAAGTCGCACCTGCTCGAGGAGCGGATCGTGCAGCTCATCGATTTCGTGAAGATAGAGACCGGCGAGTGGCGGCTGAAGAACGAGGACCTCGACCTTGGGGAATTTCTTCGGGACGTGGCGGGCGTATACGGGGAGGATGCGTCCCTGTACAGACGCTCCTTTTCGGCCCGCATAGACGTGGAACCCGGTTTCATCGTGCGGGGGGACCGGCCACTCCTCTTTCGCGCGTTCGAGAACCTCATCATCAACGCGATGAAGCACACGGGGGAGAGCGACGCCATCGTGCTGGAAGCGTACTGTGATGCAAAGGAAGCCGTCGTCAATGTCAGGGACACGGGCGAGGGAATACCGGAGGATGACCTCGATAAGGTATTCGACCCTTTTTACCGCGGAAGCTCCTCCAGAAGGGAGCCGGGCACCGGGCTCGGGCTCTCGGTGGTCCGGTCCATCTTCACCTCGCACGGATGGAGCGTGGAAGCCGCGTCGCACCCGGGCGAGGGCACGACGTTCATCCTTCGCGTACCCCGTTCCGAATCTCAAAGGTGACAGGCACCTTGGTGCCTTTCCCCAGGGGGACACTCGAACTGGGGACAGCTATTTAAATGCCTTTCCTCTGAATGGGTGTCCCCTTAATCGGCGGTAAACCGCCCCCTCACTCGGCGTTTCACGCCTCAATCGAGGGCAAGCCCTCCAGACAAGCTGAAGGGCAAGCCCTCCAGACAAGCTGAAGGACAAGCGCAATCGAGGATGAAGCCCCATTCTGGTGTCCTTAAAATAAGTGTCCCCAAATTAACTGTCCCTAAAATGGGTGTCCCCAAATCAACTGTCCCCGATCTTAACATTGTAAATTGACACCTTTTCGTACTCCTGTATAATCATCCTATACCACAATGAAAGAGGTTATAAAGGAAATGGAGCGGTTAATCGACCTGCGAAGCGATACGGTAACCAAGCCCACACCGGAGATGCGTGACGCCATGCGAGACGCCGTGGTGGGAGACGACATACTGCGGGACGATCCCACCGTGATCGAGCTCGAGGAGCTCGCCGCGGACATGCTCGGAAAAGAGGAGGCGATGTTCACCGCCTCCGGAACCATGAGCAACGAGATCGCGGTCATGGTGTATACCAGGCCGGGCGACGAGATCATCGCCTTTTCGGATTCCCACATATACAACCTCGAGACGGGCGCACTCTCAGCGATTTCAGGCGTTCAAACGCGTCCCGTTCACTCGAACCGGGGGGTCTATGAGCCTGAGGAGCTCGAGAGGGCGATACAGCCCGAGGGCGTGCAGCGCGCCAGGACCGTCATGATCTGTCTGGAGAACACCTTCCATCTCAACCGGGGACTGGCGGTGAGTGCTGAGGATCTCGAGGAGACGATCAAGATCGCGAGGGAAAACGGCATCATTTTGTACATGGACGGCGCGCGGATTTTCAACGCCGCGGTCGCGCTTAACAAGAACGTGCGCGACCTGGTTCATTTCTGCGACTCGGTTTATTTCTGCCTGAGCAAGGGACTGGCCTCTCCCATCGGCGCCATCATCGCCGGGAGCAGTGGTTTTATCAGGGAGGCCCGCCGCGTGAAACAGCGGCTGGGAGGAGGATGGCGGCAGGCCGGTGTTATTGCCGCACCGGGACTCATATCACTGAAGAAGATGATCGGGCGGCTCGAGGAAGACCATGCGAACGCGGAAAAGCTGAGAAAAGGGCTGGAGGACCTCGGCGTTAAGATCGACCGCGGAGGCGTTCTAACGAACATCGTCAACCTCGACCTTTCCCCGCTCGATGCGCGGGCCGCGGACCTCGCGGCGGGCCTGCTCAAGCGGGGAATAAAGGTGAAGGTGTGCTCGGAGTATACGAACCGTATGGTGACCCACAACGATATCGGCGCAGGGGACGTCGATTACGTGATTGAAAAGACCGCGTCCGTGCTGAAGGAAATCCGCAGCTGAAGGAGCGCGGTATCCGCATAGAACGGCATTAAGGCGGCAACCAAATAAATAAAGGAGGTTCATGGAAAATGAAACAGTTTGCGCTAATCATCAAGCTCGTGGTCGGTATCATCGTCGGGATACTGATCGGCACCTATCTCGGCGACTGGGTGGGCACGAAGTGGCTGATGAGCTTCGCCGTGTTCGGCAAGACCATCCTGAAAGATCTCATTCAGTTTTTCCTGCCCCTCATACTCGTGACTTTTCTCGCTGTCGGCATCGCCGATCTCGGCAAGAGGGCCGGAAAGATGCTGCGGTTCACGCTGACGCTCTCCTATGTATATACCGTGGCGGCGTGCGTCATCGGAGCGATCGTTATCTTCATCTTCTTCAAGGCCTTCCCGACGATCACGCAGGTGGCAATGCGCGAGATAGAGCCGAGAAAGCTGCCGCCCAATATCGTCAACATCCGCATACCCTATCCCTTCTCCGCATCGCTCATGACGTCCATCGTGCTCGGTTTCGTGCTCGGTATCGGCCTGACGTGGGTCGAATCCGATCATCTCATGAATGTGCTCAAGGACGGGAGGGAGATCGCGGCCAAGATGATACGCAAGGTGATCATCCCCATCATCCCCTTCTACGTGGGGTGTGTTTTCGCCACGATCGCGTACAAGGGCGACATCTGGCCCAAGATGCGGGTGTTCGGCTACATGCTGCTCATCATCGTGGTACTGCAGTGGATATGGCTCTTCATTCAGTACAGCATAGCGGGTGCCTACTCGAAGCAGAATCCCTACCCCGTTTTCCGGATCATGTTTCCCGCGTATCTCACCGCGTGGGGAACGACGTCGAGTGCCGTTACCATGCCCGTTTCCCTCGCGCGGGGCAAGCTCATCCCAAATATGAAGGAGGACGTGGCTGATTTCGTCTTTCCCATGTGCTCGCAAACCCACCTCTCGGGCGCTGCCATGACCATCACGATCAGCGCGCTCACGGTATCGCTCCTGACCTACGGGAAGATACCGGGATTTGCCTCAATACTGGTATTCATCCTCGTATTGAGCGTCATCGAGGTCGGAGCCGTCGGAGTACCGGGCGGGTCCATCATGGCGGCGTGGCCCGTCCTGACCGGAGTGCTCGGATTCGGCGAAGAAGCCATGGGCCTGATGTTCGCCCTCTTCCTCATACAGGATTCCTTCGGCACTGCCGCGAACATCACGGGAGACGCGTCGATCGCCATGATCGTCAACCGCAAGTTCGGCAAAGAAAAGGAAGGATGATCCTTACTTCCCGTGCCGGTCAGTCCGCCGTGAAGCTCTGCTCCTCGGCGGGCTGTCCGACGCATGCCGCGCTGTTGTTGTCGATGAAGACGAACTTGTACGAATACGTGCCCGCGCTTACCACGGGTACTTCCACCGTGTAGAGCTTCCCGTCCGACGGGTCGGTATCCGATGCATCGGACCAGGTCATGGTGTTTTTCTCCACTGCGGTGGTGTCACCATCGCCGTTTTCATCTTTTTGCGAGCAGCCCGTCATGAATCCCGCGAGTCCCGCAGAAACCAGAAGAACAGCGAGTGCTGAAACGAATACAGGCCTGAAACCGCGCCGAGGCCGTCTTCTCAACCGAAGCAGGATGAAAACGCACGCTCCACCCAGCACGAGAAGAACGACCGCACCGGGGCGTGAAAAGGGCCCGCGCGGAGCCGGTACGGGGGGAACCGCCGTGTAGGAGCCGTCATCGTTCAGGTCGATCCACAGCTCGGATTGCGTGGCAGTCCCGTACCCCAGTAAACCACCTGGAAGGTGAAGGTATCCCCGGCCGATGTACCGGCTGTGATTCCGTTCGAGGAACCGGCCGGGAATGTAAGCACGGACCGCCCGGCGACCCAGTTGGTTTCGGCCCACGCGCTCCAAATCTTCACGTAGTCGATCCCCGCGGGCTCCCACTGATAGTCCTGCCATACCCGGACCCTGTACTTGCCGTCCGGATCGGCGAGAAAGAGCGAGAGGTCGAAGGTACGGAGAAAATCGGAGCCGGGATAGGAGTGGCCGTCACGAAGTGCCCAGTCGCTGCCGTCCCAGGTATAGATGAGAAAGGTGTGCCCCTTCGGAATGTAGTAGCCGCGGGACACGAAAACGAAATCCCTGACGGTTCCGGTGCCCCTGGGCAGCACGGGAAAATCGAGCGTGAATTCCTCGAAAGACGTCATCTCCACGTACTCTTCGTCTGTTTCGGCGAGCAGGGGGAGTATGTTCCCGTCCTTGAAGGACGCCGCCGCCGGGACGGTTTCCCGAACGCTCAGCGGGGGCGGCGGTCCCGTGTGGAGCGCCGCAAAGTCGATCTGATGGTATTTCGTCCAGTGCGATATGGACCTGAGGCGCACGATCACGGGCGACCCGGGCTGGAAGCAGCCGGACAGGTCGAATGCCTGGGTCGAGTAGTCGAAGCGTGGTTTCAGCCGACCCCGCTCCCGCCATGCTCCTGTTTCGTCCTTTGTTTCCACCACGATCGCCGGAGGGCCGACGTACGGCTTGGGATCACCCGTGCCGAGGATGAATCCTGCAACCCTGAGCACGAACCGCGCGCCTTCGGAAATATCGGGCGTTCCGAAATTCACGATTACCGTGTCGTCGCTGTACGCGGGCCATCCGAAATCGTCGATGCGGTTGATGTAGTTAAGGACATCCTCTCCCCCGTTCGATACCGCTTCACTGATGCCCGCGGAGGAACCGGGCCGGTAGGAGACGAGACCGCCCCTGCCGTCGGGAGCGAAGGAAACGTCCGGCGCATGGTCAACCTGCAGGAGCGACACGAAATCGGTGAACGAGTCCTCCTTCATCCGCTCGTTTACCGCAATCTGGTATACCCCGTCACGCGCAACGAGAGGGATTTCGAGCCGATAGTAATCGGTGTATTCGTTTTTCTTCGTCCGTGCCACGGAATAGATGTCGTTGTCGACCTCGAACTCTTTCCCGTTCCAGGGCGCGATCCAGGGGCGCGACGCGTAGGCGCTCGGATCTTCCCAGGCCTCCATGCTGAACACCTTCCTGCTGGTTCCGAGGTCATACAGGATGATCGCGATGTCGTCGATGTAGAATCCCGAGAGGTCGTTGTCTCCGCCGCAGAAAAAGGTTTCGGTTTCATAGGGGACCTTCGCCTCGAACTTCAGATAGACGTCGTCACCGGCGTAGTAGCCGTCGATGCTGAACTCGTATTTGCGCCACGCGGGGTTGCTCTCACCGGACGGGTCCATGGACTGGAAGAACTCGCATACGGATTCCCAGTTCTCTCCGTCGTCGGACACGAAGAACTCGGCACGGTCGTACATACCGTCGATCGCGACAAAGGTGTGGAAGCGTATACGGATCTGCTGATCTGATCCGAGCTCGGGAAGGGTTATTGCGGGAGACAGGATGCTTCCTTCCGTGTTACTCCTGTCAAGCGTGTCGTCCAGATCGGTCCCCCAGCATTTCGTGCCGGAGTTCGCACCGTCGGGACCGACCGAACCCGAGGGAGCCCCCCACTCCCACTCGGCGGTGTCCTCTGAGGATACGGTAAAGCCGCCGTTATTGGATTTGAAACCCTCCGAATAGATGATGGTGTCTGCGAAACCGTGCTGAAAGAGGAAAAAACCCCGTCGTAAAAAGAATGAAGAACAGTGCAGGGAACGAAGCCACCCTTCCTGAGGGATAATTATTCATTTTACTCTCCTTTTTTTAAAACGCTCGACTGGTGTACACCACACCTTTCTATCCAGTTGCCCATATTTTCAGGAGAGTGTCAATCGAGTAATCCGTTTATTAACAAACGGCATTACGGCCGCGACTCGGTGTTTATTTCTTCTCCGCCTCCAGGATCTCGACGGTCCACTTCGCCGCGTTTCCGACCACGCCGGTGCATCCCCAGTCATGTCCGCCCAGTTTCTCGAACTTCGGAACGTCATCCGGGTCGTTGAAATAGAAGGACCTGCCGTAGAGCTTTCTATGGATCTGGCTGCAGATGATGCTTCCGTATTCTTCGATAAATTTGTCGTGCACCTTCTTGATGATGCCGTTCAGACGACCCAGCCCCTCGAGCGCCTTGGGGTCGTCGGGGTCCCTGCCGAGGGCGTCGAGCTCCCGACCGTACCGCTGGCTTATGAAGAAAATGCTCGCGCAGTAGGCGCCGCACGAGGCGTCGCATTCGCATGCGCCCCCGCCGTGAAATCCGGCCATGCCCTTGAATACAGCTTTGTCCACCTCGTCGTATACCTCCATGAGCGACCGCATTGCGGCCTGCGAGCAGTCACCCCACTCACCCTCGTACTTGTAGCCCAGGTCATAGGCCCTTTTCTGCATCTCCTCGGATTTGCCTGCCATTTTTCAGCCCTCCAGTCCTGTTTTTCTTAATCTAACAGATCGCGTTCGTATATTCAATTTGTTTAATCGCGTATGACACCGTGCCGGGATCGCGGTTGCTTAAACAGGTCCGCCGGTTTACAATGGAAGGGGAGCCCGGTAAGGGCCTCCCATACTACCGGATAAAGGAGAATGCGAATGGGACAGAAGGGAGTTGAAATCCTCGGTGTCGATTCGAAAAAGCTCGTGTCCATGCTCAACGCCGCCCTCTCGGAGGAGTGGCTCGCATACTACCAGTACTGGATCGGTGCCCGCATGATGGAAGGTCCGATGCGGAGCGAAATCGAACCCGAGCTTCTCTTGCACGCAGACCAGGAGCTGGCGCACGCGGTACTCGTGGTGGAACGTATCATTCAGCTCGACGGAACCCCTGTGCTCACCCCCGCGGACTGGATGAAACTTGGTGCATGCGGGTACGCGGTACCGGACGATCCCTACGTGGAGGTGATCCTGAACCAGAACTTAGAGGGGGAGCGGTGCGCTATAAAGCGGTACAAGGAGATAGCCGATTTCACCAACGGCAAGGATCACGCCACCCATCAGATCGCAACCCAGATACTGAACGAGGAGCTCGAGCACGAGCAGGATATCGAGGACTGGATTTTGGACATCGAGCGGATGAAAGAGGATATCAGGAAGATACGGCTCTGAGGGCCCCCTCGGGCCGGTGTCCGGCACGTATGACGGTACTGTAAAGATCAGGAGGCAGAGAGTGCGGCGTTGAGGGCCATGAACAGGGCCGCTCCGAGGCTCGTGAGCGCGAAGATCAGTTTCAGCCTGGTCGGGTCCGTTTTTAACGAAAATCGTCCGCCCAGCAGGCCGCCGGCAAGGGCAGCGGGCACGAGGGGGAGCGCCAGGAGCGGATTGAAGTCGCCCGCGATCGCGTGACCCGTGAATCCCATCAGTGCCGTGACCGCTACCATGGCGGAGGAGGTCCCGACCGCTATGCGCATGGGCACCCCGCAGAAGAGCACCATGAGCGGTATCTTGAAGGAACCTCCGGAAACACCGATCATACCGGCAAAGAAACCGGTCGCTGCCGTGATGGGGATTGCGGTCCAGAGGTTTACGGTATAGGTGTATTCTCCAAATTTTCTCTTCCAGAGACCCGGTCCGTCCCGCATCGGCCTTTCCCTGGCGGGACGCAGCATGAAGAACCCCGCGAGCACGAGCAGCCCCGAAAAGATGAACTTCAGGAGGGAACCGCTGAAATTATGGGCGAGCCAGCCGCCCACGAAAGCCATGATGTCGGTGGGAGGATCGATGACGAGTGCGAGTTTCCAGTCCACGGTCCTCTTTTTTTGAAAAATAAACAGCGCGGCCAGTGCGGAGCAGATCAGTATCAGTTGGCCGCTTGTTGACGCCTCGAGCATGGGAATACCGGATGCCACGAGGACCGGAACGTAGAAGTTGCCGCCGCCCCTCCCGGTCATGGACATGAGCAGGGCGATAACCAGCACGGCGGCGGCGGATAATATTTTACGGTGCATTACGAAAGATCCGTTCAGTTCGATCTTGAAGCGTACGGGGGAGGACTCGAAGAGCCCGCGGCTTAGAAACAATCCCCGGATCACCGAGCACGAGGGGGATTCGCTCTCTTTTCAAAGATTCGAAACCGCTTCGGACAGCTCATGGATGATGAAATAGACCGCCGTTGCACCGGGGTCCTGTACGCCGCGCGTTCTTTCGCCGAACGAGCGCGCCCTTCCCATCTTCGAGACCATGTCGATCGTGGACTCCATCCCCTTTTTCGCCGCTCCATCGGCGTTTGACAGGGCGCCCGTTATGGATACATCCCGCCCGGCGTCCCATTCAATGCTCTCGGCTGCTGGCACGAGCGTGTCGAGAAGGGTCTTGTCACCCACGGCCGCCTTGCCGAGCTTCATAATGCCTTGGACAGCCGCCTGGAACATCGCGCTCAGGTCGCTGACGTCGATCTCTTCCTTCTCCTTTATCTTGACCGCCGCCTTCCTGAAAGCGGTCGCGAAGAAGGAGCTGAAGGTCGAGGGATTGGCCTCGCTGAACTCCATCCCCGCGTCCTTGAGGAGCTCGGAGAGGGGCGCGTCGCCCGGATTCTGAAGTACATCCTCCACGGCCGTGAAACCCTTCTGCAGGGTGATGCCGAGGTCGCCGTCTCCGATCTCGGCATCGAGGTCGCGAACCTGCTTGACGTGGTTCTCCCGCATCGCCTGCGAGGCTTTTATAATGACGCCGATTACATCGTCACGTGTAAGTGTTTTACGTTCCATTATACATGCTCCCTTTACTGCAGCTGCTGCAGGAGAAACGGGGAAAAGGACGGTGCATCGAGCAGTTTTATCAGCTCGTCGTCGAGCTTCATGAGCGAGATAGAGGCCCCCTTCATCTCCATGGAAGTCGCGTATTCTCCGACGAAGGCCTTGTAAACGTCGATTCCCGCGTCATCAAGCAGCATGTGGACCTTCCGGTAGAGGATGAATAGCTCCTGCGGAGCGGTCGCCCCGAGCCCGTTTACGAGAACGGTCACCCGGTCTCCGCTCTTGAAGGGGAGGTCCTCGATAATCGTCTTTGTCATGATTTCCGCGATTTCGTCCGCGGTCTTGATCTTTCCCCGCTCGACGCCCTTTTCTCCGTGTATGCCCATGCCGAGCTCCATCTCGTCCTCGCCTATGGTGAACGTGGGCTCGCCCGCGGCCGGTATGGTGCAGGGGCTCAGCGCGACCCCCATGGTCCGCATGTTATCGATGGCACGGTCCGTGTATGCTTTCACCGTACCCAGGTCCGCGCCTTCGGCGGCCTTTGCGCCCGCGATCTTGTACGCGTAGAATATTCCGGCGATACCCCTGCGCTTGTCCTTCTCGGCCGGAGGAGCGGATGCCACGTCGTCACACCCGATCGAGGTGGCGGTCTCGATGTCCTCATCCTCGGCCATGTCGGCTGCCATGTCGAAGTTCATGATGTCTCCGCCGTAGTTGCCGTAGAGGTAGAGAACGCCCTTACCGCTGTTCACCGCCTTCGTGAGCTCGAAAATCTCCTTTGAAGAGGGAGAGGAAAAAACGTCTCCGACCGCGGTTCCGTCGAGGAGCCCCGTGCCCGTGTAGCCGAGGAAGAGGGGCAGGTGCCCGGAGCCGCCTCCCGTAATGATTCCCACCTTACCGTCGATAGGCGCCGATGCGAGCATCACCGTCCTCTTGGTGGAGGGCGCGCGTTTCAGGTGTTTCGGAAACGCCATGATCATTCCGTCGATCATTTCGTCGACGAGTTTCTCAGTAGTATTGATGATTTTTTTCATCGATTTGATCCTCCTGCTCTTGAGGTAGTTTTGCTAAAGAATAAGAAATCTTCACAGAGATGAACAGGGATTTTTATCTTTCTTTCAATGCCGCAGCAAGCTGTTTCGGTCGTAACCGCCCTTTCGTTTACGCAAATTCACCTTGACTCCTTCTTCCTGAGGATTATAATTAAGAATGATTCCGAATATTGATAACTAACCGTTTTGAGCTGAGAACACGTTGAATAAAAAGTATAAAAGAAGCAGGCAGAGGGAGAGGATATACGAATTGCTGAAGACCACGGGTACACATCCGACCGCGAGCTGGATATACGACCGTATGAAGCGGGAGTTTCCGGACCTGAGCATGGGAACGGTTTACCGGAACCTCAATATTCTCGTGGAGCAGGGACTTGTACGCAGGATAGAGTTCGGCAGTACCTTCGACCGCTACGACGCCAACACGGCCAGGCACTACCATTTCATATGCGAGCGATGCGGGTCCATCACGGACCTTTCCCTTCCCATCGACGACACACTGAACGATCGCGTGGGAGCCGGTACCGGATTCAAGGCAACCCGCCACAGGATAGAGTTTTACGGGCTCTGCGATAAGTGCCTGGAGGGGGAGTAGGACGGGTTCTATTTTTTTCAGAGTAAATTAATAATCGTTCTGATTGTTAATGTTAGGGAAGGTTCCAAAATTATATTATGAGGAGGTTTTACCATGGCAAAGGTTACACGTGAAGTAGTTGAAAGAGCGGGAGTCGATGTGGATCAGCTGGTCGAGTTGCTCGTAAAGAACGCGTCAGCCGAGCTCACTACCTTCTACTATTACACCATACTCAGGGTGAATCTCATAGGTCTTGAGGGCGAGGGTATCAAGGAAATCGCCGAAACGGCCAGGATCGAGGATAGAAACCACTTTGAGGCGCTGGTTCCCAGGATCTATGAGCTCGGCGGAAAGCTCCCTGATGACATGAAGGCGTTTCACGACATCTCGGCATGTCCGCCCGCGTCACTGCCCAAGGATCCGCACAACGTGAAGGAGATACTCAAGGTGCTCGTTGAGGCGGAACGGTGCGCGGTGCGCGGTTACTCGCAGATCTGCTCCATGACCGCGGGAAAGGACCACAGGACCTACGATCTCGCGCTCGCGATCCTCAACGAGGAGATAGAGCATGAATCGTGGTTCTCCGAGTTCCTGGGTGAAGGACCGTCCGGCCATTTCCTCAGGAGGGGTGAGACCTCGCCCTTTGTCGGTAAGTTCATGAAGTAGTATAAAACGGACACGGGGAGCGGTTCGCAATGGGCCGTCTCCCTGCGTTCCGTAACGAGGATGGATCCGAAAACAAGCATTCGTCAATGAGGAAAATTTCGTTAAAGCTTACTGCCAAACCTCCGGGCGGCATCGATTATCCGGTTCACATCCACGTTCCGCTCTATCAGGTCGGCGAGGCGGTCGTACTGTTCGTCAAGAAACGCCCTGTAATCAAGGGGCCGGTCTCCGACAAGACCGTGTTTTGCGAGCAGGCACCTTCTGAACCGGTCGTTTTCAAAGAGTCCGTGCAGGTAGGTTCCCCAGATGGTACCGTCCTCGCTGGAACCCCCGTCCGTCCGGTCAACGGATCCACCGTTGATCCGTGTGAGTCGGAAAACGGGGTTCTCACAGGCCGCTCCCTCACTCACACCCATGTGTATCTCATAACCCTCCACCCCTACGTCAGTGCATGGTCCATCGATAATCCCCTTACGGGCGCACACGCCCGCCGCCCTGCTGAGTATCTTTTGCCTGTCCAGCGTGGTGCGCATCTCGAGCAGGCCGAGGCCTTTTGCCTCTTCCTGCGCCGTCTCTACCCCGTGTGGGTCTATAACAGCGGCTCCGAGCATCTGGAATCCACCGCAGATTCCGATGAGTGTTTTTTTTCTTTTAACATGGTTCACGAGCGCCTCCTCGAAACCCTGCTCTCTTAGCCAGTGAAGGTCGGCGATCGTATTCTTGGTGCCCGGCAGGATGATTATATCGGAGCTCCGAATCAGGCTCGGTGTTTTAACGTACCGGAGCTCGACCCCCGGCTCAACCTCGAAAGGGTCGAAGTCCGTGTAGTTCGATATATAGGGCAGATGGACGACCGATACGGTTACGGTACCCGTTCCGCCCGTGCTTCCCTTCCTGCCGTTTTGAAGCGCGACGCTGTCCTCCTCGGGCAGGTGAAGGCCGGTGAAGAAGGGGAGCACACCGAACACGGGCCTCCGGGTCTTCTTCTCCAGAAATACGATCCCCGATTTGAACAGCGAGACGTCCCCCCTGAACTTGTTGATGATGAACCCTATGACAAGTTTCCGCTCCCTGCGGGTGAACAGGCGCATCGTACCGATCAATGAAGCGAAGACCCCGCCCCTGTCGATATCGGCCACGATCACAACAGGGCTTCGGGCGTGAAGGGCCATTTCCATGTTGACGATATCCCGCTTCCTGAGGTTCACTTCCGATGCGCTTCCCGCACCTTCCAGAATCAGAGCGTCGTACTTTTCCAGCAGACGGCCGTAGCTCTCCAGGACCCTTGGAAACAGCTGTTCTTTCATGTCGTAGTACCCGCCGGCCGATTCGTTCGTGACGACCTCGCCCTGCACGATAACCTGTGTCATGTTCCGGCCGTAGGGTTTTAACAGCACGGGATTCATGTCGACGTGGGGGGATAGCCCCGCGGCTGCCGCCTGCATCACCTGGGCCCTTCCCATTTCTTTCCCGCCCATGGTGACAAAGGAGTTCAAGGCCATGTTCTGGGCCTTGAAGGGCGCCGTTTTAATGCCGCGGCGCAGGAGTATGCGGCAGAAACCGGCCGCTATCACGCTCTTACCCGCGTCCGACCCGGTCCCGAGAAACATGATCTGCAGCGGTTTCCGATCGCTCTTCAAGAGCATACACCTCTCGGTTTCATAGGTGACAGTTCCTTTTGGGACGCTTTATCAATATTATATGATTCATTTTATTTATCGCATGTCCCGGAAAGAGGTGCCCCAAAGCACCTGTTTATCTGGTCCCGACTAATAAGGAACTGTCACAAAAGGAACTGTCACCTTAAAGAGAATACACCAAAACGGTTTATTATGATAGGATGTGTACAATATGGAGGCGGTTATTCTCCTGAAAATCGGCGAAATCCGGGTACCGGGAAGGGGCACGCCATGCTCGACAAGGTCGATTTAAACAGGAAGCTCCCCAGGGAAGAGTACAAGGCCGTTATGCGCGGGCTGGAAAACAGGCTCGGACAGCTGCAGCGTGAGGCCCGCGGGCTCGGTATCCCGGTCATTATCGTATTCGAGGGGTGGGATGCGGCGGGCAAGGGGACCATGATAAACCGGCTCCTCATCTCCCTGGATCCGCGCGGTTTCACGGTCCATCCCGTCAATCCTCCCAACGAGGAGGAGCTGTTTCGTCCCTTTCTCTGGAGGTTCTGGATCAGGACGCCTGCAAAGGGGCGTATAGCGATTTTCGACAGGAGCTGGTACGGCCGGGTGCTCGTGGCACGCATCGAGAAAATCGTAAAACCCAGGGTCTGGAAGAGGGCTTTCGACGAAATCAGGTCCTTCGAGCGGCAGCTCTCAGATGACGGGGCCGTGATCATCAAGTTTTTCCTGCATATTTCCAGGGATGAGCAGAAGAAACGCTTCAAGAAGCTCCAGAAGAATAAGGCGACCGCGTGGAAGGTTACGGAGGACGACTGGCGCTCGCATCGCGCATACGACAGCTATCTTGCGGCAATCGAGGAGATGCTCGAGCGAACCGACACGAAGTACGCTCCCTGGACCATCGTCGAGGCCCATGACCGGCGTTACGCCTCGGTAAAGGTGTTCAAAACGGTTATCAGCCGCATTGAGAATAAGCTCAAGACATCGACGCAGGAGGACAAGGACGATACGGGGCCGGTGAAAAAACAGAGCGAAATACTGGTGACCTCGACCCTTGAACAGACCGACCTTTCCCTGTCCATGAACCGGGAGGAGTACGAGCAGGCGCTCGATAAGTATCAGAAGCGCGTGCGTGAGCTCGAGCACGAGGCGTACGTGAAGCGGGTTCCGGTCGTCATAGTGTACGAGGGATGGGACGCGGCCGGCAAAGGCGGTAATATCAGGCGGCTTGTGCAGAAGATGGACCCGCGCGGATACGAGGTGATTCCCGTTGCGGTTCCCAACGACATAGAGAAGGCGCACCACTATCTCTGGAGGTTCTGGGTGCAGGTGCCCAAGGCGGGCCATATCGCGATTTTCGACCGGTCCTGGTACGGCCGCGTGCTCGTAGAACGCGTGGAGGGATTCGCGTCGGAAGACGAGTGGAAACGCGCCTTCCATGAAATAAACGAGATGGAGGAACAGTGGACGAATTTCGGCGCCGTGCTTCTCAAGTTCTGGCTTCACATCGGCAAGGAGGAACAGCTGAACCGGTTCGAGAAACGTCAGAAGAACGATTATAAGAAATGGAAGATAACGGAGGAGGACTGGCGCAACCGCGAGAAGTGGGACCGTTACCTGCAGGCCGTGGACGAAATGCTGTTGCGGACGAGCACCTCATACGCTCCCTGGTACGTTGTGGAGTCGAATTCCAAGCTGTACGCGCGGATCAAGGTCTTGAAGCTGTTCGTAAAAAACCTCGAGCAAAAACTCTCCGCCTGATCTCAGGTCTTCAGGAGTCAAGCTCGGGCACGGAATCGTCCTGCGGGCGGTATTTAAGGATTCCTCTTATTTCACCTTCCTGCCGTAAATAACCGTCAGCGTGGACTCGTCGCCGTAATCTCCCCACGTCTTCACTACTTCCTTCATCGCGTCGCTCGCAACGGCCTTCTGCCATGCCTCCCAGCTGTCCACATCGACGTCCTCGACGATCATGTACGGAGACTCACCCTTCTCGGCCCCCTCGATCTCGTACACCTCGAACCGGTGCACTCCGGGCTGAAAAGGGGTGACCTTCTGGTCGAGGCTCACCGACCACTTGCGATAATCCTCGATCGAAACACCGGGTTTCAGTTTGTACAGCACGAATACCTTCTGCATCTCCCGCCTCCTCACTTTTTTTTCTTGAAGAACGGACGTGTACGTAATTATTAACTCAAAAAGTGCACTATTGTATACCCTCTGAGTAAAACACGCAATAATAGATATATCTATGACGTCGTTTTAATGGGGTATGTTTATAAAAAAGGATATATTCTTGACAGCACCAATTGGGAAAAGTAATATAGAAAACGGTTACATGAAACTGATTTCATCGAGGATGGACATCAATGGCGACTATATCTGATGTGGCCCGGATAGCCGGAGTATCGAAAGCGACCGTGTCTCGGGTATTGAATGATACGGCGGTCGTGAACAAGGAAACGAGAAAGCGGGTACTGCAGGCAATCAAGTCTCTGAATTACATGCCGAGCTATCTTGCCAAGGGCATGCGAAGTAAAAAAACGAGCACATTCGGGATCATTATTCCTGATTTCAGAAACCCGTATTATTCCGAGCTCCTGAAGTGTATCGAGGAGGAGGCTCGAAAGCACAAGTTTATAGCTATCATCTGTACAGGTGAAATGAATGCCGAGCGTGAACGTGAATACATACACTACCTTCTGAGCCGCCAGGTCGAGGGGATGGTTTTATGCTGTTACGTGAGCATTCTGGAAAACAAAACCTTCATACAGGACATAGCGAAAAAGGTACCGATCATCGTAATGGATCAGCCTTCCTTCGGAATTCCCGTATCTTCGGCTTATGCCGACGGATACAAGGGTTTTTGTAAATTGACTGATTATCTCATCGAGCAGGGCCATGTAAAGATAGGTATGATACGGAGCCTTCATAAATATCCGTGCAGCGAATGCAGGTTCCTCGGGTATCGTGATACGCTGAAGAAGCACGGAATAGAACTCGATCCCGACCTCGTAGTGGAATGTGAGTTTACCGCTGCAGGCGGCTACGAGGCGGCCAAGCGCATGCTGTCCAGATCAAAGCCTACTGCGATAATAGGTGTAAACGATTTGCTTGCGATAGGCGCGATGAAGTACATACGGGAGAAGGGGTATAACGTGCCCGGTGATATCGCGATCGCAGGTCACGATAACATAGCGCTCTCGTCTCTCGTTTCTCCCCAGCTTACAACGGTGAATATTCCTGTTGAGAAAATAGCCGAGGAGGCGATATCACAGCTTATCAGGAAGATAGAAAATCCCAGGTCATGGAACAGGGATATCGTCATAGATACGCAGCTCATCATAAGGCAGTCCACGGAACCCGTTACAAAGCATGAGATATTAATGTAAGATTAACTTAGTTGCTGATATTGATTTAATACCACCGGCTGCATTTTACTTGACACGAGAAGAAGGATACGACAAAATAGGCACGGTGTTGTAATTGATTTCATGAAACTGGTTACATTCCCATTTTGAATAAAACAACGCTTACAGTTCACCGGTAACCGAAAGGCGGCTGATGTGGACAAACTGCTCTCCCTCAAGAAAATCGTAAAACATTTCACGGGAACGCTGGCGCTTTCAGAAGTGGATTTCGACCTCAGGCGGGGTGAGATTCATGCGCTGGTAGGTGAAAACGGCGCCGGGAAATCGACTTTAATCAAGATCATCACGGGGATCTATCAGCCCGACAGCGGACAGATGCTGGTCGAAGGGGAAAACGCGATATTTCCGGATGCCCGTGCGTCTTATGACCATGGGATAGCCGCCATTTATCAGGAGGCGAGCCTTTTCGAGGACCTGAGCATCGCTGAGAACATATATATGGGACACCAGGAAATTAGGCCCTTAACGAGAAATATTAAATGGAAGGCCCTGTATAATAAGGCTCAGGATTTAATAAAAAGCCTGGAAGTCAACCTCAATCCGCGTGCCCTTGTGAAAAGCCTCAGTATAGCGGAAAAACAGCTCGTTGAAATTATAAAGGCTCTCTCCGCCAATGCGAAAATTCTCATTATGGATGAACCGACCGCATCACTGACAAAAGAGGAAATAGACTACCTGTTCAGGATAGCGAGGAAGTTGCGCGCAGAGGGAACCGGAATCATATTCATTTCCCACCGTCTCGAGGAGGTCTTTGATATTGCGGACAGGGTGACGGTTATTCGTGACGGTAAAAAGGTCGGGACCCTGTCGAAAGAGCAGCTCGAAGTGGACGAGCTCGTTCGAATGATGGTCGGCAAAAATTTGAAAACCTTATACCCGAAAGAGGACGTGAAAATCGGGGAACCGTTGCTCCGCGTCGAGAATCTCTCCAGGGCGGGAGAATTCAACAACGTCAGCTTCGAGCTTAAAAGAGGGGAAATTCTCGGCATGGCCGGCCTTGTCGGCGCCGGAAGAACCGAGGTCGCGCGAACCATTTTCGGTGTGGCGGCTCCTGAAAGCGGAAAAGTATATCTCGAAGGCAAAGAAATAGCGATTGAGAATTCCGGCCGGGCGATGGAGCTGGGAATAGCATACCTCTCGGAGTCGAGGGGGGAGTACGGCCTCGTACTGCAAATGGATATAACCCAGAATATCACCATACCGATACTGAGACGGTTCGCGCGTTTCGGATGGATCAACAGAGTTGAGGAGAGGGATACCGCGAAGCGGTTCTTCGACCTTTTGGATATACGTGCAACGGGGCTTGAACAAAAGGTTGAGAGCCTGTCAGGCGGAAATCAGCAGAAGGTATCGATCGCGAAGTGGCTGGCAATGAATGCGAAGATACTCATACTGGACGAGCCTACTAAGGGAATAGACATCGCGACGAAAGCCGCGGTACACAAGCTCATGAGCGATCTTGCCGGGGAGGGTAAAGCGATACTCATGATCTCATCGGAGATCCCTGAAATCATCGGGATGAGTGACCGCATCATTGTGATGAACGAAGGCAGGCTCGTGTCTGAGATAAAACGGGGAGAGGCTACTCAGGAGAAAGTATTGACCGCGGCCCTCGGCGAAAAGGGAAAATAACCCCATCGAATATGAGAGTATCCAATGAATAATGAGCGTTACAGGGGCACTTTGAAGAATCTGATCCGAAGAAGGGAATTCGGAATATTCATCATCATTATCGTTGTAATGGTGCTCGTCGGCCTGAGAAATCCGACCTTCTTCACCAGTGACAACTGGAAAGACATGCTGATGTACGTTTCGATTCTCGCGTTCATTTCCATCGGACAGATGATGACCATTGTAACGGGGGGTATCGATCTGTCGGTGGGCTCGGTTGTCGCGCTTTCGGGAATGAGCGTCGGCATAATAATGCGTGATAATCCGGCTTTACCGCCCCTGGTACTGATACTGCTTGGAACGATCTTCGGTCTCGGCTGTGGAATCATCAACGGACTTTTAATAGGAAAAGGGAAGGTGCATCCCCTTATAACGACCCTCGCCACCATGTCCATATACAGGGGCCTTGTCGTAGTGGTGTCCCGGAGCAGGTGGGTCGTATACGGAGATATCACGAAGGGTTTCAGGCTGATCGCCCGCGGTAATATTCTCGGTATCAACAACCTCATGTTCGTCGCGATCATAATAGCGGGTGCTTCGTACTACTTCCTCAATCATACTCGAAAGGGGCGGGAGATCTTTGCATACGGAGACCATCAGGACGCCGCCAAGTTCGTGGGGATCAACAGCACGCGAATCAATATCCTCGTATATGCGCTGTCCGGGATGCTCGCGGGGTTCGGCGGTGTTCTCTGGGTATCGAGGGTACATACCGCCCAGGCGAATACCGCGCTCGGATATGAGATGCAGACCATCGCATCGTGCGTTATCGGCGGGGTGAGCATATTCGGTGGGGTGGGTTCGGTTTTCGGTGTGCTGCTCGGAACGCTGCTTTTCGGGATTATCCTGAACGCACTGGAGTTGATCGGCATAGTCGATTTCTGGAAACTCTCCGTACAGGGATTCGTTATCCTCGTTGCGGTTATCTTCGACGCAGTCCTGTCACACCGTGTTGCGGAGCAGATGCGAAAACAGAGGAGAGTATTTGATGCGGAGTGAGAAAGAAAAAAGTCGCGGTCCCTCGCTGTCCGATCTGCTGAAAAGCTGGGAATTTACCATATTTGCGCTGCTGATCGCTGTTTTCATATTAAATCTCATACTCTCTCCGGATCTCTTCAGGATAGCCAACCTGTTCGATGCCACGCTTACGTTTACCGAAAAGAGTATTCTGACCCTTCCCATGACGCTTCTCATAATCAGCGGTGTGATAGATATTTCAATTGCCTCCATTTCCGCCATGTCGGGGGTGATTCTCGGCGTCTGCTACAAGGCCGGTATGGCGATCGGATATGCGGTCGTCATCGGACTTGCGGTTGGTCTTGCGGCGGGCATCCTGAACGGCCTGCTCATTACGAGGCTGAAGATACCGTCCATCGTGGTAACGCTCGCCATGATGCTCTTCTACAGGGGGGTCGGATACGTCCTTCTGGGGGACACCGCGGTACGAGACCTCCCCGAACGGTTCGGGCTCCTGGGAGGGGCGTACAGCGTAACCTTCATCCCGATACAGTTCATGATATTCATCATACTTGCGGTCATATTCGGGCTCGTACTTCATAGAACGAGGTTCGGACGGCTCATATATATCGTCGGTAATAATGAGAATACCGCACGCTACTCCGGGATTCCGGTTGATAATATCCGCCTGATACTCTGCGGGGTCACCGGGCTGATCGCGGGCCTGTCCGGAGTACTCCTGACCTCCCGCATAGGATCCGCGAGACCTGACATAGCACTGGGAAATGAAATGGCGGTAATAACGATCTGCCTTCTGGGCGGAGTTTATATCTTCGGCGGCAAGGGATCCATAATCGGGGTCGTAATCGCAGCTCTGATGATCGGGTATGTGCGTTACGGGCTGTCGATCCTCAACGTTCAGGAGCAGGTCATTCGTATTTTTACGGGCGGCCTCCTGATTATCGCCCTGCTCATACCGACTATCGCGGCCCGGTTAAAAACTCCGGCACGGTACCCCGAGGGCGGCGTCTGACGGCGAGAGATCATATCCGGCTTATAAATCGATCATAAACCGGATGATAATAAGTTAAAGGAGGACAACAATGAAGAAGTGGGTTGCTTTGATTGTCTGTATCATGATGCTTGCCGGCGTTTCACTGGCATTTGGTGCAGCCAAGCCGAAGGAAGGGGCGGAAGAGGCAAAGGGTGAAGGCCCCTTTACGCTGGCGTGGGTACCGAAGGGACTCGGTCACCCCTATTTCATCTCCTGCTATGAAGGTGCGAAAGAGGCCGCCAAGGAGTTCGGCGACAAGATTTTCGAAGTCGGTCCGGATGACTGGAGCGTGGAGGGTCAGATTACGGTTATCGAGTCGGTCATAGACCAGAAGGTGGATGCGATCGGTATTGCGGCGAACGACATGGACGCGCTCGCACCGGTGTGCAAGAAGGCGATGGATGCGGGTATTCACGTGGTTGCGTGGGATGCCGCGGTCAACCAGAGTGCCAGGGTCACGTTTGTGAACCAGGCGAGCTTCGAGGGCATAGGAAGAGGCCTTGCAGCAGCGATGGGCGAGGTGACCGGTTATGAGGGCGAGATAGCGGTGCTGAGCGCCACTCCCCAGGCACCCAACCAGAGAAAATGGCTCGCGTGGGTGAAGAAGGAGCTCGAGGACCCGAAATACAAGAATGTTACGCTCGTAGACGTGGTATACGGCGACGATATGACGGAAAAGAGCTATGACAAGGCACTCGGCCTGATCAAGGCCTATCCGGACCTCAAGGGAATCATCGGCCTGTCCGCTGTTGCGACTCCCGCGTCATGCGCCGCTGTCACCGACAAGGGCCTCATCGGAGACATCAAGGTCGTGGGATTCGGTATACCGAGTACCATGAAGGATTACGTGCTCGAGGGAACCTGTCAGAAATTCCTGCTCTGGAACACGATAGACCTCGGGTATGTCGCGGCAACCATAATGCACCAATGCTGTACCGGCGAATTTACCGGAGAGGTGGGGGAGACGGTGAAGCTCGGAAGGCCGACACTGGGCGAACCGGACGGAGTCTATGAAGTAACGGTTGGTGAGGACGGAGATCCCTATGTCCTGCTCGGCCCGCCCATGGAATTCGACAAGTCGAACATCGAGAAGTGGGCGGCGATTTTTTAGGGACCGTCCGTTTTTCAGTGCTATGCCCGTCCTGATATACCGATCGTGAACGGAAAACTGATAAATATGTCCGTCATAATCGAATTTGATGAAGCAACGCAGCGGAAAGAGTGCCGGGAACAGCGGATGCGGTCTATGCTCCCGGCACTTGCTGCGCGTGTATTTTTTAAAAGCGCTCGAATTTATTATTATCCCTGGCGGAAGACGGCATGCGCCGCCCTTCCGACGGCAAACGCTCTGAAATCACGTATCCTGGGTTGCGGCATCGACTAGTTAATCTGAAATTCATCCGCTGTTATGATCGCGCGCCGCTGTGATCGCGGGAAACGGTTTGTATCATTCCCCCGGCGCTCCTTACCTACGATTGCATACGCGGCTGATGAAACCGGTCCGCATGGACGGATTATGACCTCAATAAATAGCTGATCAATTATTCAGAGGAGATAAAAAATGCCACAAATCACATTTATCGGTGCCGGAAGCACGATGTTCGCGAGAAATCTGCTGTGCGATATCTTTTCATTTCCCGAGCTTCGAGACATCACGGTTATGCTTGAGGACCTTGATGAGCAGCGTCTCGACATGACCTATAAACTCGCCACGCGTCTCGTGGAGCAGGAGGGGTACCCGGCCAGAATAGAGCGTACGACGAATCAGGAAGAGGCGCTCAGGGGAACGGATTTTGTCATCATCATGTTTCAGGTCGGCGGACTCGAGGCTTACGATATAGATAAGAAGATACCGCTGAAATACGGCGTGGATCAGACGGTCGGCGATACACTCGGGCCGGGCGGGACCTTCCGCGGCCTGCGGTCGATTCCGGCCCTGCTGGATATTTGCAGGGATATGGAGAGGCTCTGTCCGAACGCGATACTGCTCAACTATGCGAACCCGATGGCTGCGCTGATGTGGGCGGTCAATGAGGCGACCTCCATACAGAGCGTGGGGCTCTGCCATTCGGTTCAGGCCACCACGCGGCAGCTCGCGGGGTATATCGGGGCGGGGCCGTGGGAGAACTATCCCTTTACGGAGGAGGACTGGGAGGTCTTCTTCTATGCGCAGATACCGGAGACCATTAATTTTTACGTGGCCGGGATAAACCATCAGGCGTGGTACCTGAAATATGAAATCAACGGCGAGGACGCGTACCCGAAGATAAGGGAGGCGTACAACGACCCGAAGGCATACGAAGCCGACGCGGTCCGCTTCGAGATAATGAAGCACTTCGGCTACTTCGTGACGGAGTCGCCAAACCATATGTCCGAATACGTTCCCTATTTCAGGAAGAACCCGGACATGGTCAAGCGGTTCCTCAAGCGCCGGTGGGATTACTACGACATATGCGTGCAGAAGAAGGATGTGCTCGACAGGGAAATCAAGGACCAGATCGAAGGAAAACAGAAGATCAGGGTTCGGGCGAGCGTTGAGTACGGGTCCAGGATCATCCATTCCGTGGTAACGGGAAAACAGATCAGGATAAACGGGAACGTTCGGAACACGGGTCTCATCACCAACCTCCCGGAGGGGTGCTGCGTCGAGGTGCCGTGTCTCGTGGATAAAAACGGCATAAATCCCTGCTACGTGGGAGATCTTCCGCCCCAGCTCGCCGCTCTGAACAGGACGAATATCAACGTACAATCGCTCATCGTGGAGGCGGCGCTGAACAGGGACAGGGAGGCGGCTTATCACGCGGTCATGGTGGATCCGCTCACCTCGGCTCTGCTCACACTCGACGAAATCAGGAAAATGGTGGATGAGATGTTCGAAGCGGAGAAACAGTGGCTTCCCGGTTTCTAGGGGCAGTCGTCTTTCACGGTTTCTCGGTAACCCGTAAACATTGAATCGGAGGTGGAAGATTATGGCACACAGGGATCTTGAGGAACTGTTCTCGGACCCGCCGAGAGAATTCGGGCCGGCGCCGTTCTGGTTTCTCAACGAGAAACTGGACGAGGCTGAATTGTCGTGGCAGGTCAGGGAAATGAAGGAAAAGGGGCTGAGCGGTTACGTTATGCATGCGCGGTATGGATTGGAAGTCCCCTACCTGTCGGAAGAGTGGTTTGAAAAGATGTCCCACATCATCTCCGAGTCCGAGAAACTCGGTATGGACGCCATCATCTACGACGAAGCCGACTGGCCGAGCGGCATGAGCGGAACCCGCGTTCTCGACGACCACCCCGAGTATATCATGACCTACCTCGACATATCGTGGATATTTTGCGGTAATACCGGAACGATCGATGTGCCGCTTGAAGAAGGGAGGGTCGTCGCCGTGCACGGCGCCCGCTGTGAAGGTGATAAATCAGGAAAAGCCGTTTACGGTTTAAAACTGGAGGGCTCCGAGCGGCTGGAGAAGTATGCAAAAAACGGCAGGTTCAGAATGGAGAATACCTCCGGTTTCGATATCGTCTACTTCTTCGTGGAGAAGCCGATGCGGGTCTTTCATCCGAAGACGGCCTTTCCGCAGCCTGAGCCCAAGGACTGCCCCTTTCATCAGCCGCACGGGTGGGACTGGTACTTTCCATACGGTAAATACGTAGACCTCTTCAATCCCGACGCGGTCGATTATTTTCTTCAAACCACGCACGAGGAGTACAGGAAGCGGTTTCAAAAACATTTCGGCGGTGCCGTGACAAAGGTATTTACGGATGAGCCGGGTTTCTACACCATTATGCGCGAAGGATTCAGCGCGGTTCCGTGGTCCGGTATCTTTTCGGGCGAGTTCAAGAAGACGTACGGTTATGGAATTGAGGACTACCTCCCGGCACTGGTGAGTTGCATCGGAGAAAAAACAGCCCGCGTGCGGCACGATTTCTGGGAGAAGCTCACCTCGATGTTCGAGTTGAATTATGTGAAGAGGTGCGCCGACTGGTGCGACAAGAACAACCTCCAGCTCATGGGGCACTTCAGGCTCTGCAATCCCTTTCTATTGTGGCAGATGGTATATCAGGGGAATGCCATACCCGGAATGGCGCAGATGCACCTCCCGGGAGTGGATGCGCTCGACAACGTGGAGGGCGATCTCAATCTCAGGTGGGGAATAGACGAGGATGTGTGGCAGATAGAGAGCAAGCTCGTCTCCTCCGTGGGCCGTCACTACGGTAAACGCCGGGTGATGAGCGAGTCCATGGCGCTCGGCGGATGGAAGTACCGAATGCAGGACATGAAGATCCTGACCGATTGGCAGTATATGATGGGGATAAATTTCATGGTTCCCCATGCCTTCCACTATTCAATAAGCGCTCAAAGAAAGCGCGAATGCCCGCCGAGCCAGTTCTATCAGAATCCCATGTGGGAGAACTACGGTTACTATGCCCGTTACCTGTCGCGGCTCGGTACGATGACGATAGATGCGGATCATGTCTGCGATATTGCTCTTTTCTACCCCATGGAAAGTCTCTGGGCCGAATATGAGTCCGGAACGGTCGACCGCTTTCCATGGGACATCAGCGACGACTTCTCCTATATCACGGAACGTCTTCTCAGGTTGAACCTCGACTACAATATACTCGGCCAGGATTGTCTTGCCCGGTGTTCCATGGAAAACGGTTCGCTGGGCATAGCAAACCAGAAGTATGCACTTCTCGTAATACCGCCCATGACCACGCTCAGGCCGGAGTCCGCTGAAATGATAATGCGGTTCGCCCGTGAGGGCGGCGGGGTGGTTTTCCTCTCCATGCTGCCCTACAAGGACAACGACGGAAAACCGCTCGAGGCCTTCACCGCCTTTTTCGAGGAGCGGCTCGGCGTAGCCGCGGAAGACCTGCTCGCCGATTACAAGGACCGGTCCGGGGAATCCGCTGTATACGGGACCGGGAACATACGGGTTGTCGGGAAAGGGCCGCTCTTTATCTGCGACCCTGTCGAGCTCATGGAGAACGTTATCGAAGAATTGACGGGCAGGGATGTGGACATCAGGGTGCTGGACGGATCGAAGGCAAACGTATACTGCTCCCACTGGCGAAAAAAGGGAAAGGATATCTATTTCGTCGTCAACTCGGATGAACGCGCCTACAAAACGGAGATCGGCGTTCGCGCCCTGGGAGAGCCCTCTTTCTGGGACCCGGAGTCGGGCCGCAGGCGCAGCGCATACTGCTACAGGACGGATGATAACAAGGTCACGGTGCGGTGCAGGCTGGACCCGCTTCAGTCGGTTTTTCTCGTGATTGACGGAAAGAAGAAACCGGCTCCCGTTATCGTGAACACGAACGCGAGCATAATCGAGGCGGACGCTTCGGGGATAAAGGCAACGAAAGCCGACGGAGAGGGTACCTGCTTCATCGATGTGATGGAGAACGGCCGGGTAAATCATAGAGAGCTCGAAACGGCCCCGGACAGGGAAATTGTGCTTTCAGAAAGGTGGAGTTCGACCTGCCTCAGCCCCAACGTACTGGTGCTGAACAAATGGAACGTAGTACAGGGATTTTCAGAGGGGGTCGGGTGGTTCAACATGCTCGGAGGAACAGTGACCTGGGAGGCACGGTTTCACATCAGCAGATCCGAGGGTGACCTCAGGGCCGTTTTCGACAGGGTCCCGGAACCGAACCGAATCGAGATAAACGGGAAACCGGTACGGCAATTTATAAAAACGACCTACCTCGATCACGGTATGCGGGAGGTCGATATCCGCAGGCTCGTGAAACGGGGCGAAAACGTCATAACGATCAGTTTCGAGCTCGCGGAGCGTGCGTTCCAGGGAAAAACGGGGATCGAGCCCATAGAGCTCATGTTCGACCCGGTAATGATCGTCGGAGACTTTTCACTCTTAAAAACGGGGAACGGCGGGGAGTACACGATAGACCTGGAAGGCAACACGTTGAAAACAGGAACCTGGACCGGGCAGGGATACCCGTACTTTTCGGGTTCCATTGAATACAGGCAGCAGGTTTATGTTGATGACGCGTTCATCAGTAACTGCAGGTGCATGCTCGAGGCGGAGGATGTCAGGGAAATCGGACTGCTGCGCATCAACGGTGAAACCGTGGGGCTGCGCCCGTGGAAACCCCACAGGTGGGATATCACGGATTTTATAAAGAAGGGTGAAAACGATATACGAATAAGGGTATGGAACACACTCACCAATCTGCTGGATCTGAAAGACTTCGATTCGGGTATAATCGGAAAGGTTCGGATCGTCTCTCAAAGGATCCTGACGGTTCCGTCTTCATGAAGAGGGAAAACGCGAAGCGCAAAGGGGGAGCGAGCGGATGGCTAAGTACTGTATCGTGGGGGAGGTGAAGCCCGACCGCCTGGAGGAGTACAAGAAGCTTCACCGTGAGATCCATAAAGGACCGTACAAGGAACTGCTAAACATTATCAGGGAGTCCGGAGTCAGGGAAGAGGCGGTATTCATGCACGGGACTACGGCGATCATTTTCTACGAGACGGATGACCTGGACCGCGCGTACAAACAGCAGGAAAGCGCCGAGGTCGCGCAGCGATGGAACGAGCTGATGGCCCCGCTGTTTGCCTCTTCCTATGAATTCAACGTGTCGGATGAGCTCCCCGTACTCGAGAAGGTGTTCGATCTCACGGAACAGCTCTCGGGAAGGTTGAACCCATGAACGGATAGAAAATCGTGGAAAAACAATCTGAATTTGACGAGAAGCTCGGACGGACACGGGAGTATCTAGAAAAAGCGAAGCTTGACGGGATCTATCTCAAACTCAGAAGCAACTTCGCCTGGATAACCTGCGGGGGCGACAACCGCATAGTGGACCACAGCGAGGACGGCTGGAGCGGCGTGCTCGTAACAAAATCCCGCGCCGTACTCATAACGGACAACACCGAGATGCCTCGAATCCTGGACGAGGAAACAGCGGGGCTGCCGCTCGAGAAGTACGAGTATACGTGGTACAAGGCGGGGTTGAGGGAATCGATTATTGAAGTGTGCGGAAGCACGAACGTCGGATGCGATATGGAGATCGAGGGGCTGAAGCGTCTCGGGACCGATTTCGAACGGGTACAGTATCAGCTTACGCTCCAGGAGCTCGACCGGTTCAGGCGGCTTGGAAAGGATACGTCCGCAATTTTTACCCGTATAGGACATGAAATCGAACCGGGCATGGCTGAAACGGACGTTGCGGCATCCGTCAGTTATGAGCTCATGAAAAAGAATATTCAGCCGCAACTCGTGCTCGTTGCATGCGACAACCGCATCTCCGATTACAGGCACCCCATTCCCACGGAGCGGAAAATAAAACGTTACGTAATGTACGTGGCGGTTGCGGTGAAGTGGGGCCTTAACCTCTCCATCACGCGGTTCGTACATTTCGGAAACCCTCCGGCCGAGCTCGTACGAAAGAAGGATGCCATACTCAACATCGACGCCCGTCTGATCCACAACACGAGGCCCGGCAGAAGGATCGCCGACATCTTTAAACAGCACAGGGACAACTTCGCGCATTTCGGTTACCCCGACGAATGGATGAAGCTCCATCAGGGAGGCTCCGCGAGCTACAGGATACGGGACGTCAAGGCGACCCTGGATACTCCTGAAACGGAGCGCGTTCTGCTTCACCAGGCATATGCGTGGAATCCGTCCATAGCCGGTATTAAAAGCGAGGACACCATACTCGTAATGGATGATAAAAACGAAATCATCTCCGAGAATTCCGGCTGGCCGCTCGTTTCGATAGATGTAGAGGGTGATGAGGTGAAGAGGGCGGATATACTGGTAAAAAAATAGGGAAAGGCGAAGCGCGCGTGAGCTCGGATAGTGTTTATCATACCGGCAAGAGGCCTATCATGCTGTGATGACGGACCCCCTCACCTCGGCGGTGCTTTCGCTCTACCTCTATTCAATCCCCCGAATCCACGAGCTTTTACCCGGCTAACAGCCGTATGTTTTCCTTACGTTCCAAATCCATCCCCTGTTATATTAACCGGAGGAAAATCGAAGAGGCAGGGAGCACATAATGCAGAGAAGCATGGTCGTTTTGCGCAATACGGGGCACGGGGTCAATGATATATTCTGGTTCGTCCTTCCATCAATGCTTCCGGTGATACTGCAGCAGTTCGACCTGAAGTACGGGGCAGCGGGCGGGCTCCTCACCGGGTTTCTTGGGGTAATCGCCGTTTTTTCATTCATTTTCGGCAAGCTCTCCGACAATCATCCGCGTCATCTCATCATGGGAGTCGGGTTTATTCTTACATCCGTGATGCTGATCGGCGGGTCCCTGACCGGTACCCTGGCGGGTTTCGTCGTCTTTCTGCTTGTCGCCGGAATAGGGGTCGGCTCCTTCCACTCCGCGGTGTACGCCTCGATCGACGAGACCACGAGGGAGAACAAGGGCGCGGTGTACGGCATGTTCGAGTTCTGGGGATCGCTGGCCATATTCCTCATGTTCATCCTGCACGGTATCCTGCTCAAACAGCTTTCCTGGCGGACCATCATCCTGATAACCGCTCTTCCGGGGCTGGTCATGGGAACGCTCTACCTTTCCTATTCGAATAAACTGCGCGTGATTACCGAGCATGCGGTGCGGGGAACGGAAGAGATAAAAGAGAACGGGAAATGGCCCCTTTACTTTTTCGTGCTCTTCCTCCTGGTCAGCACCTTTCGTTTCATGGGCATCATCGCGGTGGTAAATTTCACCCCGACCTATCTCGTGCACGAGCTGGGGATGGACCCCCGTTTCGGAAGCTACGCGACGGGCATCTACTTCCTGGGCGGGCTTATTTTCACGCCCTTTCTGGGAAAGCTGTGCGACACACGAAGCCCCTTCCTTTTGCTTTTACTCATTACCGCTCTCGCCTTCCCGCTGATCATTCTGTTGAGCCTGCCCCATCCGCTGTGGATGCTTCCGGTGTACCTCTTCCTCATCGGGATCTGCTATTACGGCGCAGGGCCGGCCATGAGCATAATCGTGGCCGGAATGAGCGGCAAGCTCGGGAAGGGCGAGGCGTTCGGCTATTTCATGGCGCTCATATCCGTTGCCTTTTCATTCAGTCCCCTTCTCTTCGGCCTGCTTGCCGACCGGATCGGGATGGGGCCGTCCATGAGGGTGTTCAGCCTGCCACTCCTGTTCGCTGCGCTGGGTATGGCCGTCATGATGCAAGCCATGAAGGGTTTTGAGAAACGAAAAAATGCCGTAGAGAGAGTCGGTGAGGATATATAATGGGGATTCCATTTCTCTTTACCGGGAGTTTTCTTTCACTCCGTTCCGGCCCGTCCGGCGGCCGTTTTCGGCGTACCGGACTTCGTCTTGTCCTTGGACTGGCTGCCTGCGGGCTGTTTCACCTGTTCTGCGCGGTCCCGGTAACCCGAGGGGCCGTGATCGAGGACGCGAACCGGCTCTGGTGGAATGGGGATTACGAGGGGGCCGCTCTGCGGTATGCGGAGATAGTCCGGTCCTCCCGCAGCAATGTGGACGCAGCGCTCGAGCTGGCGGCCCTGTACCGCTCAGTCGGAGACTACGGGGCTGCCGTCCGTGTCTATCAGAAGCTTCTCGCCGATGCGGACGGCGATCTGCAGGAAACCGTGGATGTGCTTTTACCCCTGGGGGAGTCCTGCTACTACGGCCATCGTCTTGACGAGGCGGAGGATGCTTTTCGCCGGGCCCTGGCGGTTGAGCCTCGAAATAAGCGGGTCCTGTTCGGGCTTGGAAGGGTACTTTTTGAAAAAGAGCAACTGAATGAAGCGGAATCCCTGCTGCAGTCGGCGGCAGCCCTGGAACCCTCGTTTCCCGGCACCTGCATCTACCTTGCGCGGGTCTGCGAGATGAGGGGCGAGACGAAACGCGCGATCGACTACTACCGGAAGGCGTTCGGAACGGATTCACAGCATGCGGAGCTGCTTTTCCCTCTGGGGCGGGCCTTCATGGCCGCCGGTTCGTGGGAGGATGCCTTTCGCCAGTATCATAGGCTTCGAAGTATGGACCGAAAAAACCCCCTGGTACTCTCGCGGCTCGAAGAGATACGGCCCCGTCTCACCCGTTCCGAAGGGGAGGTCGTGCCGGCCGGGAAACTGGAAAGTTTCAAAACAGTTAGTGCGAAGCCCGTCCCCGCGGGCATGCCCGTGCTTAGGATCGGGCTTAATACGGCGGCAGGCGGGAGCGCGGTGCTCATGCAAAGCTTCGTGTTTATAACGAACGGTCCTTTCGTACTGGGCGAGGCATCGGTATCCGAGGGGCCGGCGTACTTTGAAGGAGCGCCTCATACGGAGTACCGCATCTTCATGAACAAGGGGAAGACCTTTGTCGACCGGAACGAACCCGAAAAGGCGGACCCCGAGGAGGTTCCGCGGATTTTTTCCATTGTTGTCCGGAAAACCGACGATGCGGGCGACCGGGCCGCGGCCGTCATCGTCAGGTCAATCGAGTATGCCAGGGGGTATGCGTGGGCCGGGATAGAGGACAGGCAGTACCGTGGAAGCCTCGAGGTCCGAACGGGCGCGGGCGGGCTGAAACTGATCAACGTGATAAGCCTCGAGGAGTACCTCTACAGCGTTCTGCCCTCGGAGATGTCCACCGGGTTCCCGGAAGAAGCGCTGAAAGCCCAGGCCGTGGTCGCCCGCTCCTACGCACTGCACAGAAAGCGTGTTATTCGGCCCCATCGAAACGACGGATTCGACCTGTGCGACAGCCAGCACTGCCAGGTGTACCGGGGCGCGGCGAACGAGTGGAATCGGACCACGACGGCCGTTGAAAACACCAGGGGCGAGGTGCTCATGAGCGGGGGACGGTTCGCCTCCCCCCTCTTTCACGCGAACTGCGGCGGCCACACCCAGTCTTCGAAAGACCTGGCCGGGTGGAGTGAGGTGTCCTATCTCACGGGCGTGCTTGACGGGCCGCCCGGGACCGTGTTCCCGATGTCGCCCGTTTCCCTGGAACGGTGGCTGAAGACACGTCCGCATACGTACTGCGGTGCGGGTCCCCTCGACCCGGGCGCCGAGTTTCGCTGGTTCAGGCTTATTCCCGCCGACCTTCTGGGAGAAAAGCTCGACCGATTGAGGGGTATCGGGAGCATACGAAGTATAACGGTGCTCAGCCGGAATCCCGCGGGTTACGCGCACGGCGTTCGGGTGGAGGGAACGCGGGGTGAAGCCGTCATCGACAAGGAGCACGAGATACGGCGTCTTCTCGGTCTCGGCCCGCTCAGGAGCAACCTCTTCTGGATCGAAACGAAGCTCGGTGAGAACGGGCTCCCCGAGGAGTTCCTGCTCTACGGTGGAGGCTGGGGGCACGGCGTGGGCATGTGCCAGCAGGGTGCGGGCGGCATGGCCGAGCGGGGATTCTCTTATGATGAAATTCTCAAGCACTATTATACGAATGCGGAGCTGCAAACGCTGGATTACTAGACGCGGTATTAGAACATCCATGTTCATCATGCCTTGACCATTACTCCCGGAAGCATAACATTTTCAGTATAACAGTTGGGAAAGGGGATTTAAATGCCAGGATCAGGAGGAACACAGGGAGGGCGGGTCACCCCCGGGATCGTCATCGGTATCATTGTGGCGCTTATTGTGGTGATCATGCTCTTCACCAGTTTTTATATTGTTGATCAGAAGGAGCAGGGCGTCGTGCTGCGCTTCGGCAGGTTTGTCAGGCTGAGCGAGCCGGGGCTCAACTCCAAGCTTCCCTTCGGCATCGAACGCAAGTACACGGTGCCGACGCAGATGGTTCTCAAGGAGGAGTTCGGGTTCAGGACCGAGCGCGCAGGCGTGACAACGATCTATTCGGAGTTCGACTACCCCGGAGAGTCGATCATGCTGACCGGGGACCTGAACATCATCGACGTGGAGTGGATCATCCAGTACCGGATCGTCGATCCCTACAACTGGCTCTTTGCCGTTGAAAACCAGCGAAAGACCATACGCGACATCTCACAGTCGGTCATCAATCTTCTTGTAGGCGACAGGGCCATTCTGGACGTCATCGGCTCGGAGCGCGCGAATATCGAGCAGCTCGGCCAGGACATGATGAACGAGCATCTGGATACCTACAACCTGGGCATCCGGGTGACCACGGTAAAGCTACAGAACATCGTTCCGCCCAAGGGCTCGGTTCAGGCCGCCTTCGAGGACGTGAACAAGGCGATACAGGATCGAAGCAGGTTCATCAACGAGGGGAAACAGGCCTACAACGAATCGATTCCCCGTGCCAAGGGCGAGGCCGAGCAGCTCATTCAGCAGGCGGAGGGGTACGCGGTACAGCGTGTCAACAGGGCGCGCGGGGACGTGGCCCGCTTTGACGCGGTTCTTACGGAATACCGGAAGAGCCCGGAAGTGACGCGCACGAGGCTCTACTACGAGATGTTCGAGGACGTTTTCTCCGAAGCGGAGGGCACGGATCTCATAGACCGAAATCTGAAAAATTTCGTACCCTTTAAATCCCTCGACGGCCAGGCCCTCGGCGGGGGAGGAGGTGCCCAATGAGAAAGACCGTTATCACCATAGTGATCATATTCGTCGTAGTGCTTCTCTTCTTCATACTGGGGCCGCTCTTTACCATTGAGGAGGGTGAGCAGGCAGTGGTGGTCAGGTTCGGCCGCATCGTGTCGGTTTATACCGAGGCCGGGCTCAAGATAAAGATGCCCATGGTCGACAAGGTGCAGCGCTACCCAAAGAAGGTCCTCTCCTGGGACGGCGAGGCACAGCGGCTGCCCACCGAGGAAAACCAGTTCATCTGGGTGGACGCGACCGCGCGGTGGCGGATCATCGATCCCAAGCTGTTCTACGAGTCCGTGGGGACCGTTACCCAGGCGCATTCCCGGCTCGACGACGTGATCGACTCCGAAGTACGAAAGATCGTCTCGAGGAACTCCCTCAGGGAGGCGGTGCGAAACTCAAACGTGATCAACGAGATCGAGCGCCAGGACGTGTACAGAACGTCCACGGCAACGGAAACCGGGGAGGAAGACACTATCTCCATCGCGGTTTTCACGGATACCAGGTACGAGGACATCAATAAGGGACGCAACGTGCTCTCCGATGAAATGCTCGCGGAGGCCAGCATCATCGCTCCCCAGTACGGCATCGAGTTCATAGACATCATCATCAGGCAGATCAAGTACTCGGACGATCTGACCGAGAGCGTGTACAACCGGATGATCAAGGAACGAAACCAGATCGCCCAGGCGTTCCGGTCCGACGGCGAGGGCAAGCGCGCGGAGTGGCTCGGCAAGATGGACCGCGAGCTCGACGCCATTCAGTCCGAGGCCTACCGGAAGTCCGAGGAGATCCGTGGAAAGGCGGATGCCGAGGCGGCCGCCATCTACGCGGAGACCTACAATAAAAATCCGGAGTTCTATAATTTCTGGAAGGCCGTAGAATCGTACCGGAAGATGCTTCCGAAGTTCAAGAAAACCCTGACCACGGATCCCGATTACTTCCGCTACCTCTACGACATCAGGGGAAAATAGCGGCAAAGGCGCGGCCAGGTCACGATTGTATTGTCATAAACCCGTGGGGCGACATCTCCGTTGTTCCACGGGTTTCAATTTATGTTGCTATTTTTACAAACACCTCCATAATAAGTGCTAATTATGTGATCGGTGTACCTGCTTTTCTCTCTTACGGGTATACCAAATTAATCACAGAGGAGGAATATAATGGCTGAAAAGAGAGAGCTACACAAGGAGCTGAACACGCTCGATGTAACCGCAATCACAGCAGGAATCGTCATCGGTGCAGGGTTGTTTGTCGTGACGGGAATTGGTGCCAAATATGCGGGTTCCTATGTGTGGGTTTCATTCCTGATTGCAGCCATACCCTGTTTCATGGTCGCATTCAGCACATCCATGCTTTCACAGATGTACCCGGTGGAAAGCGGTGAAAGCTACGTGTATCCCACCAGGATTGTATCCCATGTCTGGGGATTTCTATCCGGCTGGGGTATGTGGCTCGGTGTCATAGGTCTCGTGTGCGTCACCGCAAAGGCGTTCATTATCTACTTCAACGCGCTGCCGCAGTTTACCGCACAGATTCCCATCATCGGGGGAGCGGTTATCGTCCTGGTTGTTTTCGGGTTTCTTAATTTTACGGGTGTGAAGGCGGTATCGATCGTACAGAATGTCCTGTTCATCTTCATGGTACTCGGAATCGTTGTTTACATCATCTGGGGACTACCGCATGTGAAATCCGAGCTTCTTTTCATGCAGGCTCCCCACGGCTTCAACGGAATAATGAAAGGTGCGTCGATACTTATTTTCGCCTACACCGGGCTTACGCTGGCGGCCGATCTCGGGGAGGAGGCGAAGGATCCCAAGAAGACCATACCGCGCGGGATGTTCCTGGGCGTGTCGGTTCCGACCGTTCTCTACACCCTCCTGGCGCTGGTGAGTGTCGGAGTCCTCTCGTGGGACCAGTTTGCGTCCGCCGATGCTCCGGTCGCCGCAGCTGCAACGGCGTTTATGGGCAAATTCGGGGTCGTCTTCATCATCATCGTTGCCTTCGCCGCCATCCTTTCATCGCACAACGGTGAGCAGGGGATCGCGACCCGTATCGCTTTCGGTCTTTCACGGGACAAGATCATTACCGGATGGTTTACCAATCTGAACAAGTTCGGTATCCCCCATTTCGCCCTGTTTCTCTCCGGGGCGGTGGCGGTTTTCCTGATCGTATCCGGAACGATTCAGCTCGTGGGTGAGATCCTCAACTCGATGTTCCTGTTCAACTGGATCATCACGCATCTCTGCATATTCATGCTTCCCAAGAAGTGGCCGGATATGTATGCAGGCGCGAAGTTCAAGCTCAACGGCTGGAAGCTTATCGTGCCCGTTATCGGGCTGCTCTCTTCCGCGGTACTGCTCGTGTACCAGGGATGGCGCGCGCTTCTCTTTTCCGCGATCTGGCTCATTCTCGGCGCCGTTGTATACTACATCGGTCTGAGCAGAAGGAAAGAGGAAATCAAATCGTTGCTGGGTGAATGGCCCTACGGCCGGTACTTCAAATGAGCATGGACACGGTCGACAGGCTCACGGTTTACACGCTTTCAGAGGATTACACGGGGTATGACACTCTTTTCTGGGCCTCGTTCGGTATTTCTTTCCTCCTCCGGATTGAATCCGGGGGAGGGGTTAAAAACATCCTGTTCGATACCGCGTCGGACCCGGAACCCGTCCTGCACAACATGGAGCTCCTGCGGCTTTCGCCCGGGACTATCGATGCCGTCGTTCTCTCCCATCGGCACTTCGATCACACGGGCGGGCTTGCAGGTGTGGTACGCGCGATAGGCAGGGAGGACCTGCCGATCATCGTGCATCCGAGAATCTTCGATATCACGGTGAACAAGGTGCCCTATATGGAGCCGCACCGGTCGAGGCTCTATCTCAACGAGGGGCTGTCCGGGGAAAACAGGAAGGAAAACATCACCGCGCTCGGGGGGAGATGGGTTCCAGTTCAGGACCCGTTTCCCCTGCTCCCCGGTGTTACGACCACGGGCGAGATCGAGGATAAGGACAAGGTCCCCTATGAAAGGGACCCGCATCTGCCGCTCTTCGATATCAGGGACACCGAGATGATCGAGGCAAGCGCGGTGGATGACGTCTCGCTCTGCATAAACACCTCCGGGGGCCTCATCGTGATCACGGGCTGCTCGCATGCCGGGATCGTGAGTATCGTGAAAAAGGCGGTCCGTATTACGGGTGTTGAACGGGTCAGGGCCGTAATCGGGGGGTTTCACCTGATAAATGCCGATGAAGGGGTGATCGGCAAAACGGTGAAAGCGCTCGCGGATACGGGTATCGAGCGGATATACAGCGGCCACTGCACGGGAATCAATGCGGAGCTCAAGCTGCGGGAGGTTTTCGGAGAGCGGTTCGAGCGTCTGCACAGCGGCAAGACGATCGAATTCTGATCCCCGCTTTCACCCAATTTTTTTCACGCACCGGTATGCCGCATTCAACGCGCCCGGTATACCCCCTATCTGGGTTGCCCAGCAGGAGCCGATGAGGAGGTTCTTGACCGGCGTGTCCACGAAGACCTTTTGGAAGGACTTGTGGAACATGTTCGCCGGGTTCCAGCTCCAGGCGGATGTCGCTCCGTCGGTATTGTGGGTGTAACGCTCGTAGGTCAGGGGCGTGGCCGCGTCCTCGAACTCGATCAGATCTGTCAACCCGGGAATGACGGACGACGCCTTTTTAACCATCGTGTCTTTCACCCGCTCCTTCAATGCCAGGTACCGTTTACGGTCGCCCCCGCCCCAGTTGTCCATCCAGCGGTAGGGGACCGTGGCCTGCACCATGAGGGAGGATTTTTCAGCAGGCGCCAGCGCCGGGTTGATGAGCGAGGGCGAGTACAGCCCGATGGACGTCTTCTCGAAAAAGGCCTCGTCGCTGGAATCGTGTATGTCCATGCCGGGACGGTCGTCGAAAAACATCACGTGCGGGACCTTCATGTACGACCGCAACCGGTCACCTGAGAGCCCGAGACCCAGGTAAACGGTGAAAAAGCCTTCGGAAACGGCGTTTTTACCGATCTTCTCCAGTAGTTCCGATGGGACCAGCTCCCGGTTGTCCAGTAGTTCGAGAAAAGTCTTCTTGTAATCGCAGGCGGATATGACGTAATCCGCTTCATAACGTGTATCACCGCAGGAAACGCCCACCGCTGCCCCGTGCCTCGTTAGAATTTTATCCACGTAGCTGTTCAGGATCAGTTTCCCTCCGATATCCCTGTACCGTTCGGCCATTACGTCCGCCCAGGACTGCATGCCGTTCTTCACGGTCCAGTAATCGTCGAATAGGGTGACGATCGCTCCGCCCAGTATCCAGGCCGCCATTTCCGGGTATCCCAAAGAGGAAAAGAAGCGGTACAGAACCGTGTCCTCCGGAAAAAACCCGGCGGTGTATTTGCTGAGCGGCGTGCCGCCGTACCTGCGGTAGACCCGAAGCAGTCTTATCCCGCTGAAGAGTATATCGAGGAATCTTTTCTTCTCGGCCATAAACGGTTTGAATACCCGCACCATCCTGTCCGTTTCCGAGAAATACCGGTCGAGCCTTGTCCCCTCATCGGGGTATGCGGACCGGAGCATGTCCTTGAACTCTTCGTATGTCTCGGGAGCGCCTTCGAAATCCGGGGAAACCCATCCGGATTTCTGCCTCACGAATTCGACTTTGTCCGGCACGCCGATGTCCTTCATCATCTTGAACACCGCGTTCGATGACTCGAAGGAGAGCGTGCCGCTCTCGAAATAGAAACCCTTTCTACGGAAACCGGCGATATAGCCTCCCGGGGTACCGTGCGATTCGAAAATCGTTACGTCGTGGCCCTTCTTCGCCAGAAGCGCGCCGGCCGTGAGCCCGCCGATCCCGGCCCCGATAACGATTATTTTTTTCATTCCGTACTCCTCTTTCCGATGGAGGAAGAAGACATTTATATTAACATGCTACCCGGACCGGGGTTTTCTGTCAAGAAAGTCGATGTCCTCCGGTTTCCGGGGTATTCCTGAAAAAGAGGGACCTCTTACCGCTGAAGATTTTCTTTCATTACCACTGTGGTGCGGGCTGACGCGGATGCATGCAAATTTTTTACCGCCTTATCGAAGGGAACGGAATTTTCATCATTTGTCAACTGAATCGCTTTTAAAT